>Ga0209156_10000569_pt1 | contig 31241 bp, 31 predicted proteins | sample GraSoiAngelo_124_FD_185881 | JGI IMG/M metagenome (GOLD analysis project Ga0209156, IMG submission 185881) | Grasslands soil microbial communities from the Angelo Coastal Reserve, California, USA - 14_0927_05_20cm (SPAdes) (version 2) | ecosystem: Environmental > Terrestrial > Soil > Grasslands... | reverse complement strand
TCGAGGTTGAGCTGCTCGAGCTGGGGCGCGACGAGCGGGTACAGCTGCTCAGCTGAGCTGGCGGAGAGATACTGGCCGTTCATCCACTCGAGCTTGGTCATGTCGAAGATGGCGGGCTTCTTCTGGATGCCCTCGAAGGCGAAGAGCGCGATCATGTCGTCGAGCGTCATGATCTCGCGGTCGCCGCCGGGGCTCCAGCCGAGCAGCGCCAGGAAGTTGCGCATGGCGGCGGGGAGAATGCCCATGTGCTGGTAGTCGCCCACGGCGGTGGCGCCGTGGCGCTTGGAGAGCTTCTTGCCGTCGGGTCCGTGGATCATCGGCACATGACCGAACACGGGGAGCGCGGCGCCGAGCGCGTGATACAGGGCGATCTGCTTGGGCGTGTTCGAGATGTGGTCGTCGCCGCGCAGCACGTGGGTGATGCGCATGTCCACGTCGTCCACCACGACGGCAAAATTGTAGATCGGCGTGCGGTCCGAGCGCAGGATGATGAAATCCTTGATGTCCTCGCCCTGGAACGAGATTCGACCGTGCACCGCGTCGTCCCAGGCGATCTCGCCGGGCGGGAGGCGAAACCGGATGGCGCCCTCTTCCATGTAGGCCTTGCCCGCGGCGAGCAGCTTGTCCGCGATCTCCTGATGCCGTTTAACGCGGCCACCCTGAAACACCGGCTCCTCGTCCCAGTCGAGGCCCAGCCAGCTGAGCCCGTCGAGGATCACCTTGGTATGCTCGTCGGTGGAGCGGACCTTGTCGGTGTCCTCGATGCGGAGCAGGAACTGGCCGCCCGCGTGGCGCGCGTACAGCCAGTTGAACAGGGCGGTACGGGCACCCCCGACGTGGAGGTAGCCGGTGGGGGAGGGGGCGAAGCGGACGCGGATGGTCATCGGGACTAGGGATTAGGGACTCGGGACTAGGGATGCAAGGCCCGAGTCCCGAGCTCCTAGTCCCGAACCCCGATTCACCACGGAGAGGGGGGGATTCGAACCCCCGATAGAGGTATTAGCCCCTATAACGGTTTAGCAAACCGCCGCCTTCAGCCACTCGGCCACCTCTCCTCGAGGTGCGGAAACTCGCAATTCGCGGATGGCTCTGCAACCCCCACGTCACGGATCGAGTCTGCTACCGACAAATCATCGCGTCGTAACGACGAATGCGTCGCGGTCCTGATGTACGTGGATGGCCGTGAAGTCGGGGATCGTAGCGTTGGCGCCCGGGAGGTCCCGTGCCGCGAGCATCGTAGTGAGCGCGATTACCGGGGCGCCCGCGCCTCGGGCCGCGGCAATACCTGCCGGCGCATCTTCGAACACGATACATGCTGCGGGGTCGAGTCCGAGGCGTTTCGCTGCGAGGCGATAACCATCGGGCGCCGGCTTTCCCTGTGAGACGTCCTCGCTGGTCACCAGAATCGGCGGTATCGGCAGGCCGACAGAGGTGAGTCGCAGCTCCGCCAGTGCCCGTCCACAGGAAGTCACGACAGCCCAACTGTTCGCCGGGAGGGCGTCCAGAAACTGCCTCGTACCCGGTACTGCGCTCAGGCCAGCGACGTCCGCGAGCTCCGCGGCGTCGAGCCACGCCACCTCCCGGTCCGTCTCGAGGTGGGGAGCCGCAGCCTTCACGGTGTCGCGCGTTCGGCGGCCATGCGCAATCCGCAGGACCTGCTCGGGATCGAGTTGGTGACGCAGAGCCCAGCGGCGGCACGTCCGCTCGACGACGGCCCGGGAATCGACGAGGACGCCGTCCAGATCGAACAGGAACCCCGAACAGCGGACTTGCACAGACCTTAATCTGAAGCCTAGCGAATGTCGCGGAGCGGACAGCGAAACCCTGGCAGCACGTCCTCACCGTTCAGCTCGCCGTCCGGCTCTACGGTCGAGACGGTTCCGTCTGCGCGATAGATGCGCGCGTCCCCCCGCTTCTGGTCGAGGACCCACACGACCCGCACGCCCGCGCCCAGCCACTGGCCCACCTTCTCGAGCACCTCCCCGGGCCGGTCGTTGGGTGAGACGATCTCCGCCACCCAGTCGGGCGCGAGCTCGGCGTACCCTTCGTCCGGTATGTGCGCCAGCCGTTGGCGCGTCACGAAGGCGACGTCCGGCGCCCTCACGGTGTCGGGGTCACGTTCTATCTTGAAGCCCGTGTCCTGAGCGAACACTTGACCCAGATCGTGCCGTTCGACGAACGCGCCCACCCGCACGGTGAGCCGCGCGGCGCGGGCACCATGGCCCGTCCCGGGCGGCTCGCGCACGATCAGCATGCCGCGCACGAGCTCCGCCGTCTTGCCGGCCTGCCGGAAGCGGAGCAGGTCCTCGGCCGTCCGTGAGGCCACCGGTGACATGGGCGAAACGTAACGCGGCTCCGATTCCACGGGGAGCGAGGATGGGGCGGGGACGTCAATCGGGCGTCAACGCACCCCGTACGACCAACCATCCGCGACTTGCCACGATCACTCTCCCCTTGTACCGCAAGCGCAGCCAATGACTTCCGCACGCGATACTAACCGAGGCACGCCGGCGGCGGTATTCTTCATCTGAGCTTCGACAGCCGCACGCGGCCACCGTATGAGCCTGTATCTGCTTTGCCTGGCGATTGGTGCCTTCGGATTAGTGGCGATGGCGCTCACGGGCCTCGGCCGCCATGGGCATGGCCACGTCGGCACCAGGCTGGGAGGCCGCGGGCGGGCCGGGCACGGGCACTCGCCCGGCCGCGGCGGGCAACCGCACCACGCAGCGGGTGTCCGCGCGACGGCCACCGCCTGGCTGTGGAATCTCACCTCGCCGCGGCTCCTCTTCAGCGTGCTCATCGGCTTCGGGACGACCGGACTGCTGCTCCGCGGTGTGCTGGCGGAGCCGCTGGCGTTCGGCGCGGCGCTCGCGGGCGGCGTGCTGTTCGAGCGCGGCATCGTCGGCCCGGTGTGGAACTTCCTGCTACGGTTCGCGTCGGCACCCGCACTCACGCTCGAGAGCTGCATCCAGGACGAGGTGCGGGCGGCCACCGGCTTCGACGCGAACGGCCAGGGCCTCGTCACGGCAGAAGTCGACGGCCAGGTCATACAAGTGCTGGGAACACTGCGTTCGGAGGATCGCGCCGCCGGCATTCGCGTTCGCTCGGGCGACCGCCTCCGTGTGGAAGACGTGGATAGCCGGCGGAATCGCTGCACGGTTTCGTACGTCGGTTCGGAGATCGGTTGACGGCTCGTTGCGGCGTGTGAACGCCCGCATTCTCGTAGTGAGGTGCCTATGCCCCAATGGATTCTGGTCGTAGCCGTTCCCATCGCGGTACTGGTCCTGCTGCCGTTCATCGTCGCCGGATTCCTGCGCGACGTGGATGCGGGAACGATTCGGATGGTGAGCTGGCTCAATGGCTCGACCGTCATCTATCGCGGCCCGGGGAAGTCGAAGGAGATTCCGTTGCTCACCACGGGAACGACGCTCTCGAGCAAGGTGATCAACGTGGACCTGGACATCACCGACCAGACCGCCGACGTCGAGGAGTCGGGCACGCCGCGGCCGATCAAGGTGCGCGTCCTGGCCAGCGCCATCGTCTCGGTGGGCGACTCGGATACGATGATCAAGACGGCGGCCAACCGCTTCTTCGCGAAATCGGACGAGGAGCAGATCAGTACGCTCACCGATCTGCTGACGAGCTCCGGCCGGCGCGCCATAAATCTGTTGACCCATGACCAGTTGTTCTCGGCGAAGTCCTCGGCCCGGGGAGCGCGGACCAGTTTGCCGGCGGTCGCGTCGGCCCCGCCCACGGCACTCGTCGAGGCGGAAGATGATGACGATCCGTTGGCCATCATCATCCGGAAGGCGTGCTCGCGAGAGCTGACGGATCTCGGCCTGGTGTTCAATTCGCTCAACATCAAGGTCGTGCAGTCCGAAGTCGCGGAAGCGCGGCGGCGCCAATCCGCCGCCGAGGCGCAGGCGAATGCCGACATCGTCGCCGCGCAGCAGGCGCGTCGCGCCAAAGAAGCGCAGCTCGACGCGGAGCGGGCGATTTCCGACAAGCAGCGTGAGCTGGAGCAAACCAAGGCATCTAATGCGGCGTTGGTGGCCCAGGCGGAGGCCAAGCGCCAGGAAGCGATGGGAGTGCAGCGCGTCGCCGAGCTCGACGCCACCCAGATCGCTCAAGCGAAGGCCGATGCCGAGAAGGTACGCATCGACATCGAGGCCAAGGCGCGGGCGGAAGGGTTGCGGATTACGACCATCGCCGAGGCGACCGCGGAAAGCATCCGGCGCGTCAACGAGGCGATCCAGGCCGGCGGGGAGCCCTATTTCCGGTACCGCCAAATCGAAATGCTGCCGCAGATCGTTCCGCTGATCGCCCAGGGGCTCGCCGATGCCAAACTCATCACGATCGCCGGTGGGAGCGGGGCGGGGGCGCCCGAGACGACCGTCCAGAACATCACCGCGGTTATCCAAACGGCGCTTGCCGCCCAGCTCGTGACGCGCGGCGGGTTGCTCGATCGCGAACCGACCGACGGCGGAAACGCCCGGCGGTAATCGTGATCACGGGCCCGCCGGCGTCAGTAGCGTTACCGCGACTCCCGCATGGTCCGACGGCCACAGTCCCGACGCCGTCCGGTCCCCCGGCCGATCGCCCACCACGCCGCGCCGGACCGGCTGTGTGCCCGCAGGCAGGTTGCGCGTAAACACGAAATCGATCCGCTGGTCGAACGTCGACCGGGCGTTCAATAGATCGGCCTGCTGGCAGCAGGTGAGCCCGCGCGCCTGCCGTTCCGGCTCGATCCACATGTCGCGGTAACCGGCCGCCAGCATCATCCCGTAGGTCGGGGTCACCCGCGTTGGATCGATCCCGTACGCGTCGGAGTTGAAATCCCCCACCAGAATCGTCGAGCCGGTCTCAGCCGAGAGCAGCGCGAGCAGCTCCCCGGCCTGCGCCAGCTGCACGTCGGGAGCCTCCTGACCGACCAGGTGCGTGACGACGAACCGGTAGGCGCGTCCGTCGACCGTCGCGTCGACGGAGCTCCAGCCCTGGGACAGCACGGACGTCACGCCGCCGATCGTTACGACCTGCGACGCGGCGTACACGCCGGACTTGGCATCGACGTAGGGGACGTCGGCGCGCACCAGCACCGCATCCCCGTCGGTCCAGCGTACGCCGGCGAGGATGGGCTGTCCGGATGCGTCCACGCCGGCGATCACGGGCACCTGTAGGTCCGACGTGCGGTCCACCGCGGCGGCAGTGTAGTCGACGCCGCGCGCGTGCAGGGAATCGATCACGAGCTGCAGGAAGTCGTAGGCGACGCGCGTGGCCGGCTCGAAGGGATTGTCGGTGGTGCGGTACAGCGCGAGCTCCTCGAGCCCCACGACGTGCGGCCGCTGTGCGGCAATGGCGCGCGCCAATGCCCCCGCACGTGCCGGGAAGTCCGTGGCTTGAACGTGTCCCCACTCCTCGGTGGCGCGGACGACCGCCTCCTCGGCCGTCCGGGCTGCGAGCACGCGGCCGATGTCCGCCCCCAGGTAGACGTTCCACGTCAGGGCCGTGATCCCTGGCGCGCCGCGCGGGGCGGCGTCGCTGTTCGTTTCGCCCGCGACGCGGGCCGCGACGCTCGGTGCGCCGCTGGTCGAGTCTTCGCACCCCGCGGCGGACCAACCAACCGCGGCGCACACGATGAGCGTTCCCGCGCCCGTGATTCCCTTACGCATTGGTGTCTTCTCCGTGGAGGTTGGTCCACACGGTAGGAGGTATCGGTAAAGGGCGAGTCAAGTCGTCCGAGAGCCCCTGCGGGGCCCAACCGGCAGTGTCACACGGGAGCCACACTTATGAAGCTGCAATGCGCCCTAATCATGGCGGAGTGCAAGCCCCCCCAGCAGGCTCTCCGCGTGGCACTCCCCTTGCGCATACGCAACAACACATATGCGACACGTTGCGATCGTGCTACTGGCGGCGGGTTCGCTCGCCGCTTTGCCGCACCGGGCCCCAGCGCAGCAGGCTGCAAGGAGTCTTGCAGCATTCACGCTGGCCTCGGGCGCGCGCCGGCAATACCGCGCGGTGGCTGCCACTCTGCTGGCGATGCCGTCGCAGCCGGAGACGCCCAGCGGCGTCGGGCCGCTGGCGGCGCGCGTGTCGTGGAGCACGATGGGGGTTGCTGCGCTGCCCGCACGTCGCGGCTGGACGACGTCGCACACTGCGCTGGCGAGCGCCTTCGCCGTGGTGCTGCTGGTCGACGCGGCGCAAACCCGTGACCTGGCACGCCGTGGATGGCCCGGCTTCCGGGAAGCGAACCCGCTGCTCGGCCCGCGCCCGAGCGTCGGTCAAGTCAACACCTACACGGCGCTGGCGGCCGCCGCTACGATGACCGCCGCCGCCGCCGCTCCCCGGCGGCTCCGCCCGTGGCTGCTCGGCGCCGCATTGGCGGTCGAGGCCGTGACCGTCGGCGGGAGCGTGCGGAACGGTCTCCCCCTCAGAATTCACTAGCCTCGCCACCGTCAATCGCGCGATCGCCGCCTGCGAGCGCTGCCCGCGGCTGCGCCGCTATTGCCGCCGCATCGCCCGGGACAAGAAGCGCGAGTTTCTCGATTGGACGTATTGGGGAAAGCCGGTTCCCGGGTTCGGCGACCCTAGGGCGCGCTTGTTGATCGTGGGACTGGCCCCGGCGGCGCACGGTGCCAACCGCACCGGCCGCATGTTCACCGGCGACTCGAGCGGTGACTGGCTGTACGCGGCGCTGCACCGCTACGGCTTCGCCAGCCAGCCGCGCGCGATCTCGAGAGATGACGGTCTCACCCTCGTCGACTGCTACATCACCGCGGCGGCGCGCTGCGCGCCGCCCGGCAACAAGCCGAGCCGCGTCGAGCTGGAGCGCTGCCGGCCGTATCTCGCCGTCGACGTGCGGCTGCTCTCCCAGGTGCGCGTGGTCCTCACGCTCGGCCGGATCGCCCACGACAGCTGGCTCAAAGCCGCGACGTGGTGGGCGAGGCTCGAGCCGCGCGACCGGCCGACCTTCGCGCACGGCGCCGTGACCACCCTGCCCGATGGCGTCACGCTAGTCGCCTCCTACCACCCGAGCCGCCAGAACACCAACACCGGCAGACTGACGCGCGCGATGTGGCACCGGGTGTTCGAGCGGGTGCGACGGCTGCTCGCTACTGGACGTCCAACGCTGTCGTGATGTCGTAGTCGTCAGGGGGCGCCCGCGTGCTCGCTCTGCGCGATGCGCAGCGCCTCCGTGACGACGGCGCGCACTTTTTTTTCGTCCGCGTGAGCGTAGCCCGGCGCCAGCGCGCCCACCCACACGTCCAGGTCGGAACGGGGGCTCGTGTCGGGCGATGCCTCCCGCTTGAACGAAAGCCGCCCCATCGTCAGGCGCCGCCACAAGGGGGTCGCAGGGGCCGGTTCCGGTTTGGGGGCGGGGGCGGGGGTGGGGGCGGGGTGCTGCAGGAACGCGCGGATCACGGGCGCCAGCTCATGTGCGGCCACATCGAAGGTGTGGTCGCCACACAAATACGGGGCCAGGATCGTCCGCGACTGGTGGACGAGTGCCCGTACCTGGTGGAAGAACGCGGCTTCGTCGGGCATGGCGTGTGAACGCTCCTTCCTCGGATGAGCCCGGATCATTACGTCCGTCCCGACAAGTGGTCGGGCGGCGCGGCCTCGCCCCGGCCGGGGTCACCGTTGCGCGATGGGGGCGCGATGCCAAAGCCAAAGGCCGCGCAGCCCGGCGTCCGGAACGTCACCAGCCGGCCCCACATCCGGATGATGAAGACCCGGCCAAAATCGACGTACCCTATGCGGTAGGCCGACTTGAGCGAATTGAGGTTGTCGCTCTCGATGTAGGAGACCAGTCCCTTGAAGCCCTGGGCCCGGTAGGCGGCGAGGGCGCGCGTCATGCCGATCGCGTGGAGCCGCCGGCCACGATAGGCGTCGAGCGTGAGGCCCTTGTACATGTAGACGTAGGCGGGGTCAAACTGCACCAGCATCCCGTCGCTCATGCGTGTGGGCGAATGGGCGTACCACCCGTACGCGGCCGGCTCGGCTCCGTCGACGATGGCGTAGCACTCGTCGCCCTTGGCCAGGGCGTCGTCCAGGAACTCGGCCGTGAGATCGTACTTCGCCTCCGCCGTCATGCGGCGCAACGTCTCGCGGTCGAGAAAGTCGGCGGTCATGCCGGTGGGGAGCTCCAGAAACCCCGGCACGACCACGGTGATGCACATCGCCCGCAGGACCTTGAAATCGATCACGCGCTGGATCGCGCGGATGGCGAACGCGCGCAGCACGCTCCAGAGCCCGAACGATGACGCTTGGGATCGAAACTCGGCGCTGATGCGCTGGATCCGCACTCCGGGACCTAAGAAAGGGATATCCCACGCCCACCGCAGGTAGCGCGCCACGCAGCGAATCCGCTACACCGCGCCGCCCACGTGAGGACGGCTCCAGCGCGCGAATGCGCTGGAGCGGAGCCACAACAGATCGTCACGCGCTGATGTGGCGGCCACGCCACATGGCTTACGGCGGGCGCGGACACCGGCCCTCAGCCCAGAGCGAAAGACCGGCGGCGCCAACGTTCGTGCCCAGGAGCTGCAGCGCGTGGTGCAGCATCGCGATGGCGGCCGCCGTGGCGAGCGGAATCCCCGAGTGCGTGAGCCCGAGCGACAGGACGGCCTCGTACACGCCCATGTTGGCCAACCCGATGGGGACGCTGATGCCCAGGTTCAGGGCCGCGAGCACCAGCACGAGCCGCGCGGGCGAGGGCGCGAAGGCGAGCGCGGTGCACAACACGCGCAACGCCGCCAGCTCGGCGAGCCACGCCCCAAGGCTGAGCGACACGCCCGCCGCGAGCTTGAACGGATCGTGGAGGGCCGCGAGCCCCCGCCCGAGCTCGCACCGCAGTCGGGCGAGCCGTCCCAGCCAGCGGGGGGAGAACTGGCGCATCGCGAGCAGGAGCAGCGTCACGACCGCGGCCACGACGATCACCGCCCGCGGGTCGGGGAGTTGCGTCGGCGCGCCCACCCGGACCAGACGAAACAGGCCGGCGGCGGCGCACAGCAGCGCGAGCGCACCGGCGTCCACGATCTTGTCGGCGAGCAGCACGCCCGTTGCCTGCGGCAGACTCGGCGCCGGCCCACTCGCCGCACGGCTCAACATGACGACCTTGAAGGCGTCCCCGCCCCGGGCAGGCGTGAAAATGTTGAGCCACTCGCCCAGGGCGAAGGCGTGGGCGGTCTGGCCGAGCGGGAGCGCGACACCCCGGGGCAGGATGGTCCAGAGGCGCACGGCCTGGAAAGCCAGCTGACACAGCACGAGCAGCAACACGACGGCGAGCGCCGCGGGCGACACGGCCGTGAGGCTGCTCCACAGCGCGCGCGCCTGCTGCCGGTGTGTGGCCAACACGACGGCGAGACCGGCTACGAGAGAAATGGATAGGAGGAGCACCCGTCGCGGAGGCCGCGTGTCGGCCGTCGCGGGCGTCACGTGCCGCTCCGCGCACGCCGCCAGGCCATCCGCACGAGCGATGCGACCGCGTGCAGCGGCCGGTCGTCCAGAGCCGACACCCGGTAGACGCACAGCAGGGCGCACCCTCGCTCGCAGCCCTTGTAGGTGCGGGCCTGCGCCCGCAGATCCCGGTGCGTGTAGTCGGCGAGCGGCTTGTTGAGGCGGCCGCGTTGGGCCGAGCAAAACTGCACCAGTCCGAATTCGTCGACGTAGAGAAAGCGCGACCCCGCCCGGCAGCGCCACGCGGGACGCCGGCCCGCGATCAGCTCGGCGCCGTAATCCTGATCGAGACAGGCCTGCGGCGTACGATCGACGTACCACTGCTGCCACAGGTCCTGATAGGTCTCGCCGCCGATCTGGATGGTGCCGTGCGAATCGTGGAGCAGGTCGATTGTGACGACGAAGCCCAGTTCGTGCAGCTCTCGGATCGCCTCGCCGAATTCCTCCCTCGTTTGCTCGCACAGCACCATGTTGACGAACGTGTCGAACTGCGCGAACTGCCGCACGAGGCCCAGCTTGGGTCCGATCGTCTTGAGGCACTTCTGGATGTAGCCCGTCCGGTCGGCGCGCACCGCGTCGACGCTCACCTCCATGTTCGCGAGCCCGGCGGCGTTGAGGCGCCGGATGAGCGCCTCGGTGAGCAGGAAGCCGTTCGTCGTGATGGAGACCTGTGCGCGACGAGAGCCGTAGGCCACGATTTCGGGCAGGTCGGGATGCAGGAGCGGCTCGCCGCCCAAGAGCGCGATGTTCACGACGCCGAGCCGGTGCAGGACGTCAATGCGCCGCTTCAGCATGTCGAGCGGAATCATCTCCGAGATTCTGTCATACTCGGAGCAGTAGCCGCAGCTCAGGTTGCAGCGCCGCGTGACGATCAGTTGTGCTTCAATCGGCGCTCGCCGGAACAGCACGCGGCAGAGGGACCGAATTGGGTGTTTGACGCGCATCGTGACCTCCGGTGGCGCCAGGCGAGGCCCGCGAGCACGATCCCGCCGCTCGCGACCAGCAGCCACGGCAGCGGAATGGAGAGCAGCGCGCCCGTGCCGGCGATGAGTAGCAGGCGGGGAAACCGCCCCAGGGCGACGGCGCCGAGATACAGGGGCAAGGGGTACTTCCCGAGCGGCGCCAGGACGCGCACCGCGGAGTCGGGGATGGGCGAGAAAATCACCACCACGGTGGTCCAAAACGGCGCGCGCAGGAACGCCGCGATGCTCCAGCGCGCGAGCTTGCCGCGCGTCAGCGACGCGAGCCGGGGGCGCGCGGCCGCCCAGTCCACCAGCCGGTAGTTGACCGCTTCGGCGAGCGAGGCGGCCGCCGTGCCGACGAGCGCGAGCAGCCACGCCGGATAGAAGCGCACGTAGTACAAGAGCGTCGCCTCGAACGCCGTCGGCAGGAACGGTGAGAGCGGCCCGTGGACCAGTGTGGCGAGCGCCAGGAACGTCACGAGCTTCACGCGAGGTAGCCGGCGTAGCGCCACGCCACCACGGCGAACACGGCGCTCTCGAGAATCCACGCCCAGGGCTGGCGATAGTAGCCGGCGTACATGGCCCGGCCCCAGTAGCCCGTATTCTTCCAGAGATTGAGCGAGAAGCGCCGCCGGCTGAACGGCAGCAGCAGCGGAATGCCGGTGTCGGTGGGCAGGTCGGCCGCGACGTGCGCGACGATGCTCGCGAACGCAAGCCCGCCGAGCGCGAGGCCAAACAGCAGCACGGCGACCGCCCCAACGCCCACGCAACAGGCCAGGCTGTGGCTCCAGGTGCCGTGGAACTCAGGGCGTGCCCAGCCGGCGCGGATGGCGAGCGAGTCAGCGTTGGGAAGGAACTGCGCCGCGCCGACCACGGCGAACGTCTCTGGGCGGGGATCGAGCGACGCGATCGCGAGCGCGATGCCGATATGACCGAATTGCATCGTGTCTCCTGGTCGAAGAGTCGGAGACACGATGCCCGCGCCCTCTCAAGCCGATTTCAAGCCTCGGACTGTTCCCGGTAGCGGCGGGCCTGGCCCGGGGTGAGCATCTCCTGCAGCACGATGTCGCGCTCGATCGGAGCGGCGAACACGTAACCCTGCGTGTCGGCGCTGAGCCAGCGCTCCCACTCGAGCACGTCGAGGGCTTGGGCGACGGGGCCGGGCTCGAGGCCGGTCGCGCGCGCGAGGAGCGTCACGTCGCCCCGACCCCCCAACGCCGCCGCCGCGCCGAGCACGTGCTGGGCTGCGAGCGGCAGCCCGCTGAACCGCTGGCACACCGCGCCGACCACGGCGGGCGGCAGGGTCCCCGGCAGCGAATCGATCAGCGTACGCGCGGGCGTGGGCCACGCGGGCGAGTCGGGGGCGAGCCGATACCCCGCGGCCACGGCTTCGACCAGGGCGACGGCGAGCAGGGGGATGCCCGCGGTGTCGCGCTCCACGCGCCGCACGAGGCGATCGTGCTCGTCCGCGGAGTACGAGGGCACGGCCCACGCGACGAGCTCCCCGAGCGCCGCCTGGTCCAGCCGCTCGAGGCGGATCACCGCGCCCTCGAGATCGCGTCCCAGCCGACCCTGCAGCGCGGCGAAGCGCTCTCCGTCCGGCACGCCCCGCGCCACGCCGAGGAGCAGCAGCACCCGGTGCGGTGCGGCGTCGCGCGCCAGGGCGGGGAGCAACGCGAGCGAGAGGGCGTCGAGCCATTGCGCATCGTCGACCACGAGCAGCAGCGGACGCTCCCCGGCCGCTGCGATCACAGCGGCCGTGAACGCCTGGGCAATCTGCATCGCGGGCTCCCCGCGGCTACGCTGAAACCGCGTGCCCAGGTCGGGATCGAGCGCTCCCAGGCTCGCGAGCGCGGGCGCCGGCGCGCTCGCGAGCCCGGGCGCGTCGCCCAATCCCGTCGCGACGAGCCCCGCCACGGCGCTCCACTCTCGCTCCCGATCGGCGGGTACGGCCCGGGCGGCGGCGACCGTCGCGTCGTCCAGCCGGGCGCGGGCTACGAGCTCCTCGATCAGCCGCGTCTTTCCTTCACCCGGCTCTCCCTGAACGAGCACCACCTGTCCGCGAGCGGCCTTGGCGCGCTCCCACGCCGCGGCGGCGGCCGCGAGCTCGGCCGAGCGACCGAGCAAGGGCGGGCGCGGCCGCGCCGCGGGCGGCGCCGCGAGGATGCGGCGACCTACGCGCGCCTCGCGGATGCGCTCGACGAGGCGCGCCATCTCGGGGCTCGGCGCCGCGTCCAGCGCGTCACGCAGCGCGCGCGCGAGGTCCTCGGCGACGCGCACGGCCGCCGCGCGGTCGCCCGCGAGCGCGAGGGCGCGCATCGCCGTGCGGGCCGCTGGCTCGGACGTGGCATCGAGCGCCACGGCGCCGAGCGCGGCGCGCGTCGCCGCCGCGGTGTCGCCGCGGGCGAGCTGCGCCTCGGCGGACTTGACCAGCGCCTCGAGCCCCTGCGCGCGCCACAGTGTGCGCTCCGCGCCGAGCCAGGTTTCGAACTGGTTCGCGTCCGGGAGCGCGAGTCCCTCGAGAAATTCCCCTTCCACGAGCGCCGCCGCCGAGTCCCATTCCCCCCGCTCGGCGTGCGCGGCGAAGCGATCGCAGTCGAGCGTGACGCGGTCGGTCGCGAGCCGCACCTGGTCGACGTCGGCCTGGACCGCCGTGTCGCCCAGCACGCGTCGCAGCACGCGCAGCGCCTCGCTCAGCGAGTGGCGGGCCAGCGCCTCGGTGCGGTCGCTCCACAGCAGTCCGAGCAGATGCTCCCGCGTGCGGCTCTTGCGGGGGCTGCGTGCGAGGTAGACGAGCAGCGCCAGGTGCTTGCGCCACAGCAGCTCGGGCGGCGCCGCGGCGCCGTCCACCGTCAGGCGCGCGGGGCCGAGCACGCGGACGGAGAGGTGGGGAGAATCGGCCATCGCGCCCCGATTATCGGACACGGTGCGGTCGCCAGCAAGCACCGCTACATTCTCCTGCCGCATGCCTCCCCCTCTCCCTCACCCCGCTCTCGAAGACGTGCAGCGTGCGGTGGGCGAACGCTACGAGGTGGTGAGTCTCGCCGGCGCCGGCGGTATGGGCGCCGTGTTCCGGACCCGGCATCGCACCCTGGGCCACATCGTCGCCGTCAAAGTGCTGCCTCCCGAGGTCGCGGCCAGCGCCATGCGGCGCGAGCGGTTCCGGCGCGAGGCCACACTCGGCGCCGGGCTCGAGCACCCCAACATCGTGCGCGTGTACGACTTCGACACCCGGGACGGGATCACCTTTCTCATCATGACGTTTGTGCGCGGCGCGACGCTGGAGGAGCGGTTGCGCGACTCCGACCGCCCGGCGACGGACGCTGTTCTCCGCACCGTGCGCGAGATCGCGGACGCGCTGGGCTACGTGCACCGCCGCGGCATCGTGCACCGCGACGTGAAGCCGGCGAACATTCTGCTCGACGAAGACAGCGGGCGCGCGCTGCTCGCCGATTTCGGGGTGGCCCACGTGGAGGGCACGGCGGACACGTCGCTCACGCAGCCGGGGGTCACCATCGGCACGCCCGGGTACATGGCCCCCGAGCAGATCGCCGGGGGGCGGGTGGACGGCCGGGCCGATTTGTACTCGCTCGCCGCCGTGGCATTCGAGGCGCTCACCGGAAGGGCGACCGACTTCAGGGCCGACCGTGCCACGCTGGCACGTGCGCTCCGCGCCGCCCGACCGGACCTCTCCGCCCGCGAAGCGGCGACGCTCGTCGCCCCGCTCGCCGAGCGCCCCGATGAGCGCCCGACCTCGGGCGAAGCATGGATAACGGCGCTCGAGCGCACGCGACCCCGGCGGCGGCGCTGGGCCATCGCCGCCTTGGCCGTGATCGTCGCCGCGGGCGTCGCCAGGCTGGTGTGGGGACCAGCGCCGGCGTCCGACGTGCCGCCCCGGCTCGCGGTGATGCCGTTCGCGGTGTTGGGCACGCCGCCCTACCCGGCCACCCAGCTGCCGGAGTACTTCGTCTCACGGTTCCGGCCGGTGGAGCGGGTGATCGACGTCCTGTCCTTCGGGCGCGTCGTGGCGCAGACCGGCACCGCACCGCTCTCGAATGAAGACGCGCGCGATCTGGCCCGGAGGTTAGGGGCGCGCTTTTTCGTCCAGGGCAGCGTGTCGTACACGGGACCGACGGTCACGTTGACGGCCACGCTGTACGAGGGTAGCCACGCGCGGCGCAGCGGCACGGCGACCGGCCGCGTCGGGTTGGACGAGTCGGACATGATGGACCGGGTGTGGACCCAGCTCTACCCCGAGTTCACACCCAGTGCTGACGTGACGCTCCCGAACAGCGGTCCCGATGCGTTAGCCGCATACCTCAACGCCGACGCGGCCTTTCGGCGCGGCGACTACCGTACCGCGCGCGACGGGTACACGCGCGTGATCCGCGCCGATACCGGATTCGCCATCGCGCGCCTGCGGCTCGCCCTGATCGCCGCCCAGGTGGATCCCACCGAGCAGGGCTTCGGGCCGCCGCTGCGGCGTGCGATGCTGCACCAGCGCGGCCTGTCAGAGGCCGACAGCCTGCTGCTCGACGGGTACGCCGAGCTGTTGTCGCACGGCGACGGTGAGACGGCGCTGGCCCGGTTCAAGAGCGCCACGGAGCGCGCGCCCGACTACCCCCAGGCGTGGTACGTGCTGGGCGAGTTCTACTACCACTTCGGCGAGCTGTTCGATCAGAGCGCGGGCGAGGCGCGACCGGCGTTCGACCGCGTGCTCGACCTCGATCCCCGGTTCTCACCGGCGATCGGCCACCTCATCGCGCTCGCCAATCAGGTGGGCGATCGGCCGGAAACGGAGCGCCTGATCCGCCAGTACTTGCGGGTGGACTCGACGTCGCTGGTGGCCGAGGTCGTGGGGATCGCGGACACGCTCATCCTGGGATCTGTACCCGATCAGGTGGCGCTGCTGCGGCACGTATGCGGCCACAGCTTCCTGGCGCTCAAATCCCTGGCGTTTCAAGCCGCGGCGTTCGGTACGCCGGCACAGCGCGAGGGACCGGCGCGCAGCGTGCTGCGCTGCCTGGAGCAACGCGCAGCCACTGATCAGGAGCGGGTGCGCGTGCTGCGCATGGGGCTCGCGGCGGACCTCGCGGCCGGTTGGGTGGACAGCGCGCGGGCTCGCCTCGGCCGCGCGGGCCCCTGGGCGGAGCGGGAGCGGGATCTGTGGGTGCTCGTGATGCACGACGTCGGGTTGCCCGCGCTGGGCGATTGGCAGCGCGCCGCCGCCAGACTAACCGCGCTGCCCCGCGTCGTGCAGGACACTGATGCCACGATCCACTGGGCCCTGGCGCGCGCGGGAGTAGACCCCGCCCGCCACGCCGCCGTCCTGGCGCGGCTCGCCGCGGGTGAGGCGCCGCTCCCGGCGAGCCTCGCCGCCGATCTGCAGGCACAGGCTGCCCTGGCGCGGGGCGACTCGAGCGCCGCCTTGCGGCTGTGGAGCGGCGCGACGCGCCGCTATGCGGTGCTGAGCGTCCCGTTCGAGCTGGTGGCGTCGCTCTGGCCGCTGCGGCTCGACCTCGTGCGCGTGGCGGTGGCGCGCCGGGACAGCGCCGTCGTCAATCGGGCGTGCGCGTCGTTCGAGGGGCTGATGGGCTACACCGACCAGGTCGCGCAGCCGGAAGTCGCGCGGCTGTGCTTCACCCCGGGCTTGCGCCCGGGGTCAGGGCGCCTAGTCCACCCCGGAGAGGAGGGCGGCGATGAAGATGGCCGCAATGCCGCTCGCGGCGGTGAGGGTGACCCCCGGCACCCCGCCGAGCTCCATGCCGAGCGACATGCGCATGCGTGACTGAACGGCGACCTCGCATCCGCTCGGGCTACAGCCGAGGAGCACGGGCCCGCGCACCAGCTCGGGCCGGGCCGCGAGCGCGAACCAATGGTTGGGACTCCAGCGCACCAGGCCGAACACCGAGCCCGACTGGAGGTTGTCAGTAGCGGCCAGCAGCGGCGCACCCACGGCGACGTCCACCGACGCCGTAGACGACAGCCAGCGGCGGTAGTGGACGGCCGGTCCGACACCGAAGCCAAGCCGGTCCAAGCTCGCGAACACTGACGCGCCGATGGCGTTGCGGCTATCGACGTTCGCCATCACGCCCCAGTCTGCCACTGCGCGCACGGGCGTATCGCCGGTCTTGATATCGCTGCCCAGTACCAGGTAGGTACCGAAATTTGTGAAGGCGAAGTCGGAGCACGCGGGCTTGGGCCGCGCGCGGTAGCAGAACGATGATTGGGCCTCTTGGGCCGGTGCCGTCTCGGACCAGCCGAGCAGCAGGGGAAACCAGAGCAAGGTGCGACGACGCATGAGCAACTCCCGCTGTGAAGGACGTGTTACCAAGAAGAGGGAAGCCCGTCAAGCCGATTTCAAGAGCGTGCGCTTTTGAGTACCTCACCGCATTGACCAATTTGGTCAAGTACGATAGAGTACGCGCATGCGTCGTCGCAAGCAGGCTTATCAGGTGCGTGAGCGGGTCAGCCTTTACGAGGCGAAGACCCACCTTTCTGAGCTGGTCGAGCAGGCCGCGCAGGGGAAGGAGATCATCATCGCCAAGTCCGGGAAGCCCAAGGCCCGGCTGGTTCCGCTCGCGCCCAAGGGCACGCGCCACCTGCGCAAGTACGGACTGGGGAAGGGCAGGGGTTGGATCGCCGACGACTTCGACGCGCCCCTGCCGCCCGAGGTCCTGCGGTTGTTTACCGGCGAATCCGAGTGAGGCTGCTGCTCGACACCAACGCGCTGGTTCGGTGGCACCTCGCGAAGCTTCGGCCCGCCGCGGTTCGGATCGTGCGGCGGGCCGATCTCGTTGCGGTCAGCGCGATTACCGCGTGGGAGATCGCCATCAAGCGGGCCGTGGGCAAGCTGGAGCTCAAAGACGCCGTGGAAGACATCGTGGCGCAGAACGGTTTCGTCGCGCTTTCGGTGAACATACGGCACGGTGACCTACTGCGAGACCTGCCGTTACATCATCCCGACCCGTTCGACCGCCTGCTGATCGTGCAGGCGCTGGACGAGGGACTCACGATCCTCACCTCGGATCGGGCGTTCGAGCCGTATCGGGTGCCGGTGGTGTGGGCGTGAGCTCGGGACTCGGCGCGATTCTTCAAGACCGCCTGAACCGCCCCAAACAGGACCCGTCACCGCGCTCGGTCCACTCCTCTCGTACATAGCCCAACCGCGAGGCGGCGACCAGCAGTTGCGCCTCGAGGCGCGCGGAAAAGCAGCCGCCGACGGCTTCGTAGCCCTGTCCGAGCGCGCACAGAAACTCGCCGAATTCGACCCCGAGCGCGAAGCTGTCGCTCTGATCGAGGTACGTGATGAAGACATCGTCGCTGCCGGCTGGGTGACGCGCCTGCGCCCCTGCGCTCATGTAGATACGGTCCGTGGGTTGTTCCTAAAGACGCGTGAGGGCGGCTTGCGGTCACGCGGCACCTTTACACCGGAAGAGAATGCGGCGAAGCTCTATCCGTGACGACCCGCGCCCGGGTGCTTTCCCTCGTTCTGGTGGCGCTCGCGTGCCGTGCCGACCAGCAGGCCGGCGCCACCCAAACGCCGCCCGCGTGGCGGCTCGTGTGGCACGACGAGTTCGACGGCACGGCGCTCGACGCCACGAAATGGGTGCGCGAGACGGGGGGCACCGGCTGGGGGAACGGCGAGCTCGAGTTCTATACCGATCGGGTTGAGAACGCGCGACTCGAAAACGGCTACCTGGTGATCGAGGCACGGCGCGAGCCGTTCGGCAACCAGGCGTACACCTCGGCGCGGCTCAAGACGCAAGGGTTGGGCGCGTGGAAGTACGGCCGGATCGAGGCACGCATGCAGATTCCGCGCGGGCAGGGGCTGTGGCCGGCGTTCTGGATGTTGGGTGACGACATCGCGACTGTGGGATGGCCAGGGTGTGGCGAGGTCGACATCATGGAGAACATCGGGAAGGAGCCCGCCCGGGTGCACGGCACCATTCACGGCCCGAGCTATTCCGGTGCCAATGGTATAGGCAGCCCCTACGACCTGCCGAGCGGCGCGTTCGCGGACACGTTCCACGTGTTTGCGGTGGAGTGGCAGCCGGACACGATCCGGTGGTTCGTCGACAGCACTCTCTATAAGACCGTGACGCCGAGCTCGGTGCCGGGGCGGTGGGTGTACGACCATCCCTTCTTCATCCTGCTCAACGTCGCGGTGGGCGGCTACTGGCCCGGCAATCCCGATTCGACCACGGTGTTTCCGCAGACGATGCGGGTGGATTACGTGCGGGTGTACCAGAGGTAGAGAGCGGAGGGTCTAAGCAGAGGCCGAGATGCCGAGGCGCCGAGTGGCTGGGAGGTGTGAGGTGTGAGGGGTCCTGACATGGGGCTCCTCCCGCGCGAGCCGCGATAGGTTCTGTGCTACTCTCGCGACCAGTGTCGCCACCATCCCGACGCCGAGCAGCACTAGGGTCGCGTTGGCGACGAGGTACGGGGTCGGTCCCGGAGCGAGCACCGCGAGCGCGCAGTCCGCGGCAATCAGCATGATACGAATCTCGGTCGGACCGAGCCGGCCATAGGCGAGGCGGAACACGCCGAACACGTTCGATTCGAGATAGACGTTGATCGACAGGCCGAGGTAGACGATCACCAGCCCCAGCGCCACGCACGGGCTCACATACGGCGACAGTGCCACGCCGACGCCGATGACGGCGGTCGACAACGCGTCGACGACGTGGTCGAGATAGTAGCCGTAGCGCGGCCGCTCGGCGCCGCGCACGCGGGCCAATGTGCCGTCGAGGCTGTCCCCCAGCCACTGCACGATGAGACACGCACTCCCGGCCCAGAGCCATCCCGCGCTGACGCGCGAGAGCGCGTATGCGGCGCCTACACCGAACGCGCCGAGCACGCCCACCGCGGTGAGGTGGTCGGGGGTCACGACCGCCGGCAGCCGCGCCGCCACGGCGCGCAGCAGCCGTCGCTCCGGGCCGGCCAGGAGAAACGTCAGCTCGCGTTTGGCCGGAGCCACGGCAGCATCCTCAACAACGGGATCAGCAGCAGGATGAACAAGGCGGCGATGAGCCAGGTCGGCAGCCGCACCGCCACGCCGAACCACGCCAGCAAGGCGTAGCGTGGCGCCGAGCGCGCCGCGACCGCGGCGAGGTAGCGCTCCAGCGGGTAGCCCGTGGCGAAGGCGAGCGCTTTGAAGGGGAAGAAGGGAAGGGGCGTGAGCCCGGATAGAGCGATCGTCGCGAACGGGAAGCGACGAAAGAACCGATCTGCCCAAGTGGCGCTCTGAGAGGGTGCGCTCGCATCGCGAAACCGTCGGATCAACGGCACAAACACCCGGTGGTCCACCAGCGCGGCCGCTACCGTCCCGGCGGTCGCGACGAGCGTGGTGGGCCAGACGCCGAGCCGCGCGCCGTACCAGATGACGGCCGGCTCGTGCGGGAGCACGGCGAGCGCGACGTTCGAGAGGAAGGCGTAGCCGAACAGGGTGAGCGCTTGCATGGGCGTACGCTCGCCCCGCGGTCTCAAGCCACCTTCAAGTCCCGGGGAGCCGCAAGCGTTCGAGCCGCCCGTGCCAGCCGCAGCCCCCGGGGATGATGTGGACCGTACTCTTATTCGCCGCCCAACCGGATACCAGCCGTGACCCCGACCTGCCTCACTCGGACACCGGGCTGGTAGAAGCCCTCTGTGGCGTACGCATTCAACCAGCGCGCCATGCTGCTATAGCGCGCCTCAAGGAAGAGGCTCGCGCCGCGCACGCCGTAGCGTACGCCACCGCCCGCGTTCCACGAAAGCTTGGTCGCGGAGGTATCGGAGCCGGAGCCGCCGCCGGGGGTGAAAGCCCTGACGTGGTACAGGCCAGCCCCCGTCAGGACGTACGGTTTGACAGGAGTGGACGATTGGAGCACGTATGTCACGTCCAGGCTGCCGCCCAGCAGCCTTGTCTGCGCGCGGGTCGGGACGGTGTTGCTGGTGTTGGTGCTGTTCACGCTGTAGGTGCCGTCCACTCGAATGCCGATGGGCGACCGGGGCAAGGCGAAGTCTACAAGTGCCAGGGCTTGCCAGCCGTTGTTGAAGCCCACGCCAAGCGAGTCTCGATTGTGATAATTGCCGGTGGGAAGGGTCACGCCCCCGCCGACTCCAAAGTGGGGCCGAATGCCTTGTGCGGTCGCGCTCGCTATCGGCGCCACACAGAGAACCGAGACGAGTGACGCTATCAGCCTCGACATGCTGCACCTCCCAGGTTTGGAGGGGGACGAACTGCTCGCATCGAGCCGTAGGTGGAGAGTAGATCTGCATACCCCGGGCCGGGGGCACGTGTGGGGGGCTTCTGGGGCTCCCGCCACTTCGTTGCGGGACTAAGCGGAGGGCAGAGGATTCGAACCTCTACGGGCTTGCGCCCAGCGGTTTTCAAGACCGCCGCCTTACCAGTTAGGTCTAGCCCTCCCGACTGCTAACACGGAACTTACGCGACCGCGCGCTAGCGGGAAGCCCGTTTTCAGTACGGGAGCTGGTCTGGCCCTACTCCGACATGATCGGGCGGCGGGTCCTCGTCGAATTGAACCGCGTCGATACGATCTCGCCCCTGCCACACGGCCTTGGCAATCCGATGTCTACCGTCCATCACCGCACCACTGGCGGAGAGGATTATCGGGAATGCCAGGTCCGCCTGCTCGATCAGTCTCAGGTGGGAAACCAGCGAGCGCCAGGTCGGCCGTTCCTGGGCGCTTACCCATTCTTCGTCCAGTTCTCGAATGTCGGTGAGCAGCACATGTTTGCGCGGCAGGCGGCTCGACAGTTGAACCAGGCGGTCCACGTCCCACGCTAACAGGCCGCGATCGGACGGCCGAAAGTAATACTGTTTTCGCACGCCCTACCTCTATGGTTGGATGCCAAACGAGGTCCTCTTAAACTGTGCGGTCACACGTTACGCTGCGCGGCCGGCTAGGCGCAGGATCTCGCGAACGGCCGCCGACTTGGCGTCGATGTAGGCCTCGCGGTCCCGAGGGAATCGCGCAGCCAGGGCCCGCTTCACGTCGGCAAAGTTGTGTGCCGCCTCGGTGTGGGCGCGTAGGTAGTCACGAAACGCAAGGTAGTCGCACCACAAAAACCCGCCCGCTTCCACCAGGTGCACGTGGTAGGCCCGAGGCTGCCCGCGGCGAAAGAACTCTCGACCCGGCACACCCTGCGCCCCACGGTGAGCGTACCCCGCTCGCTCGAGCGCGGCAACGTAGTCCGGACCCGCCGCCTGTGCGGGGCGGCCTGCCACGATGTCGAGAACCGGCTTCGCGCACATACCAGGAATGGAGGTACCGCCGGCGTGTTCCAGCTGCAACGCGAGCGTCCCACACGCGCGGAGTAGTCGTTGCCCTTCCGCCGCGAAGAGCGCCGGCCAGCGAGCGTAGTACTCGACGAGCCGGACGACACCCGATTCAAGACCGAGGGGGTGAGTGATCGGCTCGCTCAGCGGCGTGCTCCTAGCGGAGCTCTAACGCCAGCCCAACGGGGACTACCCATCGTGGGAGGGTGCCGGTGGATCCCCACCATTCGGCCCCCACGGTGAGCCCGACACGGGGCCCATCGGGGAGCAACCAGCCGAGCTCGAAGCGCCCTCCCAGCTTCGGGAGGACAGCCTGAGTACCCGCCGTTCGACCGACGAGCCAGACCGCCCCCGGCGTGATCGTGAAGGCCGCTCTGCGAGCTCCGACGGTGGTGAACCACTGAAGGCCCGGGGCCAAACTGATCGCCGTCTCGCCGCCAAGGGAGGAGGGACCACTGCACCCAGGAAAGGCGCAGGGTGCGTTGTAGGACCCGTAAGCCCGCCCGTCCGGTCACATGACGAGACTAATCCGGGGCAAGCGCGTATACCGCGATAACCGCCCCGCCCACGACGGCGCCCAGGCCGATGAAAAGCACGACTGTTCGGTCCGAGCTGAAACCCCGAGTCGCCACCTGTCGCACGTCGGTGAGCGCGATCCGCATCGGCGTGGGAGTGCCGTACCCGCCCAGCTGCCAGGCGCCTTCGAGCGAGTCTCCTCGGAGCACCGGATGCTGAAGCACAAACCGCTGGCCGTCCGTGCGCGTGACGCGGACCTGGGTTGGTTGCTGCGCGGCGAGAACTGCCTGCGGCGCGACGTCCTCCGTGTGCCACCCCTGACACGCCGCGCCGGGCAGGGTGACCAGCAGCATGATGGTGGTCCAACGCAATCGAACGGCATGACCGTGAGCAGACATGGTGGCTCCTGATGGGAGTCCGTGGTTGTGTTTCCGCCCGCCCTAAGGTAGAGTCGCGGCGTGCACACGGCCAATCTGCTGCTCGCCTCCTCCTCGGATCCCTTGATCCCGCTCATCTTCCTCGGCGTCGCCCTGACCGTCGTCGCCGGCATCGCGCTCGGCAACCGAATCGTCACCAACCGGCGGCGCCAAGCCTACGAGAACTTTTGCCTCGAGCGCGGCTACCACTTCGCGCCGGAGCGTCCTGGAGAAGAGGCGCACCACGTCGCCACGTGCCGCTTGTTCTCTGAAGGGCACCGGCACACCTGGGGATTCACCATCGTCGGCACGAGCGGCGGCACGCCGTTCACCGCGTTCGAGTACCGCTGGACCACGGGCTCCGGGAAAAGCTCCCAGACACACCGCATCGGCGGCCTGCTCTGGACCATGGAGCGCTCGCTGCCGCAGTTCCTGCTCACGCCCGAGGGCCTCTGGGCGAGACTGGCAGCGTACTTCGGAGGGCAGGACATCGACTTCGCCGAATCGCCCGAGTTTTCCAGGGCCTATCGGCTGCGAGGGAACGATGAAGCCGCGGTGCGCGGCCTGTTCACGCCGGCGCGCCGCCAGGTGTTCGAGCTTCTCGGCAGCCAGCACGCCGCCGGTGCCGGACAGGAGCTGATGTGGTGGCGCGACGGCGCCCTGCCGCCCCCCGATCAATTCGATGTCTTCTTGATGGAAGGCCAGCGCATTCAGCGCGCGTTCGCCCGCGACTAACGCTCGCTCGGCGGCGTGAACCCGTAGCTCGTGTTCTTGAACACCGAGTCGGCCGCCACCAGCGCCTGGGTCGCGAGATCCGGTTTGCGCGGCCGCAGCACCTGCGCCAGCGCCTGATACACGATGCCGTAGGTCGCGAGGATCGATTCCGACGGCCGGTCCACCCAGCCGCGCGGCCGGGAGCGCCCGGCCGAGTGACGGTGATACACGTCGAACGCCAGCGCCGTGCTGCGGGGTACGTTGATCGCTCCGAGCCCCGGCCCGAGCGCCACGATGCTGTCCGACGCCACCAGCGGCTCGCGGTGCAGCTTGCGCGCGAACCCCTGACCTTCCAGGTAATCGCTCAGCCCGAACTGGTCGGCGTACGGACCCACCGTGCGCGAAAAATAGATGGGCCGCTTGCCCATCTGGTCCTTGATGGCCTCGAGCACGATCACGTCGGCCCGTTCGAGATACTGCCGGCCCAGCATCTGGGGATCGAGCGACACGCTGACGCCGCCCAGGTTCACCAGGCGCTTCTGGTCCAGCCAGTACACCGGCTCCAAATGCGCGAGCTGCTCGTCGGTATAGTCGAGCAGCTTGCCCGCCGGCTTGGGCCAGGCCCGCCCCTGATAAATCGACGGCGCCGCGCTCGAGTCGAACGTCGCGAGCGGCCGGCGCTGCATCTGGCGCAGGTACCAGTCGGTGTTGGCGAGCGACAGGTTCACCACCGTCACGTCCTGGCGGATGTGCTCGACTTCCTGCGCGTACCACAGGGGGAAGGTGTCGTTGTCCCCCGCGGTCACGAGCACGCCGTACGGCTCGACCGACTGCAGCATGTCGTACGCGAAGTCGCGGGCCAGCGTCTCACCCTTGCGGGGTGCGGTGAGATGGTTGCCCACGAGCGGCAGCAACGCGAGCGCCAGCACCGGCGTGGCGAGCAGCCAGCGGCGCGCCGGGTTGGGCTCCCGGGTCTCGAGCGTCTCCGTCACCCACTCCATGAGAGTCGCGAGCCCCATGCCGACCCACACGCCCCACAGCGCGAACGAGGCGATGAAGAAATAGTCGCGCTCGCGCACCTCGTGCAGCCCCTGCGGCAGGTCGGAGCGCTGCGAGTAGCCGTATTTGAAGTTGAGGTAGAAGATCAACAGCAGCGTGAGCGTCGCCATCAGCGCCGTCATGGCGATCGCCGTGCGGCGGTCGGCCTTCCAGTGACGGTACGCGCCCAGCGAGCCCACGAAGCCGAACACGACCGCGAGCGCCCCCCGTATCCCGGTGGCCCAGTCGCGCCCCCACTGCCAGGTGAAGTACTGGATCCACATGCCGATCTGCGCCTGGGGCGTCGCCTGGCGTTGCCATACGGGCGGCTTGCCGTACTGCTGGCGCGTGAGCACGTCCCACAACGCCGCCGACGTGGTGGGTTCGCCCTCGTTGATCGGGGGGAAGTGCGCCGCGCGAATCGGCAGGAACAGATACACCGACACGCCCACGGCCGCGACCAGCAGCACCGCCAGCGCGAAATCGCCGTTGCGCGCGTAGGCGAGCGCGTACACCGACACCGCCACGAACAGCACCGCCGCGAGCTTCAGGGGCGTGGAGCTCTCGAGCCCGCTCCCCACGATCAGCGCGTACGCGCTGCAGAACACCAGCCACTGCGACCACTCGACCCGTCGCGCGGCGAGCCCCACCGGGCGCTCCCGCTTGAGCGGCGGATACAACAGCACGATGACCACCGGGCCCACCAGCACGCCCATCATGTGGTTCGTGGAGGTGAGCGCGAGCAGGTACACGATCATCAGGAGATGGTGATCGTGGCCTTCGCCCGGAGGCTGATCGTCCCAGCGCACGATGAGCCACAGCACCAGCGCGATGGACAGGAGCGACAGGGTGTACACCTTCTCGTTCACCACCGACTGGTTCCACACCGTGAACGCGGTGGCCGCGCAGAGCGCGCCCGCCACGGCGGCGAGGCGTCGCGGCAGCCGGGCCGGCACCCAGCCCCGCATCCAGCGCTCGCCCACCAGGAACCAGCACCCCGCCGCCACCGCGCTCGTCACCGCGGCGAGCAAGTTGATCCGCTCGGCGTAGGCGGCCGCGAGCGGCATCAGGCCCCACGTGTGGGCGATGAGCGTGAACAGCGGATTGCCCGGAGGGTGCGGGATGCCGAGCACGTAGGCGGCGGCGATGTATTCCGACGTATCCCAGAACTGCGTGGTGGGGGCGAGCGTCGCGACGTACAGGATCAGCGCGCCGAGCGCGACCAACCCGGCCCAGAGATAGGGCGGGCGCTCCACGTCGGGAGACAGCGCCGCCTGGTCCATCGCCCCGTCCAGCCGTGTCAGTTGGTCGGTCGTCATGCTCGCTCGTTTCGGATCAGTTGCCGGCGGCGCGCCGCTCGGCGGGCAGTCCGTAGGTGGTATTGGCGAGGATCGCGTCGCGCAGCTGCGCGGCCCGCGCGGCGAGCGCCGGCTGCTGGCCCGCCAGCGCGGCGGCGATCGTGTCGTACACGAAGACATAGCCGAGCAGGCTGTTCTGCGACGGGACGTCGACCCAGCCCCGCGGGCGCGGCCGCGCGGCCGGCTCGCCGCCCTGATACACACCGAACGCCAACGCGCTGGTGCGAGGCACGTTCACGAAACCCCGGTCCGGTAACAGTCGGACGCTGTCGCTCGGCGCCGCCGGTCGCGCCAGCACGCGACGCACCAACCCCTCGCCCACCAGATAGGCGCCGAGGCCGAGCCGGTCGCCGTAGTTGCCGGTCGAGGCGGAGAAGTAGATCGGTCGCTTGCCCACCTGGTCCTTGATGATTTGCAGGACGGCGAGCTCCGCGCGCTCGAGATAGGGACGCCCCAGCACGTTCGGGTCGAGCGTGAGTGTGACCGGTCCCAGGCGCGCCGTCACGGGCTGCGGCAGCTCCAAATACGGTGGGAGCGTGTCCGCCGGCCCGTCGCGGTAGAACCGGCTCATCCACGGTGCGGTGGGACGCGGCCAGGCCCGCTCGCGATACAGCGCCGGCGCACGCGCGGGCGCGAACGTCTCCGGCGGCCGGTGCTGCAGCTGCCGCAGGTACCAGTCCGTGTTGGCGAGCGACAACACGAGCACGCTCACGTCGCGCCGGACGCCCTCGACCTCCTGCGCGTACCACAGGGGGAACGTGTCGTTGTCGCCGGCGGTCACCAACAGTGCGTAAGGGTCCACCGACTGCAGCACGTCACGGGCGTAGTCGCGCGCCAGGGTCTCGCCGGAGCGCGGCGCGGTGAGGCGGTTGCCGGCCAGCGGGACGATGGCGAGGAGCAGCACGACCGCCGACAGCGCCCACCGTCTCGCGGGGGAGGGAGCCGGAGCGCGCGACGCGAGCGCCTGCTGGATCCATTCCATGACGGTCGCGAGGCCCAAAGCCACCCAGATGCCCCATGCGGCGAACGACGCGATGAAGAAGTAGTCCCGCTCGCGCACCTCGTGCTCCAGGCCGGGCGCGCTGTACGGCTGCGAATAGCCCCACTTGAAGTTGAGGTAGAACACCAGCGCGCCCGTCAGGGTGAGCATGAGCGCGGTCATCGCGACGGCCGCCCGGCGCTCGGCCTGCCAATGACGCCGCGCGCCCAGCAGTCCCAGGGCTGCGAACAGCACCGCCAGGGCGCGTTGTGCCGCTGCCATCCAGTCGTGCCCGAACTGCCACGTGAAGTACTGCAGGTAGTTCAACAGCTGCTGTCCGTACAGGACGAGCGTGTGCCCAGGGTTGTCGGCCCCCGGCGGATACATCGGGTTCGCGAACACCGACGGCTTGCCGAACTGCTCGCGCGTCAGGACGGCCTGGAGCGCCGGCCACGTGGTCGCGTCACCCTGATTGAGATAGGGGTCGAGGTGCGCCCGAATCGGAATGAACAGGTTGACGCTCGTCCCGACCACGGCGACGAGCAGCGCGGCCATGAGAAACCGCGGGCGCAACAGCACCCGGGGATCGGTACCCAGGACGTACACGACGACCGCGGGCGCTACCAGGAGGCCCATCAGATGGTTGGTCGCCGACAGCGCGAGCAGGTACACGATCAGAACGAGCTGGTGGTCGCGCCGCGTGGCCGCGGGCTGGTCGGCCCATCGCATGGTCAGCCACAGCACCAGCGCGATCGTCAGCATACTCAGCGTGTAGACCTTCTCGTTCACAACCGACTGATTCCACACGGTGAAGGACGTGCATCCCACGAGCGTCCCCGCGGTCGCCGCGACGCGCCGCCACCGCCCGGGAGCCACCACGGGCTGCAGCCACCGCTCCGCGATCAAGAACCAGATGCCGGCAGTCACCGCGCTGGTCGTCGCCGCCAGCAGATTGATCCGCCGGGCGTAGTCGCCGGCGAGCGGGAGCAGGCCCCAGACGTGCGCCAGGATGACGAAGAACGGATTGCCGGGAGGATGGGGGATTCCGAGGGCGTGGGCGGCCGTGATGTACTCCGAGGCGTCCCAGAACTGCGTGGTCGGCGCAAGGGTGATGAGGTACAGGACCAGGGCGCCCACGGCCACGCAGCCCGCCCACAGATAGGGAGCGTGTCCCGTGCCGGCGGCGGGCGGCGCAGCCCGAAGGTCGGTCATGCGGCCGTCACCGGTCAGTGCCTGAACTGTCGGATGCCCGTGAACACCATCGCCACCCCCGCCTGATCGGCCGCGGCCACAACCTCGGCGTCTTTCACCGAGCCGCCCGGCTGGATGATCGCGCTCACCCCCGCCCGGGCCGCTTCTTCTACACCATCCGCGAACGGAAAGAACGCGTCGGAAGCTAACACCGCCCCGGCCGGATCGTGCCCCTGCTGGCGCGCCTTGTGGATCGCCAGGAACGAGGCGTCCACGCGCGACATCTGGCCCGTGCCGATCCCCACCGCCGCCTGGCCGCGCGCGAGCAGAATGGCGTTCGACTTGACCACCCCCACCGCCGCCCACGCGAACCGCAGGTCCCGCCACTCGGCGTCGGTGGGAGCGCGCCGCGTGACGACCTTCCAACCGGCTTCGCCGGCGGCCTGCGCCGGGCGCGAGCGCTCCTGCACCAGGAAACCACCGCGGATGCGCTTGTAGTCCCAGCCCGCGGCATCGCCCGCCGGCAGGCGCACCACGCGCAGATTCTTCTTGTCGCGAAACGCGCTCAGCGCGTCGTCCGCGAACGCGGGGGCCACGACCACTTCCACGAACAGATCGCGCATCGCCTCCGCGGCGCCGCGATCGACGGCGACGTTGAACGCGATCACCGAGCCGAACGCCGAGGTACGGTCGGTGGCGAGGGCGCGCTCGTACGCCTCGCGGGGCGAGCGCCCCAGCGCGATGCCGCACGGGGTGGTGTGCTTGATGATCGCGCACGCCACGGCGTCCGAACCCGCCCAGGGGGCGACCGCCGCGACGGCGGCATCGACGTCGAGCAGATTGTTGAACGACAGTTCCTTGCCGTGGAGCTGCTGCAGATCGCGGATCCCGGGCTCGGAGGCGGCGTAGAGCGCCGCTGCCTGATGCGGGTTCTCGCCGTAGCGCAGCTCCTGACGGCGGTCGAGCGCCAGCGTGATCCGCTCGGGCCACCCCGGCGCGTCTTGCGTGAGGTAGCCGTGGATCGCGGCGTCGTAGGCGGCGGTGTGGGCGAAAACCTTCGTGGCGAGCTCCCTACGAAGCCCGGGGCTTACGCCCCGGGCCATGTCCTTCAGTGCTGCGATTACCACAGGATAGTCGTCCGGATCGACGACCACGATCACGTCCTGGTGATTCTTCGCGGCCGAGCGGAGCATCGAGGGGCCGCCGATGTCGATCTGCTCGATCGCCTGCTCGAACGTGACGCCGGGCTTCACGACCGTCTCGCGAAACGGATAGAGGTTCACCGCCACGAGATCGATCGGGGTGATGCCGTGCTCCGCCAGGGCGGCGCGGTCGCCCGGGTGCGCGCGCCGGGCGAGCAGGCCGCCGTGCACGTTGGGATGCAGCGTCTTGACGCGGCCGTCCATCATCTCGGGGAAGCCGGTCACGCGCTCGATCGGGATCACCGGGAGTCCGGCCTGGCGCAGCGCCTCGGCCGTGCCGCCGGTGGAGACGAGCTCCCACCCCAGCGCGACCAGCTCGCGGGCGAACTCGACCACGCCGCGCTTGTCCGAAACCGACAGCAGCGCTCTCACCAGCTCTCGGCGATGGCTCGGATCAGGTCCGCCAGGCTCGCGACGTCCTTCAGGTCCACGACCTCGGCGGGGGAGTGGGAGTAGCGGAGCGGCCAGCCGAGCGCCACGTCTACCACGCCATAGGGCGTGAACATGGAGCCGTCGTTGCCGCCGTTGGTGGTGCCGAGCTGCAGCGCCACGCCGCGTGCGCGCGCCAGACGAAACAGGGAGTCCACGTATGCCGGAGGTGTGACCGACGAGTTGTCGAGCGCCCGCGCCACGGCGCCGGCGCCGATCGGCGCCACCGCGAAGTTGGGGAGCTCGAGCGGCGAGTCGGCGGAGACGAATGTATCGATCGCGTGTACGCGGCGGGGTGCCGTGCCGAGCGCCGTGGCCGCCACGCCCGCGCCCTCGAGCCCGATTTCCTCCCGCACGCTCCAGATGAAGATCACCTGATGCTTCAAGGCCGCGCGGTCCAGGTGCCGCAGCGCCAGCAGCTGCGCCGCCGTGCCGACGCGGTCGTCGAACGAGCGGCCGGTGGCGCGCGTGCCCGCGAGGCGCACGTACTGCTTGGGCATGGTCACCGTCGCCCCGGGACTTACGCCCCGCGCCATGGTCGCCGCTCGAGACGTCGTCCCGACGTCCACTCGCAAGGGCGGCGGCGTGTGACGCGTGAACCCGGAGTCGCGCGGGATGAACACCCCGGCCACGTCGCCCTTGTCGGTATGCACCAGCGCCGGCTGCGCCTCGAACAGCGACGCGATAAAGCCGCCGCGGGGCTCGAGCTCGAGCGAGCCATCGTCGCGAATGGTGGTCACGCGAAACCCGATCTCGTCCATGTGCGCCACGAACACGACCAGGGGATTCCCCTGACCGAGCCGCACCCACAGGTTGCCGGCGGTGTCGGTCTCGCTCTTCGCCCAGGCGGGCAGGAATCGCTTCACCGTCTCCCGCACGGGCCCTTCCGCGCCGGAGACGCCGTAGGACTCGATCAGCGGAGCGAGCAGCGATTGCGTCTCGGAAATGCTGGTCTGCTCCTGGGCGGTCAGACCGTCGGACGGGTACCCGACCAGCAGCAGCGCCGCCGCAACCATGACCGGCTTCATCGCCCCTCCATCCACGTCACGAGCTGTTTGACGAGCGCGTCCGTGTCGGCCAGCGCCACGGTCTCGACCGCCGTGTCCGTGTAGTGGGTGGGCAGAGTGGCTGTTTTGGTCTCATCGAACGGTCCCATCAGAGCCTTCACGCTCGCGAGCCCCGAGTTGCCTGCGTACAGGCTCTGCACCGTGAAGGCGACGACGACCGTCCCTTTCGTCCTGGGCTTGGTCTGTACCGCCGCTACGAGCGCCGCGCACGCGGCGCGCCGCCCCGATCCGGGCGCGGCCAGCAGGCGGTCGCCGTAGGTCAGGGGCCGCTTGGCGAGCGACACCGGCGCGAGCAGGTCGAGCCCGAGCGCGTGCGCTTCGGCGGACGAGGCCGCGCCAACGTCCACGTAAGCGTTGTCGACGGTGAAGACCGGGTCCGGCGCGCCGCTCGCGACCCGCCCGCGCGTCAGGTGCGTCGACTTTACGGCCACCACGCCGGGCACTGCGCCTTTGGTGCCGAACACCGTCACACGGTGACCCTCGAGCAGCTGGTCGAACAACGGAGACGTCGTGCGCGCGCCTACCCGGCGCAGCAACACGTATCCGTCGGCCGTGATGTTGCCGACGACGTAGCCGACTTCGTCGAGCGGGCATTCCAGCACGCGCTTGGGGGCGCCCTGCCCGAGCGTGAG
>Ga0209156_10000567_pt1 | contig 31398 bp, 27 predicted proteins | sample GraSoiAngelo_124_FD_185881 | JGI IMG/M metagenome (GOLD analysis project Ga0209156, IMG submission 185881) | Grasslands soil microbial communities from the Angelo Coastal Reserve, California, USA - 14_0927_05_20cm (SPAdes) (version 2) | ecosystem: Environmental > Terrestrial > Soil > Grasslands... | reverse complement strand
GCACCTCGTCCGATCCCTCCGGACGGTTCTCGGGGTTCTGCGAGCGGGGGATCGTGGCCTGGAAGCCTGCGGCGATCAGGGGCGTGACGATCATGAAGATGATCAGCAGCACGAGCATCACGTCGATCAGCGGCGTGACGTTGATGTCGGCCTTGACGGCCGCCCGGGCGCTAGTGGCTGACAGGGCCACTGGTCTGTGACGCCTTCTGCGTCTGGAATTCCTTGGTGAAGATCGAGCGGCCGAACTCCGAGCCGACGCTCTTGATCAGGTAGTCGATCAGCTCCTTCGAGGTGTAGGTCATCTCGACGGAGAGGAAGTCGATCTTGGTGGTGAAGTAGTTGTAGAGCCAGACCGCCGGAATGGCGACGATGAGACCGAACGCGGTCGTGATCAACGCCTCCGCGATACCGGCGGACACGGCCCCGAGCGAGCCGCCACCCCCCGATGCCGCCATGCCCGTAAACGCGTTGACGATACCCATCACCGTGCCCAGCAGGCCGACGAACGGCGCCGTGGAGCCCGTCGTCGCCAGGATGCCGAGGCCGCGCTTCAGCTCGGCCGACACGATGAGGATCTCACGCTCCACCGCGCGCTCCACCGAGTTGATGTCGGCCGCGGTGATGGTGGCGCGGTCCCGCAGCAGCGGCTTGACCTCGGAGAGCGCCTCACCGACCACGCGCGCGACGTGGCTCTTCTTTTGCTTCTCGGCGAGCTTGATCGCGCCGTCGAGCTGCTCTTCTTGCAAGAAGCGGGAGAACTCGGGCGCGAACCGCCGGGTCTCCCCCTGCGACCGCAGGATCTGGTACAACTTCTGGAAGGCGCTCGTCCACGAGAAAATGGACATCGCCGCCAGGATGACGACGATGGCCTTCGCGAACAGGCCCATCGAGATGAAAAGATCGTAGAGCGAGAGACTCATGGCGCGGGGGCTCCTTTGGCGTCCTTACTGTTTGAGCCGGAAGTCGATCGGAATTTGAATCAGCACGCGGACCGCCCGGCCGTGCACCCGCGCGGGGCGGAACAGCGCTTTGAGAACGTAGCTCTTGGCCGACTGATCGAAGCCCGGGTTGGGACTCTGGAGCACCTTGACGGAAGCCGGTTCGGCCCGCCCCAGCGTATCGATGATCGCCTGGACCAGCACGCGACCCTGAATCTGCGCCTGCCGCAACAGCTCCGGAAACTGCAGCGTGGGGCCGGAAAGCACCGCCGGCTTCTCCTCGACGATCGCCTCCATGAACACTTCGTTGCCCGTCGGCACCATCCCGGTCGCGAGGCCGCCCTCGACGCCCGTGCCCGAGTAGTCCTTCGGATCGAAATGCTCCTGGAGATTCACCGGCGGGATATTCGTCGGGATCACATCCGGCGCGACGACCGTCTGGAATCCCTTGAGCGGGACATCCAGCTGCACGGGTTGCTGCTCCGGCGGCTTCTCCTGCTTCGGCTGGTCGACGAACACCATCGCGGTGTCCACCTTGACGCTGTTGTCGGCCTCACCGGCGCTGAGCGTCGCGTACACGGCCCCCGCGATCACGACGGTGTGCACCACCAGCGACACCGCGCCCACTCCGAAGACTCGCCTGCTGCTCTTCCTGCGCTTGGACTCGATGAGATTGTCGAACACGGGTTGTCGTCCTCCAGTGCCCGTTGAGGTAACTGCTTATGAAATACCGCCGATAGGCCTCCGCCCGCTAGTGGAGCCCCCATTACAAAACGATGACAGCCGGGTGAGGAGGCGCCTTCACCTCCGCAGGGTGAGGCGCCACGGCATCAGGACCCGCACGGCGCGGCCCGGGACCCGGCCCGTTCCCTCAGCGAGCCGACGCGAGGGTGAAAGCAATCGGCAGGCACACCAACACGCGTACCGCCCGGCCGCGCGTGCGCCCCGGCCGGAACAGCGCGCCGAGCACGTAAGCCCGCGCGGCCGCCTCGAAGCCGGCGTGCGAGCTCTCGAGCACCAGCGAGCCAGGCTCGGCCCGGCCGAGCGTGTCGATCACGACCTGGACCACCACAGTTCCCGTAATCCCGCCGCGCCGCAGCCCCTCCGGGTATGCGAGCGGCGGACCGGCGAGCAGCGCCGGCGGCTCCTCCACCGCAGTGGGGCTCCACGGACCATCCGGCGCCCTGTCCACACCATCGTCGCCTTGCGCGTCGCGGATGGCGCGCAGCAGCACCTGCGGATCGAACGGCGCACGGGCGTCGATCGGGGGAAGACCGATCGGCGCTGGTTGCGGCACATCCACCGGCGGCGCCGGCGGTCCGGGTATCTGGCCGGAGGGGTCCGCGTGCGACGCGTCCGGTGTTTCATGCGGCCACGAAATGACGATCGGCGGGCCGTCAACCCCGGATACGCGGTGCGGTCGCAGCGTCGCCAGCACCACGGCGGTGCATACCCCCGCATGCATGAGCACGGATACCGTGAAATGATTCCTCGATGCGATCAATCGGTCGAACATGGAGACTCTCCGGAGAGAGCGGTCTCCATCAGAATAGTGTCCGTCGTTTGCGGCGGGATAGCTCGAGCGTGACGAACCGATGACGGCGGCGTTAGGACTTCGTCGCGGGCGGCTCCCGCGGGAGCGTGACCGTGAACGTGGTTCCCCGCCCCGGGCGACTGACGACATCAATGCGGCCACCGTGCGCCTCGGCGATCCATTTGCAGATGGCGAGTCCCAACCCGGCGCCGGAGCGCTCACCGGTGCGCGTGCGCGCCGAGTCGGCGCGCCAGAAGCGATCGAAGATGTGGGGGAGGTCCCCCGGGGCGATCCCGATGCCCGTGTCGGCCACGCTGAGGCTGACCCGGCCGTCGGCGACGCCCAGCTGCATGCGCACCGTCCCGCCCGGGGGGGTGTACTTCACGGCGTTGGTGAGGAGGTTCAGAATCAGCTGGCGGATCCGCGTCGCGTCGACCGAGACGACCATCGGCTCGGGCGGCGTCGCGACCTCCACCCGCACCCCTGACTCCTCGGCGAGCAGCTCGCCCGTCTCCCGGACCTCTTCGACGATCCCCCGCAGGTCCACCGGCTCGCGGTGCAGCGGGGCGATGCCTTCGTCGGCGCGCGCCAGGGTGAGCAGGGCGTCCACCAGCTCCGTCATGCGCTTGATCTCCTGGAGCGTCTCCTCCAGGGTCGCGAGGGTATCCTGGGGCAGGTTGGGGGTCGTGATCGCGCGCTCCACCCCGGCCCGCAGCACGGTGAGGGGGGTCTTCAACTCGTGGCTCGCGTCGGCGGTGAAGCGCCGCAGGGCGGCGAAGCTGCGCTCCAGCCGGGTCATCATCTGGTTCAACGTCGCGGCCAGCCGGCCGAGCTCGTCCTTGACCAGGGGCTCGGCGAGGCGACGGTGCAGGCTTCGTCCGTCGCTGATCTCGCGGACCTCGGTAATGATCTGATCCACGGCGGCGAGCGCGCGCCGCGAAATCCACGACCCCATCAACAGTGCGAGCGCGAGCCCGAGCGGCAGCACCAGGGCGAAGGTGGAGAGAAGCTCGTCGGGCCCGAGCTCCGCGGTGCGCAGATCCGCCCCGGCGAGAATCGCCCCGAACTGCGGTCCGGCGCCCGTGACCGCATCGACCACATAGTGGATCTTCGGACCGTTCGGCTCGAGTCGGAGCGTGCCGCTGGACCGTCCGGAGAGCGAGGCGCTCGCCAGGCTTCGCAGCTGCTCCACCTGCTGGAACGTCAGCGCCCGCGCGTCGGACGAGGCGAACAGCAGGCTGCCGTCGCGCGCGGTGATGACGAGGAAGCCGGGGACCGCTTCGAGCAGCGCGGCCAGATCCGGGATGAGCACGGGGTGCTGCGCCGTGTCGGCCCGCACCAGCGTCCCCCGCGCGCGGTAGCTCTCGGCGAGAATGCCCGCCGTCAGCGACGCCTCGGACCGAATCCGCTGGTCGAGATCCTGGTACGAGGCGCTGCGGCGGTCCAGGTACAGCACCCCGGCGAACGCGGCGAGCGTGAGGGCGAGCGCGCCCGAGTACCACGCCGTGAGCCGCCCGCGCAGGGTCTGCACGTCACGCTTTCACGACGTAGCCGACCCCGCGCACCGTGTGGATCAGCTTGGGTTCGCGGCCGTGGTCGATCTTCTTGCGCAAGCGCGTGATCACGACGTCCACGATGTTCGTGCCGGGGTCGAAGTGGTAGTCCCAGGCGTATTCCGTGATCAGGGTGCGCGACATCACGCGGCCGTGGTGCCGCATGAGGTACTCGAGCACGGCGTATTCCTTGGGGGTGAGCTCGATGACCTTCCCGCCACGCCGCACCTCGCGGCTCCCGGTATCGAGTGTGAGGTCCGCGACCTTGAGCACCGGCGGCGCGATCGCCTTGGGGCGCCGCCCCAGCGCCTCCACCCGGGCGAGCAGCTCCTCCAGCGAGAACGGCTTGGTGACGTAGTCATCGGCGCCCATCTTGAGCGCCTGTACCTTGAAATCGACGGCATCCTGCGCGGTCAGCACCAGCACCGGCATCCCCTCGCCGCGATCGCGCAGCGTCCGCAGCACCTCGAGGCCCGACAAGGCGGGCAGGCGCAGGTCGAGCACGAGCATGTCGTAATGGCCGCCGGTCGAGAGGCGCAGCCCTTCGGCGCCGTCCCCGACCAGATCCGCGTGGAAGCCGGCCTCGGTCAGCCCCCGCTTCACGTACTGTCCGACGGTCTTGTCGTCTTCGACGACGAGGATTTTCATCCCGTGGGAAGGTACACCCTGAAGTTCGATCCCACGCCGATTTGCGACTCGACGTCGATCCGCCCCCGGTGCTCGGCGATGATGCCGTAACAGATGGACAGGCCAAGACCGGTGCCGCGCCCCTGGGGCTTCGTCGTGAAGAACGGCTCGAAGATCTTGGGCAGATCTTCCCGCTTGATCCCGGTGCCCGTGTCGATGAACTCGAGCAGGATCTCATCCGCCCGATCGGGGTTGATGCGGCTGCGCACCGTCAGGGTGCCGCGCGAGTCCATCGCGTCCATCGCGTTGAGCATCAGCGCCATGAAGCTCTGGATGAGCCGCTCATGGTCGCCGAGCACCGGCGGCAGACCGGATGCCAGCTCACGCACGACGGTCAACCGTTTGAACCGCGCGTGGTGCTTGAGGAGAAACAGCGTCTGCTCCACCACGCCGTTGACGTCCGTAGGCTTCTTGTCCCCACCCTTCGGCCGCGAAAAGTCGAGCAGGCTCTCCACGATTCGGCGGCAGCGCTGTACCTCGGCGTCGATGATCTTCAGGTACTCGTCATAGCCGTGGCGGTCGCCGGGCGGCAGGTCCTCCGTCCGGAGCGCCAGCGCCTCGCAGCACGCGAGAATCGTCGCGAGCGGGTTGTTGATCTCGTGCATGACGCCCGCCGCGAGCTGCCCCACGGCGGCGAGCTTCTCCGTTTCCGTGAGGCGTTGCTGCGCCTGGCGCCACTCGGTGATGTCTTCACCGATGGTGATGACGTGCGAAATGTCGCGCCCGTCCTGCCGCATCGGGATCTTGGTGATGCGGTAGTAACGCGCTTCGCCGGTCGCCTGCGACTCCATTTCGACCTGCTGAAGCTCGCCGGTGTCGAACACGCGATCGAACTCGCGCTTCAGGAGATCGCGTGGCTGGCGGTCGAGCACATCGAAGATCTCGCGACCCACCGCGTCCTCGCGCGCCACGCCTTGGGTCCCGGTCTCGCGCTTGCGGTTCCACGCGCGGATGCGGTAGCCACGGTCGATCACGTACAGCCCGACTGGAAGCGAGTCGACGATCTGGGCGGCGAAGCTCCGCTGCGCCTCCATCTCGTGCGTGCGCAGCGCGACCTCGGAGGCGAGGTCCTGCGACAGCTCGGTGGCGGCGAGGATGGGAGCGAGGATGCGGGCCACGACGACGACTACGTCATGGGCGATTCCTTCGTAGCGTCCCGTGGGAATGACGACCTCGAGCAGGCCGAGCGGCTCGTCCTCGTGGACCAGCGGCAGCCGCACGATCGAGCCCCCGGGCACCCCCTCGCGCTGCGGGCCGCGCCGCATCCACTCGGCCACCGGCGGGGCATAGCCCGGCTGCTCCGCTTCGTCACCGGGGGTGGTGACCGGCGTGAAGCGAGTGCCGTCCGGTGCGCGGAGCCAGAGGCGGCAGCGGCGGAGGTTGAGGCCGCGCCGCAGCGCGCTCACCACGCCGTGCAGGGCCTCTCCGGACGCGAGGCCCGCCTGCAGCACCGACGCCACCTCGGCAATGACCCGGATACCGGGATGCTCGGTATCGAGGGAGGGGACCGCCATCGCCCGCAAACCTAGGGATGGCGCTCCCGCCGCGCCAGCGGCACGTCGAAGCGCAAGCCCAAGAACGCTCGGACGATGGTGGAGGTGCCGAAGAATGCCGTGGGGCCGAGCACGATCCCGAACTGGCCGACCCGCAGGCCCGGGAGGACGGAGACCGCGCCCCACGGAGACCCGATCCCGAGCGGCGAGTGCGCGCCGGCGTAACCCGTCGTTTCAACGGTCACGTCGAGTCCCACCCGGCTCGGTGCCGTGTCCGCACCGAACTCGGCGATGGTCAGGGCGCGACTTCGGGCAGCGAGGGTGGCCCCGAAGACAAACCCCTGGGAGCCGCCGACGATCGCCCGCTGGTCGATGAATTCACCCAGGCGCGCACTCAGCGACAACGCCGCAATCGGTCCCGAGCGCATCCCGCGCCCGTACCCGACATCGAAGCCTTGGATTTGCCACCCGCTGCCGACCGTATAGGCGAGACCGAGCGTCACCATCCCGCCGCGCGTCTCCTGCGCGGCGAGTGGCGTAGACAAACCCGCGAGGCATATCAACATTGTGACCATGGACCGACGCACGTTTGTTCTCCTGACCGGGGCCAGTTCGGCGGCCCTCATCCGTCCGCCTGAGCGCCAGTCCCTCGGTCCGCCCGGGGCGGACGGGCGGACAGGCGGACCGGCCGTCGGGCGGCTCCGGTTCGAGCTCGACGATCATCACCGCTGGTCGCTGTGGTACTACGGCGAGGGCTCGCCCGTTCCCCTCGTCCGCGGCGCGGAGATCGTGACCTGGGTGGGCGACCGGCCGCTCACCCTCGCGGAGCTGGAAGATAGCACGGTGGGAAACCGCCGCCCGCCGGGCGGCGACGCCGTCGTCGTGCGCGGCCGGGCCGCCGGCGTGTGGGTCGAAGCCGAGCTCCTGGCCGCGGGCGGCGCCAGCACTCCCCAGGCGTCCGTGACGGTCACCGTCTTTCCCGACCGCCTCCTGCCCACGGTGAGGGGCGTGCGCTTCCTCCAGCTGTCCCACGAGGAGGTGCTCGCAGGAGACGGGCCGCTCGTGGCGCTCGTGAACGGAGCGCACTCGGCCGACCCGAGCCGCGTGGTCACGGTGGGGACGCCGGAGGCGGACGGGCTCGCGAGCCATGCCGCAGCGGGGCTTACCCGCGGGACGCGCGGCCTCGCTATCGCGTTCGACGCGGGCGAGCCCGGGGAGGCCCGCGTGCAACTGTCACGGGACGGACTCGAGGCGGTGAGCGATTGGCTCCCGGCCCGGCCGCTCAGGCCCGAAGGCGACGTCTCGCACATGCGCCTGTGTTTCCATCCGGAGGGCAATGGCCTGGAGGCCCTGCGCGCGCTGTTCGTGCCCTCCTCGCCCGTCGATCAGGAGCGCCTCGCACAGGCCGTCGCGCCCGCGGGCTGGTGCACACGGGGAGAGTGGTCGGGCACCGTCGCCGAACCGGACGTGATCGCGAATCTGGACTTCAGCGCCGCGAACTTCGACAGGCGCTTCTTCCGGCACATCGAGCTCGATGACGGCTACCAGCGCGCCGTCGGAGCGTGGGATACGAACGACCGGTTCCCGCACGGCCACGCCTGGCTTACCGACCAGATCCACGCGCGCGGCTTCAAGGCGGGGCTGTGGGTAGCGCCGTTCGGCGTGGCCGAGGCCTCCGGCGTCCCCACAACGCAGACCGACTGGCTGCTGCGCGACGCCAGCGGGCCCGTGGTCTGTGAAACGCGCGAGGCGTGGGGCGGGAAGGTCTACGCGCTCGACGGCGCGCACCCCAAAGCACAGCAGTGGCTGTTCGATCTGGCCCGTCGCGCCGTGCGGGAATGGGGATACGACTACCTCCGCATCGACCAGTTGCGCTGGGCGACGGTCGGTACGGCGCACTACGGCGGGCTGACCCACGCGGAGGCGTACCGCGCCGGGTTGGGCGCGATCCGCGACGGTATCGGCACCGAAGCCTTCCTGCTCGCGAGCGGGGCGCCGTTGCAGCACGCCGCGGGACTCGTCAACGGCATGCGGATCGGACCGGACGTCGACGCCAGCTGGTCGGGCATCCAACCCCCGGCGCGCGCCACGGGCTTGCGGAGCTTCTACCACCGCTCGACGTGGCTGAACGATCCCGACTGCCTCGTGGTGCGCCCGCCACTCTCGCGGGCCGCGGCCGAGGTGTGGGCCTCCGTCGTCGCGGTCACGGGGGGGCTCACCCTCCTCGCCGACAACCTGCCGAAGCTCCCACCCGATCGCCTCCCGCTGCTGCAGCGCACGCTCCCGGTCGCGGCCGTGACGGGCCGCGCAATCGAGACGGGCGGCGCCGAGCGCGACATCGCGCCGGCGGTCGTGGCCGGCGACGACCGCTACCCGATCGGCGGGCCATGGCGCTTCCGCACGGGCGACGATCCCAGCTACGGCACGCGTGGGTTCGACGAAGAGGCGTGGGAGACGATCCCCGTGCCGCAGCGCTGGGACGCGGCGGGCCACCGCGACTACGCAGGGTTCGCCTGGTACCGCACCAGGTTTCAGCTCCCCAAGCCGAGCGACGGAGCGACGGAACGACGAAACCTGTTCCTGGAGCTCGGCAAGATCGCGGACGCCGACGAGACGTTCGTGAACGGACTGAAGGTCGGCCAGACGGGCGAGCTGTCCCCGGGCGGCCCGGGCGACGCGCAGGCCTTCCGCCGGTATCGCGTCCCGCCCGAGACCCTGAACTGGGGGGGGGAAAACGTGCTCGCGGTGCGCGTGCTGGGGAGCGGCGGCATCTGGAGCGTGCGCCGCAACCGCCCGCCGCGTGTCTGGGTGGCCGAGGGCGCACCCCGGTGGTGGACGATCGTGGTGGTCAACTGGGAGGACGAGCCGCTGGACGTGTCCCTCCCGCTCGCCGCGCTCGGCGTGCAGGGAGCGACGTTCGACACCTACGATGTGTGGCGGGACGCCCCCGTGGCCGACGTGAAGGGCAGCCTGACCCTCACGCTCGAGCCGCGCACCGCACGCACCGTTGCGATCCGCTCCGCCACCGCCCGGCCGCAGGTGATCGGAACAACGCGTCATGTCGTGCAAGGAGCCGTGGACGTCGCCGAGGAGACCTGGGACCCGACCACTCGTACTCTCAAGGCCAGATCCACGAACCTCGATGGCCGGGCCTACACGGTCACGATTGCGGTCCCGAAGGGGCTGCGGCCAGGGCCGTGCAAGGCAGCCGTCCCGTGCACGGTTCGTAGGCTCGAGTCGGGGCATGCGGTGCTGGAGTGGGCGGCGGGCGGAGACGGGCGGGATATCGCATGGGAGTTGAGTTTTAAGGGAACAACGGCAACTAGGAAAGGCAAAGACTAGACGCGTGCTGTTTGCTCAATGCCGCGAATGAAGTACCTGTGCGCCACGAAGTAGAGCACCATCAGCGGGATCACGGCCGCCACCGCTGCCGCCATCTGGTACGACCAGCTCACATGGTACACCCCCTCGAGGTTCGCGATGCCGACCTCGAGCGGCTGCATCCCGCTCGAGCGGGTGGCTACGAGCGGCCACATAAAGCTCCTCCACTGATCGGCGAACGCGAGCACGGCGAGCGTCGCCAGGGCGGGCCGCGCCAGCGGCACGATCACGCGCCAGAAGATCGTCCACTCTCCCGCACCTTCGAGTCGCGCGGCGTCCTCCAGGTCGCGCGGAATCGTGCGGAAGAACTGGCGCAGGAGAAATATCCCGCTGACCGACACCAGCTCGGTCGAGATCAGGCCCTGGTAGCTGTCCACCCATCCGAATGCGTCGATGAGGAGAAACCGCGGGATCACGAGCACAATCGCCGGAGCCATCAGCGCACACAGATACGCGAGGAACAAACGGTCGCGGCCAGGGAAACGGAGCCGCGCGAATGCGTACGCCGCGGTCGCGCTCGTCAGCACCTGCCCCGCGACCACCGCGAGCGAGAAGATCAGACTGTTCAACAGGAAGCGCCCGAACGGCAGCGCCACGAGGGCCCCCGTGAAGTTGTCGGGGACCGGGTGGCGCAGCGAGTCCGGCTCGCTCATGAGCGCGCTCACCACCATATAGAGGAAAGGGGCGATCATGAGGATCGCGAGCGGCAGCGCGAGGGCGTACGTGAGCCACGCGCCCCAGCTCCCGCGGCTCCCCCGGCTCCCATCGGGCTTACGCATGCTCCACTCGCCCATCGAGCAGCTTGAGCTGGGCCCACGTCGCCCCAAAGAGCACCGCGACGAGCAGCAGGGCGAGTGCGCTCGCATCGCCGAACTGCAGCAGCTCCCAGCCGATCCGGTAGATCCGAGACACGATCACGTCCGTCGCGCCGAGCGGGCCCCCGCCCGTCAACACCATGACGAGCGCGAACACCTGGAACGCGCCGATGATCCCGGTCACCAGGACGAACAGCGTCACGGGCGAGAGCAGCGGGAACGTCACCCGCCAGAAGCGCTGCCAGGCACTCGCCCCGTCCACGCGGGCGGCGTCCAGGTATGGCTGGGGGATGGCTCGGAGCCCGGCGAGGAAAACGGTCAGCTGGTACCCCAGCTGCATCCACACGGACACGAGCATCACCGCGCCGAGGGCCGTTCTGGGATCCCCGAGCCAGTTCACCGGCCCGAGACGTGCCCGCGTGAGCAGCTGATTGATCAGCCCGAAATCGGGGTGGTACATCCACTGCCACACGAGCGCGACCGCCACCACTGAGGAGGCGTACGGCAACAGGAACAGCGCGCGCAGCACGGACATCGCCGCACCGGACCGGCGTCGTCCACCGATCATGACCGCCAGGCCGAGCGCGAGCGCCATCGACACCGGCACGTAGAGGGCGTAGAGCAGGGTGCGGCCGAGCGCCGACCACACCACGGGATCGCGGACGACGTGGCCGTAGTTCGCGAGCGCAACGAAGGCTCGGGTCGGCTCGATCGGACTCCAGTGGTGCACCGAAACGTACAGCACCACGAGCAGCGGGACGAAGGAGAACGCGGCGAGGTGGAGCACCGACGGCGCGAGGAACCCCCAGGCGGCCACCGTTTCGCGCCGCGGCCGGGGCGCGGTCCCGGTGCTCCAGGCGGCGAGCAGCGCGCCCAGCGGGCCGAGGGCAGCCAGGCCGAGCATGACCGGCAGCCAAACGGCGGTGCCGGCCTCCGCGGGCGGCGTCCGCAGCTCCACCCAGCGCCCCGGTGCGAGACGCACGGCCACGGCGGCTTTCAGAACACCGCCGGCGGCGCGGCGCCATGCGGTCGAGGGGCTCGAGTCCCCCGGCACGATTTCGGCGCCCCGGGCGAGGGGCGAGAGACCCGCGGGTGCGCTGCGAATCTCGGGGCTGCGCGCCGCGGCTTCCTGCATCAGGAGCCGCGTGTCGTACAACCAGCGATCGGTCGCGTCCCCCGCGGCGCCGCGCAGGTCGGCGAACACCGCGACGCCGAACAGCACCGCCACGAGGCCGTACGGCCTGACGGTCTGGCGCCACACGTCGCGGGGCTTGCCGATCGCGCCCACGGTTTGCGTCCCGGCCACGAGCAGGAGCAGCAGCGCACCGAGCGACCACGGCGAGAGGGGCCAGATTCCCGCGGCGGGCCGGGCCGCGACCGCACCGACGACGTCCCACCCCTCGCGATCGAGCAGCGGCGCGAGCGCCGCCTCGCCGGTCCAGCGAACGGCGACCTCGCGACGCAATCGCTGCAGCGTCGCCGCGGCCAGGGGAGGCGCGGTCGCGCGCACCAGGGGGGCGGTGGCGTGATAGATCTCGAACCGGCCGGAGAACCCCGGCAACTCCTCCAGCGCCCGGGCCCGGATGAGGAGCTGCGGGAGATCGTACCCGGTGCCGCCCCGGGCGAGGGGCGTTACGATCGTGAGGTACCCGGCCGCGGCCGTCGCCTCGCGCGCGGCGAGGGCGCGCTCATAGCGGCCCCGCACCCGCTGCGCGAGGCCGAGCGGTAGGAGGGCGCCGGCGGCCATCGCCACGAGCGCCCCCGCACGCCACCGTGTGAACGCAGTCATCGCGTGGTTCCGAGGAGCCGGTCGAGCTCGCGTGCGGCGGCGCGCGCCGCCCGCGGAGGATCAGCGCCGCCCACGGTGACGCGGTCCATCAGGGCGGCGAGCTCGGCCTCCACCTCACGCCACTGAGCGACGCGCGCCGCCCACGCCGGCCGACCGTGCGTGGCCGCGCGCAGGAACGCCGCCTCCCAGCCGAGCGTGTCGGCCGACGCCACGTCCTGCGCGGCCGTCGTCACCGCCGGCAGCTCGAGCCCCGCATCGCCGCGCGCGGCATCGGGCAGCGAGTCGGTGAGATCCGCCGCGAGCTCGACCGCAGCCCGACGCCGCAGCGCCCGCGCGGGAACCGCATATCCCCACGCCCACAGCACGGTAGCGGGCGGGACCCCGGCGCGATGCGGGATGGGCGCGAATCCCACGCGCAGCCGGCCCGCCGCGACCGCGGCTCGGAGCTCGCGAACCGCGTCGTGGCCCACGGTCATGAACGCTACGCGGCCGGCTGCGAACAGCCGGGCGATCTCCACGCCCGCGGTGCCCTGGTCATGAGGGGGCGGTGCGACGCCCCAGCGCGTCACCAGGTCCCGGTACCAGCGGAGCGCCGCGATCGTGGCGGGCGCATCGAGGCACCCCGAGGCGCGTCGGCCGTCGGCACACAACACGTCGCCGCCCCCTGCCCAGATCCACGACAGCCAGAACGCGGGCCGCCGGTCGAAGGCGACGCCCCACTGGTCGACCCGGCCGTCGCCATCGCGGTCGCGTGTGAGCTGCTGCGCCGTCCGCAGGAAGTCGTCCCACGTCCAGTCGTCGGGCGGATACGCGACCGCCGCGCGGTCCAACAGGTCCCGATTGTATGCGACCATCACCGGCGTGTAGCCCCGGGGGAGGGCGTACAGCGCCGCACCGCGACGGAAGACCGCGAGGACCTCCGGGTTGTAGCGGGCGAGGTCGACACCGACGCGGGAGAGGTAGGGTGCGAGATCGAGGGCTTCCCCTCGGTCCACCAGCGCGGGGACGTCCACGTCGTCCAGCTGGAACACATCGGGGAGGGCATCGTCCGCCGTCGCCGTGAGCAGGAGGCGGCGATACTCCGCCTGAGAGAGCGCGACGTTGTGCTGCACCACCTGCAGCCCCGGGTGCCGGGCGCGATAGGGTGTGAGCAGCAGGTCTTCGAGCCGTGCGGCAGCGTCGTCGGCCCGGTGGAGGAGCTCGACCCCCGGGCCCGGGGCGGCGCCGCACCCCCAGCAGGCAAGCGAGCACGCGAGAGAGCAAGCCAACATGCGGCTCATGGGAGCCGCGCTCCCGCCGCGTCGAACAGGTGCAGCTGCCGGCGGTCGAGCTTCACGCCCACCCGGTCGCCGGGACGGAGGTCCGGGATGCCATGCACGCGGGCCACGAGCGGCTCGCCGCCCCCGTCCAATCGCACGAGCGTGTCTGGACCGAGTGGCTCGACGCCGCGGACGTCGGCTGCTCCGATGCCCTGATCGGGGGCGACGAGACTCACGTGCTCGGGCCGCACGCCGAGGTAGATCTCGCCTTCGTAGCGCTCGAGGGACACGGGAATTGAAAAGGCGCCGCAGTCCACCACCCCTCCATCATCCCCCGTCCCTCGTCCCCTGCCGCGGAGGATGTTCATGCCCGGGCTCCCGATGAAGCGCGCGACGAAGACGTCGGCCGGGCGCCCGTACAGCTCGGCGGGCGTGCCCACCTGGCGGAGCCGCCCCCTCTCGAGGACCGCGATCCGCTGGCCCATGGTCATGGCCTCGATCTGATCGTGGGTCACGTACACGACGGTCGTATGGAGGGCGCGGTGCAGCTCGAGCAGCTCGGCCCGTAGCTCGGCGCGCAGCGTGGGCTCGAGGTGCGACAACGGCTCGTCGAGCAGGAAGACCTGGGGTTCGCGCACCAGGGCGCGACCCAGCGCCACTCGCTGGCGCTCGCCGCCCGAGAGCTCCCCCGGCCGGCGGTCGAGCAGCGTGCCGAGCCCCAGCCGGTCGGCGGCCTGCTGCACCCGACGGGCGATTTCGGCGGCCGGCACGCGCCGCACTTCGAGTCCGAAGGCGATGTTGCGCCGCACGGTGAGATGCGGGTACAGCGCGTGCGTCTGGAACACCATCGCGACGTCGCGCGCGGCGGGGTCGAGACGGGTGACGTCGCGCTCGCCGATCAAGACTTCCCCGGCGCTGGGCTCGTCGAGCCCGGCGATGCAGCGGAGCGCCGTGGTCTTGCCGCAGCCCGAGGGCCCGAGCAGTACGAAGAACTCGCCGTCGTTCACGGCGAGCGACAGCTCCTCGAGCGCCGGCCGGCCGTGGGGATCGTACCGCTTGGCCAGGCGGCGGAGGGTGACCGACGCCACGGAGGGCTAGTTCCGCGTCGGGGGCTTGAACTCGACCGGCATCTCGAACCGCACACGCACCGGGCGCCCCGCGAACCGCCCCGGGGTAAAGCGCGCCGCCCGGACGTAGTCCTTGGCCGCCTGATTGAACCGCGCGTCGCTGCTCTCGATCACGCGCACCGTGCCGTCTTCAACGCGGCCGGTCGTGTCGATCACGGCCTCGACGATGACCCGCCCGCTGGTCCGGGAGAGGAGCAAGGGCGCGGGGTACGCGAGCGCCGGACCCGAAGTCCGGTGCGGTCGCTCCCGCACCTCCGCCTCGCGGTACACGTCGCCGGCGATGTGCAGGGTCACGGGGGGCATCGACGCGGCGGAGAACTCCACGGGCACTTCGACCAGCGTTTGCACGACCCGCCCTCGCACCCGGCCCGGCCGGAACAGGGTGCTCGCCACGAGCGCCCGGGCGGCTGCGACGAGCAGCGAATCGGTCCCCTGCTCGATGACCGCCGTCGCCGGCTCGGGGTTCCCCGCGCTGTCGATCACCACGCGTATCACGATCACGCCGTCGCCCCCTCCGGCGGGATACGGGAGCGGCGGCATCATCACGATTTCGGGCCGCTCGTCCACTTCGCTCACGCCGTAGACGCGCTGCGGCGAGGGTGGCGGCGGCACGAACGGCGTCGGCGCGCACCCGGTCGCGAGCACTACACCGATGAGCGCCGCGCGTCGCATTGGGGGCCGCTCAGAGCGCCGCGGCCGCGGCCGTCACATCATGCGCCCGGCGGACGGGCTCAACACGGCTTGAGCGATGAGATACACGAGCGCCGCCGTCACGAATCCGGTCACGATCACCCCGCGGACGGTCTCGATCGGCTTCTTGGCCGGCCCCGTCGTACCCACCAGCGCATTGATCTCGAGCAGCGCGATGATCACGAGCAGCACCACGGCCCAGAGGCCCCGGTGCCCGCCTGCAGGGAGCGTGAAATGGGACGCCGCGCCCATGAAGAACAGCATCGGGAACGAGAGCACGACGTTGGTGCGGGAGGCGAGGAACGCCCGCCGCGCCGCGCCGGCCGCCGCGGGATTTGCCTGGCCACCGCCCGCGGTGGCGACGGCGTTGGCGATCACAATTCGCTGATTCGGCCAGATCACGCGCCAGACGTTGGCGAGCATCACCGTGCCGAACGCCGCACCGGTGAGGATGGTGAGACCCCAGGGATCGCTCCAACTGGCGCGCCGCAGGGCCAGGACGACCACACCGGACAGGAACGTGAGGGCCGCGCTCCAACGGAACCACCACAGCGCGCGCGGCACGAGCTTTTGCGTCGCGCCGCTCTTGGTCGCGGCGTCCGCCTCCGCCATGAACGGCCCTTGAACGAAGTTGAAGTAGTAGAGGAGACCGATCCAGGTGATGCCGGAGAGGAAATGAATCCAGCGGAACAGAAACTGGATTCCCGCGTCGGAGAACAGCGCCATCGTGCGCCTCCCAGTAAGGGACCGCGACGGAGACGTGACCTGCCGGTTCGGGAAGATATCGGCGCTTCAATTGGAATCAAGCGGGAACCTTCGTCCCGGGTCGCGGGTTGACTGGAACGGGAAGACACCCAACGAGGAGACAACCATGGCCGGCACCACCGCACCCACCCAGCGCCTCACCAAGCACTCGCTGCCTCAACTGCCGTATGACTTCGGCGCCCTCGAGCCACACATCGACGCCCAAACGATGCAGATTCACCACGGCAAGCACCATCAGGCCTACGTGAACAACCTCAACGCGGCGCTGGACAAGCATCCCGAGCTGTATCAGAAGTCCCTCGAAGAGCTGCTCCGCGGAATCAGCACCGTTCCGGAAGACATCCGTACGACGGTGCGCAACAACGGCGGCGGCCACCACAACCACTCGCTGTTCTGGACGATCATGGCGCCGGCCGGCAAGGGCGGGGGCGGCGAGCCGAGCGGCGCGCTGGCCGACGCGATCAAGAAGGCGTTCGGCGGCTTCGTCGCGTTCAAGGAGCAACTGTCCGCCGCCGCCACCGGCCGGTTCGGGAGCGGCTGGGCGTGGCTCGCTGTCGCGAGCGCCAAGCTCGAGGTCTTGAGCACGGCGAACCAGGACAGCCCTCTCATGGACGGGAAGATTCCGGTGCTCGGGCTCGACGTGTGGGAGCACGCCTACTACCTCAAGTATCAGAACCGGCGGCCGGACTACGTCGCGGCGTGGTGGAACGTCGTCAACTGGGCCGAAGTGGCCAAGCGGTACGAGGCGGCGAGAAAATAGATTCAACCGTCGAGCGGCTCCGTGAACACGTCGGCGCTGCCGTCGGGGCCATAGCGGACCGTCACGCGCCACGGGCGGCAGCACACCTGGCAATCTTCCACGTACTCCTGGAGCGAGCCCCCGCCCGGGTCGAGGCCGAGCTCGTTCGCCTCGCCGCAATGGGGACAGACGACGACCACTTCGGTCTCGGTGGTCCCGTCGCCGAGGGGAAAGTCCTCGTCGTCCAGCGGGTCGAGGTCGGACGGATCGGCGATCATGAGGGTCTGAGAGCCTGCAATATCGCGTCTTGGAGCAGGCCATTGGAAGTCACGAGGCTGGTGGCGTAGATGGAGCGCTCGCCACCAAGACTCGTGGCCCTCCCCCCGGCCTCCTCGACGATCACCTGCAGGGCCGCGATATCCCAGGGGTGCATCACGGGATCGACGGCGATCTCCCCCGCCCCTTCCGCCACCAGCATGTGCTGATAAAAGTCGCCGAAACCCCGCGTGCGCTCGACCCGGTCGATGAGTCCGTCAAGCCCGGACGGCGGCCCCGCCTCGCCAGGCCCGAGGTTGCCATGGAACAGCATCGCGCGCTCGAGCGACTCGACGCGCGACACCCGGATCCGCTGCCCGTCGCGGAACGCGCCGCTGCCGCGCGCCGCGTGCCAGCGGGCCCGCAAGGCCGGTGCGCTCGCGACGCCCGCCACCACCTCGCCGCCGGTCTCGATCGCCACAAGCGTCGCGAACACCGGAATGCCCCGCACGAAGTTTCGGGTGCCGTCGATCGGATCGATGATGAGCCGCGTCGGGGCGGTTCCCACCGCTTCCCCCTCTTCCTCGCCCAGCACGCCGAGTTGCGGGTGGTGCTCGTGCACCAGCTTCCGGGCCATCGCCTCGATCGCCTGGTCCGCTTCGGTGACGGGGCTGCGATCCGCCTTGTCAGCGACGCGGAGGCCGGCAGCACGAAACCACCGCAGCGCGAGCTCGTCAGCGCGATCAGCGAGCTCGGTGAGAAAGGGGAGCCAGTGAGCGGGGGACATGGAGTCGGAAGTTGAATGGAGCGGATGGGATTCGAACCCACGACCCCCTGGTTGCAAACCAGGTGCTCTCCCAACTGAGCTACCGCCCCCTCAGCGAAAATAGGGATGGAGGTGATAGCCGGGTAGTGAGCAGTAGACGCCAAGGTGCCGAGACGCCGGGTTGACATGAGGAGCGAGGTGGTAGGGATCCGCCGCCCGCTAGACCGTGCTCCGTTCGGATAACCTGGAAACGCCTGACGGAGTTTCCGCGGACTCGCGCAACGATAATAGACGATATACGATCCCACGCCCGCTCCAGCGGCGGTGGTTCCGCGATCGCAACCCCTGAAGCTGCAAGAGCATCACGTGGGAAGCGCCCGTGCGACCGCGACAACGGAAGAGCTAGTGAGCGAGACGCCATAGGGTGGGCTAGCGGGCCCCCGTCCGGGGTGCATATTGCAACCGACTCAGGTGCTGTGATCCCCGGGGCGCGATGTCGTGCGGCTCGCCAATGCCCCGGGGGGAGCAAATCGCGAAACCGGCTGAGTGGGGACACCCACGCGGCCGGTTTTTTTTCTTTCCGAAGGCGGTGAGGGCGCCCGTTCCAGTGCCGAACATTCCTCGGACTCGCAAAAGGAGCTGCCCCATGAGACGCCTCACTCTGCTCTTCTGCCTCGCTGCCCTGGCGGCGCCGGCGCTGGACGCCCAGGAGGCGCCCGCCCCTGCCACCACCTCCGCCCGGAGGCGGGTGGCGGTGCTCGACTTCGACTATGGCACGGTGCACAGCTACGTGACCGACATCTGGGGCTCGGACGTGGACATCGGCAAGGGCATCGCCAACATGCTTCTGACTGAGCTGGTGCAAAACGGCACCTACACACTCATCGAGCGTACGCAGGTCGACCGCATCCTGAACGAGCAGAATCTCCAGCAGGAGGGGCGAGCGGATGCCTCGACCGCCGCCAAGCTCGGCCGGCTGCTCGGCGTAGACGCGATCATCATCGGGTCCATCACCCAATTCGGGCGCGACGACAAGAAGCTCAACGTGGGAGGTGGGAAGATCGGTTTCCATGGGATCGGGCTCGGCGGCCTCGGCAAGAAATCGTCCAAGGCCACCGTGGCGATCGACGCCCGGATCGTGAACATCGGGACCGGGGAGATTCTGGCCGTGGCGCAGGGGAAGGGTGAGTCGAAGCGCTCCGGGCTGACGCTCGCCGGCGCAGGGGGCGGCGGCGGCGGCGTGTTGGGCGGCGTCCTCGACATGTCCAGCTCGGACTTCGGGAGTACGATCCTCGGCGAAGCGACGCGAGCGGCGGTGACCGACCTCGTCACCGCGTTGGCGGCGGCGGCGCCCAAGATTCCGGAGACCATCGCCGCGATCACGGCGCTCGTCGCCGACGTGACCGGGAGCGAGCTGATCATCAACGTCGGGACGGCAGGCGGGGTACGGATCGGTACCGAGTACACCGTGGTGCGCCCGGGGCGGGAGATCAAAGATCCCGCGACCGGGAGCGTGCTGCGCCGCGCGACGACGCCTGTGGGGAAGATCAAGATCACCTCAGCGGATGAGAGCTCCGCGACCGGGACGCTCACCGGCGACCCCGCGCACGTCGGCGACTGTGTGGGCGCCTGTCCGCTCGCCCCAGCCGCCGGGCCGCCCGCGCAGAAGCAGGGACTGGATCCGGCTCCCGCCCCGTCGACCCCATCCGGGGAGGGCGTCGGCGTGCACCCCGCACTCTATACGGGTCCGGCCGCCGGACCGTTCACGTGGACTGGGTACTCGTTCACGGGCACGGAGCACTTCCGCTACGACGCGTTCGCAAACTTCGGAGGCCAGGCGCAGTCGGGGTTCTACGAGGTCGACGCGACGCCGGCCGGAAACGGTCGCGTCCAGCTGCGGATTCAGGGCCGGATGGGCAAGGATGCGTTCTCTATGACCACGACACTGGCGCCGAACGAAGCCATCCCCCTAGCGCAGATGGCGAAGCTCGGTCCGACCGGAATTGCCCTGTTCTCGGACTACGAACAGATGTTCACGGGACACCAGTGGCAAGTGGGCGAGGGGTGGGGGGGTCGGAGCTTCTCGTTCAAGACGGAGTCGACGTGTCAGTACGCCGGCGTGCAGGGGCTGCGCGGGGTGATGCGGAGCAACCAGGTCGTCATGGACTTGTGCGTCTCGCCCAACGTCGGCCTCCCCTTGGCGGTCACGACTGCCTACGGGAGCGGCTCAGGGAGTTTCAGCTACGGGCTCAAGCTGACGCAATTCCGGCCGTAGGGCAGTACGCAGTGCCCTGCGGTGTTGCCGGACAATGCCGACCGCGGCACTATTTCCGGTCCCGTTCGTGCGCCCACCTGGGAGGCGCGTGTGTCCTGGTCGACGAGAGCAACCGGTGCTCTAGCCGTCGTCTGCTTCCTGTTCACGGCGAGCGCGGCGGCTCAGGGCATCCGGGCACGGTTCGGCGTCGCGGTGGGAATGGCAGTCCCCACCGGCGACTATCACGCCGCGGCGAGCGGCGAGGGGTTCACCGCGGGGTGGCAGGGCGTCGCCCTCGTCGCGTTCGCGAAGCCAGGGTGGCCCGTGGGGCTGCGCGTGGACGGAACCTACGGCACGAACGGCGCGAACGACCGTCTCAAAGCCGACCTGACGACCTCGGTGGGCCAACCGAGCGACGAGGAAACCAAGCTGGTGGGCGCGAACGTGGATCTGACATACCCGGTGGGATCGACCTCTCGCGTACAGCCGTACGTCCTCGGCGGGATTGGAGCCTACCACACCACGATCTCCGTCACCTCGGGCGGGTCAACGGCGAGCAGCTCCGAGACCAAGGTCGCCTGGAACCTGGGTGGGGGGATTCTCTACCGTATACGAGGCGCGGAGTTGTTCCTGGAAGCCCGCTACATTCACGTCGCAGCCGTTGCGGACTTTCCCAAGACGGCCTTCCTGCCGATCGCCGCCGGCATACGGTTGGGAGGCGGGTAGGCCACCGCTGGCCCCCTGCTACGGCCCGACCCGCGCCTGGAGTCGATACCGGCCGCCGAATACTCCGCCGCCGAACACTCCTGCGACCGCGACGTTATAGGTGCCCGGACTGAGTGTCCGTGTGAGTCGCGAGCAGAAGTTGTAGCGTCTCGGGTCGAGAAAACTGGCGCTCGTCAGGAACGTGCCCGCCGCGTCGAACAGGCCGATTTGCGTCGCATCCTCGAGCGCGAAGCCGCATGCCCCGACCCAAGGCGAGGTCTCGAACGTATAGGACCCGGGCTGCGCGATCTGCACCCGGTACACGTCGAGCGTCCGGGAATCGACGATGGCCGCTTGCACGTAGCCGTCGAGCGCCAACCCGCTCGCGGTCTGGATCGTGTGGTTGGGCCGGACCTGCATCGGGACGCCGATCGAGAAGGAGACGCGGTACGGCCCCGCTCCCAGCACCGTCAAGGGAGTCGGGATAGCCAACTCCCCGAAGGGTCCCCACAGGCTGCCGGGAGCGCCCAACGACTGATCACCGTCGATGGTCCCCCCGTAGAGAAAGTAGGTCCCGTCTTCCACATGGCTGAACGTGAAGGCGCCGCCCGCTTCGGCAAGGACGGTCTGCGCGATCGCTCCCGTCGTCGCGGTATACAGACGTGCGAGCCGCTGCGTGGGCGGACCGAAGCTCTGAGTCAGGCTGTTATACGCATTGACGAGCCCAGCGCCGTACGGACTCTGGGGGCCGGTGGCGTAGCTCGTGAGCCGGGACCGCAACTCGGCCGCCGTCAGCGACGGCGTCTGGGCTAAGACCAAAGCCGCCACGCCCGCGACATGCGGCGTCGCCATCGACGTGCCCTCGAAAAAGTCGTAGTCGGGCGAGGCCCTCGGAAAGTCCCACACCGTGGAATAGACCCCATCGGTCGCATCGCCAAACCCGAAGTTCCCCCCCGGAGCTCGGATGCCGACCTGAGGACCGAAGTTGGAGTACACGGTGGGAGCTCCATCGGGGCCGACGGCGGCGACGCCCAAGACTTCCGGGTAGGCGGACGGATAGTGCGGCGCCGAAGTAGCGTCGTTTCCCGCTGCCGCCACGATGAGGGCGCCCGTGTTTGCGGCGCTGACGATCGCGCTGTGCAGCGTCGGGTCGTTGAAGTAGCCTCCGAGACTCACATTGATGATCCTGGCCCCGGTGGTCGCCTGCACCGTACCCCCCGCCCCATCGTCCGCCGGCAAACCCGCCGCATAGAGAATGCCTTGCGCGACGTCGTACAAGGTTCCGAATCCGGCGGCGCCGAGGGCGCGAACCGGACGGATTCGCACGCTCCAATTCACTCCGGTCACCCCGATGCCGTCGTTGCCGACTGCGCCGATCGTGCCCGCGACGTGCAGGCCGTGGGCCCCGAGCGAGTCGGGCGCGAAGCACGTCCGCGTGCTGTCGAGCGAGTATGACGCCGGAATCGTGGGGTCGGGATCGGGGCCGTCGCCGTCCGCCGCGTTGCTGAGCATGCCACCGGAGCACAGCGGCACCGAGTCGGCGGAACTGACGAAGTCGTATCCATCGGGTGCCAGGTTCGCGGCGATGCCCGGATGGTCGAATCGGATGCCGTCGTCCACCACCGCGACGAGCACCGCAGAACTCCCCTTGGTGATGGACCAGGCGCGCGGGAGGTCGATCAGGGCATAGTGCCAGGCCTGAAATGGATAGGCCGGATCGTTCGGTATGGTGCGCACCCCGGCTGCGGCCGCGGCGGCCGTCGCCCTGAAGGCACGCGCCGTCTCATCCAACCACAGGAGGTGATTGCGCGTCACCGCGGCGATCGCGGGATCTTGGCGCAGTGCCGCCGAGATCGCCTCCCGCTGCGCGGTATCCGCGACGCGGATCTTCGCTGCGAGGATCGTCGGGGAAACACCCACGACCGCGGCGCCAGCGGGCACCGTCGTGGCCAGGTGCGATCGGATCGCTCTTGCCCACGCCCGCGCGCCCGCAGTCGTTGCCAGGGCGGCGGACCCCGGACGCGGCGCACCGAGCGCGGTATGTCGGAAGGTCACGATCAGCTCGTTCGCCGTAGCCGCCGGCTGCGACGCCGGGGTTGCGCGCCATCTCGGACGACTCGCAAGTTTCGGCCGCGCGAGGGCCGGAACTCTTGCACCGACGACGGCGTGCGCCAGCCTCGCGGCTGCCACAGGACTCACACCCGGGGAGAACGCTTCGGACGCCGTGATGACCCCGCTGACGGTCCCGTCCCGGGGAATCCACCCCGTTGGGCCGGTGTCTCCGCCACACCGAGCCAGCGCGAGCGCGAGTAACGCGACGAGGGTCGTCCGCATTGCATCCCTTCGGAAGGTCATGGCGTCCCGCGTGCAAGGTCCCGGTGCCACCGATCACGCGCAACGTACCGGTGCGCGGAGAAGCCAGCAAGGCGTGAGTGCGCTCACCGGCCGATCGTCTCGCCGCGGGGTTCGGGCGGCGGTGATGTGCGCGGGACTCGTCGCGTGTACCAGCGGCGAGCGCCCCTTGCGGCTCGGGACGACCTACACGGTCGAGCAGTCCGGCGCGCTCGCCGTGCTCGACTCGCTCTGGACCGGCCCCCCTCCCCTCACGACCGTGGTCGCGCCGTCGGGGCAGATCCTGCGGGCGGCCGCCAACGGCGACCTGGACGTCGTCATCGCCCACGCGCCATCGCTCGAACAGCGACTGCTCGTCGGGCCCGGACACGCCCTGCTGCGCTGTCCACTCGCCGCCAGCCGCTTCGCCGTCGTGGGGCCCGCGGCCGACCCTGCCCGCGTCGCGACCGCTGCCACCGCGGCGGAGGCGTTCCGACGGATCGCGAGTGCAGGCAGTCCGTTCGTGTCGCGCGGCGACTCGTCCGGCACGCACGTCAAGGAGCTCGCCCTGTGGCGCGCCGCGGGCGTGACCCCGGCGCCGCGCTGGTACTTGGAATCGGGGACCGACCAGGCGACGACGCTCCACCTCGCCGACGAACGCCGGGCCTACGCCCTCGCCGACCTCCCGACATACGCGAAGCTCGGCGGGCTGGCGTCTCGCATCTTGTTCGCCGCCGATACCGCGCTCACCAATCCCTATACGCTGTACGTGGCGCGCCGCCCGGAGCCACATCCCGCCGTCCGGGACTTCGCGACGTGGGCGACGCACGCCGGGCGGGAGGGACTGCTGGCGCTGCGGCTCCCCGACGGCACGCCGGCGTTCGTGCAGCAACCGGGCGAGTGCGGCGCTATGGCGAAACCCTGAGGGAGTACCCCGCGGGCGAGCGCAGCTGATAGTCCGGCGCCGCCACGGCCTGAACCGTTGCGGTGTACTGGTCCACGTGCCGCGTGTCCGCGACGCCGATCGTGACCACGGCACCGTTCGTCAGCGTCCCGGTGACGGCAAAGCGCGTCACCGTCGAGAGGGGCTGCGCGAACACTCGAAGTCCCGGACCGGCCGTGACGCTCGTGAGCGCCTGCGGCCCTGACACGCTGAACAGAATCGCCCCGTCCGCGCCGGCGTTGGGAGTCGTCAGCGAAACCGTAACCACCCCGGCTACCGGACCGATGCTGCTGCAGCTCCCTGCCCCGCCCCACAGTGCCAACGTGACCAACAGCCATCCCCTGAGCCGCTTCATCGCGACGCTCCTTTCCGCCCGAGCGCACTTACGAGCGTGCGTTGCTGCGTCGTGAGCGGCGCCCCCGTGGCCTGCACCCAGGCGAGAAAATCGCCCAGGTCGAATCCGCCGCTGTTATTGCCCAACTGGTCGAGATCTCCGAGCTGCGCGGCAGTGAGCGTGCTCGAGCCGTTGAGCAATTGGGCCACGACCTGGGCGGTGCTGAAGGCCTCGAGGAACACCGCGCGCACCGAGTACGGCCGACGCATCGGCAGCGTGATGCTCAGGTGCTTCGTGACGGTGTCGCCCGCCCACCCTTGGAATGTCCGCAGGGCGCTCGTGTCGGTGGCCGTGAGTGTGACCAGCGCGCCCTCGGTCACGAACGTGTCGCTCGGCACAGAGCCCGAGATCGTGCCGCCGCTGGTCGTCGAGTAGTGCACCTGCTGCGACCGGGCCAGCGTCACGGTGAGGGTGTCCGGCGTGGTGCCCGCCGTGTAGCTGAAGCTACGCGGCTGCCCGCCGGACCAGGAGACGAAGACCTGACGCGTGCGACCCCCGGCCGTGTACTGCGTATCCGCCACGCTCACGCTGTGCACCGAGTTCGGCGTGAGGATATCGCGGAACAGGTGATACGTCACGCCGTCGAACTGGATTACTGCGGCCGAATCCGTGGCGCGCACCACCCAGACCGGGTACCTCAGGCGGAACCGCATCGTCCCGTTCGGCACCAGCTGCGTGATCTGATCGAGCACCACGCCCGCAGGCATGCCATCCACGTTGCGCACGGCGGCCGGCGCCGTCGATGGGGTGAATGCCGGGTTCCCGGTGGGTCCGGGATAGAGATCGCCTGCATCGCCGCGGTCGGAGCACGCCGGTGCCGCGCCGGAGCAGGCGGTGCTCGGGTCTGCATCGAGGTTGCCGCGAGCGTCCGCTTGCACGACTTCGAGGCCGTGAATCGGACCGCTGTCCACCTGATTCGCGGAAAATGCCCTCGCAATCTGCGCGGAGTCCACGTGATAGATTAACAGCCCACCGCCGCAGGGAGGCGGCGAGCCGGTGTTGAACCACACCTGGCAGTGGTAGTGAACCACCGAACTGTCGGCCTGCACCTGCTGGCGGTTTTCGAGCAGGAAGTACTCGCCGCGCGGGTTCGCGCCCCCAACCGGCAGGTAGAACGCGGTGTCCGACGTCGGTGCCGCGCCGAAGCTGAACGTGCCGTCGGTCCGGAGCGGCACCACGGTCACCCACCCCAGCTGGCTCAGCGACCAGGCATCCATACGCGACGGGCTGAAGGGAGAGGTATAATTGCCGCTGCCCATGAGCGAATACTCCCCGATCCCTTCGGTCTTGTTGCTCGTGTCGTAGAGGTCCGGGAGGCCGAAGCCATGCCCGGTCTCGTGCGCCACGGTCCCCACCGGCATCATCTGGCTGGTGTCGCACCCGTCGGCGCCCCCCAGCCCGCTCTGGAGTGTGTAATCCGCCACCACAATGCGCCGACCAAGAGCGTCGCGGGAATGGGTGGCGTACGATCCTCCCGTCAGGACGAACCGGTGCGACCAGAGGTGGTTGTTGGTCGTGCCGCCGCAAGCGCCGTCCATCGCCGGCTGAATGAACACGACGAGGTCGACGACGCTGTCCCCGTCGAAGTCGTACTGCGTCCAGTCGACCTGGCTGTCGACCTTGCGCAGCGCCTCCCGCAGCCCGCCCTGCATGCGAGCGACCGCTTGATCGCTGAACAGCCCGTTACAGTTCGTGTTGTTGTACGGATTCCCCGTGCACGTGCCCGCCACGCCGGTGTAGGTGACTTCGTTCGAGTCGAGCGCGGCGTACCCGTAGCTCTTCCCCTGCACACTGAACAGGCCGTTCGACATCTGCTCGTAGTAGCTGCGGTACGTGTACGGACGCCCCGCAGAAGCGCCCGTGGGGGACGCCGCGAACAGCACGTCGTTGTACTGGCCAGCGGTGCGCAGCTGTGCTGCGGGCGTGTCCTTGAACTTGAAGAGGAGCGCCGGGACGCGGAGCACCCCTGACACAGCCGCGCCGGAGGCGAGCGCCGCCCCGGCGGCCGCCATCGGCGCATTCAGGGCGCCGAAGTTCCGGCGTGACAGGAGCCGCGCCCGCAGGGCACGCACCGCCCGGGCCTGGCGGCGCCACACGCCGTCTTTGCGGAAGTCGAATCCCCGAATCTCGCGGCGGACCCGAGGCGGAGGTGCCTGCTGGGCACGACTGACCCAGGGCACGGTCAGGGCGGAAGCGACGGCCAGCAACACCAGCGAACGGGACGTCACGAGAACCCTCGGTTTGTGAGCGGGAACCGGCGGTTGCGGCGATTTCGGCTAAGCCGGCGACGCCGGAGGGGCCGTGTCATGTCTCACACGACGACCCGCGAGTAGTACACCGAGGACCATGAATCCGACCACACCGCCGACGACTTTCGCTTCGTAGAGCCACGGGTGCGTTTCATCGGCCGGCGCGACGAACCCGAGTACGATGGAAAAGAGGACGGCGGCGAACCCGACCAGCCCGGCGAGGGCGGTGGCGACACTGCGCTCGCGCCGCAGTCGCAGGTACGCCAGGAACAGATAGAGATAGGGGATGAAAAACAGGATCAGCGTCGTCTGCGTGAGCACCAGGTAGGCGTTCTTCACGGTCGTACCGACGAGGCTCGCGATGACGAAGACCGTCGCAATCGCGCCTTGGACGAGCAACCCGACGTACGGCGTCTGCCACCGCGGATGGATCCGAGCGAACGCGACGGGGAGCGCACCATCCACACCCGCCACGTACGGCAGCCGCGCCGAGCCTGCGAGCCACGCGCCGACGCCCCCCAGGTTCCCCAGGACCAGCAGGATGGCGACGATCGCCGCCACCGGGGCAAGCCAGCCCGCGCCGAGTCGCTCGACGAGGGCGGCCGTCGCTTGCGGCATGCCGTTCGTGATGCTCACCGTCTCCTGCGGCAGCGCGACGAGCATGGCCGCCGTCCCGAGGACGTACATGGCGACGATCGCGAGCCCGGACACCGCGATGCCACGGCGCAACGTGGGCGCCGGGTCGTGGATCTCATCGCCCAGCGTCGGCGCCAGCTCGAGCCCCGCGAAGGCGAAGGTCATCGTGGCGAACAGGTTGATGGACGGCAGGTCGAGGGTCGCGGGCAGGAGGCCGCGGGCGGTGACCGGGGTCGCGCTGCCGTGCGCCGCGAGCGACCAGAGCGCGAGCAGCACGAACACGAGCCCCGGCAGCCAGGTGCCGTGCCCGCCCAGATTCTGCAGCCGCTTCCCCACGCGGAGGCCCACGACGTTCATACCCACCGCGAGCCACAGCCCCGTGAGCGACACGAGAGCGATGAATACGTTGTCGTCACTGAGGTGCACGAAGCGGGGGCCGGCGGCGTACGCCGCAATGGCTGCCGTGGCGACGAGGAGCGACGGAAAGTAGAACAGGTTGTTGACCCAGTAGCCCCACCCCGCCACGAAGCCATGCAGCGGCCCGAAGGCGCGCCGCACCCAGCGATAGATCCCGCCCGCGCGGGGATCGATGGCGGCGAGCTCGCGCACGGCCACCGCCGACGGCAGGAAGAAGACCACCATCGCGAGCAGCCACAATCCCAGGCTCGCGAGCCCGAACTGGCTCGCGGCCGTGGTCAGCCAGCGGAGCCCGACGATGGCGCTGATGTTGAACAGCACCACGTCGCGCAGCCGCATGACCCGCGGGAGCTGATTCAGCCCCGTCACGGCTCGGTCGGATGCACCTTTGCTGCCAGCCAGCCGATGCCCGTGCCGAGCGCCGCCCCGCCGAGGACGTCCGTCGGGAAGTGCTTCCCGGCGGCAACGCGCAGGGCGGCCACGCCGAGGGCCCCGACATAGAGCAGCGCGGCGTTGCGGCCCCGGTGCGGCAGGTGCTCGCGCTGCGCCATCACGACATAACTTGTCGCCGCCGCGAACGCGATCGACGCGTGCCCGGACGGGAAGGAACGCTGGCTGTTGGGATCGCCCGCCGCCGCCGCCGCGTCCGCCGTGTACAGCACGGGTCGCTTGCGGCGCACCAGTACCTTCATCCAGTCGGTGGCAGCGAGCGTCCAGGCGAGCGAGTTGGCGAATACCGCGACGTGCCCGCGGCGCTGCGCCGCGGTCGCGCCGTCGAGCGACGCGATCCCCGCGAACCCAACGGTGCTAACGAGGAGTGCCGTGCTCATGGTGCCCGCCGATCCTGAGAACGTGTGGAGAGCGGAGCGGTCGATACCCGGGAGCGACCGCGGATCGCACGGGGCACAGGACGGAGCGACCTTCGGGAGCTTCGTAGCGTCGGGGATGAGCGCGGCGACTCCGGCCGCAGCGACCGACACCGCGTCTCCCCAGCGCAGGCTGTACGGCGCCTGCCCGGCCGCCGACGGGCCGGAAACAACGAGGAAAACGATTGCAGCGGTCAGTCGACGCATGTCGGACTCCACTCGAAACGGGCGGCCTACAAGTTACGCGGTCGAGGCGACCCGCGCCCGATGTCGCATCTCTCGTGGCCTTGCGGTTTTAGCCCCTCGCCGTTACCCTTGGGGCTGAATTTTTCCGTCCACCGCCCTGGGGGCCCCGTGAGTACCGAGACCCTGCAGAACATCGCGTTGTTCGAGAAGTGCAAGACCTTCCTTCCCAAGGCGCGCGAGGTGCAGGCGTCCGGACTCCACGCCTGGTACAAACCGATTTCCCGGTCTGAGGACACGGTGGTCGTGATCGAGGGCAAAGAGCGGATCATGATGGGCTCCAATAACTACCTGGGGCTCACGCATCATCCGGAAGTCCTCGGCGCCGCGAAGGCGGCGCTCGATCGCTACGGCTCGGGCTGCACGGGGAGCCGCCTCTTGAACGGCACGCTCGATCTCCACCAGCAGCTGGAAGCCGAGCTGGCGCAATTTTTCGGCAAAGAGGCGTGCCTCGTGTTTTCGACCGGCTACCAGGCGAACCTGGGAATCGTGTCGGGACTGGTGGGCCGCGGGGACGTCGTCTTCCTGGACAAGCTGGACCACGCCTCGATCGTCGACGGCGCCAAGATGTCCTACGGCGAAACGGTGCGCTTCAACCACGGCGACCTGGGCCACCTCGAGCGGAAGCTGCAGGAGGTCCCGCCGGGCAGCGGCATCATGATCATCGTGGACGGCGTCTACTCGATGGAGGGAGACGTCGCGGACGTGCCGAACCTGCTCAAGGTTGCGCAGAAGCACGGCGCTGCGCTCGCCATCGATGACGCCCACGCGGTGGGTGTGCTGGGCCCACGGGGCGACGGCACCGCCGCGCACTTCGGGTTGAGCGACGACGTGGACCTCATCGTAGGTACCTTCTCGAAGTCACTCGCGTCGATCGGCGGGTTCGTGGCGGGTCCGGAGGGCGTGATCGAGTTTCTCCGCTACAATGCACGGCCACTCATGTTCACGGCCGCCCTGCCGCCCTCTAACACGGCCGGCGTGCTCGCCGCATTGCACGTGATGCAGCGCGAGCCCGAACGCCGAGACTGTCTCTGGGTAAACGCTCGCCGCCTTCAGGAGGGTCTCCGCTCGATGGGGTTCGACATCGGCGCGACCGAGACGCCCATCGTCCCGTTCCTGATCGGGGAGTTCGAGAAAACACTGCTCTTCTGGCGCAAGCTGTTCGACGCCGGCGTGTTCACCAATCCCGTCGTGCCGCCGGCGCTGCCGCCGTCGCGGTGCCGGCTGCGGACCAGCGTGATGGCGACGCACACGGCCGATCAAATCGACTACGCCCTGGAGACCTTCGGCAGGCTCGGAAAAGAGCTGGGGGTCATCTGAGCACTCCGCAGATCGTGCCCGTGACCAACGGGCGCGGTCTGGAGCGGTTCATCGGCTTTCCTTACGACCTGCACCGCGGCGACCCACTGTGGGTGCCGCAGCTGCGGATGGACGTCCGGACCCTCCTCACGCCGGGCAAGAATCCCTTCTTCGAGCACGCCGAAGCGCAATATTTCCTCGCCGTCCGGGACGGCCGCCCAGTCGGCCGCATCGCCGCGATCAAGAACGACGCCCATAACCGCGAGCATGGCGATCGGGTGGGATTCTATGGCTTCTTCGAGTGCGTGAACGAGCAGGCGGTGGCGAATGCCCTCTTCGACACGGCCGCCGGGTGGCTCTCGGGGAAGGACTTCCGGGTGATGCGCGGACCGATGAACCCGTCGGTCAACGACGATTGTGGGTTGCTGGTCGACGGGTTCGATACCCCTCCCACCATCATGATGCCGCACAACCCCCCTTACTACGTGGCCCTGCATCAGGGCTACGGTTTCACCAAAGCCAAGGATCTGATCGCGTTCGCGAGCCCGGACGGCCCCCCCCCCGAGCGCATCACGCGGGCCGTGAACGTCATCGCGGAGCGCAAGGGAATCACTCTGCGCCCGCTCAACATGAAGCGCTTCAAGGAAGAAGTGGAGCTGGTCAAGGCCCTGTACAACCAGGCGTGGGAGCGGAACTGGGGGTTCGTTCCGCTGACCAATGCGGAAATCGACCACCTGGCGAAGCAGCTCAAGCCGATCGTGGTCCCCGACCTGGTGTGCTTCGCGGAGCGGAAAGGCCAGGTGATCGGATTCGCGGTCGCCCTGCCGGACTTTAACGTTGCCCTGAAGCACAATCCCTCCGGCCGGATCTGGGGCATCCCCAAGATTCTCTGGTACGCCCGGCGGATTCATCGCTGCCGCATACCGTTGCTCGGCACCCTGAAGGAATACCGCGGGGCCGGCGTGGATGCGATCATGTACCACTGGATCTGGACCAAGGGCGCGATCCACGGCTACACCTGGGGCGAGGGCGGCTGGATCCTCGAGGACAACGCCCCGATGGTCAACGGCGCTCTGCGGCTCAGCTTCCGCCCCTACAAGACGTACCGGGTCTACGACAAACCCCTGTGAAGGCGTTCGTCACCGGCGGCACGGGGTTCGTCGGTGCGCATCTCGTGCGGGCGCTCTGCGCCCGGGGCGACACGGTGACCTGCCTGGTGCGAAGCACCACGAAGGCGCAGGCGCTTGGCTGGACCGACGTGCGTCTGATC
>Ga0209156_10000565_pt1 | contig 31517 bp, 31 predicted proteins | sample GraSoiAngelo_124_FD_185881 | JGI IMG/M metagenome (GOLD analysis project Ga0209156, IMG submission 185881) | Grasslands soil microbial communities from the Angelo Coastal Reserve, California, USA - 14_0927_05_20cm (SPAdes) (version 2) | ecosystem: Environmental > Terrestrial > Soil > Grasslands... | reverse complement strand
GGGAGACACGTCGAGGGGGAATCATGCCGCAGTCTTTGCCTTCTTTCGCGGAGAAGGATTGGTTGTCGAATCCGCGAACATCTCCAATGGCTTCTCCCTTCGCAGTTTCTCGCCGGGAATCGGGACCGGGTACTCGCCTGTCAAGCAACCGAGGCACACGTCGTCCCGCGAATGCTTGAGCGCAGAGATGAGGCCGCGGAGGGAGAGGTAACCGAGGCTGTCCGCATTGATGAAGTCCGCGATCTCGGGGACCGTCTTCTCATTCGCGATGAATTGGCTCCGCGTCTTCATGTCGATCCCGAGGTAGCAGGGGAAGCGGATCGGCGGGCACCCGATTCGGACATGGATTTCGCGGGCGCCCGCGAGGCGCAGGATCTGGACGATCTTCCGGATCGTCGTCCCGCGGACGATCGAGTCGTCGATCAGGACGACTCGCTTGTTCTTGATCGCGGAACGGATCGCATTCAGCTTGAGCATGACCCCGACCTCCCGGTCCTGCTGGTCCGGCATGATGAACGTCCGCTCGATGTAGCGATTCTTGATGAGCCCTTCGACCACCGGGAGCCCGGACGCCTGCGCGTAGCCTTGCGCTTGGGCCCGACCCGACTCCGGGACCGGCACGATGATGTCCGCCGTAATCGGATATTCCCGGGCGAGTTGCTCTCCGATCTTCACGCGGGCATCGTACACGAGACGATCGTCGAGGACGCTGTCCGGCCGTGCGAAGTACACCCATTCGAACATGCAGTGCGCCGTGTGGTTCGGATGGGGTAATCGGGTCGATTCGAATCCGTCCGCGCGGAGCTCGACGATTTCTCCCGGTTTCAGGTCGCGGATGAACTTGAACCCAAGGGCGTCGAACACGACGCTCTCCGAGGAAATCATCATTCGGCCGTTCCCCTCGCCGACGCACAGGGGCCGGATGGCCAACGGATCCCGGATCGCGTACACCGTATCGTTGACCATGAGGGCGAGGCTGTACGCGCCCACGAGACGGTTCGTGAACTCCCGCAGGGCCCGCTTGACGTCCCCCGTGTTCGCGATCTCGTTCGCGAGGAGGCGCACGATGACCTCGCTGTCCGATGTCGTCATGAAGGCCCAGCCCTTCTTGCTGAGCTCCTCGCGGATTTCGTTCGCGTTCGCAATATCCCCGTTGTGCGCGAGGGCGATTTCTCCATACGACGTGTTCACGACGATCGGCTGGGCGTTGTCCAGCACGCTGGAGCCCGTCGTCGAATAGCGGACGTGGCCGATCCCGGAGTTCCCGCGCAGACCGAGGAGGTCCTCTTTCGTGAAGACCTCGTGCACGAGTCCCATCCCGCGTTTCGCCTTCAGGCCTCCATCGAACACCGCGAGGCCCGCGGACTCTTGGCCGCGGTGCTGAAGGATCCTCAGCCCATAGTACAGGTCAGAGGTGACGGGAGAGGTCCCCGTGCACCCGATGATGCCGCACTTCTCCTTTGGACGAAGGTCGGAGTACTCCGACGTTCCCGGGTCGCGGGCCATGCTCAATGCCTCTTCGCCCAAGTGAGATTCCGCATTCGTTTCGTGCGTCCGAATCCGCAAGAGGCGCAGTATTTCTTTTGCTTGTGATAGGCCCGTTGCCCGCATCGACGGCACCGGATGTGGACGCTCTTTCTGCCCATCTTGCCGAGCGAAGCGGTCCCCTTGGTCACGATGGCCACCTACGTCAGGGGGAGATGTAAATGACGTTGTCCCCGCGGACGATCGCGAGGTCCATCTTGCGCTGGGACTGGTTGTCCTGCGTCTCCTCGGCCGCGCGGAGGACGAGGTTCATGTGGGGGTCGAATCCTTCGAGGATTCCGCGATACCCACGCCCGCCTTTCAGCTCAACCATCACATTCGAATTGATCCGCTGGTTGAGGAGAGAAAGCGGCTTGATCATCGGACCACGCCGCAGCCATGGAGGCGGCGTACTTAAAGGTATGTCGGTGTGATGTGGAAAAATCTGCACTTCGTCTCGGAGAGAAATAGAAAGTCACAGCCCGCAGGATGTACCGAATTAAGACCTAGGTGGTCTAGTTGTGACGGGCGGCTCTTCTTCTTCGATGGACTCTTCCTAGGTGCCTTTACTCGAAGTTGAAGAAGTCTCGGTCTCCGTCCAATAGTTCCTGAATGGTAAATCGAACAAACACACCAGACCTCGGAAGGATAACTTCGACCTGCTCGCTTTCTAACGCCCTGAGAGAGTCCGACGGGTTCGAAGCCGTGATTCGAAGCTTTAGCAACTCAGCGAGATATCGGTTGGTCATTGCAACATCCCGAGGTTCCTGCATCCCCCACTCTTTCCCCAGAAATCTCACAATGTAATCTGGGTCGACCAAAGGCCTGACTGGATTCTCTAGCGAAGGGAAAGCTCGTCCAGCGGGATTGAAATCCTCCTTTCTGTATCTCCCGGCAGTCCCGCCCTTCACTTGCACCGTTCTACTCACGCTCTAGCAAGGTATTGAACTTTCTGCCCGCAGAGCTAATTGTAAGACTTCGCAGCCAACCCACTCGTTAAAGAGGCGGGAATTGCGAACGACTTAGGCCATACCGGTCGCGGCTGTCACGTCGAGCGAAGACCAACAACATTAGCAAGTCGCGGCAACCGCGAAGACCTTCACTTGGCGTGTACCAGCGGCCAAGTAAATGCGCCGTATGGATGAAGCCCAAAATCCGCCAGGCCTCCCTGTCAAACCGTAAATTTAAAGGTTTACGGGAGGGACGACGGTGTGAGCCGACAAGCTGCGTCTTGGTGACCGAACCGAACATGAAACGCCGCTACGTTAGGCGCCGTCGACGCTGGAGCACGAGCCACAACGCAGGGGTCGCTGCGAAAACGATCAGGAGAGCGATCGTGCCGAGAGGAAGAAGGAACGAATTCTGCTGGACGGGCGCTTGCTCCGAGGTCCACCCGAGCGAGAAGCTTCCGGGACCCCCCACGGTTTCGGCCACGAGGGTCACGAAGTTGGATGTCGACCAGGGGAAGTCGAACGTCTTTGAGAGTCCCGGCGTCAATACGACGTCCAGCCCGAGAGCCATTTCCTCGTTGTACATGAAAACGTGCACACTTGGAACGGACGCGTTCAGCAATGAGATGGTGAGACGATTGTCAGCCCTCGGGGCGAGAGCGGCCACGAGTCGTTGATTGGCTGGGAATTGCTGAACCCCAGAGAAAACGAAATTCCAGCCCACCGCAACCTTACCCGAACCCACCAGGTGCAAGTCATATGTCCCACGCTCCAGCTGAATGAGAGTCATGCCACTGTGGCCGACCCAGTCGGGCGAGAGGCGCGTACCGTTTTGGCTGAGCGAGGCGTCCATCGTTGAACCTCGGTCCGCGGACACGATGAGATAGTATTCCCCGCGTTCCGTGAGCTCGAACGCGTAGTCCGCCGTCCCCGAAACGAAATAGATACCCGCCCCAATTCCGTTGGGCACGGGTGGGGTGTCGTAGGGTGGTCGGTTCGGCACCCCCGCCGCGCCGAGGGCCGTCGCGGCGAGGAACACCGCGAGTACCAAAGAGACGAACGACGCGATCGCATCTCGCCTTCGGGTCAGGCTCCGCTCCACGTCCGCTCCAATCGACTTCGACTCATAAGAATTACGTTTCCAATCGGTTGCTCGCGGCCCGCATCCGGGGCGCGAACGAGGTCGGAACATGGTCGGGCAGGCATCGAGAAGCGAAACGGAAACCCGAAACGTCCTTGACCCGGACGCTGTTGCCACGGCCATGGATGAACCGCCGATGCCGGGTTCACGTGTGCGCGCGACGACAAAGCACGGCACGCTCACGGTCGATGAGATCGCGGCGATGCAACCCGGGATGGCCCGCCTCATGGACGAATTGAGTCGGAGGTATTGGGTCCTCTACTACGCCGCGAAGGCGGGCAACTGGGAGCTGGCGGCCTACATGGAGCGGGAGTCGGAGAAGATCCTTCAGACCGCGTCCGTGGCCCGGCCGAAATATCGGGATGACATCGCGTCCTTCGTCCGCGAACGTCTCGGTCCGATCGCGCGGGCGATCGACGCGAAGGACTGGCGCACCTTCGACGCGGCCTACCATCGGGGCATCGACGATTCGAATATGTATCATGACAAATACAACAAGCGGTTCATCCGATTCCGGCTACCGGACCACCCTCCCGAGTGGTTCGACCTCACGGCTCGATAGGTTTTTGGCCCGCGGCCCCGTGCCGCGGCCGGGATCCCGATGGACTACGTCGCTCTGGGCCGTGGCGGCCCGAAGGTCTCCGCGATCGGACTCGGCATGTGGCAGGCCGGCGGCAAGGCCTGGGGGTCCGACGTGCGGGACGCGGATTGTCGGAAAGCGATGGAACGTGCCGTCGAGCTCGGCATCAACCTGGTCGATACGGCCGAAGCGTACGGGGAAGGTCACTCCGAGACGGTCATGAGCCGGGCGATCAAGAACGTGGGCCGCGACAATGTCTTCATCGCGACGAAGGTTGGGGGCTGGCACCTGCGGCCGGACGACGTCCGGAAGGCGTGTGCTGCCAGCCTCAAGCGACTCGGCGTGCGCGAGATCGACCTATACCAGGTGCACTGGCCGGATCCGTGGGGCCAGGTCCCGCTCCGAGAGACGATGAAGGCGCTGGAGGCCTTGCAGAGGGCCGGCAAGATTCGCCACATCGGAGTCAGTAACTTCGCGGTCCGAGACATGCGGGAGGCGAGGAGTCACCTCTCCCGGACGGATCTGACGTCGAACCAGGTCCGGTACAACATGCTCCAGCGGGACGTCGAGAAGGAAGTCCTGCCGTATTGTGCCCGGGAAGGGATTGGGATCCTGGCCTGGAGCCCCATCGGAAAAGGCCTCTTGTCAGGGAAGTACCACAACGGCAGGAGACCGAAGGACCGCGTGCGCTCCGACGAGGACCTGTTCAAACCCGCGAACGTTCGGGCCAGCGCTCCGCTCGTCCGGGAGCTCCGTCGGATCGGAAAAATCCATGGGAAGACGCCCGCGCAGGTCGCCCTCGCATGGCTGCTGCGACATCGACATGTCGTGCCGATCCCGGGGGGGAAGAGGCCCTCCCAGGCGGCGGAAAATGCCGGTGCGGCAGGGTGGTCCCTCAGCTCGCGCGAACTTCGTGGGCTCGACGCGATCCTGCGCCGCACGCGGTTGGATACGTTCTAGGGCCCGGGCGGCCCGGGTTTCTTCTTGCGCATTCGCATCGCTGCCGCGGCAACCCCAATGACGACCACCACGACGATCACGCCACCGGCGATCAGGAGCGTGTTGTCGCCCGCGGGCGCCGGTGCCGCGTTGACGACGAACGTGCCGCGCTGAATGTTATAGCCGTGAATATTGCAGAAGTAGGCGAATGTCCCCGCCGTGTTCGCGGTGTAGGTGAAGGTCGCGGCCGTCGTCTTGCTCGAGAACGGGTACGACCATCCGTCTCCTGACGTGTTGGAGTGGCTGTTGTCCACGTCAATGATCAGCTGGTGCGTTGTCGAGTCGTTCGCGAACAGCTGGAAGGTGACTGCGTCACCCTGCTGGACCGTGAGGGTCGGTCCTGGCTCGGTAATGTTGTTTGGACCCTGCCCCCAACCCGCGGGTGCAGTGAAACTGGCGTAGAGGGTGATGGGCACGGCCTTCGATGGGCGGGGTCCGATGGAGGACATCGCCCCCAGCGCCGGCGCTGCCAGGCTGGAGGCGACGATCGCAAGTCCGAGCGCCGCTAAGAGTATCGTTTTGGATGTACCAGACATGGTCCCTTCCTCCCGCGCGGCGAGCCGGTATCTCCGGATAAAGGTTTTCCGTAATGCGTAACTCTCGGGGCCTCACGCAGTGCGGGGGATGGGACTTCCCGCCCCGCGCGGTCCGCGCGAGGCTTTTGAACCCATGGACTCCTGCGAGACCGGATCTTAAGTCCGGCGCCGTTGTCCAAGCTTGGCTACCCCCGCGCCCGCCCCATCGAGCGATCGGTATAATGCTTTTGTTGCGTTGCTCGGAAACTTCTTTTCCTCTGCTTTCGTTGCGGACAGGAATGCGATCTCGGATCATCTGGCTCGAGCTCTCGATCTTACTATTGGCACTCTTATTCGCGGAATTCGGTGAAGTCCTTCGCGAGATCCGGACAGATGTCGTGCTCGACTGGTTCGTCACGCTCGCGCCGCTGATTTGGATCGACGCTTCGATCGTCGTCCTGTACGCTTTCTTCCGACTGTACTTGACCCCGGAATTGGTGCCTCCGAGGACAAGCGCTGCGATGAAGCGCGTGAGCGCGTTTCTCGTCCCGAACACGCGAGTCCTTCGAGGCGGCACTCGCCTTCGGAAGGTTTGGGCGATCTCCGCGGTCGCTTACGCGGTGACCTACGCGTTCCTGCAAGGTGTCTTCGTGGTGGACCTTTCGGGTTCGCTGTCGCCGGTGTTCGTCGTCATCGAAAGCGCCATCGGCTACGGTCCCGGGATCGCCTGGGCCCCGACGACCACCTTCGGTATCCAGCTGAGGCCCTATTCGGTCGCGGCCGCCGCGTCGCTGTCGCTCCTGTCAGGACTCGTGTTCGCATTAGCCTTCCAGGTCATCCGTACGACGGGTCAACGGGCGGCAAGAGGCCTCCCGGGTCCCCTTCTCGGATTCGCCGTGATGTGCCCGGCTTGCGCGAGCGGGCCGGTGTCGGGGCTGTTCCTCGCCTACGTGACGCCGATTGCATTCATGGGAGAGATGGGCTCAGCGTCCGCGTTTTCACGGCTGCTTGGAGCCTCTACGCTCTTGCTCATCGTGACGCTGGTCCTCTCCTGGACTATGATTTGCTTCTTTACGAATGTGCTTTTGCCCGACGTTCCTCCCACAGCGATCCAAGGCTCCGCGTCGACTAACGCGTGATTCGCGGCGCGGACGCTGGCGGACGGGGAAGTTCCAGCCTTCAGGCCGTGACGGTGAGGGTCCCCCACATGCCCTTATCCTGGTGGATCTTCCAGTCGGTCCGGTCGACCTGGTGGCACGCGAAGAAGTAGGTACCCGGGGTATTGATGACGAACCAGAAGAGGAAAGTGTTCCCTGGGTCGACGTCATGATCGACGCACGAATCCGGACAGCCGACTCGGCTCAAGTTCGTCCAGGAGTCATGGTACTCGGTGTACTCGTCAACCGTGAGATTCCCGATCGCCTCGTCATTTTGATATCCGTTGTGGTGCGACTCAGCGAGCGCGAGGGCCGCTTTCGCCGATTTCAAAATCGTTGCCCGGTCTCCGTCGAACAAGAGGAACTCGTGAGCCATGGTCCCACTATTGTTCATCGTAACCACGATGACCTGACCCGCTTTCGCCGTCCAGTCCGGATTGAAGTTGGGGGCGTCGTACCCGACATCGAACGTCATGAGGTGCTTTGGTAAGTCCGCCGATTGCGTTGGCTTCAACATCGGGAAGACGACCACGTCCATCACGGTTGCGGTGAGTGCAACCGCGATGACAATCGCAATCACGATCCACAGAGCGCCCTTTTTCGGCGCGGCCATCGGGGCCGTGCCGGATGACGATCCAGCCTCCATTATGAACCCAGCGAGCGGGGCATTAGTTATCCCAGCTTAAAGATTCTGAAAAGTTCGTGCGCGTTCGTGCGTGCGTGCGAGTTGAAAGCTTTTTACGGCCGATACGGATAACCGGTTCTCGTGCCAGCTCTGGCCCCCTCGGCGGAGCAGTGGCAGTCCCTGTTCACGTTGTACATCATCGCCGCGGTGATCGTCGGCGGGGCCGTCTTCGTCATGTTCTTCTTCTTCCTCGTGAGGTATCGGAGGAAGCCGGGTGGGACGGAACCCACGGACGCGCCGCGGGTCGGCGTCATGGCCGATCGGGGAAATCCGGCCCTCGCGGCGATCTTGACGGCGCTCTTGGTGTCTCTTTTCTTCGGCCTCACGTTGAACACATTCGCGCTCAACGCCTATCTGCAAAACCCCCCGAACGACCCGAACGCTCTCTACATCGATGTGATCGGCTTTCAGTGGGGCTGGCGGTTCGTCTATCCGAACGGCCATGAGGCAATCGACGAGCTTCGCGTCCCGGTCATTAATGGGACGTGCACGTCCTCGGTGCGCGGATGCTGGAGCGGGACCGTCATCCTGAACATCACGAGCGCGGACGTCTTCCACTCGTTCGGGATTGCGGTCTTCAAGATCAAGAGGGATGCCATCCCAGGTCGGGTGAATCAGGCGTGGTTTGTCGCGGACAAGGTCGGCATTCCGGACACGATTCCGGAATATCGCGAAGCGGTCCGGTGTTACGAGCTGTGCGGGACCGGCCACGCCCTCATGTTCGCGGACCTCCTCGTCCTCACCGGGGACAATTTCCGCGGATGGTACAACGGGCGCTAAGGAGCAAGCCATGGTCGATTGGAAACCCTTGAAACGGTGGCTTTTCACGACGAACCACAAGGATATCGGGATTCTCTACCTGCTCACTTCCCTCTACTTCTTCGTCACGGCGGGGCTCTTCGCCCTCACCTTCCGCTTTCAGCTCGCCGTCCCGTCGAACACCTTCCTCCAGCCGGACGAGTACAACCAGCTCGTCACGACCCACGGTCTCCTCATGCTCTTGTGGGTGATCACCCCGCTCGGCGCCGCGTTCGCGAACTACTTCGTGCCGATCCAAATCGGCGCTCGGGACATGGCTTTCCCGCGGTTGAACGCCCTCAGCTACTGGGTCTACCTCGCCAGCGGCATGCTCGCCCTGTCCAGCTTCTTCGCCGGTGGCGGGACCGCGGACTGGGGATGGACCACGTACGCGCCCCTCAACACCGTCGAGTTCAGCCCGGCGGTCGGCGGCTCCATGATGGGTCTCGCCCTGATGCTCCTCATGGCGTCGAGCATCGTGTCGACCGTGAATTTCCTCGTCACGATCTTCCGCCTCCGCGCCCCGGGGATGTCCCTCGTGCGGCTGCCGCTCTTTACGTGGGGGTGGATTTTCACGAGCCTGCTGATGCTCTGGGCATTCCCCGCGTTCGTGTCCGCGCTCAGCCTCCTGGTGGCGGACCGCGCGTTCGGGACCGTGTTCTTCACGTCGACCCAAGGCGGCCCCCTCCTGTGGGATCACATGTTCTGGTTCTTCGGCCATCCGGAGGTCTACGTCCTCCTGTTGCCCGGCTTCGCGATCGTCGGGGACCTCTTCTCGACGTTCAGCCGCCGGCCTCTTTACGCGAAGAAGATCATCATTGCGTGCCTCGCCATTGCCAGCATCCTGAGCTTCACCGTGTGGGCCCATCACATGTTCATGACGGGCATCTCGCAGAGCCTTCTTGAGGCGTTCAACGTCACGACCGAGCTGATCTCCATCCCGTTCGCCATCATCGTCATCGCGTACATCTTCACGCTCCGGGGCGGTTCGATCCGATTCACGACCCCGATGCTCTTCGCAGTCGGAGCGCTCGGCTTGTTCATCATCGGTGGCGTGACAGGGGTTTTCAACTCCTCCGTCGCGCTCGACACCGCGTTCCGGGGTACGTTCTGGGTCGTAGGCCACTTTCATTACACGATTGTCGGCGGCGGCTTGACCGGCCTATTCGGCGGCCTCTACTATTGGTTCCCCAAGATCACGGGTCGCATGTACAGCGAAAGGCTTGGGAAAATCCACTTCGCGATCTACATGGTCGGGTTCAACCTGCTGTACTTCCCGATGCATCTCCTCTACGACATGCCCCGGCGAATCTTCAAGTACGACGCGAGCACGGGATGGGGTCCGATCAACTTGCTCATCACGATCGGCGGATTCACGTTCGGGATCTCGCAACTCATCATGTTCGCGAACTTGCTTTGGAGCGCTCGCCGGGGTCCGGCCGCGGACAAGGATCCGTGGGGCGGATACTCCCTCGAGTGGGGGATCCCATCGCCACCCCCGGAGTTCAACTTCCCGGAGGGCGTCCCGGTGATCTCTGCCTCAGGGGTCACGTTCCGGCCATCGACTCCGGCGACGGCGAACGGTGGACAGGCCATGGCGGACGGCGGCCATGCCAATGGTGGCCACGCCTACGTCAGTCACGAGGATGAGTTCGGCGAGGAACATTGGAGCCATTGGCCGATCGTAGTGGCTGCGGGCGCCGGCATCGCCTTGTGGGGTCTCCTGATGGGTCTTCCCGCGCTCTTCCTTGGGACCGGGGTTCTCGCCGTGGCCCTCGTCGGGTGGGGCCGCGAATCCCTCCGAGGACGGTCCGAAGTGCCCGTCGAGGCAACGGGGGAGAAATGGCCGTTCGACCGGCTCGAGAACCTGTCGCTCGGGATGTGGATTTTCGTCTTTGGCGAAATCGCGTTCTTCGGGACCCTGTTCGGGGCGTTCGTGTTCCTCCGGATGAACAGTCCGCTCACGGGATTCGTTTGGCCTAGGCCCGGAGAGGTCCACAACATCTTCTGGGGCGGATTCAACACGATCGTGCTTCTCACGAGCGGGCTGACCATGGTCTTCGCCCTCACGTTCGCCCGTCGCGGATCGTATCGCGGACTTCAAGCCTCCCTCGTCGCGACGTTCGCCCTCGGTGCGTTCTTCATGGTAAACAAGGCGTTCGAGTGGAACGAACTCTTCACGAACGGATTCACGTTTTCGACGAGCTCGGCGTCGAGCATCTATTATGTCTTGTCGGGCGTCCACGGGGCGCACGTGGTCGCGGGCCTGACGGCGCTGGTCTACCTCATGGTCAAGGCGCTCAAGGCGGGCTCCGTGAAACAGGCGAGTGGCGCTGTGGAGATCTTCGGGATCTACTGGGGAATGGTAGACGCGGTCTGGGTGTTCCTCTTCCCCTTGCTCTATCTGTTGTGAGGTGATGAATGATGATCGAGGAGGCGAAATACGCGGCGGTATACGGCATCCTCATGCTGGGGCTCATCGTCGAGATCCTGATCGCGGTTGACGGGGGCGCGCTGGGGTCGCTCGCCGGGCCCGCGATCCTGGCCATCGCATCTCTCCAGGCGATTTTCATTTTTCTCGTGTACATGCATGGGCGATACGGCCCGCGTCCCGTCGCGGTCTTCGCGGTCATCTCGCTCATAACCGTCGTTCCGCTGTTCATCGCATTGCTTTACTCCGTGGTGATGCCGCATCACGGTTCGCTTCCGTAGGAGATGAAGAGATTGGCAGGCAAGTCGATGCGCGCGGACGTGGCCGCCGGAATCGTGGCCGGAATTGCCGGGCTCGTCGTGATCGTCGCCATTTGGGTGAGCCTTGTCTTCCCAGCGCCCATCGTCTCAGGCGGTGGGGGCAGCATCTTGAGCGGAAACGACATCGCGCTTCGGGAGCATGAGTGGGGGTTCGCAGGTGGAGGCTATGCGCTCGCGAAAGGTGGCCCCGAAATTTGCGCGAACTCGAATAACGCCACCATGAAGATAACACTGATCAACACGGGAATCAATTTTCATGGATTCCAGGTTGTGAGGGCCGATACCGGGGCGTTCGTCGCCGGCCTAAACAAGACCGACCTCCTCGCCCGAGGGGAGACCCGCCACATCACGATCGACGTCGGTCGGATCGCGCCCGGGAGCTACTACTATATCTGTCCTGTCGCGGGTCATCGGCAGAAGGGCATGATTGCGCCGTTCGTCGTGCAACCCGGGTGCTGACGTTCGACGACCCGCCGAAGTCACGGACCGTTCACGGCGGATAGCGCGGGAACGTCCCGCTCCGCAGCGTTCGCTCGCATGGCGGAGATCAGTAACACGCAGATCGCGAGCTCGACCGCTTTCGAGAGGATCCCGAGTAGATCGACTTCCTCGATGACCCCGATTGGCCAAAGGGCGACGGTCCTCGTGACGACGAAAGCGCCGATCAGGAAAAGGGTGAAAAGAAGCCACGCGGCGTCCCACCGACGGTGGAGATACGGGAATGCAATACCCCCGAGAATCTGGAGGGGGGCGACGACTTCGAAAAAGAGGGCGGCCGGCAGAGTCCCCAGGTGTTGGTTCAGGGCCAAGAGGTGGAGCCCTCCGTCGGCGATGAGCAGGAAGCCGATCACATAGGGCTTCCCTAGGTTCGGGTTCGCAGCGAACTCGCGGTAATGTGCTCCGACGACCCCCACCGTGGAAAAGGCGAGACCTTGGAACATCAGGAAGAGCCACAGATAGACGTCGCCCGCTCCGTGGCCCGATGATTGGTCTCCGGAAACGACCCCGATCAGGTTCAGGGCCCACGCGACGATCATGATGAAAACGCCTGACAGGAGGAAGGCGAATTCGGTCGAGACGTGGACGCGATGGAACATCGTGACGGCTCCTCACGCTTTCCTGCGTATATCTCTGTGTCTTTCTTCTCACGGCCTGGAGTCCGCGTAACGGATGAATCGAGGCGTTGGCTGCTATTGCCGCGAGGATTTATTACACGCGGAGCGCGTGCGGTCCGCGTGGGTCGCCTCGACGGACGCGTCGCGCTCGTCACCGGAGGGAGCGGAGGCATCGGGAAGGCCTCGGTCCTGGAATTCGCTTCTGAGGGAGCGGACGTCGCCGTGCAGTTCAACCGCGGGAGAGAGGCTGCCCAGGCCGTCGTGGAGAAGGTACAGAGCCTCGGCCGAAAGGCGGTCGCGCTCCAAGCCGACGTGACCGATCCCCGATCGTGCCGGACCCTTGCCGCGCAGACGATTGGTTCCCTCGGGCGCATCGACGTCGCGGCATGCTTCGCGGGCCATCCGTTCCGCGAGACAGAATGGAACAAGGACTTCACGGAGCTCACCCCCGCGGAGATGCGACAGCCGCTCGAGATCGACCTCCTCGGCTCCGCGTACGTGGCTCAGGCCGTCCTCCCGTCGATGGTGAAGGCGCGTCGTGGGAGCCTGATCCTGATCGGCTCGACGCCCGCGATTACCGGGGATCGGATTGGCATCAGCTATTTGGTCGCCAAGGCGGGCATCTTGGGTCTGACCCGAGCGCTCGCCCTTCGATATGGCCCGACCGGGATCCGTGTAAACGCCCTCGCGCTCGGCAGCATTTCGACGGGCCCGATGCAAGCCCTCTCGACCGACGAGACGAGGGCTTTGGCGGAGGAGCCCGCGTTGAAACGATGGGGTCGGCCGGAAGAGGTCGCGCGTGTGGTCGCATTCCTGGCGTCGGAGGACGCCTCGTACATCACCGGTCAAACGATCGTCGTGGACGGCGGCTACGCCCTTCGGTGATCGCTCAAGGCGCGGACAGCTTCACGCCTTCCATCGCGAACGTCCCTCGGGTCCCGCAGCTATGGCATGTGACCGAGAGGGACGGGACGCCTCCCGAGAACTGTTCGCGGACGAGCCAATGACTCCGGCCGCATCGACACAAGAGTCGGACTTCCTCATCGTGCGCGCGAATTTGAAGGAGGAAGCCTTCCGAACCGCTTTTCCATCCCCGTACGAGGATTCCCTGGGACGAATCGATTCGAACGTCGCGCGTCATGAGTCCCATCGACAGTGCCGGCGCTGCCTTAAACACCTTGCTAGGGACCGGGATAGGTGACCCGCGGCCCCTCGACCTTCGCGAACTTCGTGAGCTGATGATGCTCGGTCTTTCCCGAGGAGATGATGTGTTCCACAGGAATGCCTCGGGCGACGAGAGAATCCGATATCAGGGAGCGATGGCATTTCCAAGGCACCACCTCGGCGCACATGATGGCGGTACGCCTTTGTCCCGCGAGCCGAATGAGGCGGTCCAATCCCACGCCGAATTCCGACGACGACATGTAGTCTGCGTATCCTCGAAACCCCGCATTTCGCCAGCCGGTGTTGCGGCTGTCGACCATAGGTTTGCGAAAGCCGCCGAGGTCCTCGAAGTGTTCGTAATCAATGCCCCGATCTCGAAGCGCGGCGGCGAGCACTTGTTTGGTGGCCCATGGGACCCGCTGGGATGCGGGGAAGCGGCGGACGTCCGCGAGTCGTTCGATTCGGTGTCCTGCGAGGAATTCGAAGAATTCTTGAAAGGACAGCGTCGAGTGACCGACGGTCCAGATCACGAGGTTCGTATTTCCACAACCATACATGGGTTCCTTTTGTCGTTCGTCCTCGGGAACATTTCCGGACCGACGGGATCAAGTAAACAAAGAATCGCCATGGCGGCCAGCGCTAAGGACCAGTCTGCGATGTTCGTTGTCGAGAGTCAGATGCGCGAATGTCAACGCCCTCTCGGGCACCGGGCCGCGTCGGAAGTGCTATGCTCGGATTGGACGATGTGGAGTTCAACGACGAAAAGGTGACCCTTCATGCGACCCGGCCAGTCTCCCTTTGACCCGCGCAAAAACCCAGAGCAGGCTCTGAGACTGGCGGAATCCATGCGCGTGCAGGGAGAGTCGAAGGAGCAGCAGGCTCTTGACCGGGAAGGGCTCGGAGGGGCAGAAGCAGAGCGGAAGAAGTCCCGCATGGTGTTTTGGACGAGAACGAGGACGGTCGTCGTGATTGTCACTACCGTCGTTGTCCTCGTGCTCGCCCTCTCTGTCGTCTTCGGCTTGCTGTAGACGGAGCGGACTGGCGGCCTTCGTGCCTCGCCTGCGTCAGGAGCGGTCTAGGGGTCGGTGACGGAAAGGGCCGAGATGAGAGCCCCGGCCAGGCGGTGATTGGGGCCGAGGTCGCGATCTCGTGGTCCCGGAATTCCAGTCCATTTCTCCATGGGTATGGGTCCGTCCGGACTTGAACTAAATCCGGTTCGGGTCTCTCGTTCGGGATCGTGGGATTTCTCGCGGTAGGCCAAGTTCCACTAGCGATACCTGGGCTGAAATTTGTCCGTTGCTTGCAGTAATGACGAAACCCAAGGAAGTGTTCGGGCGTTGGACTGATGGGTATCCCTTGATGTCAATGGGGGTTCAAACCTCATCCGCACCGTCGACCATCCAGGCTTTCACATAGACGGCCGCGGGCAGTCAATCTCCTCTCCACAGACCGCGACTGCCTAGGCCTGTGCGGAAGCATGATGAGTGTCTAGCGCGTCTCCGGGATGAAGCCATTGAGAACTGGTTTGACGCCTGAAAGCCGAGAGATCGCAGTCTTCCAAAACGACTTGCGCGATTTGGGCGTGGGGACGACGAAGGAGGCGGTACGGAATCTGCTGTTCTTAGCTGAACGGAAATACAACCGGTATGATCTGTACGCGCCTGGCGAGACCTTTCCACAGCGTTTGGTCGATTGGCTGAGTAACTTCGATGCGGTGGATCGAAATGCAGCCATGGATGTTGTGCGGGAGCTGAGGTTCTTTAACCAAAACGAGATGAGAGCCCTAGCTGCCGCCACGTTACAGAATGTCGTGACGGCAATTCAAAGCGACGGCATGTCGCTTTCAAGAGCTTCCGCAATTTCATACATGGACACACTCCAATCACAGACGGAGATGGCTGTTGCAGACAGTTTGTTCATCGCGATGGCAGACGATGTCCTCTTTGACTTCTTTCGTCGCAACGCGCAGAGACAATTCCCCGTGCTCCGCAGAGGCAATTTCGTTGAGTACTACAAGCTCAACCCTGAAGACGTTTCAGATCTGGAAGAGTATTCAAGAGTTTTCCTCCTCGATCAGATTTCAGGAAGTAGTTTGTCCTTCCTCCGCAGAGAAGACGAGAATTGGAAGGGAAAGCTTCCCACGTTTTTCGAAATATGGGGAGGCCATGTGAAATCGAACGAGGCGAAAGTCCACTACCTCCCCTTTATCATGTCAACGGTGGCAGAGCGAACGTTATCGTCGAATCTGGATCCGTGGAATGCGAGCGCAAACTCTGGCAATTCTATCACCGTGACGCCAACTCAGATGGTACCCGTCGCATCGTGTTTGTCTACTGATGGCGGATCCTCGGTCGATGAGACCACTCGCGTTGCATCACTTTGTGACAAGTACTATCACCTGTTCAAGGAGAATATTCACCACAAAGTGGGTGGCGGATGCAAGTATGGTTTCGGCTCAGCTGGCCTGATTTTAGTGTTATACACGAACTGCCCGAACGATAGCCTGTACCTCATTTGGCACAAAAATAACGGGTGGAGGCCGCTTTTTGAACGGGTAGAGCACCATCGTGAGTAGGATGACGTCCGATCTATCGGTAGCTTTTGTTACGGGTAACCATTTTCCATTCGATATCTCGCCGGACGACGTCGGGCTATCGATCTCCCCGCATCAGGAGCTACCCGTCGCAAGCCGTTCGATGGGCGACGTCATTGGTGTCCACCGAGTTCTGCCAGCGGGATGTGTGGTCTCCCGACACAGCTCCCCCGGCGCTTCATCGATCGACGGGCTTGTGCCTCGGGGATCGCGAGTGCCTGGAATGTGGCTAGACTCGAAAGGGTTGCCGAGTGTATGTTTAGCCAGCAACATCGCACGTTGGATTCAGATGACGCAAGGCAGCCCGGCCGCGATGCTCTCCCTCCTCATTCGCGAGCCCGGCGAAGAGAAGTCGATTCAGGAGGCATCGGCATGGAGGATTGATGCCGCCAGGACCTTCTCGCCGCGGGAGAAGAATGCTAAGTCCTTCATCTGGTATCCAGCTTTGAGCCGCAGTGCTGAGTTTCTTCGAGCCGCCGGAAACGAGCTAAACCCTGTGGATATCTTCCCTCTCGTCGAACTTCCCAGCGAGGAGGCGGCGCGTGGCGACTCATTGCTCCTGCGACACCGGAATCTGCTGCAGTCCTATCGTGTGAGAACTGAGCGAATCATCTATCTGCCGGCAGATAAGCCCCGTGTTGCATATTCGGTCCTCCTCGGGTCGGCTCGGGCTCTACCGAGGGCGGGCTCGGCCCCCCGAGAAGGTATTGTTACCCCGGGGTTGCCAAGCTTCTTGTACATGGCAGAAGTCCTCTCAGCGGTCCTCTCCGGGGGAGCCCTTATGATTCCTTCAGACGAAGTTGCACCGAGCGGAGCCGAAGTCGAGGGTGTGGCCATCCTTGCACGGAGGCCATAGCTTGGCTACCGTTTTGGGGGCGGGGCTGGTCGCTGTTGACCACATATTCCGGACCGGCAAGAGTGTCGCCAAAGTTGGGTCGATCGAATACCTCGGGACTTCCGGAGGAGGGTCGGTCGGGAATGCGTTAGCAATGCTCTCGGTCCTTGGCCATTCAGCTGGCGTCACCGGTGTAGTTGGCGATGATATCGTCGCCAACCTCGTGAGGGCAGACTTCGGGAAGCTGAAAGTCGATTCTAGCCACCTCATTGTACGACCCGGGATCCGTAAAGGCATCCGAACGAGGCAATTCTCCCATGTCGTATATCCAGACGGCAAGCACTCATTTCGGGATCAATGCATGCAGTGTGGAAGTCCTTTCAAGAGGGAAACAGGGCTCTTCGCGACAGATTTGACTCGGGATCTTTCGACCTTGGCCGAGAGTTGCAACCTCTTGCATCTCGACAGGACGAATGAGTTCACTCTCAAGTTAGCCGAGAAGACTCTGTCGAAGGGAACCCCTATCTCGTTTGACCTGGCATTCAAGCCTTACGGTGAGGCAGAGAAGAACGTTAATCGAATGTTAAGTATGGCGACGCTCGTGAAAGTTTCCGAGGATTTGTTCACGAGCATGACTGGCTCTCCGGACAAAGAGGGCATCTTGGAATGGCGGGAGAGATACCCGAACGTCACACATCTCTTTGTTACGCGAGGCTCAAAGGGCATCCTCGGATACTGTCAAGTTCGTAACGAGAAGCCGACATTCCAGTTTCCCGCAATCCCGCCGAAGCCTTTCCATGACGGGGGAGGCGCGGGCGACGTCTTAGTCGCATCCTTGATCGACCGATTTCTCCTCACTCCAGCTCCGACGGTCGAAAAAGACGCCTGGTCGCGGATCAATCAAGCTCAAGCTCTCGCTTCGCTCGGATGTACAGTTTTCGGAGCAAGATCCTTGGCCCATGTACTCCACGCGGAGGGCCTGTCGCCCGCCCAGGTTTGGGAAATCGCTGACCAGGTGGTAAAGAATGGCGTGGCCCAGTCTCGATGGTCTAGCAAAATAGGAGTCCCTTGGAAGTCGTCGCTAGGATTCTTGTTTGGCACTAACCACGCTTGCAGCGTCTGCGGGCTGGCTCGAAAGGAGAAGGGAGCAAGAAAACCCAAGCCGCGTCGATTGGAGTACCACGTCAGTCTAGGCCAAGCTCCATGGGCGATGAGTGAAAGTTACCAAATCGGGAGGTCGCACCGTCCTTCATTGTCAGCCTTCCGTTCGCGCCCGACGGTATTCGTTGGATCGGGTGGATCGTTCAGCGCAGCGACCTTCGCCGAACATATGGTTTGGCACGAGTATGGCAAACCATCCAAGGCAATGCCACCATACGAATTTGTGACGCTGCCGAAGCTAGATCCCGACGCAGCAATTTGGCTCCTATCATATGGTGGGGCTAATTCAGACATAATCGCGGCCGCGGAGCGCGTAAGGGAATTGAAGACAAGCAACTGTGTCGTCCTGACGGGAGCAAAGAACTCACAATTGGCCGAGATGGCGAGGGAGTGGAAATGGCGGCTCATAATACTACCCGGACAGGAACGAAGTTTCGTCGCAACGGTAGGTATGCTAGCCATGGTGACCGCAATCGCCGCAATTCTGCCTGAGCGGGAGGAGCACGCCGCACTGGACACATTCCTCGACTATCCCCTTCTGCTCGACTCATTTGTGAATACTGACAGAATCGTACGAGAGAAAGCAGAGCAATTTCCAACAGAACTGGAATCGATTCACATAATCGGATTGTCTTCAGGATGGGGATGGCCCGCGCTCGTTGACTTCGAATCAAAGCTAGTTGAGGGAGGACTTTGCACCATTGAGATCACCGAACTTAAGAATTTCACACACGGTAGGTATATCGGGGCCCTCGAGCGACGCAAGAAGAACCGGCTCCTAATTCTCAAGACACCCGAGAACTCAGAACTCGCGGAGTTCATAGAGAGGAAACTACATCGTCATCTAGGCGTGTTCACCCTGTCCACAGAACTAGCAGGCCCAGCCGGTGCTATTGATCTCATTGTCAAGGTCCTCTTCCTTTCAGCTCATCTCGCGAGGAAAGCCGGAAAAGACATCTCAAACCCAGAATATCCGCCGGAGGCGAGAGGGCTCTACGGTTGGGTGCCTTCCCGGAGGAACGCTCTCGATAGTCATGACAAGGCCAATTGGTCGTCCGGAGACGAATGAGCCGTCTCATTTGGTCCTAGACTTCGATGGGACTCTATTCGCAAGGCAGCCCAAGTCGTTCAGCCTCAACCCGACGGCACGGAAGCTAAGACATCTTGGTTTACTGGGACTAACCCTCTGCATTGCTTCGGGCAGAGGCAACGCGGCTCTCCGATATGCGCATTTTCTCGCCCGGGATATTTCCATCAGGTGCTACGTCATTCGGTGGAACGGATTGGATGGTCTTGAGATTCCTTCAGAGCGAGTCGCCTTTCGTTTGCCACCCTTTTCGCCTGAACAGCTCTCTACAATTGAATCATTCTTACGCCATGTCGGGATCAAACCCGAGACACTCAAGCCCGAAATCGTCAGGGTCCGACATCGATCGGAGCGATCCCCACGGCAACTCGTTAGGAAAATCCGGTATGGCCTGACAAAGCGAGTCCCTGGCGTTGTATGCACATGGAACAAGAATGTAATCGACGTATCTCCGCCGGGATGCGACAAGGCCACGGGAGTCCAGAAGCTGTTCCCAAAGGTCCAACCGACGAAAATTCTCGCCATTGGCGACAGCTGCTGCGAGTTCGGGAACGACTTTTCACTACTCGAGTCATTCCCATCTTTCTGCGTTGGTTTCTGGGATCGTAACGACCGATGTGCCGGGCGCCCAGTCATCCACCCATCAGGTCGCATCCTGCGAGGCACTGCCGCTACGTACTTCATCCTGCGCGGCATAGAAAGCGACATGGAATCGAGCGGAAGGTGACGACCAACCTCATGCGACAAGAGACGTACAGCGCTGGAAGATTGCCCCTCATGCTTTCGCCGATGAGCTTTCTCTATCGCGCTTAGACGCTGGCCCCCAGCGGTCTGGTTCGGACCTCACGGGGTCCCTCTGCCGAGATCCGAGCAACCGTACGGGGCATACAGCGGCCACCTGGCTACCTACGCAGGTCCATCCCCGTTCCCTCGATACGGGACGACATGCGTACGCTTCATGCTTCGAGGCGTTTCTGGAAACCCGTCGTCGTCCCCCTATGCCGGGCCTCGCGGCCCGGCCCTTTCCCATTCTATCTAACGAGAAGCCAATTGCCACATTAGGATGGCGAGAACGGCTGTTAGGACGATTAGACCCGTAGTCTCGACGAGCAAGAGGATGAGACGACTGAGCCTCCTGATGAGCCAAGTCGTCAAGAGGATTAGTTTCGCGCCCGCCCCCTGAACATTCTTAAAGTGAGCACAGCGTCTGCCTTCCGAAATGGAGCAAATCGAAATACGACAGAAGGCGATGCGGTGGCGCTGTCCAGGCTTCGGGCGCGAACCCCACTGGGTGAATCACCCACTGGGGCCCGAGGGGCTTTGCGGCCCGTGCGGGATCGAACAAGCGCGTCACGCAGCGGCGCACTCGAGGTAGTCCTCTGCCCACAGAATCGGAATTGGTCGAAGAACAGGCCTCATTTCGGCATCGCGGCGAAAACCGAAGTCTCCTGCCCGTGAGCCACGATGTCCGTCCGAGCGACCGCGCGGGCCCTTTTCCTCTTTCTCGCGTGAATGGGCCGCCAAAGCGCGTATCGTCGGGACTGATAGCCGTTTCGCTGCACTCTCCAATGACTTCATAAGCGCCAACACCGCTTGTACGCTATCGGGGGAGAGTGTCTTGGCAGAGACTCCGTCGGCCGAGAGAGATCGACTGCCCGCCTCAGATCGGTTAGATGAATCCCGAAACCATCTGCAGCAACTTTCATTATTCGGTGGCCGCGCTGAGCGTGGCTTGATGAAGGACGAGTTCGCGGGAAGACGGCCGTTGCGCAAGGTAGGCAGGATCAACGGTCCGGGCGACTTCGACAAGCTGACGGCCGGCTTCAAGAGAATGCGGTGCGTCACCTACGTCGCAACGACGGCCGATGTCCTGCGTTCGTACGACCATGGACTGGAGTCGATGGAATTGGTTCTCGGTTATCGTTTGGAGGACAGCGCCGAGACCGCCATGAAGAATGACATGCGACAAGGAGACGCGACAGCGCTCGACAAGTTGGTAAGCCTCTATCAGTCCCGGCGACTCCTGCCGTTAGTCCCGAAGAGGAGGGAACATTCGAAGTACTACATTCTGGAAGACGACGAAAGAATCAGGTTTGTGTTCACGTCATACAACCTAAGTGGGTCGCACCAAGGGAACCTGTACGTGCTCTTCGACTACGCGAAGTCCGAGGAGGACGGGTACCGAGACCTGTTGGAACTCTACGAGTCGGTCAAGGCCGGGTGCACGGAATTCTCGGACTTGCGCAGCCTCGCGGAACATGTCGGTGACGAGGTGGGCGGGGAGCGGGCTAAAGCGATTCAAGTCTGGGTCACGGCAGAATCGGAGACGGAGGAGGACGAAGATCGTGACGCTCTATCGTTGACCATCGCGGACATCGTCGGACGGGCGGTCGCCAAGGTACGCGAAGTCTCCGATGAATCGACTTCGCAAAACATGGATGTCAAGGTCAACCTGCCAGCCGATCCACAGGAGCGCAAGAAGCTGATGGATGCGACGCGCGGTTGGTCTCCCAAGCAGACTTCCGCCGATGAAATCACTTTTGACGCCGGGTTGGTTGCTGCCTCGGCCTACGTCGTTTCTGGCGATGCACGGAAGAAGACCCAACTCGTAGTGAATTGGCCCAGCGCGTGGATCAGACGGGACCTAAGGCTCGTAGTCGGCTTCCACGGAGAACAGCGAATCCGCACCGCGGACGAAATGGATCAGGATGCGATTCGCCGCGGCCTGAAGAACATCGAGAGGTACATCGAGACCGTAGAGCGTGGGCAGACGAGGAACGTTAAGGTCAGGGAACGAGCGAAGGCGATGATGGGCGAAACGCTCCTGCACATGTTCGCAGCACCGTTCCTTCACGAATGGAACAAGCGCAAGAGGCGGGCGTATCCCCGACTCGCGGAAGGGCCGCCCGACCTCGTCGTCACCGGCGGGTCCGGCAATGGTAAGACGCGATTCGCGGAATACTGCCTCAAGCTCATGGTCGGCGAGGCTGTCCCGTTGTTAGATGCCCCCGACACACTCTCCCGCTCAAAGGTTCGCAAGGCGATCCCGCGCGTCCTGTCTTTCCCGCTCGTGTTCGACGAAGTTCACGGGAAGACATTGGCATCAAAGGATGTCGGCTCCCTGATTCGGTCCCTATGGGAGGCGTGGTGGGGTCCGGACCGTGAGACGCCCGTGCTCGTCTTCCTAGGGAACGATCTGGAACGGAAAGACTGGATGGTGAGGCGAGTAAAGTTCGTGGATTACGAAGTTCATTTCCCCCCGAAGAACGAGGACAACGAGCGGCTCCTCGGGTCCTTGTTCGCTGAAACGAACGACATCTACCGCTACTTCACGCGGCAATACATTGAGGAGGAGAGGAGAGAAGCGGCGAGGGACTTCGTAAGTTTGGATGCTTTGTACACCGCGCGGCAGACGATCCGGGCTTTGTACCGAGTCGGGGGCCTCGGCGATACGCCCAAATACTTCCTCGATAAGCCCGTCGAGGAGGAGCACGACATCGGACGGGAGCGCTGGCTCGAAGCCATCGAGCACGGTCAGATCAAGATGGCCATGGCCGCGAACCCTTGGTTCGCGGACTTCGAACCTGATATGGAGAAGCAAATCGACGAATACCGCGGCTACCTTCGAGCGGTTAAGCACAGGCGGGAAGGCAGGCGGCTCATCTTGGAGGTCCCTGACACGGTGTGTTCCTGGTTTGGGAATGGCGATCCTCAGGTCGGGAAGCAAAGGCTCCTCGAAGCGGTCCGGACACAGGAACGGCAGACAAAGCCGCGTGGGCTCCGTGGCCTATTCAGCCGGCGGTCCAAGCCTGAATGAAGCGGAGTACCGAGACGCTCCGGCAAAGGATTTCACGGGGAGCGCAGTTCCGCCAATCATCAAGAGTGTTAACAATGGCTCGGCCCAAGAAGATGAGATGGAGCGACCCGGAAAGGTTCACGGAAATTTGCGTCAGAGAAACTGAGAGGGCAATAAGATCTGCCTTCCGGGACTACGAAAGAAAAATCGCCTCGTTCGATAGAAAGTGGGGACCGGAGAACATGCAGATTCACGTGGCGTTGAGTGATTGCTACTTCTACTACAATCCGAGGTCCCACAAGCTAACTTGGTTCTGCACATGTGAGCCATCCAAAGACGAGCCCGACATCATAGTCACGGCTACGTTCGAAGGTTCAGATTAGTTTCTGAAAATTCTTGAAGGCCAGACCTCGCGGCTCTGCTGGGCGGGAGTGACGGACGGCTCCGATACCGCTCGACATGAAAAGAGTCGCGCTTGCGAAGGCTTCACGTCGCTTTCGGCGGCTCATACGGTGTGAAACGGGCCTGAAGGAATTCGAGCCATTCGATGATACCGTACAGACTTGAGTGCCTTTCCCGGTGACACTCGGACAACGGACTGTCATCGGCCTGGCCCCAGGCGGGGCTGCCCTGGGGGAGGATTACTCGAATTGCGTCCTCGTTTGGGTCCTCGAGCACATTCAGAATTCGCCGGGGCGCCCCCGACTAGCGAAGGTGGGATGGGTGGACCGAGTGGAGGAGCCACGGGTCGGCCTTGCCGGGCCGATGGCATTTCACGAAGCGCCGCCTCGCCGCAGAGCTCGACCCTCTAGCCCATTGCGAGACGTTGCCCTTTTCGGGCGAGGGAGGTGTGACCGGTCGGGGGGCGGCCGACGTGTAATGACCGGTACGCAGGTCGATGGAAATGACCTCCTCCGGCAACGCATGGAAGCCGAGGAACTCAGGCGCATCATTGAGTCGGCCAAGCGGAACTCGGATACCGAGCGACGAAGAGACTCGGGCGTTCCGTCCTGTACTCGCAAAGGGGCACAACTCCTGCCCGCCCACTGGAGGGGATCTGCAATCGATTTTGATAAGACCACGGTCGGTCGGTTCCGGGATTTTGGCTAAGCTTTTGCGGAAGCAGAGCAATCCCTGCTCGTGTTGCGGCGCGCTGATGAACGGGAGAAGGAGGCATTCCGCCGCGTCGAGCGCACCGTACGTCGGACGCGCCCGAGGGCTGGCGCTCGAGGCCTCGAGTCGCTCGCGGTCGCAGGTGGGACGATTGAGCGCGGATGGCTCGGACGGCTGCGGGTTCGCTTCGAAGGAAACGCCGCCGACTTCGACCCGGAGAATCGTCCGGAGAGTCGCGAACTCTCCGATGAAGAGGAATCGTTGTGGGTCAACATCCAAAAGATCATGGAGACCGCCGCTCCCCGCGCTGATCCAGAATGGAACCTGATTTCGATGCGGATTGGACCTAGAGTCCTCAGCCGGCTGGTGTCGGGCACCGTGGTGACGTTCACTCCGAATGGGGTTGCGGCATCGGCTTCCCGCCCCAGGGTTCAAACCCGACCGAAGCTCCGCTCTCATTCGCGGACCCTCGTGCGTTCGGAGGCCCTGCTCCTCGCCGCCGTCGACGCGTTTCTCCGAGAGACCGACAACATATTGGAACCCGCGGTGGGAGCGAACAATGGACCGGGGACCCAAGCATCCCGGACGCGCGCGCGGTATGTCGGGGCTTCCTTGCCGATGTTTCGTACCCACCATTTCCCTCGAGGCAAATGGCACAAGTGTCCGATTTGCCACGCGCCCGTGGTGAAAGGTCGATTCAATCCGAGAGTCCCGTTCGCCCAGTTTCGCGCGGGCCGCGGATCGATTCGCGATCTCCGAGGCACCTTTCTCTCCCGGCTGCGCGAGACTTACCTGGTGTTGGATCCGGAGAGCGTGCTCGGATCTCCCACGTCCCAGGAGGAGGACGCGACGCCGTCGCGAGTAGGAGAGGCCGCCTTCTCAGCGGAGGTTTCCGCCGCAAACCGAACCGTTGAGCGGAGGGCCTCGTTGGGAGTTCCCGACTTCCGGTCCCAGGACGATTGATCGGGACCGACGGAGTACCATCGGTCATCGTGCTACTTTCGGACTCACGAGAGTCGTACTTTCAGTGGCTCAGATTCGGCTGGTCCGCCGTCGACCGGATTCGAACCGGACTGCGGAACGTCTCGGACTAACGAGGCAGGACGGAAAACGATTTGCCGACCGGCCACACCGTGGAGCGCCCGCGGGCTCTTCCTGAGTCCGGTTCCAAAACTTACTAGTACCCCCCCACGATGCTGTGGGTCGGGGGAATTCGGTGGAGGGGAGCAGTGGAATTTGGGACCGCATACGGCAGAAGCCGTTCGCCTTGTGGGTCATCTTTGGCGGGTTCGTTTATCTCGGCCTTGTCATTCTCGGCCTCGCCGTGCCAACGCTGGTGGCCTCCCCCGCGTCGATCTTGGATCCGATTGCCGCGAGCATCCTCGTGTTCATGGTTCTCTTCTTCGTCTGCGCCTACCTGGGTCTCAAGGGCAAACGCTGGACTTCCGTGCTGACAGCGGTTGTGAGCATCCTGTTCCTCGCCCTGTTCGGTTCTTTCCTCGTGCCGAGTCTCGCGAATCCGGCGGATGCCGCTTTTCCGTTGGCCATCTCGGGAATCCCCGCCCTGATTCTCGTTGCAATCTTCTCGATTCTCTCGATTGTCCACGCGAAGTCCGGGCTCCTTCAGAAGCGATACCTTGCGACGCCAAATTCAGCGGGCGGCTTGTTGACGATCGGCATCATCGGCTTCGTCGTGGGGGGGCTCATCGTCGGAGCGATCGGCGCAGGCGTTATCCTCGGCAACATAACCGGCGTCAAGGCCGACATTACGATCGTGTCAGGAGCCCAGTCGGCGGCGATGGCCTTCACCCCCCGGAATTTCACGGTGTCGGTGGGCGGCACCGTCACGTGGGTTAACAAAGACACGACGGGACACACCGTCACGAGCAACGCGACTGGCCAGTTCGGTTCGCCTCTTTTGACCACGGGTGAGACGTGGAGCCATACTTTCTCTCAGGCCGGGACCTATTACTACCACTGTACGCCGCATCCGCAGATGTGGGGCGAAATCGTGGCCTCGTGACCGCGGATGGGCGTCTCGCGGTCGCCCGACTTGGTTCCTCAACGAGATGCAGGTCCGTTCGGCGAACCCCCGTCGCAAGGACCTGCGCGATCATGTCTTCGGGACCGGGCTTCGAAGTTGCCACTTGGACGAGGTCGCCGCCTACCGGATTCGAACTGCCCGTGGGGTGGACTAGCCGTGGCGAAAGAGGAGGTGGCCGCAATCGATTGCCGACCTGATCTTCGGCATCATCCATCGGGCAAGCCTCTAATGCGTCTCCGGCATTCCACAGAGGCGGGGAGACTTGACATGTCATGAAGACCTCAAACCTGATTCGCTGGAGCGGACCGGCCCTGATGATTGGCGGCATCCTTGGGGTCGTAGGCCTCGTCATTCATCCTTTGAGTGAGACGGCCTCGGACGTCGCCAGCAGCCGCTGGGTGCCAGCACATCTTCTTGGATTCGTGTCAACGATACCGCTCATGTTTGGCTTGATTGGGTTGTACGCCCGCCAAGCCGAGGAAACAGGCCGCTTAGGACTGCTTGGATTTGCCCTGACTCTCATCGGTGCGATTTCAGATGGCATGGAGCTACTGTGGATTGAGGTCATCATCTTTCCTTTTCTGATCGCGAATGATCCCGCATTGTACGACTCCCTGAGATCGTCATCCGCCTATTTGGTCGCACTTGCGCTGAGCTTCCTCCTTTTCTTCGGCGGTTGGATCACATTTGGAGCCGCGATGGTCCGTGCCGCGGTTCTTCCACGCTGGACAGTCTGGCTTGTTGTCATGGCCGTAATCCCCGCAATTTTTATCCTGGGTCTCGCAGTCCTTGTTCTCTCGGGCGTCGCGACTGCGTCTGGCCTTTCAGGTTCCGGGTCGCCGACGATTCTCATCTTCAATATCGTCGGCATCGTGCTGAGTCTGAGCCTTGTTGGATGGGGTTACGCTCTATGGTCAGAGAAACGACAAACTACAGCACAATCCTAATCCTCGATGCAGGTCATGTTCAACTCAAGGGATGCTCCGCGACATGCATCCCACCAGGCATCCTCTCCTGGTGCGAAGTGGTGTGCGGGTCATTCCAAGTTTTGGCCCCCTGACCCCGAGGCGAGGACGATCGGCGAACCGATCGTCATCACGGTCACTGCGAATTCCGCCAGAATCGGATCTGTCGTCTGCTCTCGATTCACAGAGCCGGGCAAGTCTCATGAACCGATGACTGGATACATGCCTTGTCCAGCGCTGAAGGCGAGGCACCAAAGAGCGAGGACATCGCCTCGGCCACCGGGATAAGATGGGAGACCAGGGGGAAGCAACACGCGGATTCTCGCCATCGGAGGAACCGGTTTCATCGGCCGATACGTTGTCGGGTACTTGGCGAATTCGGGACATGATGTGGCCGTGTTTCACCGCGGGACAAAGGAAACCACTCTGCCGAGTTCGGTTCGACACCTGCACGGTGATCGCGAGCGATTGGCACACTTTCAGAACGAATTCCGTGACTTTGCGCCCGATTGCGTCCTGGCGATGGCGCTCCCTGCCGGGAATGATCGGACCGGTCGGTTGTTCGTGGACGTGTTCCGAGGCATTGCACGTCGAACTGTCGTGATTACCAGCCGCGATGTTTACCGCGCCTTCGGCCGCCTGCGCCGACTCGAAACGGGAATGCCCGACCCAGTTCCCCTGACCGAAACGTCGCCGTTACGGGAGAAGCTCTATCCGTACCGGGGCGCGGCCGCCGATCCGATGTGGGCCAATTCGGACGACCTCCTCGTGGAGCGCGCAGTCATGAGCGAGCCCCAATTTCAGGCCACCGTCATCCGTCTGCCCGTGATCTACGGCCCTCAAGATGAGCACTTTCACCGAACCTTCCCGTATCTGAAGCGGATGGACGACGGTCGGCGCGCGATCCTCTTGGATGAGGCACACGCCAGCTGGAGGGACTCCAGGGTCTACGTCGAGGACGCTGCATGGGCCATCGTCCTTGCCGCCACGGACGACCGCGCCGCCGGACGCATCTACAATGTTGCACCGACCCAGACGCTAACGGAGGCTGAATGGGTCGAGAGCATCGGGAACGTAGCCGGATGGTCCGGAGACATCGTTCGGATCCCTCGCGACCGCCTGCCCAAGCACCTTGTTCGGGACTTGGACTTCCGTCACGATTTGGCGCTTTCGTCCCAGCGAATTCGCGACGACCTCGGGTATTCCGAGCGGATCTCGTTCGACCGAGGACTGAAGAAGACGGTTGAGTGGGAGCGAAGCAACCCGCCCGAAATTCAGCGCGGTCTGTTTGACTACGAGGCGGAGGACCTCGCCTTGAGGGGGCCTGCACTGTAGAACTTTGGACCTGTCCGCTGGATCGGTTTCCCATTCGAAGACTTTCGCCGGCGTTCAAGGTTCAAATTCGCTCGCCCCGTGTTTCGAACGGATCGCCACGCAGACCCATGTGGTCATCTTCGTCCGCCGATTCCGAGGCGATCGCGTCAGAACGACTGCCTCAACCCGCAGCGCGTGGGCATCGGATTCGCAAACCAGATTTCGTTGACCAACGGTAGGCCGTTCATCCCCATGTTCGCGCGGGCTTCGTGGTGAGCAGAGGCATCCGGGCCTTCTTTGAGCATTCTCAAGACGCGCAGCGAAGATTCAACTTGCGACATGGCTTGGGACGGCGGGAAAGGATGCAGAGAGCTCGGGTCGCCTTTGTCGACGCCGTTCTCGGCTCTTGCGTTGGCGTCGCCGGCTTCGCTTACATCGGATTCGTCTTCGCGACTCGTCCCTTGCACTCCGGGCTTACCGCAGACTTCGTTGCGGCGATTGTCCTCTGGCTTGCCGGCCTCGCCGTCGCACAGTTCGGGACCATTCTCCGTTGGCGATGGCGCCGCGACTACATCGGGCGCGAAGCCGTCGTCTCGTGGATCTCTCGGAACCGAAACGCGCGTGTTCGCGTGGACGGGGTCCCCTACTGGGCTTTCGTGAGGGACGAAGTCAAACGAGGCGATCGGGTGGTCCTCCAGGCGGCTGAAGTCGATGGCATTCCTGTCCGAGCCGACTTCGTCGCCGTGCGGGCGACCCCCGGGCTTCTGATCCACACGCCTGAATGAGGTCGTCGCTCGCCCCAACTTAAGGCAAACCGTGCGCGCGGACAGTCGGACTACCAACTGTCCACGGTCGGACCCAGCGACATCCTCGCCACAATCGCAGGTTGGGCCTGCGCAACCTTCTGTCCGTCAACCTGTACCGGCCCTCGCTAGGCAACTATGAAATCCTTATAGAACCGCAGATTCCTCCCGCATAGGTGGAGCTAGGATGCGTGGCCCAAGATGGCCACCTGGTTGTGACCGACACGATGGGACACAAGGTCCGGTTTCGCGCATATAGAATTGACGAGGCGCACAAGTCCTTCGAGGTCTTGGGCAACAAACGGCCCCTGGAACCTCTGGGCGAGGTCACCGTCACCGCGTACCTCCACCGCACCGGATGGTCGGTGCCAGGCGAGGTCGTCCTGAAACGTTCGCAGGCTCGCGTCTACCGGGGAAAGACGAGCCACGTTCTACTCGGAACCAGCTGGAAGTCTATCGAGTGCCTTCACAAGCGCGAGGAGCCGGAGGTGTTCGGACCGTACCTCTCGAACCTCAAGCCGGAGCCGTTTTACGTTGATAGAGAACAACCATTCTTCATGCTCATCGACGACACCTCCGTCAAGGGACACCGCCAATCCGGCACGACGGTGGAGCTGTTTGGAGTCGAACGGAAAGAGTTTCTAGACTTTGTCCTCGGCAAGTTGCGGATCGTCCTCGAGTTCACTAGAAACGACAACGCGACCGCCCTTGCGAGCAATTTCCTCGTGGCCCACGATCTGAAGGCGCTCGATGCATCCACGATCGTCGACATCGATCGGAGCACGGAGATCGTCTCGCCGCAGCCGGCGAAGGGTCCGTCCGAAAGGCACGGAAAGGCCTATTACCGACGTGAATTGGTCGACCTACGCAGCAAATGGCCATCGCTCGCTTGGAGCCGTTGGGCTGCAAACGCGGAGGCACACGGTGCGGGTTTTGCTCAGGTCATGAGGCAAATTGAGGTTCTGCCCGACCCGAATCGAATTGACTTGGACGCTTTGGATCGGTTTCTCCGTACCTCGGCTTCAGACACATTGTTTGCCGCTTTCCTGATGGATGCGGCCGCGTACGTTGGCCTGGGCTTCCTCGAAGCGCTCGGGACCCGCGCGCGTTATCGGTGGACCTCTGTGAAGGCCCAGCCCATGCCTGTGTTGTTTTTCGACGAGGTCGAGGCCTACGTGTCCCCCGCGGCGTGGATCGCGAAGATTTGGGTGACCAAGGCTCCGACCCCACTCCACGCAACCGCTGCCCAATGGGCCTTCGAGATTCGGAGTGCACTCGCGTTCCGACACCGAGCTGAGTTCAGCGCGTTGGGGTTCATGCCATCCTTGACGGACGGGTTCAAGTCGCTCCGAGACCGGGTGACGGAAGGCGCGCGGCATGTCCGGGGAACGTCTCGAATCCTCGGCGCAACTCACATGGAGGTTCGCCTTCTTTCGTTCGGCGAGTACGAGGTCTACTACGTCACTGGAGAGGTGATTGACGACACGGGGTCAAGGTATCTTCCGGTCATGGCCGTTCCCTTCTCAAGCCGCACCCAAACGTGGATCGGCAGCCTCGATGGCTCATCGCCTCGCAGTCCAACCCGTGAGGATGTAGCGATCGTGCGTTTCCGTGGGAACGACCTGGTCCCCCTCGGGGTGCAGCTCGCGAATTATCCGGAAGTCGGCCCCTCGTTCGCGCAGCGGCATGGGCCTCTCACCCTGGAGACAATCGCTGTGGCTGCCAAGGGTCAGGTTCTCACGCCCAGACTCCGGCAAGCACGGCCCGAGGTCAAGGACTTCCTCGCACCCATGGATGGCCAAGACACGGGAGTGCCGTTGAGTCCATACGCATCGGTATTGGGACTAATCGAGAAGGTCGAGGAGACAACCAACCCTTTCGCGAATGTGGGACTTTGGCGCATCGGCCTCGACGTCTCAGGATTTCGGTGCGAGGTCCTCGTTCGAAAGGACCGTTGCGATGGCCTGCCGGCTCTTAGGAACCACTTCACAGGACAGGCTTGGATCGTCGCCACCATGGAACCGGAATCGGTTTCGACGGGCTCGTACATTCGCTGAATCTTCCGGTCGTTCTGACACCAATGTCGAATGGGTCGCTTCCGCTTAGTCACGCCGTCAAGTTTTCAGCTCAGATTCAACAGGGCTGACAATCGGCACACCAACTGTCGACGCGGGGCAGATAAATGGGGAAAGGTGCCCGCCTGTCGCCGAGCGGGCATGATGGGGACGGCGGCGAAGAGCGACGAGGCGAACTTCGGGGGCCAATCGGTTTCGGCCTGCGAAATTTGCAGGCCAAAGACTTTGGCCTGTTGCGGGCCTAAGTGCGCTGCGCTGGAGCCCATGTCACGGTCAAGCGAGTCGCTTTTCCAGCCGCTCGAACTCGAGCGGGCCCCGGAGGAATCGTTGGCCCGGAGGGGAATGGAAAGGC
>Ga0209156_10000564_pt1 | contig 31582 bp, 30 predicted proteins | sample GraSoiAngelo_124_FD_185881 | JGI IMG/M metagenome (GOLD analysis project Ga0209156, IMG submission 185881) | Grasslands soil microbial communities from the Angelo Coastal Reserve, California, USA - 14_0927_05_20cm (SPAdes) (version 2) | ecosystem: Environmental > Terrestrial > Soil > Grasslands... | reverse complement strand
GCCGTCGGGATTCAGTCGCGCGATGCAGCTGCGCGGGATCGTGCCGCTGCCGCCGAGAGTCGTAAAACTTCCTCCAACCAGTATTTTCCCATCTGCCTGTAACGCTAGACAGGTGATTTCCGCGTTGGCGCCGGGATCGAAGCTGGTGTCGAGAGTGCCGTCTGGATTTACGCGTCCAATATGATTGCGCACGCTTGTGCCGCTGCCACCGCCGCCGAGAGTGGTGAAAAATCCGCCGACTACGATCTTGCCGTCCGCTTGAATCGCCAGCGCATCGACAACGTCGTTCGCACCAGGATTGAAGCTGTCCACGCTGCCGTCAGGGGTGAGTCGCCCGATATGCTTGCGTGTGGTTGTACCCGTTCCGCCACCGCCGAGGTTGGAGAAAGTTCCACCGACTATGATCTTGCCGTCGGGTTGCACCGCCAACGCTTTCACATTGCGGTCCGCGCCCGGATCGAAACCATCGACAGCGGACTGCGCTCGCCCCTCTTCTGCCAACAACACGATCGGCATCAGTAATGCCAGCGTCATCCATCCTTGAACACGTCTTATGCCTCGAAAGGCTTTGCTAAATCGCGGCTTCGTGACGCCTCTCAGCTCGTATCTTTTTGTTGTCATTGCTTGCGATCTTCAGCGGTGGTGGCGTAAAGAAAGACGTTCACGGCCTGTGGAGCTTCCAAAAATTGAAAACCGGTCTCCCATGTCAGGCAGAGATTCATATACCTCCGCAAACAGCAAGCCGCATGTTATAAAGTAAGGTGAGCTAGCGCAAGCAAAAACGCTTAGCTTTCCTTAGCCGAGTGTTTTTTCCACGGTCTGCTATATTCAACGCGCGGATGCAAACAACTTTAAAAAAAATCACAAGGCTCATTTGGAACCGCAAACGAGATTACCAGAAAACACGCCAAGGAGGAACCAAAGAACGCTGGAAACTAATCGAGAGTCGAATCACTGGGACTTCGTCTCTGCTCGATGTCGGTTGTAGTTCTGGATTGATCACCGCTCTGGCTGCCGCGAGCGGCTTATTCGCCATCGGATTGGACTCCAATTGGGAGGTGCTCTCCGATGCCCGCAAAAAATGCAAAGCTAACCTCAGCCTGACCTATGTCCATTTCGTGGTGACGCCTCAGTCCGTTGCAGTGCTGCCCGTTTGCGATGTTGTTCTCTGTTTGTCGATTTACCATCAATGGCACTGCAAATTCGGCCATGAAGGCGCCCAGCAAATTCTCCAGATTCTGGGAACCAAAGCGCGGAAGAGACTGTTTTTTGAACCCGCTTCGAGGCAGAGCAAATATGGGCCAAAGCCACCAACCTTTACTGACCACGACGAAGGCTCAATTATCGACTACAACCGCAGGATGCTGGGTGGATTGTTCGGCAAAGAAAATGTAGAATTTTTAGGGGCTACTGCGGCCAGCCGCAGCGAGTCGGTCCGTTATTTGTTTGCAATCCAAATGCAGCCCTGACGAACTGTCACGTTGTCGGTTCGTTTCAGTGATCGCACCCGTTCTTTCCATCTTCCCGGTTGCATCGAGCACCCAAATCTCGCCACAGCGAAAGGTTGCGCGATATCGCTGGCCGGTTTGTTGTGTAAAATGGAGGGCCGGGAGAAGTCTCGATCAGGTCTAGAATAGCCTAGCTGTTCGTTCGGATAGTCGATAACGACTTTGGTAACCTACTCGATCTGCGGCTCGCCTTTGTGGGACCACTCGGAATTGCTGTCCTCAAGAAATTGCTGCAAGACTGGAAAGCGCATTTCGCCATAGTTCAGCGCGTAGCGAAGATCGCCGCCCTTATAAACCCAAGTTGTTGGAATCCACGAAAGCGGCAGACCGGAAAATTGCTTGATGTGATCTTTGCCGCGCGGTCCGGGATCGGCCAGAATTGTCATGTTTGGCTGATCCACAAGGTCAAATTTTTTCAGCATGGCTCGGCCATCCTCGCCGCCGTTCCAAACGGAAACAAAATAAAAATGCACCCGCGGATTGTCCTTCACTATCTTGAGCCAGTCGCCGCCTTTCAATTCAGCCTGGCAATTCGAGCACCAGGGCGCCCACAGATGCACGACGCTTAACTCCTGCGACTTGGTTGCCTCCAATACCTTTTGTTCGGCGGCTGAAGGTTCGGCGCGAAGCGATGTTGATGTAAGCAGAATGAATACGGACGCCAGACGCAAGATCGACATGTGGTTCAAATATGGAGAGAAACGAAGCGCGCTCAAGGATGCTCGGTAGAGCGACGCTCTGCGGAGCCGTCGAAATAAGTTTGCTCTACAGAGTCTCGCCTCACGGGGATAGTTGACCTGCGCAGTGGAAACGCCTACTATGGCGCTCCGTTTCCCGCTGGTTGCAACTGCGTGGAAATTTCGGCGGTCATAGACTGCCGCTACAGTGGGCGCCCCGAGGAGGCTTTTTATTTTATGGTGCAAATGCAGGATGTGATGTCGAAGCCTATGCCGGACTTCCGCGAGGGAAGCATCGTCAAGGGGCGAATACTGGAAGTTCGCCCGCGCGAAGTGTTGGTCGACATCGGATACAAATCCGAGGGCGTCATTCCGATAACGGAATTTGATGACGTCGACTCGCCCGAAGTGGGCGACGAGGTGGACGTGTTGCTCGAGCGGCTCGAAAACGACGAGGGCATGGTCGTCCTCTCGAAGGAAAAAGCCGCTTACCGCCAAAACTGGAACAAGATCGTGCATGTTTTCGAAGGGGATGGCCTGATCAAAGGCAAGGTAAAATCCGTGGTGAAAGGCGGCCTGATGGTGAACATCGGCGTCGAGGCATTTTTGCCGGCATCTCAGATCGATGTCGTCCCGCCAAAAGATTTGCAGCAATTCGTTGGCAACACGTACGATTTTAAAATCGTCAAGCTTAACGACGACCGCAAAAACGTCGTGCTTAGCCGGCGCGAAGTCATCGAGCAGGAGCGCAGCGAAAAGCGGCAAAAATTCATGGATGGCGTGAACGTCGGCGACCGGGTGATTGGCACCATCAAAAATCTTACGGACTTCGGCGCGTTTATCGATCTCGATGGCATGGATGGTTTGCTTCACATCACCGATATGACCTGGGGCCGGCTCGGGCATCCGAGCGAGTTGCTGAAAGTTGGGCAGCAGTTGGAAGTCATCGTGCTCGACATCAACAAAGAAAAAGAGCGCGTTTCGTTAGGGCTCAAGCAGACCCAGAAGAATCCGTGGGACCAGATCGAGGAGCGTTTCCCGGCTGGTCAGCGCATCAAAGGCAAAATCACCAATCTTGTTCCTTACGGGGCGTTTGTTGAGGTCGAGGAAGGTGTAGAAGGTCTTATCCATGTTTCAGAACTTTCATGGACGAAGCGGATCATGCGCCCATCCGACATTCTCACCGTCGGCGAGGAAGTCGAAGCCGTTGTGCTCGGGGTCAACAAAGAAGAGCAGAAAATTTCGCTGGGCCTGCGCCAACTCGAGCCGAATCCGTGGGACGAGATCGAGAAGAAATTCACCATCGGCAGTACTGTGAAAGGCAAAATTCGCAACATGACTGCCTATGGCGCGTTCGTGGAACTCGACGAAGGGATTGACGGCATGATCCACGTCTCCGATTTGAGCTGGACCCGCAAGGTTAATCACCCGAGCGAAGTCTTTAAAAAAGGCGACGTAGTCGAGGCTGTCGTCATCGACATCGACAAAGTAAACCAGCGGATCAGCCTCGGTATCAAACAGCTCACCGAAGATCCGTGGAAGACCATCGATCAGAAATACAAGATCGGTGATCTGGTGAAAGGCAAAGTAACCAAGCTCGCCAGCTTCGGCGCGTTCGTGCAGTTGCAAGACGATATCGACGGGCTCGTCCACATCTCGCAGTTGAGCGAGGATCACGTCGCAAAAGTGAAAGACGTGCTTAAAGTTGGCCAGGAAGTCGAAGCGCGCGTGATCAAGGTGGACAAACTCGAGCGCCGCATCGGTCTCTCGATCAAAGCCGCCAACTACACCGAGGAACAACTGCGCAAAGAAGCCGAAGCCCTCGACACACTCCGCCCGGGTGAAGACATGGTTGGTCTGGAAAAAGCTTTCGCCGCCGCAGAACAGGAAGAATATCGCCCCGGCGAATCCAGCAAAGCCGCAAAAGAGTCAAAGGAAGCGAAAGATTCCAAGCGCGAGTCGAGGAAGACGAAGAAATAATCCGTCGTCGAATCCGTTGGCGGAATCAGACCGCAGATTACAATCTGATTCTCAAGAGTTACATGGCCAAACTATTTTCCTACGTCGTCGATCACGATCTCGGTTTTGCACCGAATCCCTTTGGACGTTTCTGCACACTGGCGCATTGTAAGTTCAGCAATTCTCGACGGCGAAACATCGTTGAACTTGCAAAAGTTGGTGACTGGATCGCCGGCACAGGCGGGCTTAACGCGCAAAGCGCTGGACATGGAAAGCTCATCTACGCGATGCCCGTTACCGAGAAGCTTACGTTGCGCAACTACTTCGATGATTCACGTTTTCGCGGTCGTGCCGACAACATTGCTGCGTATGCGCGCAGCACGAGTCGTTTCGCTCTTATCTCGAATGACTTTTTTTATTTCGGTACGAGGGTGGCGGATATCAGCAAGATTCCGAGCCGTCACTTAATGCATCCATTCGAGAAGCATGGTCCCGGATTTAGAAGCGACTTTGACCAGCCATTCATCGCTGATTTTGTTGCATGGTTGCGTAGCACATTTCGCCGAGGCGTTCATGCTCAACCAAACGCGGGACGCCCAGCACATGCACCACAAGTAATTTGTCCACGAACACCGCCGACGGTGTTGGCTTGCTAAAGAGAGATGAGCAATCTCGACTTTAGACTTCAGCCAATTGGCGAACTTATCGTTGCCGGTCGACTTCATGTCCCACGTAACCAACGGGATTACTTTTGGGAAGTCGAGCACGTCAAAGACTTGTGCAACGATTTCGCCGATGCCATCAGGGAAGGCAAGGAATCGTACTTTCTTGGCACAATTGTCCTGACATCTTCGAAATCGCATCGCGCTAATGAATCACACCGAAAGCGAATTTCTGTTTAAGTATGACCGCGACACAGAACAGATTGTCCCAAAACTGTCGCTGAACGTTAAAGATGATGTGCTCTTCCGCGAGACGCTCTTGACGAACCCAAAGGGTCGAATCGCCAAGAGCGCTAAACCGTTGGTTGCGCCATCCAATCGCAGGCTCGTAGAGGCGACAGCAGCCGTTCGAAAATACTTCGAGGAGGTTTTGCAGCCAGTTGCCGCACCATCCAAGAAGCGCGTGTTGAATCGCTGGCTAGATTTCATCGAGTCCGGCGCGCAAGTGATCGTTCTCAAGGTGCCAGACACTGGCAACGCATACATGATGTTCGAGACATTGAACGATCGCGGTCTGAAGGTTTCGCAGGCCGACCTGGTAAAAAATTATCTTTTTGGAAAAGCTGGCGAGGGCGATCGCCGACAAGAAGTCGAAGACAAATGGTCGTCAATGACTGCAGTGCTGGAATCGGTCGGAGAACAAGACGTGGCGATCGACTATTTGCGGTTTGTTTGCAGCATGCTGTTCGATCTCACGCGAAATGTCTTCGATAGAATTAAGGGGCATGTCTCTTCGAAGCAGCGTGCTGTCGAGTTTGCACATACGCTCGAGGAGCTTTCGCACGACTATGAAGCAATGCTGCGATCCGATCATCCGAAATGGAACAATTATCCCGTTGGCATTCGACGGTCGATCCGAACGTTGAATCTGTTCGACGTCACGCAGATTCGCCATCTTATGCTCGCAGTTGCGCATCATTTCACGCCAATAGAAACCGCGCGAGCGTTTGAGCTCTTCGTTAATTGGATAGTTCGACTCTTCATTGCAGGCGCCGGGCGCGTTGGACGAGTAGAAAGCAAGTACGCGTCACTCGCTCATACAATACATACAAAGCAGACAATTAAGACGGCCGAGCAGCTCGGTAAAGAAATGCGAAAATATGTTCCGCCAAACGACGAATTTCAGCACGCGTTCGCAGTAGCAAGAGTCAGTCAAGCGAAACTCGCCAGATATTATCTCGATCGGCTTCAACGCCGAGATGACAAGAAAAATAAGCGCCGCGAAACGATGCCGAGTGACGATACAACTGAGCTTAACCTCGAGCACGTGATCCCGCTAAACTGTGTCAAAGAAAAATGGCCGGATTTGCAGCGAGAAGATGCCGAGGCGCTCTATGGTCGAATCGGTAACATGGCTTTGCTAGATGCGGTCAAGAATTCAAAGATTGGAAACGTAGGCTTTGCCGAAAAGAAGCAAGCATTCGCCAACTCGATGTTGTCTCTTACGAAGATGGTTGCCGAGAATAACTCTTGGGGTGCGGATGAAGTAAACAAGAGGCAACAAGTTCTGGCTAAACTCGCTGTCGAGACATGGCCCCTGCGTGCATCCTAGCTCCTCAAATATACTCGCGCGATCACTGTTACGAACAATTGTTCTGGCAGTTTTGCTCTGTGCGATGGCCGGCTGCGGGAATCGTGCAATTCTCGGCAAATGGCGCATGTCAGGCAGTTCAAGCGCAACGGTTTGGGAATTCTCCAATAACGGTTCTGTCCTTATAGGTGAGATCCGGGGTAGGTACACGTTCGGAGACCAAAACCGAATTAAAATCGAGACGCCGTTCGCCACTTCAGTTTATCAGCTCGAAATCGCCGGCGACCGAATGATCTTGCGCGAGCCCGGCGGTTCCAAGCTCGACTTTACAAGGATGAGATAAACTCCGCGAAATTTGCGCTTATTTCGCTTTTGGTTTTTCGCACAGGAGTGCGAGAACGTTGTCTTCGGAGTCGCGAAATTCGGCCAGCCAAAGATCGTGTGTTGCCATCGGCGCGACGAGCATCGGTTTGGTCTCAAAGTGGACCCCGCGCGACTCCAAAACTTGGTGTGCGTTCTCGATGTCTGAGACTTTGAAATAAAGAATCGAACTTGGATGATCGAGGTCCGGCCTTTCCGGTATGGCAAGCATCAATCGGATTCCGCCAGCATCGAAGAATGCCATCTTCGGTGGCACCGTAAAGAGATGCTTCATGCCGAGCGTTTCTTTATAAAATGCAGCGCCGCGCGCGAGATCGTGCACGTTGACGGAGATCTGGCTAATCTGCGATAGCGAAACAGAAGATTCGGAGTCCATATAGCGAATGTAACCGCAGATTACGATCTAGCGCGTTTCAAGCCCAGCATTTCTTGTTCGATCACAGGTGCATATACACTTGTCCAAGTAATCATGCGTATAGCTGCACGCATGATTGCAGGATTTATCTTGTTTCGGTCTAGGCGGACGTGAGTGCGGGCTTCCTGGCACTCACCAGCCGAATGAAAATGCCGATGTGAACCGTAAACAGTAACGGGACCAAAAAACCGGGGATCAACAGCCACGGCAGAGTTGTCATCATGGCCGAGCTGGGTTCAGCGAAGATCAGGCGCTGCGGACCGGGCGAGGAAGTTACTCCCAAGCTGACCGCAGCGATCAAATCCACCAGTCCGATAACATTCCAAATCCATAGGATCGGCCGAGCATTCGCGGGCCGGCGATATGCGAGCCTTGCGAGCGGCAAGGCAGTTGCGCCGACAAAAATATCGCCCCAGCCTGCAACCGGCGCGAACGGCGCCGGCAAACGACCCGCTGCGTAAAGAATTACGAAACTAATGCCGAGCAAACGAACCGTGTGCACACCAACGAGCAACCAGAGCGGCACGCGATGCAACGCGTCGCGCAACGGTTGTACGCGCGCGACAAGAATGCAGATGACCGCGATCGGCAGCGCCACCGCGATACCGAGACCAGGCGCGCCGAGTCCACGTTCGTAATACAACGCGCGCGTTGCGGCCAAAATCGCCACGATGACGAACCAGGCAGTGAGCCAGGCAGCAATACGAATCCGCGCGGGTGCGTTGAAACCGAATCCAATCGATAGCGCGGCAATTACGATGGCTGCCGAGACCGTTAGTTCCACAGAACCGATAAGATCAGTGTTCATAGTTTATTCCTTTCTCTTTGATCACCTTTGTTCGCGCAGGCTGCCCGCGCGCCTGCTGCGCGCCAGAACCCGCTACCGCGGCGGCGCGAGACGACGGCGACCACGTCAATCATACATTCTTCTCGATCATGCGTGTATATACATCTTTCATTGTAAAAAATTATTCGGCGCGCACCATTGGACGAGACTGCAATCCGAACCCCCGTAAGATCGGCTCAACGCTGGTATCTGCTCGCTTCCAAAACGCCAAAGCAGCCGAGGCCTTTTTCCTCCCTCTGGGAGTAAGCGCCATCTTGCGGACACGTTGATCGCCGTGGGCAAGCGCGGAGATCCAGCCTTGGTCTTCGATCAAACGCAAATTTCGCGACAAGGTCGTTCGGTCAATACCGAGTTGGTCCGATAGCTCCGAGATGGAGAGCGGGCCAGCCTGTGCGAGGGTTGCTAAAATAGTGAATTGCGTGGCACGAAGCCCGCTTCCCCGGAAATGCTTCTCATAATGCTGGGTCACAGCCCGGCTTGCGCGGCGGAGAGCAGAACACGCGCAACCCTGGCATGCTTTAAACGATCGTGCGGAAGGTCGCATACGTGTATATACACTCTTGGTTAGAACCGTCAAGAGTGGTCCGTTTCAGTTTTCGTTGAGCTCTTTTTGGAAACGCAGTTTGCCTGCTGCGGTGCGTAATCCGAAGGCGATCAGAACTCCGCGCTGCCAGGCGTTCGCGCGAAGGGAATGACATCGCGGATGTTCGACACGCCTGTGACGAACATCAGCATCCGCTCAAAACCGAGGCCGAAGCCGGAATGTGGAACAGTGCCGTAGCGCCGAAGATCGAGATACCATTTGTAATCGGCCGGATCCATTTTGTGCCAGCGCATATTCTGCTCCAACACTTCAAGTCGCTCTTCACGCTGGCTTCCGCCGACGATTTCGCCGATCCCCGGCACCAGCAAATCCATTGCTGTCACCGTCTTCCCGTCATCGTTCAAACGCATGTAGAACGGTTTGATCTCCTTCGGATAATTGAAAACCGTGACCGGGCATTTGAAGTGTTTCTCGGTTAGCCAGCGTTCGTGTTCCGATTGCAGGTTTAATCCGTAGTCGATGGGGAATTCGAATTTTTCTCCACTCTTCTTTAGAAGATCGACAGCATCGCTATAGTTGATTCGCTGAAATCGCCGCTGGACCACGAAATCGAGTCGTCCCAGCAATTCCTTGTCCACGAACTTCGCGAAGAGTTCCATCTCTTCAGGACAGTGTTTGCGTACGTCTACGATCAGATATTTCACCATCTCTTCGGCGAGATCCATGTTGCCATCCAAATCGCAAAACGCCATTTCCGGCTCAATCATCCAGAACTCGCTGGCATGCCGGGATGTGTTGGAGTTCTCGGCGCGAAACGTCGGACCGAACGTGTAAACCTTGGACAATGCTAGCGCGAACGCCTCCGCTTCGAGCTGTCCGCTAACGGTCAAATAAGTCGGGCGCGCGAAGAAGTCTCTTGTATAATCGATTTCCCCGTCCGTCGTTCGCGGTACCTTTTTGGCGTCGATTGTTGTGACGCGAAACAATTCCCCTGCTCCTTCGCAATCGCTTCCGGTAATGATCGGCGTATGGACGTAAACGAAACCGCGCTCGTGAAAAAATTGGTGAATGGCGAATGCAAGCCGGCTACGAACACGAAAGACGCAGCCAAAAAGGTTCGAGCGTGGACGGAGATGCGCGATCTCACGCAAAAACTCGGGCGTATGCCCCTTCTTCTGTAGCGGGTAGGAATCATCGGCGACTCCGACGATGTCGATCTTGTCGGCGACGATTTCCCATTTTTGCCCTTTGCCTTGCGAAGCGACCAGCGCACCGCGCACGCTAATCGAAGCGCCCGTGGTAAGTCGTTGTAACGCGGCGTAATTTGGCAACGTGTTTTTCGCGATGACCTGAAGATTGCACAGACACGAGCCATCGTTCAGTTCGATGAACGAAAAATCTTTCGAATCACGCCGGGTTCGCACCCAGCCCTGGATCTGAATCGCATCGATCGGCGCAATCTCGTGCAATGCATCTTGGATCGGAGTCGGGGAAAGAGGTTCATCCATACATTTGCAGCAAGCGCTCAACGTTCAACACTGAACGCTCAAGATTCAATCCCGATATAGTCGCAGCAGCGGTCTGTGATCATCGCATATTTCCGATGAGAAAACGTGCGGGGGGATAAGCGCGGCCCCGAAAGCTTTCCCGGGGGCCGCTCCAAGAGATTTAGCTCAACGGTACCCAATTGCCGGGTTGGAGAGGCGCTTTCGTGTTGTCAAGGGAAAGGTACGTGTATTCCTGCAGAAGGCGCTCGTAATCGGAGAGAAGTTTCATCGCGTCGCTCGGTTTGAGGAAATCGGTTTTGATGGCGTCGTCGACCTGTGACTTCAGCAGCCGCATTAGCTCGACTTTGTCCCATTGCGTCATGGCCAAGACTTCCCCGATCGTGCTGCCCTCGATCACTTCCTCGATGTACCAGCCGGACTCTTCATCTGGATCAAGAAAAACATGTACCTCCGTGACGCGACCAAATAAATTGTGCAGGTCGCCCATGATGTCCTGGTAAGCGCCGACCATAAAGACTCCGAGATAGTAGATTTCTCCGGGTGCGATGCGATGAAGCGGCAGCGTTTCCTTCACGTCCTGGAGGTCGATGAACTTCGAGACTTTGCCGTCAGAGTCGCATGTGATATCCACGATCGTTCCTTGGCGATCGGGCGGCATGGTGAGGCGATGGATTGGCATGATGGGAAACAATTGGCCAAGCGCCCAATGATCGAGCAGCGACTGGAACACGGAAAAGTTACAGATGTACTGGTCGGCAAGTGACACCTCGAGCTCCTTCACTTCGTCCGGCACGTAGCGCAGCCCACGATGCATGTTGACTATTTGATGCGCCAGCTGCCAATAAACAGTGTCAATCTTCGCCTTCGATTCGAGATCGAGCAGGCCGAGATCGAACGTGTGTTGCGCCTCCTCCTTGATCTGTTGGATGTCGTGGAGACTCTCAAGGCGATTCCCGCGCTTCAAGCGCTGCTTCACGTCGAGAATCTCGCCAACGAGTTTATGATCCGTCTCGCTGGCTTCGACTTTAAGCTTGGGCGCAGTTTTCTCGATAGAACTGAACGCTTCCACTACGAGCACTGAATGGTGCGCGACAATTGCGCGTCCGCTTTCGCTCACGATGGTGGGATGCGCTACGCCCTCGGAATCGCAAACGTCCATGATGTTCCAAACGACGTCATTGGCGTATTCTTGGAGTGAATAATTGGTAGAGCTGTCGAAATCGCTGCGTGAACCGTCGTAATCAACCCCAAGACCGCCGCCCACGTCGAGATAGCCAAGCTGGTGTCCGAGCTTGCAAAGCTTGGCGTAATAACGCGCCGCTTCGCGCACTGCTCGTTTGATCGTCGAGATGTCCGGCACCTGTGATCCAACATGGAAATGAAAGAGTTTGAGACAATGTGCCAGACCGGCCTCTTTCAGCATCTGACTGGCCGCGACTAAACTGGTTGTGTCGAGACCGAATTTGGCGTTTTCGCCGCCGCTCGGCGACCATTTGCCAGAACCTTTGCTGTACAAGCGAGCACGGATACCGATGTACGGTTCGACGCCAACCTCGTTCGAAATGCGAATGGTTTGTTCAAGTTCTTCCAGCTTTTCGGCAACAATGACAACCGATTTCCCAAGCTTGCGACCGAGAAGTGCAATGCGAATGAAAGCTGGATCTTTGTAGCCGTTGCAGATGATCAAGCTCTCAGGGTTCTTTTGCATCGCGAGTGCCGCAACCAGTTCCGGTTTGCTGCCCGCTTCGAGGCCAAAGTGAAATTGCTCGCCCGCGTCGATGATTTCTTCGATCACTTCGCGCAACTGATTGACCTTGATCGGAAAAACGCCGCGATATTCGTTGCGATAACCGAACTCCGTCATCGCCGTTTGAAAGGCACGATTAACCGATTCGACGCGGTGCCGCAGCAAATCCTGAAATCGGATTACGAGCGGAAACCCAAGGTTTCGCGCGCGCGCTTCATTAACAACCTCGAGGAGGACGATTGAACCGCCGTTTTCCTGTAACGGCTTCGATTCGACGTTGCCCGAGCTGTTAACTGTAAAGTAACCGTTGCCCCATCCTTCCACGTTGTAGGTGGCGATGGCGGACTCGACGTCCCACTCGCTTTTCATTTCGATTCGCTACGCGGTCGGAACCGCAAAGCGCATATTCAATCAGCACGCCAAACATGCAAGCTCGCTTCAAAGAAATTTTCGCATCAGAGAGGCGCTGAAAGCGCGTCGCTTGTTTTTCATGCCCGCGCGGGTACCCTTCACGTGATGAACAAAACGGTGATTGAGGTGCAAGTGCGGGCAGTATTGCCGACGAGCGGTGGGTGCGCAGTGTTTATCGGAAATAACGACAAAGTGTTCATCATTTATGTCGATCAAACGGTGGGCAGCGCGATCACCATGTTTATGCGTCAGATCACCAAGGAACGTCCCCTCACCCATGATCTGATGGGGCATTTGATGACGGCCCTTGGCGCAAAAGTCGACCGAGTGATTATCAACGACCTGAAAAACGCAACCTACTATGCGCGAGTCATCATTCGCGTCGAGAACGAATTGCACCAGAAAAAGATCATCGAACTCGATGGGCGACCGAGCGATTGCATCGCGATGGCTACACAGCAAAAGGCTCCCATCTATGTGAGTCAAGAAGTCTGGGACGAAGTGGACGATATGAGCGACGTCTTGCGCAAGATGGAGGAAGAGGGGTTAAAGCCCGATCCGGAAACGGAAGAGTAGGAAGGTTAATAAAAGTTAAAAGCGTTACAAGGTTAAAAGGGAACGGCAGCTCACCAACGATTTAACGTTGTAACCTTTTTAATCATTTAACTTTTTACGGGGACTTTAGCCCAAAAGATCGCCGTAACGCTTGTCGGCTAATTCCAGGCAACGGGCCAGAATCTCCGATGCGGTATCGAGCTTCAGCGTTTCCTCGACAAGCTCCTGACATTCGGGGATGGCGAGACTTTGCACCGCCCGCTTGACTCGCGGCACGAGCGTCGCACTCGCGCTCAATTCGTCCATGCCGAGACCCAGCAAAAGCGGGATGAGCGCGACATCACCGGCCATCTCCCCGCAAACACCGACCCAGATATCGCTCGCATGCGCCGCATCCGCGATCATTTTGAGCAAACGCAGTACCGCCGGATGCGTCGGCTTATAAAGATGCGCAATCTTCTCATTCACGCGATCAACCGCAAGCGCGTACTGAATCAAGTCATTTGTTCCAATACTGAAAAAATCGACCTCGCAGGCGAGCACGTTCGCGGATAGGGCGGCACTAGGGATTTCGATCATTGCGCCAACCTCGATCTTTTTGCCGATGTCGATCTTCGAGCTGTACAGTTCTTCCCTACACTCGGCGAGCACGGCGATGGCGTGGCGCAGTTCGTCCAAGCCGGAGATCATCGGGAACATGATTTTTACATTGCCGACAGCGCTGGCGCGAAGAATAGCGCGCAACTGCGTTTTAAAGATGTCGACATTTTCGAGGCAAAAGCGGATCGCGCGCCAGCCAAGGAACGGGTTTAGCTCATCGGTGATATCGACCGTGCCAGGGGCCAGTTTGTCGCCGCCAAGATCAAATGTTCGAATAATCAGCGGATCGGGCCGCACCCGCTCCGCTACTTTTCTATAAGTTTCGTATTGTTCATCTTCCGTCGGCAGAGTGTTGCGATTCAAATAAAGGAACTCAGTGCGATAAAGTCCGATTCCCTCAGCGCCGTTGGCTTCCACTGCATCGACATCTTCTGGAAGCTCGATATTGGCGGAGAGGACAATGTGACGGCCGTCGCGCGTCGTGGATCTGGTCTCACGCAGCTCTTTCAGTTGCGCCACGACTCTGGCCCTTCTTGATTCGATCTCCGCGTAGTGTGCAAGGGTCTCCGGCGTGGGATCGACAATGAGCAAGCCATCTGTTCCGTCGACAAGCACGTGCTGACCAGTCTCCAGCTTTGCAGTGATATCGTGCAAGCCGACGATCGCGGGGATATTGAGCGAGCGCGCCATAATCGCGGTATGCGACGTGCGACTACCGAGATCTGTCACGATCCCGAGCACCCGCTCCCGGTTCATGCTTGCGGTATCCGAAGGCGTAAGATTGTGGGCGACGAGAATGTGCGGCTCGCTCAGGCCAAGAAATGTTTTGGGAGCTTTTCCCTGTAAGTTGCGGATCACCCGCTTCGTCACGTCCTGGATATCCAGCGCGCGCTCCCGCAAATAGGGATCGTCGATTTTATTCAGGGTCTCGGCGTAACGGGTGGCGACTTCCTGAAAAACCCACTCGACATTGCAAAGATCGGTCTCCAGTTTCCGTAGCACTTCGTCGATCAAAGTGCGATCCTCGACTACGAGCAGGTGGGCATCGAAAATGGCGGCGTCTTTTGCCCCAATCGATTCTGCAATGCGTTGCTGCATCTCCAAAATCTGCATGCGCGTTTGAATGAGCGCAGTTTCGAAACGCCCGATTTCATCCGGGACTTGCGAAGGCGAGATGCGGTACCGCGCGACATCATCGAGGTCATCGCGCACGACATGAATCTTTCCGAAGGCGCTTCCCGAGGAGACGCCTGCTCCTTCAAACTGAATTTCTTGCCGTCCCTTGTCGCTCATGCCAATTGCCAGAGTAATGGCGATGTCAACTCGCGAAAACCTTGTAGCACAAGCTGTCAGCTTTTCTCAGGAAGGCAGCCCGTTCCCCTACGCAATCAATCGAGTCAATCCTCGTTGAAGCGCGCGTTGATTAATTCCTCGAGCTCCTCCATAGCCTGGTCGGCATCCGGTCCTTCGCAGCGAATGCGCAGCTTCGATCCTTGGCCGGCCGCCAGCATCATCAAGCCCATAATGCTTTTGCCATTGACCTCTTCGCCTTCCTTCGACACCCAAATTTCCGAACGATAACGGCTCGCGATGCGCACAAACATCGCCGCTGGACGCGCATGGAGACCGAGTCGATTCACGATCGCAATTTCCTTCTCGATCTTCTCGCCGGGCGCTGCGCGGCTTGCTCTTCGATACAACAAGCCCATTACGTCACTCCTTCTGCTCCATCAAACTGATCAGTTTAGTGTTGAAGTCGACGGCAGTGTTCTGACCGAGGCCCTTCAACTTTTGATCCATCGCCGCGACTTCGATCAGACGCGCCATGTCGCGACCTGGCCGCACCGGAATCGTCACATGCGGCACCTGAAGCCCAAGAATTTCGTAAAATTCCCGATCAAGTCCGATCCGATCTACCGCCTCGACATCCTGCCAGTCCTTGAGTGTCACGACAAGGTCGAGCCGCTTCTCGATTCGAATACTGCCGATGCCGAAAACAGAAGCCACGTTAATGATGCCGATCCCGCGAACTTCGATGTGATTGCGAGTGAGCTCCGGCGCCGTCGCCATGAGCTCGCGCCCTTCGAACGAAGTGATCCGGGTGACGTCATCAGCCACTAGGCTGTAGCCACGCTCAATCAACCCGAGCACGCATTCACTTTTGCCGATGCCACTCGCGCCGCGAATCAAAACGCCCACTCCCAAAATGTCCACCATGCTGCCGAACTCCGTTACCGTTGGCGAAAAGTCGACTTCGAGAGCAATGGTCGCCGCGTTAATGAACTTCATCGTGATCATCGGCGTACGGAACACCGCGATTTTTTCTTCGGCTGCAACGGCGAGCACTGAAGGATCGAGATGGAATCCGCGCGAGACAACGAGGCACGGAATCTTACGCGCGCACAAGGCGCGAAACCGCCGCACGCGCGCTCTTGAGGCCAGGCTTTTCAAATACGAGTGCTCAGCCGCTCCAAGCACCTGCACCCGTTTTTCCGCGAAATAAGTGTAGAAGCCCGAGAGTGCCAGACCGGGACGGTTGATCGTGGGCTCGCGAATTTTCCGATGAAAACCCACGCGTGGACCGTCCAGTTTCATCTGGAGCTTCTCCGCGTGCGAAGTGTAAAAGCTCTCGACCGTGACAACCGGGACGCTTTTCTGCTGATCGCTTGTCGATGTTATTGTCTGGGTCCCACTTTGCTCCGCCATTAGGGATTAACTTCTAACGTCAATAACGCGCAATTTCCAATCTGCATCGCGCGTTAGTGCAAAGTCAACGCGCTGTGCCTCGGTTTCGCGAATCCGAAGCGGCATAGCAATGGCAGACCGAGCCCGCGCGGAAATTCATGTGCTGCCAATCGCAGATTCCTGATCAGTAGTTCCCCCATTCGCGCAATATGCGAAGATCGTGTTGAACGGCCCATGTATCGGCTGAACTGGAAGCTGGCGCATTCTCAAATTGCGCGCGATGCATGTCGGCGGACGCAGCAAACGCATTGCGCAGTGCGTTGATGCTCTGCTCCATCCAGCTACGGAGGCGATTTGCGTAGAGGCTTAGAAATTCCAACAAAGCGCGATCGCATTCGTTTTCAAGCTTCCGCCGCACATGAGACGCGAGCATTCCTTTACCAAACAATGAAACCACGGCCGGCTTTTCGATCACAACCTTTTTAGAAATTTCGCTGACGTCCAGCATCGGCATCCCGGCTGGCTTGGGCAACTCATCGGAAACTGCCCCATCGGCAATCGATGCGGCGATGTGCATTGCCTCCGCAAGAGTGTCGCGCATTTGTTCGATTGAACGCAGGGTGGCGCCCACAGGTTCCGCGATCATCCAAGTAAGGGTTTCCGCGAAAATTGACGCAACGTCCACATCGTTAGACTCAACCAGCGCCGCAGCAATTTTTTGCGCAGCCACATCAATAATCGCGGGCTGCATCTTGGTAATTTTCCGTGTGAGAAAAAAGGCTCCGCCTTGTGCGCGTTCCAAAATGCGGTCGCCACTGCGCAACGCTTCGCTGGCCTCATTGGGCGGTGTGATGTTGTCGATCGAAACGCCTTCTGACTCAGCGTGCAATCTGCGCTCCAAACCACCAGTGACGGCCTCGCGCAAAGCGCCAATCTTGCGCTTCTGCGACGCGATGGCGAACTCGTGATGTTGTGCCAGGAATGGACGTAGCTCGCTTTCAAACCAGTGATCACATAGCGCGGCATCCGCGCCGAAGACACTGACGGCATGGACCGGTGCTTCCACCCGAAGCTGATTGCGGAGATTTGTCTTTACGTATTCGATCACGCGCTCCCGGTCGGCGCCGCTAAACAGATCGGCCTTGCTAATGAGAATCATGGCGCTCGCGCCGGCTTGATAGAGCGCTTGCGCGACGACGAGATCGTCCTGCGTGAGACCGGCGCTAGCATCGATCAACACGATCCCAAGATCGCACCGCGGCAGGTATGCAATCGTTTCTTCGGCACCGGCAACGGCAAGCGAGCCAAGCCCCGGCGTATCGACAAAGATCACGCCCTCCCGCAACCGATCGGAAGGTAATTTCACGAAAATCCGGGTAACGTGTTTCTTGTTACCCGGATTTTTTTGTTCCGTCGCAAATTCGGCCAGCTCTGACAACGGGATGATTTGCGGCTGCGCTTCTGCGAATTCGATTCCTGCTTCGGCGACCGGGCCGTGGCTGATCCGGGTTGGGATCGCGGTAACGGGCGTGACACCGATTGGAAGCACGTCTGTTTGCAAAATGTAATTCAGTAACGACGACTTGCCGGAGCTGACCCTGCCGAAAATGCCGACCTCGAAGGCTGCCGATTCCATTCGATCGAGGAGCATGCTCAACGTGCCGCGAAATTCTACGAGACCGTGCGCGGTGATGATTCTCTCGATTTCGCTGAGCAAACGAATCTCGTCGCCGGTTTTGCCTAATTGCTGGAGCCGCTGTTGCAGGTCGCCACCGGCGCACTTGCCCAAGTAAGTTCGCAGCTTGGCCACCAATCCATCCAGCTCCGCGCGGATACCATCTAATCTATCGGCAGCCTCAGGAGCAAGAGGTCCGTAGGCGCGCATTCGTTCCGGCGTGAGTTCGTTGAGCGAGATCGAACAGTACATCAAATTGATTGCGGCGGCCCAGACCGCGCCGGAGTGCGGTTCCGAAGGCGGAATGTTCAGCTCTTCCATCAAGCGCCGCATAGCTTCACGGATTCGGAGGATATAATCGTGCGTCACCTTCCGCTGAACCGGCGTGGTATCGTCCGAATGCATCCGGAATGGCGAGGGCGAACCGGCGTCGGCCATGGTGTGCTCAGCCTCCGAAAGCAGCTTGTCGATGTACTGAAAAGCGGTACGCACATGCCGCTGATGATGTTCGCTGAAACCATGCGCTTCTGTTTGGTCATTCATTTTTCATATCGCCGTTGTCTCCCACGTCCTCGACGCTTAACACCCGCATGCGCTTGCGATAGAGACGCCCCCACGCGTGCATCGCCTCGACTGTTGGCTGGAAAAACTTTTGCGCAATCAACGTCGGCACGAACGCGCTCAGGATCACGACACTGACCAGAATTGTGTATTGCCGCTGATCGATGATTTTGTTCTGCAGCCCGAACAACGCCGAGATCGTTCCGAAGGTCAGCCCCGTTGCCATCAGAAGCGTTGTGTAACTCGCTTCGCGTTTTCCCATGTAGTGCATGCGCGCAAGCGGGAACACGCCGACAAGCTTCGTGATCATCTTCAAAAGCAAGAGAGCCCCGATTATTCCGAGCCCGGCCCAGAGCAGCGGCAATGAAACGTAAAGACCTGCTTTGATGAAATAGAATGGCGTAAAGATCGCGAACGCGATGCTACGCATTCGGTTTACGAGCGTTTTATCGCGCAGAAAAACGCCGGCCACAACAAGACCTACGAGATATGCCGGTAAGACAGCCTCGCTTTTCGCTGTTGTGGCCAGGCCGCCCAGGAAAAACAGGATAAGAAAGATGAATTTAACCTCAGGCTCACTGATGCGAGTGGCTCCCAACCTCTCGATAATGGACTGCGTCCACCTCGGCATAAACCACAGCACCACGCACATCACGACCATGAATACAACGAGCCACATGTTGAAGGTTGCGAACAGAACCCCCAGGGCGACAACTGTGCCGAAGTCGGTAATGAAACACGCCGCCAGAATAGTTTTACCCATAGCCGTCTCGCTATAACCGCCCTCGATCATCACCGCATAAACAACGGCGACCGACGTGGTCGAAAGCGCGATGCCGGCAATCTGCGCCTGAGGCAATGGCCAGCCGAGGACGAACTGCGCGAACAGCCAGACAATCACGAATGGCACGCCGAAAGAAAGAATGCCGATCAATCCGCTTGCGCGCAGATTTGCTTTCAACGACCGGGGGTCGATTTCTGCGCCCGCGAGAAACGTCAGCACGCTGCTGCCGAGCAGCGCGAGAAAATTGATCCAATCGGTCGTCGCGTGAATCCCAAGAAGATTTCCCGCGATCACGCCAACGAGGATTTCAACCAGAGCGACAGATATACCTGCCCAAATCGAAATGAGGCTCGCTGAAAGCGCGAGCGCCATCCAAATCGCAGCAACGAACCAAACGTTTTGCGTCACAGACTCCTCCACTGCCTTTCGGCGTTGGCAGGAGTCATTAGCTCACGCGGTTTTCCTTTTCAGGAAGGCAAACTCCATTACCTTGCTACACTTTACCGGCGCCTTGTTTCGGAGCAACCAACCGATTGGATGTAATGCGACCGCTTTTGCAACCCATGCTGCGACGGCCGGCAATTACATCTTGAAGCGTTCGCCCAGGTAAAGCTGACGGCTGATAGGATCGTTGATAAGAAAATCTTTTGTACCCTCACTCTCGACGCGGCCATCGTAAATCAAATAGGCGCGATCCACGATCGATAGGGTCTCGCGTACATTGTGGTCTGTAATCATAATGGCCAGCCCTGATTTGCGCAGGTTCACGATGATCTGTTGTACATCGTAGACGGCGATGGGATCGACGCCGCTGAATGGTTCGTCGAGCATCAACAGCTTCGGTTTTGTCACCAGCGAACGCGCAATGGTCAAGCGACGTTTTTCACCGCCACTCAAGGTGAGTGCGACATTTTTCGCGATCCGCTCAATGCCGAACTGGTGCAGCAGTTTATCGCAACGATTCCGCCGCTCGGTTTTACTCAGCGGAAGCGTTTCCAAAATTGCCATGATGTTTTGCTCCACGGTCATCTTCCGAAAGATCGATTCCTCCTGCGGTAGATAACCCATGCCGAGCCGCGCGCGTTTGTACATGGGATAGTTGGTGACATCAGTCTCAGAAAAAATCACACGCCCGCTGTTTGGCCTGACGAGGCCGACAATCATGTAAAAGCTGGTCGTTTTACCTGCGCCGTTCGGGCCGAGTAGTCCCACAATTTCGCTGGCGCCAACATGCATGTTGATCCCGTCCACCACCGCCCGGCCACCGTAAATCTTCACGAGTTGGTCGGTGGTCAGGACGGTTTCCCTCTTTGCCGCGGGCGGCGCAGCAATTTTAGTGGTGGAGAGAGGCGCAGTTTGGCTGATCATGGTTTCGGCAAAGGCGGGGCCGGCGAGATCTGAGGAGGCTTTGCCGGCTTCGTTTCGCCCTTTGTTTCTTCTTTCGGCTCCTGGCGAATCTCAGTGCGGCTCGGTCCGTGCGTCCTTAGTTGGCTGTTCTGGTTAATAATCATCACTGTGTCCGCACTGGTCGCCACGTGCATGTTTAATCCTTCCTGCACACGCGGCGTTCCTGTCAATTCAACATCTCCCGTGGCAGCTGTGTAGACAGCTTTATCGGCTCGACCGACTGCGCGCGTTGGTGGTCCGCCGTTCGGATCAGGGCGGTCGCGGACCAGTCCAACGTTTCCCTCTGCGATAGCTTTCTCGAGGCCCTGGTTTTGTCCCTTCGTAATGAACACTGTCAGTCTGTCAGATTGAAGATTGAAGCGCGGATCGGTTACCTTCACGCGGCCGCTAAAGATGCCCTTGTTCTTGGTTGAATCAAAGAACGCCTCATCGGCATAGATTTCCGTCGTGGTCGGCTCATTGGACTGGAGCGTGTTGCTTGCGCCAAACAATTTGTTCGTAGAGGAGTCTCCTTTTGCCTCTGCTTTCTCCGCTTTCTTCACCGGTGCAGCAGAACTCGATGGGGAAGCGGCGATCTGCCCCTGCAAAAGCGCAGCCGGCGCGCAGCTGATAAACAGGATCAATGCCGCCAATTTTTTCATTCGTCCGTGTTTGTTTTCCCTGTCAGATGTGATTGCTCAGTGATCACCATTTTCACATTGCCGATCAATCGTCCGGTCCTCGTATTCGTGTCGAACTGTACTGAATCACCTACGATATTGAAATCCGCGCGCTGAATCGTTGAGCGCTCCTGAGAGCTTAGGATGCGGGTTTTCAAGTCAAGCACCGACGTGTGCATGTCGATTTGCAGATCGGGCTGACTTTCCGGGGTGTACGTCGTTATCTTAAGATGTTGAAAGCCAACGTGCTCTTGGTCAATCCGTCGCGCAGTCCCTGCTTCAAACCTTCCCCGCAAATGGCCTTCGCCATCGAAATCCGGCAACACAAGGCCTTTGGCTTCGTGGCCGATGGGTAACGGAATATTGGTCAAGCTCTGCTCGCCGGGAGAAACACCAGACGTTACTGTGGTGCGAGCTTGTTTCTTTTTGCTGCCTTTTGACTGGGCAAACAAATGATTTGCCGATGTCGCAATCGACAACAAGACCGCTAATACAAAAACGAACCAGCTCCAGTTTGCGATGCGGTTGCTACGAGACAGCAGCATGAATAGCCTTTAACATGCGCAAATGCTTCGGCAAATCCCGTAGCGGAATCTGGTTCGGCCCATCCGACAAAGCGCGCCCCGGATTTTCGTGGACCTCCATAAAGATGCCATCGCATCCCACGCTCATCGCCGCCCGCGCCAGCGCCGGCGCGAGAACGCTATCACCCGAAGTGGAGTCCCCTAGGCCCCCAGGCCGCTGAACAGAATGGGTCGCATCAAAGACTACCCGGTATCCTGCCTCACGAATCCAATAGAGCGATCGCATATCGGCCACGAGATTGTTATAGCCGAACGTGGTGCCGCGTTCCGTGAAACAGAATTTTGGGTTACCGAAGGCGATTAGCTTGTCGGCAATATTTCGAACATCCCATGGCGCGAGGAACTGGCCTTTTTTAACGTTAATCGCGCGACCCGTTTCCGCGGCGGCGCGCAGTAAATCAGTTTGCCGACAGAGAAACGCTGGGATTTGCAACATGTCGATCTTTTCGCCGGCAATGTCGGCTTCCACTGGCAAATGAACATCCGTTGTGACCGGAATCTTCAACTCGCGACCGATGGTCGAAAGAATCTCGCAGCCTTCGCGTGCGCTGAGTCCGCGGAAGGAACGCAGCGAAGTCCGGTTCGCCTTGTCATATGAGGCTTTGAAAATAAAATTGACGTCTTCGGCTCGGCAGATTTTGGCGATTTTCTTTGCCATGCGCCACACGAACTTTTCCGACTCGATCACGCATGGGCCGAGAATGAACGCCGGGCGTTTCCCGCCGATCGTGACCTTGCCGACGCGCAATGGCTTTGTTTTCACAATGAAAGATTGTAACGGCGGTCTGTGCCTGTCGCATTATTTTTGCGACAACTCTTTCTTGCTCACAAGGTCGACGATCGCAAACGGCGCATACAACCCCAGGAAAAAGAGTAACGCGACCCCGTGCATTTCCAGAAGGTAGAGCGGGCGTGAATCGGAGAGAAAATTTAAAATGGAAAACGCTTCCGGTTTATGGAGCAGAAATCCGTAGTTAAAACCCGTTAGCTGGTCGGCAATGAGGGTGACCACAAAATAAAACTCCGACCACAGAAACACGCGCACGATCGACATGGGATATGGCCGGTATCGGCGGATCAACATTAGGAAGACTACGCCGATAATAATACCGGAATGCGAAGTAAAAAAGCTGATGAACCGCAAATCTGGAAAACCAAAACGCAAATTGGGCGTGAGCACCGCCTGGAGCGTGCCGCCAATCCCCCAGAAATATGCCACTTCGAACCAGCGCTGATTTCCGGTCCACATTGCAATGATTACCACAGCCATGCCCCAGTCACACAGTTGCAAAGGCAGCATTTGCCGCCACGTCACCATGCCATAGCTGCGAACGAAAATTAGGTAGGCGATATAGTTGACGATTAGTACGGTTGAGAGAACAGCGATAATGGCGCGTTCGATGCGCGACGATTTTGTGTAACGCACGATGGCAGCAAGCACAAACGGCAAGACGATTGTAAGAAAAATGACCGTGAGATGCGGCAAGCCATATGGTTGAAACGGGTGCTCCATTGCAGTGTCGACAATGGTAGGGACATCGCGCTGCGATGTCCATGGATGGCCCGGGAGCGCCGTCGCTACCTAATTACCCAAAGATTACAGGGAATAACATCGGTGATCCAGGCGATATTACTCGGCAGTCGCTGGATCGCATCGCGGTTCTTTGACATCGACACCACCAGCAAGTCTGCTTTTACCGATTGAACAAAATCCGAAGCAGCTAAGCCAGTATTGCCGCGGATACAGCGCGCCTCGATTGGAACCTCGGTCGCGCCAGCTGACAAAACGAATTTCTCCAGCGCGTCTTCTTCCTCGTCCTTCGTTTTAGGTTTTTCACCCTCCCCGGCATCCGCACGAATCGACGCGCGCGCCTGGTCAAACGCCGTGATAATTCGAATAACATAAAGCCGCTCACAGGATTCCGCTAAGGCGAGGGCCAATGTTGTTTTCAATGCGCGCAATCCGTGCTCGGGATAATCTGCAACAAAAACAATTCGGCGCAGCGGTTTTGGCTTCACTTCGGGCTTGGTAAAGAGCATGACCGAACCGCTGGCTTCTCGCACAAGGCGTCGCGCGACATTGCCAAGAAATGGATGCAATACTACCTCCTTTTCGAGCGCGCCGGCGACGACCATATCGATCTTCTGCTCGGCGAGTACGCGGAGAATAGCTTCGGCTGGGTCGCCTTTTTCGTAATGAATCGGTGAATCAAACGGAAGCTGTAGCTGCGCAAGCGCATCTCTAAACTTCTTGGCCGTTTCCTCATTGCGTTCGCCTACATAAATCAGATGAAACTCAGATGAAAACCTGTCCCGAATTCGCTTCGCTTCGGCAATTACCTGTTTAAACCGCGGAGAAAACGTGCTCGCCACAGCAATCGTGCGATAACGCGATGGATTGATCATGAGAGGCGCAGACCAATCTCCGGCTTTCACGCCATTCGGCAACCGCAGAAAAGTTTGATGTTTGACGTTTGATGTTTGATTTTCCGGTTGCAATCCCGCTTATGAGGCGCGCAATCTATCCAGGCAGTTTTGATCCGGTGACCAACGGTCACCTCGATGTTATCAAGCGTGCGCGAAAACTGTTCGATGAGGTCATTGTGGCGGTGGCGCATAATGACGAGAAACAACCGCTTTTCTCGCTGAAGGAACGTCTCGATCTACTTCGAGAAACCGCCGGCAAGATCGACAGTGTCCGCATCGCCGAGCTCAAGGGATTGCTTGTCGAATTCGCCAAGACGGAAAAGGCCGGCGCGGTCATCCGCGGTTTGCGCGCCGTTTCCGATTTCGAATTTGAATTTCAAATGGCGTTGATGAATCGAAAACTCGAAACTGGCGTGGAAACGATTTTCCTGATGCCGAAGGAGGAGTACACTTACCTCAGTTCCCGAATCGTGAAAGAAATCGCGAGCCTCGGCGGTCATGTCTCCAGTTTTGTTCCGGCTTGCGTAGCCAAGGCGCTCAACAGGAAATTTAATCGATGAAGGTTCATCTGAAGCAAATCCCAACCGAAGGTCTGCACCTCGAAGGGGACGAAGAATGCCCGATTCCCGAGCTGGAAACGGATGGAATTCGTTGTGTCGGACCGCTACATTACAATGTCGATCTCGGTGTTGCAGGTGGCGCGCTGTGGGCGAGCGGATCGCTGTCGCAGCCGATGGAGCTGCGTTGCGTATCGTGTCTGGAGAAATTCGTGCACGAAGTTCAGGTGCCGGCATTTGCGGTGCACACGGAGCTGCGCGGGCCGGAGACGATCGATCTTACGCCATTCATGCGCGAAGATGTTTTGCTGAATCTGCCGGCGCACCCGCATTGCGATCGCGATGCTGGCCGAATCTGTAAGCCGAAACAAATCGAAACTGCCGAGCAAGGTGCGAATCGCGAATCGGATTGGAGTGCGCTGGATAAACTGAAGTTGAAAGGTTAAACGCTTAAAAGGTTACGAGGATTACAGACGTTTAAAACGGGAGACGATCTCCCTTTATGACCTTGTAACTGTTCTAACAAATCACTTCTCGTCGGCGTTTGTATTTTCCCGATGATGTGCTTCCGTGAAGGCCGGCCATGGGGGTCCCGAAACGCAAAACATCGAAAATGCGGTTGCGCATGCGCAGAGCGGCGAACCGCTGGCATGCCCCGCACCTAAACAAATGCTCGCAATGTGGCAGCACTGTTGCCTCTCACATTGCGTGCCCATCGTGCGGTTACTACCGCGGGCGACAGGTGTTGACGCTCGAAGGCAAGTAAATCGTATCGGCGCCCTGTGTCAGCCGGCGATCATAAGACCCAGGCGCTCGTCGCGGCGTGCGCCTCTGCATTTTTCGCTTTGCAATCAGCCGCTCTAGTTTGCAAAATTTCGCACCGATGAAGATCGCCCTGGATGCGATGGGCGGTGACTTTGGCCCGCCTAACCTCGTCGCTGGCGCCGTCATGGCGCTGCGTGAGTACCGGCACATCAATAAACTTTTTCTCGTCGGCGACTCGGCACAGATCGAAGCAGAACTCAAGAAGCACGGCTGCAACGATGACCGGATCGAGATCACCCACGCGACGCAGGTAGTGGATATGAGCGACCGTGCATGGTCGGCGGTCAGGCGAAAGAAGGATTCATCAGTAAGCCGCGCAGTCGATCTCGTGAAGCGCGGCCAGGCAGATGCAATCGTGACTGCGGGTCACACCGGCGCGGCCGTCGCAGCGAGCACGATTAAGCTTCGCACGTTGCCAGGAATCGATCGCCCCGGTATCGCAGCGGTACTTCCGACCGAAACGAATGTCTTCGTTTTAATCGACGCAGGCGCTAACATCGATGCGCGCCCAGAACATCTTCTTCAATACGCGTTCATGGGCTCGGTCTACTCACGTCATGTTCTTCATTACAAGAATCCGACCGTTGGTTTGGTCTCACTCGGCGACGAGGATGTTAAAGGCACCGAGTTGACCAAGGAAGCGTTCAAGATGTTGAAACCAAGTTCGCTTAATTTCGTCGGCAACATAGAAGGCCGTCATCTCTTTGAAGATCCGGTTGAAGTTGTCGTCTGCGACGGGTTCGTCGGCAACGTGATCTTGAAAACGTGTGAATCGATCGCCGTGGCGATGTTTCAATGGCTCAAGCACGAGCTCATGCGTACGGCGATGCGAAAAGCCGGCGGCTTTCTCGCGAGGAATGCCATTGGAACCATTAAGGACAAGACGAATTACGAAGAGTACGGCGGCAGTCCGCTTCTCGGCGTGAATGGCATCTGCATTATTGCACATGGAGCAAGCACTCCGTTGGCTACCAAAAATGCGTTGCGGGTGGCGGCAGAGTCGATTGAACAGCAGGTGAACCCGCATATCGTCGAGGAGATTCGCCGTTACAATGAAACGACAGCCTCGCTCGAGCCCGCGCTCCGCTAAACCGCTCCGCACAGTCTCAATCATCGGCACGGGCAGTTATGTACCGGAAAAAGTTCTGACCAACGCAGATCTCTCGCGCGTGGTCGATACCAGCGACGATTGGATCACTACTCGCACAGGCATTAAGGAACGCCGCATTGCCGCGAAAGATGAGACCACCAGCGAAATGGCCGCCAAAGCAGCGCTGAGAGCGATCGAACAAGCAAAGATTTCGGCGAAAGAAATCAATCTCATTCTGGTCGCAACGGCCACTCCCGATATGCTATTTCCCGCAACGGCCTGTTTCGTTCAAAAGAAAATCGGTGCGACCAATGCCGCTTGCCTCGACATTTCCGCAGCCTGTGCAGGCTTTCTCTTTGGACTAGAGATCGCACAGCAATTCATTACCTCACACACGCACGACACCGTTCTGGTAATCGGTGCCGAGAAATTGACATCGATTACTAACTGGACCGATCGCAATACTTGCGTGCTTTTCGGTGACGGTGCTGGCGCCGCAGTTTTGCGCCACCGCGGCAGCGCTCACGGCGTAATTAGCACTCACATTGGCACCGACGGTCATTATACCGACATCTTATTTATGCCGGGCGGCGGTTCGCGTTGCCCGATCACGCGTGAAAACGTCGATCTCAATTTGAACACCATCCACATGATCGGCAAAGAAGTGTACAAGCAAGCGGTAACCGCCATGATTCGGGCATCGAAGAAAGCACTCGAACAAGCTGGCTTGTCCATCCACGACATCGCGTGCGTTATTCCGCATCAAGCTAACTTGCGCATCATCGAAGCGATTGCCGATCGCATCGGCATTCCGCTCGAAAAATTCTACGTAAACCTGGATCGTTATGGAAACACATCCGCTGCCGCCGTGGCCATCGCGCTCGACGAAGCCAATCGCAGCGGACGGATCAAGCCGGGCGATTACATTCTGATGGTTGTGTTCGGTGCCGGTCTCACCTGGGCAGGCACAGTGCTCGAATGGTAGCAAAGAAGTTGAGAGTCTTTAGTTGAGCGTTGAGAAAAGAAAGCCATCGTCCATGAACTCTCGACACTCAACGCTCATCTCTAAACTCTCGATTCTGTCTGGAATGACAACATGCTGATTGAAACACACGCGCATCTCGATTATCTCGATTTCGCTAACGATTTCGATGATGTGCTTCGTCGCGCGAATGAGGCCGGTGTCACGCGCATCATCACGATCGGCACCTCAATCGAGAGCAGCCGGCGCGCGGTGGATCTTGCCGAGAGATATTCGAACATTTACGCGGTAATTGGCGTCCACCCAATGTATGCCGAAAAAGCCCAGGACGACGTCATGACGCCGTTGCGCGAGCTGGCGAACAGCCCGCGCGTGGTCGCGATTGGCGAGACAGGTCTGGATTATCATCATTTGCCGAGTGTCCAAGCTGCAAAAGAGAAGAACGTGCAGGTTTTCGCTCGCGCGCTGCAGGGTGAGGTCGAAGAGGAGATCGAAGCAAACATACAAGACGGCGCCTATAAATCGCGGCAGGCCAGTCTTTTTCAGCAACAACTCGATCTCGCCGCTGAGTTGCGCTTTAATGTCGTGATTCATCAACGCGACACGTGGGACGACACTCTCGAAATCATGAAGCCGTACACCGGAAAACTGCGCGGCGTCTTTCATTGCTTTGGCGGCACGCTCGAACAGGCGAACGAAGTTCTCGACCTCGATCATCTCGTTTCATTCACCGGCATCGTCACATTTAAGAACGGCGCGAACGTGCGCGAGGTCGCGGCCAAGGTTCCCGTTTGGAAGTTCATGGTCGAAACCGATTGTCCATATCTCGCACCCGTGCCGTTTCGCGGGAAACGGTGTGAGCCGGCGCACACGCGCATCGTAGCAGAGACGATCGCGGCCGCGCGCGGCGTGCCGTTGCAGGAAATCGCCGAGGCCACCACGGAAACGGCGGAAAACTTTTTTAGGTTCAATCGCTCATGACAATTCGCAACCCGATCGACATCCTCACTCGCGCCGCGTTTGTAGGGGCGATCGCGCTCATCATCTCCTCCTGTGCCGCGCCGGACGCGCAGCACCACATCGTCATCAGCACACGGGAAGAAAAATTAGCGCTTCTCAATCGAGGTAACCTGATCGCCGTTTATCCCGTCTCCACGTCCAAGTTCGGACTGGGCGATTGGCCGGGCAGCAGTTGCACTCCACTGGGCAAGCTGGAGATCGCGGAGAAAATTGGCGACAATGCCCCGCCTGGCGCGGTGTTCAAGGATCGACGTCGCACAGGCGAAATCGTCGCGCCGGATTCCCCCGGTCGCGATCCGATCGTTACCCGCATTATTTGGTTGCGCGGACGTGAGGCACAAAATGCGAACGCGTTTGCTCGGGACATCTATATTCACGGCACACCCGAGGAAAGGAACATTGGCCTGCCTGTGAGTTACGGATGCATCCGGATGCGCTCCAGCGATATCATAAGTTTATATGAAATCGTCGGGCCAGGCGCAGCAGTGACCATCATCGATGCCCCACTCGCTAACGTCATTCCCAGCCTCGTCTCGGCCAGCTCGATGGCCGAAACAAATCCGGCGCCGTTTGTGATTCGGTAGGGGCATCGCGCTGCGATGTCCGGACGGCGCGACGCGCCGTCCCTACCCTATGGCAATTTGCCGAGATGTTTTCTCGGAGTTCTGCGCGAAAGCAATTCCATGTCTGCGTCAACCATGATGCGGACAAGCTCGTGGAATCGTACCGTCGGTTCCCAATTGAGAATCTTTTTGGCTTTGGAAGCGTTACCGACCAAATGCTCAACTTCCGCTGGCCGCTCATAACGTGGGTCGTGTTTGACGAATTCTTTCCAATCAAGATCGACATGTGAAAAAGCCGCTTCGGCAAACTCGCGCACGGTGTGCGTTTCACCAGTAGCCAACACGAAATCGTCCCCTTCTCCAAGCTGAAGAATTCGCCACATGCCTTCGACGTACTCCGGTGCATATCCCCAATCGCGTTTCGCGTCCAAGTTACCGAGGAACAATTCCTTTTGCAGTCCGCGTTTGATCGCGGCGACGGCACGCGAGATCTTGCGAGTGACGAAAGTTTCCCCGCGGCGCGGGCTTTCGTGGTTGAACAAAATGCCATTGCTTGCGCAAAGGCCGTAGCTCTCGCGATAATTAACTGTCGCCCAAAATGAAAAAACTTTTGCCACGCCATACGGGCTGCGCGGCCAGAATGGCGTCTTCTCAGTCTGCGGCACTTGTTGCGCCTTGCCAAACATTTCGCTGCTCGACGCCTGGTAAAAACGCGAACGCAATCCGGCTTCGCGGATCGCTTCCAAAATGCGGATCGTGCCAACAGCGGTGACATCGGAAGTGTACTCGGGAATGTCGAAGCTCACCCGCACATGGCTTTGCGCGCCCAGATGGTAAATTTCATCCGGCTTCAATTCGTAAAGAAGCTTTACCAAATTCACGGAGTCGCTGAGATCTCCATAATGCAGAAACATTCGGACGCCGTTGATGTGGGGATCGGCGTAAAGATGATCGATACGTGCAGTGTTAAAGGTGCTCGCGCGACGAATGATCCCGTGCACTTCATAGCCTTTCTCAAGCAGTAGATCAGCGAGATAACTGCCATCCTGTCCTGTGATGCCGGTAATGAGCGACCTCTTCATCTCGATCTTGCGGTTTAGCTTATCGTTTCCGGCCTACCAAATGATTTAGCCCGCCGGCGGTGTCACCATCAATCGCGCGAGCACAGCACGCTGTGCCGCGATCAATTCAGCGATCCCTTTGCGTCCAAGCGCCAGCATTTCGTTCAGTTGTGATTGCGCAAAAGTCGCTTCCTCACCCGAGCCTTGCACTTCTACGAATTCGCCGTCTTCAGTGGCCACGAGATTAAAATCCACGGTGACGAGTTTGTCCTCTTCGTAATTGAGATCAACGATTGCCTGCCCATCGAGAACACCGGCACTTACTGCCGCGACCAATTTTCGAACCGGCGGCGCGTCGAGGTTCTTTTCCTTCGCAAGTTTTCGGCACGCTATTGCTACAGCCAGGCTCGCCCCGGTGATTGCTGCTGTACGTGTCCCGCCGTCGGCTTGCAAGACGTCGCAATCCACCCAGATCGTGCGTGGCCCAAGCTTTTCAAGGTCGACAACTGCGCGCAGCGATCGCCCAATCAAACGTTGAATTTCCATGCTGCGGCCATCGATTCGACCCTTTGCAATGTCGCGCGGTTTTCGGGTCTGGGTCGAGTACGGAAGCATCGAGTATTCGGAGGTCAGCCAGCCGCCGGTTACGCCTTGCTCTTTCATCCAGCGGGGCACGTTTTCCTCAATGGTCACGCCGCAGATCACACGCGTGTTGCCCACAGTAACAAGCACTGAGCCGTCGGCATATGGCGCAATGCCCAGATCGAACGCCACTGGGCGCAGTTGGTCGCCGGTTCGTCCGTCAATCCGATCCATCAACGCAAGGTAGATCGCCGACAAGCCCTCGTCATCGAGGAGTTTTGCCTCCTTCTAAAACTGGACTATAAAGACGATCGCGGTGACGAGCTTGACTCTCACCGGCAACGCGGTTTGTTGAGCGAACCTGATGAAGCCTTCCGCAAAAACCGATTCCCCCATTCCGCCGAGCAGCGATGATTCTGCCGATGTAGTGCGAGACTCGCGCACGAAGCCTCCCAGAAAACAGGCGCGCCGAGACGGGAAGCTCGCATCAGCAGGCAAGAAGATTCGGCGCCCGAAGGAAAAGACCATCAATCGAAACTCGGGCATTAGAGAAACGGAGGAAGCGCGGGCGTTGCTGGAACGTCAACTGCACAGCCTTTACTGGTGGGTTTTCAATGCTTTTAAGATGAAAGGGTTTATTCGAGCAAAGGCGCTGGACGGGTTGCAGCGAGTCGGTCGGCCCGACAGCGCGACACACGCTGAGCGACACGGTTCC
>Ga0209156_10000558_pt1 | contig 31781 bp, 30 predicted proteins | sample GraSoiAngelo_124_FD_185881 | JGI IMG/M metagenome (GOLD analysis project Ga0209156, IMG submission 185881) | Grasslands soil microbial communities from the Angelo Coastal Reserve, California, USA - 14_0927_05_20cm (SPAdes) (version 2) | ecosystem: Environmental > Terrestrial > Soil > Grasslands... | reverse complement strand
CCTGCCCACCGACACCGGGCTCGTGCAATGGCTCGCCAGCCAGGGACGGCCGGCGCGCATCCACGACCTGACCGACGCCAACATCATCCGGGAGCTCAAGCTGCTCCAGAGCGTCCTCGCGGTGCCCCTGCTCGCGCACGGCGAGCTCGTGGCCATCCTGGTGGTGGGCCAGCCCGTCGTCGGCTCGAGCTACGGCCGGTCCGAGACGGAGACGCTCTTCGACCTCGCGACGCACCTGGCCACCGCGATCCGCGACATCTCGCTCCACCACCAGCTCCAGCGCGAAAAGGAGTTCAGCGAGCGGATCCTCGAGCACATGTCGAGCGGCGTGCTCACGATCGGGCGCGACCAGCGGGTGAGTACCATGAACCGGCGGGCCGAGGAGATCCTGGGCCTGCCGGCGGTCTCCATCGTCAACGGGGACCTCCGCGCCCTGCCCTCGCCCCTGGGCGATATGCTGTACGAGACGCTCCGCACGGGCCGCGCCGTCGCCCGCGCCGAGATGCAGCTGGCGCTGCGCGGCCTCTGGCTCGAGGTTTCCACCTACCCCGTCCGCGGCGACGAGCCGGCGCCGCTCGGGGCGGTGCTCGTGTTCGAGGACCTCACGGCGCAGAAGGAGCTCGCGGCTCAGAAGCGCCAGGTGGAGCAGACGCAGCTGCTCACGCGCGTCGTCGCGCGCATCGCGGACGAGATCAAGAACCCGCTCGTGTCCATCAACACCTTCGTCGAGCTGATCGGCGAGCGCTACGAGGACCCCGACTTCCGCAAGCACTTCTCCTCGGTGGTCCGGCGCGACGTGCAACGACTGGTAGAGGTGTTCGAGAAACTCGCTGCCCTCGTGACCGAGGGTGAGCTAAACTTCACCATCGTGGACCTGCACACCGTCGTGGACGACGTCGTGACGGCGATCGAGGGTGCCGACGACGCGCTTGGCAAACCGCTGCAGATCGAGGTCACGCGCGACGCCCCGCCCAAGCTCGTGCGGGTGGACGTCCAGCACCTGCGGCGCGCGCTCTCCTACCTCGTGTGGTACCTCACGCACAACTCGCCACCGCACCAGGCACGGGTGTCCATCGCGATCACCCGGCAGGCCGAGCGCGACGGCACCGAGCGTGTCCGGATCCAGATCGGCTCGCGGACAGCCAGCGTACCGCCCGACAAGCTCCACCGGGTCTTCGACCCCGTGCAGATGGTCCAGGAGAGCCTCATCGACGTCGGGCCCGCGGTCAGTCAGCGCCTCGTCGAAGCCATCGGCGGCCAGCTCGACGTCCGGCCCGGGCGCAACGAGCTCGCGTTCCTCCTCTCCCTGCCCCTGGCAGCGTCATGAGCGCCGTCGCCATGGCAACCACCCGCGCGCGTGTCCTGGTCGTCGACGACGAGCTCGGCCCGCGCGAGTCGCTCCGCATGCTCCTGAAGCCCGGCTACGACATCGAGACGGCCGAGAACGGCCATGCCGCGCTCGAGACGCTCGAGCGCTTCCGGCCGGACCTCGTGATCATGGACATCAAGATGCCCGAGATGGACGGGCTCGAGCTGCTCCGGCGCGTGAAGCAGACCGATGGCACGATCGAGGTCGTGATGATCACCGCGTACGCCTCGCTCGAGACCGTGAAGCACGCCCTCACCCACGGCGCCTTCGAGTACCTCATCAAGCCCTTCCCGCGCCAGGATCTGGAGGACGTCGTCCGCCGGGCCCTCCTCCGCCGGCAGGCCGATCTGGGCACGCGCAGCCAGGTGAGCAAGCTCGTCGAGGAGATGCGGCACCTCTCGGGCAAGACGCGCGAGCTCGAGGAGACGGCGCGGCGCGAGGCGGCCGAGCAGTCGCTGCGCGTCACGCAGCTCTCGATCCTGCGCGAGATCTCGCGCACGATCGTCGGGCAGTTGGAGCCCCGGGAGCTGGCCGCCGTGATCACCGAGCAGCTCCGCGCCGCGCTCGGCTACGACCGCGTCACGATCGCGTCCGAGGGGCCCCTGGGCGTCGAGGGCGCGGACCCGCGCGCCGCCGTGTGCGCCATCCGGGACGCGCAGGGCCTGCTGGGGCATCTGGTCGTGGACAACCGGGCGTCAGGCCGCGCGATCGACCCCTACGAGCGCGAGCTGCTCGAGATGCTCTCCGAATACCTCGCGATCGCGCTCCGGAACTCCCGCCTCTACGGCGAGATCAACGACACCAAGCGCTCGCTAGAGAAGCTCATCGACTCCGCGGGCGACGCGATCATCTCCGTCCGCCCGAACGACCGCATCGATGGCTGGAACCCAGCGGCCGAGCGCATCTTCGGCCTGTCCGGGATGCAGGCGCTCGGTCTGCCGATCACCGACCTCCTCCCCGCGGCCGAGTACTTCGACGCCAAGCGCCGCCTGGAAGAGGGCGCGGCGATGCACGCCTTCGAGACCACGGCAGCGCCCGCGCTGGCGGTGACGCTCTCGGCGCTGCACGGCCGGCTCGGCGAGCTCGAGGGGCTCATCGCCATCGTCCGGGACATCACGACGCAGCGCGAGGTCGAGCAGCAGCTCCAGCAGTCCGAGAAGCTCACGGCGCTCGGCCACCTCGCGGGCGGGATCGCGCACGACTTCAACAACCTCCTGCAGGCGATCCTGGGTTACGCGCAGCTCATGCGGCAGAAGTCGCAAGACGTCGAGTTCGTGGACCGCTCGCTCAAGGTGGTGGAGGCGGCGGCGCTCGACGGCACGGAGACGGTGCGCCGCATCCAGACCTTCGCCCGCCTCCGGCCCGAAGAGGAGTTCGTCGCGGTCGACGTCAACAAGGTCGTCAAGGACACGATCGCGCTCACGCGGCCGCGCTGGGAGGAGAAGGTCGCCCACGACAGCCTGCCGCTCGAGCTCCGGCTGGACCTCGGCACCGTCGGGCCGATCCGAGGGCGGCCGGCGCGGCTCACCGAGCTCCTGACGAACCTGTTCCTGAACGCGCTCGACGCCATGCCGGACGGCGGCACCCTGACGATCGCCACGCGGAAGGAGCGCGACGACGTGACGATCATGGTCAAGGACACGGGCATCGGCATGTCGGAGCACGTGCGCAAGCGGGTCTTCGAGCCCTTCTTCTCCACCAAGGGCGAGGCGGGATCGGGCCTCGGCCTCTCCATGGCGTACTCGATCGCCCGGCGCCACGACGGTGACCTGAGCGTCGAGAGCGAGCCCGGGCGCGGCGCGGCCTTCACGCTGCGGCTCCCGATCACGGGCGAGCGGACCGAGACCGGCGCCCCCCTCAGCGTCCCGCTGGTGCGGCGCCAGGCGCGCGTCCTCGTGGTGGACGACGATCCGAAGGTGCTCTCGGCCCTCTGCGAGATGCTCAAGAGCGCGGGACACACGGTGACGCCCGCGCCGAGCGGCGCCGCGGGCCTGGCGGCCTACGCGCCCGGCCGCTTCGACATGGTGCTGACGAACCTCGGCATGGCTGGCATGAACGGCTGGCAGGTCGCCGAGCGGCTCCGCGCCGCGGACCGGACCGTCCCGATCCTCTTCATCACGGGCTGGGGGCTGCGCCAGGAGGACAAGAGCCGCCTCGCCGTCCTCGGGGTGCGCCGCTGCCTCTACAAGCCCGTCCAGCCCCGCGAGCTCGACGCCGCGATCCAGGAGACGCTCGCCTCCCCCTGAGCCCTTACGCCCAGGCCTTCAGTGGAGCGCGACGGGAGACCCTGGCGAGCGACGAGCGAGCGCTTGGCCCACGGCGAGCTTCAACTCGTCGAAGTGGAGCGGCTTCCGGAGCACCGCGAACTCGAGCTGCCGGCTCTGCGCGTCGAGGTCGATCGACGAGGCGGTCAGCATGATGACGCCGATCGAGGGGTCGGCGTGTCGCACGCCCGCGATCAGGTCGAGGCCGTCCCCGCCGGGCATGCGGAAGTCGGTCAGCACCAGGTCGTAGTCCCCGTGGGCGAAGAGCGCCAGCGCCTGGAGAAGGCTCGCGGCGCTGTCGACGTGGCAGCCCCAGTGCGCCAGGGCGTCGCAGAGCACCGCCCGGACGTGCTCATCGTCGTCCACCACCAGGACTCGCGGCGTGCGCGCTTCGCTCATCTGAGGCATACCACCTTAAGGTTCGAGGGGCGGGAAATCAATCGAATGCTTGGCCGCGTCGAATGCGGGGTTGCGGGGTCGCAAGCCTCGGCAAGGCGCGTGGAATGCGCCGGCGCCCGCGGGAGCGACGGGGCAGCCGCGTTCTGACGGCCCCGGCGCCGGCTCGGTCCTACGAGCCCGCGTCAGACCGTGCGATTTTCAAATTGTGGATGGTTGTGGATAGGTGGATAGGGGCCTCAGGCCTTCTTCATCGGGCGGCCGCAGCAGATCTTCTGGGCCATCGCGACCTTGCCGCACTTGACGCACCGAAACCCAGCCATCGCCCTGCCCTCCACCGGGGCCGTCCTCAGAGCCGCTCGACGATCGTGGCGATGCCCTGGCCGAACCCGATGCACATGGTCTGGAGCCCGTAGCGCGCGCCGCGCCGCTCGAGCTCGTGGAGCAGCGTCGTCATGAGCCGGGCGCCCGAGCAGCCGAGCGGATGCCCCAGCGCGATCGCGCCGCCGTTGACGTTCACGCGGCCCATGTCGGGGTGGAGCTCGCGCTCCCAGGCGAGCACGACCGAGGCGAACGCCTCGTTGATCTCGACCAGGTCGATCTCGTCGAGGCGGAGCCCGGCCCGGGCGAGCACGCGCTGGGTGGCCGGGATCGGCCCGGTCAGCATGATGACGGGGTCCACGCCCGCGAGCGCCGTGGCCACCACGCGTGCGCGCGGTTTGAGCCCGAGCGCTTTGGCCTTCTCGGGCGATACGAGCATGAGCGCCGCGGCGCCGTCCGAGATCTGCGAGGAGTTCGCGGCCGTGACCACGCCGTCCGGCTTGAACGACGGCACGAGCTGCGCCATCTTCTCCCGGTTCACGGGCACACGGACGCCCTCGTCAGCGTCGAAGAGCGCGCCGTCCGGCAGCGTCACGGGGGTGATCTCACGCCGGAAGCGCCCCTCGGCGATCGCGCGGCCTGCCTTCTCGTGGCTCTGCGCCGCCAGCGCGTCGAGCTCCTCGCGCTTGAGCCCCCACTTGTCGGCGATCATCTCCGCAGAGATGCCCTGCGGGACGATGTTGAACCGCTCCTGGAGCCGCGGCGACAGCGGCCCCTCGCCCGGCCCCAGCGCGTTCGAGCCCATCGGCACCCGGGTCATGTTCTCGACGCCGCCCGCGATGACGCAGTCGTACTGGCCCGACATCACGCCCATCGCGGCGAAGTTGGCCGCCTGCTGGCCGGATCCGCACATGCGGTCGAGCGTCGTGCCGCAGACGTCGAGGGGAAAGCCGGCGATCAGCGCGGCGTTGCGCGCGATGTTGAAGCCCTGCTCGCCGAGCTGGTCCACGCAGCCGAGGACGACGTCCTCGACCTCGGTGGGATCGATCCCGACCCGCGCGACCAGCTCGCGGAGGACGTGGGCGGCCAGGTCGTCCGGGCGGACGCCCCCGAGCTTTCCGTTCTTCCGTCCGACGGCGCTGCGCACGGCTCCGACGATCAAGGCATCCCGCATGACGGCCTCCTTGGCACCACTGAACGCGCGTTCAGCTTACCGGGTCGCGCCGGACCGCGCAATGCGGACCCGTCACTGCCGGATCGGCACGTTCTCCAGCGGCGCGAACTGCGGGATGACGACCGTGAGCTTCTGCACGCCCTCGGGCGGTGCGCCGAACTTGGCCCAGATCTCCGCCCGCGACTTGGCCTTGACCACGGGCGACGGGCTGCAGATGCACTTCGCCTTTTCGTCCCGCACGACCGTGTACTTCCGCCTGTTCGCCGTGTCGAGGAGATAGATCCTGGGCACCGAGAGGCTCGTGCCCTCGGCGACCTTGAACTTCTGGTCGGAGTCGTTGACGACGACGGCCCGCAGCGTGAGCGTGTCGCCGCTCGTCCGCTTCAGCTCGCGGACCTCGACGCGCACGCCCGGCGCCTGCTGGGCCTCGGCCCTGGCCAGCGCGGTTTGCGCCAGGCCGGGCGCGGGCGCCGGCACGAGCATCGCCAGCCCGGTGAGCATCACGGACACGACACCGACTCCGATCCTTCGTCTCCGACGCATCGCCGCGCTCCTCCCTCCAGCCGAACCGTCGGCGACGGTTCGTCCTATTTGCCCTCGAAGAGCTTCTTGATCACCTCTCCCGCCTTGTCGAGCGCCCCGGGCTTGTCCTTCTCCTTGCCGGCCTTGTCCGTCTCCTTGCCGGCCTTGTCCTTCTCCTTGTCCTTGGCGACCTTGTCCTTGGCGGCCTTGTCCTTCTCCAAGGCGACCGGGGGAGGCGGCGGCGGGTGCGGGGCGACTCTCACGCGGATCTCCTGACTGTGGCCGGCGAGCACGTAGACGGGGCGGACCTCCGCCCCGAACTTCGGGTGGATCACCCGCATGCGGTAGAGGCCTTCCTTCACCGTCTGGCGTACGAGGCCCTCTTTCGCCAGGAGCGTCGAGATGAGCGCCCCCTGGGGCGTGCCGAGCTCGACGATGGCATTCGGCACCGGCTTCTCGGTCCGCGCGTCCAGGACGATCGCCACGACCTCGCCGGTCGTGACGGGCGGCCGCGTGGCGAAGACGATGCCCCAGACCGTCGCGCCGATCGACAGGATACCGGCGACGAGGCCCACCAGCGCCTGGAAGCGGGTGAGCGTCAGGGCAGTACGGATTCGCTCGGGTAGTCTCACGCGCATGAGCTTAGCGACGGCGCCGCGCCGAGCCCACTACACCGTGGCGCGCTTGACCTGGTCGGCGAGCTTGCAGAACGCGCAGACCGTGCCGGTCGTGACCTGCCCGCAGCGCGCGCACTCGTTGAGCGTCACAGCTTCGGCGCGCTCGAACGCCGGGCGTGCCTTCTCGAGGAACCCGAACAGGAAGTTGTGCTTGGCGCCCGGCGAGGCGTCCTCCATGCGGCTCAGGATCTCCTTGTGGGCGATGGACGTCGCCCCCTTGGCGAAGGGACACTCCTCCACGATGTAGTCGATCCTCCTGAGGAAGGCGTACGCCGCCGTCTCGCGCTCCGAGAGGCGGTAGAGGGGCTTCACGCGCCGCACGAGCTTTCTGTGCGTGGACGGGAGCGCCGGCGACTGGCGCGAGAGCGCGTCCGTCTGCCAGTGGAGAACGGACCCGAGGAGCGTCGCCGCCTCGTCGTCGAGATTGTGGCCGGTCGCGACGACGGCCATCTCGTGCTCGAGCGCGACGCGATTCAGCAGGTAGCGCTTGGAGAGCCCGCAGCCCGAGCAGGGGGGCCGCCGCGTGACGTCCTTGATGACCGGGACCGGCGCGCCCACGGCCTCCGCGACCCGGCTGACGAGCAGCGGCACGCCGCGCCGCGCGGCGAACGCCTCGCACTTCGCCTTCGACTCCACCGAGTAGTCGAAGATGCCGAGGTCGAGGTAGAGACCGGTCGTGCGGTAGCCCTCGTCGATCAGGACGTCCCAGAGCGCGAGCGAGTCCTTGCCGCCCGAGACCGCGACGAGCACGTGCTCGTCGCGCGCGAACATGCGGTGCTTCCGGATGGCCTCGCGGACCTGGTTCCGGAAGAAGTCGACGAAGTCCGGCGCACAGAAGGCGGCGTTGTGGCGCCGCAGCTCGAGGATCGCGGGCTCACCGCACTTCCGGCACTTCACACCGCGCCTCCACTCATGACCGGGCGCAGCTCGATCGTCTCGTGGTCCTGGACGACCTGATCCGCCGTGACGAGGTCGTCGCCGCGGATCACCAGCACGGTCTCCGGGATGATGTCGAGCTCACGCAGGACGTCCTTCACGCGGCGCCCGCCCGCCAGCTCGACCTCGCGCCGCGGATTTCGCAGAATGACCTTCACGTGCGCTCGGCCTTCGGGAACTCCGCCGCGCGCTTGACGGCGCGGAGCTGGGCGAGGTGGATGTCGTCGTGGCGCGCCTGGAGCTGCCACCACTGGGCGAGGTCGAGGTCGCCCAGGCGGAAGTGCTTGAACCGGAGCTTGCGCGGATCCACGCTCGCGAGCCGCTCGATGGACTGCCGGCTCCGCTGCCGCGTCGCCTTCATGGTGGCGATGAGGTCGCCGATCGGCTTGCCCGCCGCGGGCCACACGACCTGCGGCGCCTCGGCCGGGCCGGGCGGGTCGGGCGGCAGCGGCGCGAGCGCCGTGAGATCGGACGGCCACGACGCCAGCGCGCCCGCGGCCTCCTTCGTGAGCTTCGTCGTGAGCTTGCCCGTCGCGATCTCGGCGATCGTCAGGTGGTCGAGGATCTCGCCGACGGACCAATCGTTTGGCCCCGGTCTCCAGTCGGCCTGGCGCTGCGAGAGGCCTTCGGCCTCGCGCAGCACGTCCGCGCGCACCCTTTCCAGCTCGCTCCACAGCGCCTCGACAGGCTTCGGCAGGCTCATCGGAGCGCCTCCGACACGCGTGATGACATTGCTGGCAGTATACTCCAGGGTCATGCGTGACAAGCGGGCCGCCCTCGCGCGCACGCCGTGGCGCCGGCTCAGCACGCGGCCCGTCTACGAGAACCGCTGGATCCGCGTGCGCGAGGACGAGGTCGCGCTGCCCGACGGGCGGACGACGATCTACGGCGTCGTCGAGCCGGGACCCTGTGTCGGCATCCTGCCCTTCCTCGACCCGGACACGGTCGTGCTCGTCGGCCAGTACCGCTACGTCGCCGGCGACTTCTACTGGGAGATGCCGACGGGCGCGCTGAAGGCTGGTGAGAGCGAAGAGGCGGGCGCACAGCGTGAGCTCGCGGAGGAGGCGGGCTACCGCGCCGGACGGCTCCTGAAGCTCTGCGCCTTCCATACCTCCAAGAGCGTCATGGAGGAGACCGCGCATCTCTACGCGGCCGAGGGGCTCGAGCTCGTCACGCGCCCGTCCGACCCCACCGAGTTCATCGAGGTGCGCGCGTTTCCGTTCGCGGAGGTCGTGCGGATGGTCGAGCGGGGCGAGATCAAGGACGGAATGACGATCATCGCCGTCCTGCACGTCGCGCGCCGGCGCGGGCGCTGAGCTACTTCGACCTGAGGACCATCGGACCGCTCGGCGCGGCCACGCCGACCTCGGGCTCCAGCGTGATCGCGAAGACCCTCACCGGCTTGCCGCCTTCCACCGGCGCGAGCCTCAGGCTCCCTCGTCCCTCCGCGTCCACGCGGAGGACGCCCGCCGGCCGGGGCGCCGCGTCGGCGATCGACCACAGCGCGTAGGCCTTGCCCGGGGGCGCGGGCGGCAGGCCCGCCACGAACAGATGACCGCCGATCGCCGGGTGCCAGAGGACGCGACCCGTCGCCTCGGGGCTCGGCCCGAGGCCGCGGAGCGCCACCACCTGCGTCGCCGGATCGCGCAGGAGGTCGGCCGCGCTCCGGTACTGTGCAAGCTGCTCGTTGAGCGCGGCCAGGTCGCGCTCGAGCCTCGCGCGGAGCGCCGCCGTCTCGCGCGCCATGTGCCCGAGGCGCGCCTCGTAGCGCGCGGCGACGAACGCGCCCGTGAACCAGGCGGCCACCACGACGGCCGCCGCGGTCGCGACGGCCCAGGAGAGCCGATGCTGGTTCATGCGGGCGGCACGACGTCGATGCTATCCTCGGCGCCATCGACAACATCTTCTCGACCGTGCCCGCCGCGCTCCGCGAGGAACTCGTCGACGTCCTCCTCGAGACGCCCACGTTCAGGCTCGAGCGGATCGTCTCGACCGGTCACGCGACGCCGGTCGGGCGCTGGTACGACCAGGCGCGCGACGAATGGGTCCTGCTGCTCCGCGGGAGCGCCGGGCTCCGCTTCGAGGGCGACGCCGAGGCGATCTCGCTCGCGCCGGGCGACCACGTGCTGATCCCGGCGCGCCGCCGTCATCGCGTCGAGTGGACGGACGCCACGGCGCCGACCGTGTGGCTCGCGCTCCATTTCTGAACGCGTCGCGGGCGGGACACTAGGCCGTCTGCCCCTGGATCCGCCGTCGGAACTCGAGCGGGTCCACGACGCGGTGGAACAGCTCCCGCACGCCGCCCGTGCCTGTGAGCGTGAGCGACCCGAATCCCAGGAGCCGGCCCGTCAGGCTCTGGTCCACCGAGATCGCCTCGACCTGGCGGAGCAGGAGCTCGAGTGTGTGGCGCCGGATGAACCCGGTCTTGATGATCACCCGCTTGTTCGTCACGCCGAATTCCGTGGTCCGGTATGCGACCAATGGCGGCACGAGCAGGAGGAGCCCCACGAGCGCCACCACGCCGCCGACCGGGCGCGCGTCGACCCCGAGGGAGACCAGGAGCCCGAACCCGAACGCCACGATCACGACGGCCTTCGCGAAGATGATCCAGTGGAGCCTGGCGCGGTAGACGACGCGCTCGTCCTGCAGGAGGTTCTTGTCGATGTAGCTCAGCGGACCGGGGGCCCGAAGGGCGAGCGGCGGCCGGCCATCGGCTGCTGCCGTGGCGGCTTCACGGCGACGATCAGCTCGTAGGAGGCCGCCGTCTCGGGATCGGGGTTGAACACGGCGACCCAGGCCCCGGCGTATTCCCGACCGAGGCCCGGCAACGAGATGCCTTCCTTCGGCATGAGCTTCGGCTCCGAGCGCACGATGAGGCTCATCCGGAGGGTGAGGTACCACGCGAGGTCCGACGGTTTGCCGCCGACCGTGACCTTGAAGTCCACGTCGTGGGGCGTCTTCAGCTCGCCGGGCTTCACGTAGAAGAAGCGCGCGGTCAGGGGTTCCACGGTCACCTCGAAGCCGTGGTCCACCACGCGCTCGGCCGGGTCCGTCAGCTGCACGGTCCGCTCCGAGGGATCGCCGACGTACCCGCTCGCGCGCATCACCGCGACGGTCAGGTCGTCGTGCTCGATCATGCCCCCGTCGGCCCAGAGGCCGGGGTTCGGGATCGCGATTCCAATGATGTCCCGCACCAGCCCGCCGAACGTCTCGCGCAGCCGGCCACCGTCGACGAGCGCGCGGTAGAGCGCGGCGCCGAGCACGTCGGGGTCGAGCGACCCGTGGGCCTCCTGCACCGCCCGGTCGAGGACCGTGCGCATGAAGCCCGGCGACTGGTTCTCGACGTGCTCGAGGAGGATGAAGTAGCTGTCGGCCAGTCGCCCCGCGTCGTGACCCGTGCTCGCCTGGATGGGCACGCTCAGGAGGTGCGGATACTTACCGAGCTCCGCCCGCAGGGCGTGCGCGTAGCCGATCCCCGATCGCTTCCACTGGCACCAGGCACCGTACGCGCCGCTCCACCACCTGACGGCCGCGGCCCGCGCGTCGGGCGGAGGCAGGGCCGGCGCCTCGACCAGCCGACCGAGCGAAGGCGGGGGCTCGACGGACTCCGGCGTCTTCGGCGGCTGGGCGGCCTCGGTCTGCGGCTCCGCGCTGGCCACGGAGAGCCGGCGCCGCGCCGCGGCGGTCACCAGCGGCCGGCCTAAGATCCGGGCGACGTTCGCCTCGAGCTCCTCCCAGCGCTGCTCGCTGAGGGCGCCCCGGTCCTGGACGAGGGTCATGAGGTTCTCGAACGGTTGCATCAGATCCTGGGCCTGCTTCATGTTGATGGGGCGGCGCTCGGAGAGCGCCCGCGAGAGCGCGAGCCGCAGGTCCCCGGCCCGCGCCTGGCACTCGATGAGCGGCGCGAAGGTCGGGTCGTCGAGATGGGTGAGGCCGAGCACGCGGTTGAGCACGCCGATCGCGCCCTGGACCAGGGCGGCCGTCTCCTCCGCGTCGCCGGTGCGAGGTGCTGCGCCCTTGGCGGGCGCGATCGACTCCGGAGGTCGCCAGACCACCTCGCAGAGCCGTCGGGCCTCCGGGAAGCCCTTGAGCTCGTGGAGTCCGCGATCGACGTACTCCACGGACTCGATCCGGCCGGCGACGTGCCGCGTCGTCTCGGCCACCAGGATCTGCCCGGGCTCGGCGGTCGCGCAGATGCGCGCGGCCAGGTTCACCATGCTGCCGAAGTAGTCGCCGCCCTCCTGGATGGGCTCGCCCGTGTTGATCCCGATGCCGATCGCGATCCTGGGCCCCGAGTGGTTCCGATTCGCCTCTCCGATGGCGCGCTGGATCGCGATCGCGCAGAGGATGGCGCCGCGGGCCGTCGTGAAGGCGACCATGAAGCTGTCGCCCTGGGTCTTCACGACGACGCCGCCGAACGCCTCGATCTGTTTGCGGACGACGGTGTTGTGCTCGCGCAGGATCCGGTACGCGGCCTCGTCGCCGAACTGCTCCGTGTAGTCCGTGAAGCCTCGGATGTCGCTGAAGAAGAGGGTGACGGTGCCCCCGAACGGCACCGAGGCCCCGGGGACGTCCTGCGGGCTCTTCGCCCCTCCCTGCGCGCCCATTTCGTCAGCCATTCCCGGTAAAATTTGATAGTAGCCGAAGCCGGTCGAAATCGGCGCGCGTTCTCTTCCGGCGCCGGGATGCCCCGTCGATGCCCCGTCATGGCCGGACGACGCGACGGGCCTTCAGCTCGTGGCGAGGCAGGCTCCGCAGCGGGACGGAGCGCACCTCGAGCCTGAGGCCGAGCCCCACGTGGAGCGCCTCCTGCACCGAGCGGACCGTCGCCGGATCGCCCGCCTCCAGCAGCACGCGCACCTCGTCCAGCTCGCCCGCGCGAAAGACCTCGATCTGGAACTCGTCGACGTCCGGGAACCGCCGCACGATCCCCTCGACCGCCGCGGGAAAGACGTTGACCCCGCGCACGATCAGCATGTCGTCGAGACGCCCGAGGATACCGCCCTCGAGACGCAGGAACGTCCGCCCGCACGCGCACGGCGCGGCGGCCACGCGCACGCGGTCGCCGGTGCGGTATCGGATCGCGGGCGCGCCGAGGCGTCCGAGGTTCGTCAGCACGAGCTCGCCCTCCCGCGCGGGCGCGCCGGTCGCGGGCTCGACCACCTCCGCCACGAACTCCGACTCGTTGACGTGGAGCCCCGCCTGCTCGGCGCACTCGTAGCCGTACGCGCCGACCTCCGTCATGCCCGCGTGGTCGAACGCCCGCGCGCCCCACTGCGCCTCGATCCGGGCGCGCACGGCGGGGATCCCAGCGCCGGGCTCGCCCGCGTGCACGGTGATCCGGACGCGCCCCGCGGACGGATCGATCCCGCGCTCGCGCGCGAGCGCAGCGAGGTGGAGCGCGTAGGAGGGGGTGCAGACGAGCACGGTCGCGCCGAGCGCGTCCATCGAGGCCAGGCGCGCGAGCGAGTCCTGGCCGCCGCCGGGGATCGCCAGCGCGCCGAGCGCCCGCGCCCCCTCGAACCCCGCCCAGAAGCCGACGAAGAGCCCGAACGAGAACGGGAAGAAGACGCGGTCCGCCGGCGTCACGCCGGCGGCGCGCAGCACGAAGGCCCAGCAGCGCGTCCACCAGTCCCACGACGCCTGCGTCTCGAGCCAGCGGATGGGCTCTGCGCTCGTCCCCGATGTCTGGTGAACGCGCACGTAACGCTCGAGCGGGTACGTGAGGTTGGTGCCGAAGGGCGGGTGCGCGGCCTGGTCCTCGACGAACTCGCGCTTCCACGTGAAGGGCAGCCGCCCGAAATCGTCCCAGCCGCGGAGGTCGTCCACCGCGGCGAGACCCGCCGCGCGCCACTTCGCGCGGACAAAGGCGTTGGAGCCGAGCAGCTCGCGCGCCATCGCCTGGAAGCGCCGCCACTGGTGCTCGCGCAGGGCGTCGGGGGCCTGCGTTTCGAGCCCGCGGTCGAACACGCGTGCGCGACCGCTCAGGCGCGGAGCTTGAAGCGCTGGATCTTGCCGGTCGCCGTCTTGGGCAGCTCGCCGACGAACTCGATCCAGCGCGGGTACTTGTAGGGCGCGATCTTGTCCTTCACGAACGCCTTGAGCTCGCCGGCCAGTGCGTCCCCGGCCTTCCACGGCTCCTTGAGGACGACGAAGGCCTTGGGCTTGACGAGCCGGTCGGTGTCCTCCTTGCCGACCACCGCCGCTTCGAGCACCGCGGCGTGGCGCACGAGCGTGGCCTCCACCTCGACCGGCGAGACCCAGATGCCCCCGACCTTCAGCATGTCGTCGGCGCGACCGCAGAACCAGAAGTAACCGTCCTTGTCCTGGAAGTACTTGTCGCCGGTCTGGATCCAGGGACCGAAGAGCGTCTCCTTCGTCTTCTCGTGCTTGTTCCAGTAGTAGGCCATGATCGAGTCGCCCTTGACGCGCAGGTTCCCGATCTCGCCGGGGGGCACCGGCCGCCCCTCGTCGTCCACGACGATCGCCTCGTAGCCGGGCACGGGCAGGCCCGACGAGCCCGGCCGCGCCGCACCGGGGCGGTTCGAGATGAAGATGTGGAGGATCTCCGTCGTGCCGATGCCGTCGATGAGCTCGACGCCGAAGCGCTCGCGCCAGCGCGCGTAGAGCTCGTCGGGTAGCGCCTCGCCCGCCGAGACGCAGAGGCGGAGCGAGGAGATGTCGAAGCGCCGCTCGGCCTCCTTGACGGCGAGCATCGCCGCGTAGAGGGTCGGGACGCCGAAGAAGAGCGTCGGCCGGTAGCGCGCGATCTGCTCGAACATCGACTCGGGCTGCGGCCTCAGCGGGTAGAGCACGCTCTGGGCCCCGACGGCCATCGGGAAGTAGCCGGCGTTGCCGAGCCCGTACGCGAAGAAGAGCTTCGCGGCCGAGAGCACTCGGTCGGTCGCGCGGAGACCGAGCACCTGCTTCGCGTAGGTCTCGGCGCAGACGTACATGTCGTGGTGCAGGTGCACCACGCCCTTCGGCGAGCCGGTCGATCCCGACGAGTAGAGCCAGAACGCCGGCTCGTCCCGCGACGTGGGCGCCGCCGCCAGCCGCGCGGAGGCCCGGAAGAGGCGGTCCTCCCAGGACATGAAGCGGCCGGCGGGCCCACCCGCGATCAGGACGTGCTCGAGGTAGCGAGCCTCGGCGAGCGCGGGCGCCGCCTCGGCGAGGAGCGGGCCCGAGACCACGGCGACCTTGGCGCGGCTGTCGTTCAGGAAGTAGAGGTAGTCCGCGCTCCGCATGAGCGTGTTGACCGGGATCGGGACCGCGCCGATCTTGATCGCGCCCCAGAAGGTCCCGACGAACTCCGGCGCGTCGAGGCAGATCATCAGGACGCGGTCCTCCAGCCCGACGCCGAGGTCGAGGAGCGCGTTGCCGGCACGGTTGACGAGGTCTTGGACGTCTGCGTAGGTCAGCGTCCGGTCCGCGTAGAGGAAGGCGGCGGACGCGCCGCGCCCCTCGGCGACGTTCCGGTCCACGAAGTGCTCGGCCACGTTGAACTGGGTGGGCAGAACCTCCGACGCGTTCATCGGCAGCTCCTCCGGGCCTGACTAGCGCCGCGATTTTCGCCTGGGCGCCGGCTGGCGCCGCGCGACGGGGCGCGGGCGCACGGCCATCGCCTCGATCTCGACCCGCAGCTCCGGGCGCACGAGCCGGCTCACCACCAGGAGCGTGTTGGGCGGGTAGGCGCCGTCCGGGAAGTAACCGGGAAAGACCTCCTGCCGCGCCTGCATGAACCCGGGAATGTCCTCCGCGCTCGTGAGGAACGTCTGCAGGCGCACGACGTCGCGCCAGCGGCAGCCGCCCGCCTCGAGCACCGCGCGGACGTTCTCGAGCGCCTGCCGGGTCTGGGCGCCCACGTCGGAGTCCACCCGGCCCTCGCGGCCGACACCGACCTGCCCCGCCACCACGAGGATCTCGCCGCCGGGGGCGAGCATGCCGTGCGAGTAGAGGCCGAGCGGCTTCCCGAACTGCCGCGGCGTCACGACCTTGGGCATGAAGGTCTCCTCACGCGAGCCGGACGTACTCGAAGTCGAGCGGCTGGCCGTTGACGCCGCGCGGGGGCGGGGCGATCCAGCTCGCGAACTTCCCGGGCTCGGTCTCGGGCCGCATCAGGCTCTGCACCCAGGCCTGATCCTCTTCGGTCGGCAGCCACTCGTGCTTCTTCGCCTCCCACTCCGCCTGGCTCAGCACCCGCCCCTCGGGCGAGACCCGGACGTCGGCGAAGAGCCCGATGGCGCGCTGGAAGGCGCGGTGCGGGAGCCTCAGCTGGAAGTCGATCCCGTGCTCCTTGATGACCCGGTTCCAGCGGTCGACGCCGCGCTGGCAGTCGGCGATGTAGTCGTCGCGGAGCCGCTCGTTGAGCGACGGCAGCGCGGGCTCCTCCCGCGTGACGAGCCTGTCCCCGTCGAGCCCGGTCACCGTGTAGGTCGCGGTCTTCAGCTGGTGGTCGTCGTCCTTCTTCGTCTCCTCGAAGCGGCCCTTCAGCCCCATCGTGTAGAAGTTCGCCGCGTTGGTCGAGATCTCGGAGCCGAAGAGATCGAGCGAGACCGCGTAGTGGAAGTTGAGGTACCGCTGGAGCATCCGCAGATCGATGCCGCCGTGCGGACGCACGTCGTCCGTCTTGTGCTGGCGCATGAGCTCGCAGGCGCGCTGGACCACCCGCCCCACGCCCGTCTCGCCGACGAACATGTGATGCGCCTCTTCCGTCAGCATGAAGCGGCAGGTGCGCGAGAGCGGGTCGAAGCCGCTCTCGGCGAGACCCGCGAGCTGGTACTTGCCGTCGCGGTCGGTGAAAAAGGTGAACATGAAGTACGAGAGCCAGTCGGGTGTCTTCTCGTTGAACGCGCCGAGGATGCGCGGCTTGTCGCGGTCGCCCGAGCGGCGCTGGAGCAATGCCTCCGATTCCTCGCGGCCGTCGCGGCCGAAGTAGGCGTCGAGCAGGTAGACCATCGCCCAGAGGTGGCGGCCCTCCTCGACGTTGACCTGGAAGAGGTTGCGCAGGTCGTAGAGCGAGGGGCACGTGCGCCCGAGGTGGCGCTGCTGCTCGACCGACGCGGGCTCCGTGTCCCCCTGCGTGACGATGAGTCGCCGCAGGACGCCGCGGTACTCCCCCGGCACCTCCTGCCACGCCGGCGCGCCCCTGTGATCTCCGAAGCTGACTCGGCGCCCGGGCTCGGGCTCGGCCAGGAAGATCCCCCAGCGGTACTCCGGCATCCGCACGTAGCCGAACTGCGCCCAACCCTGCGCGTCCACGCTCACCGCGGTGCGGAGGTAGGTCTCCTTCGCCTGGTAGCCGTGGGGTCCCATGTCCCTCCACCAGTCGAGGAACTTCGGCTGCCAGTCCTCCAGGGCGCGCTGGAGCCGGCGGTTCTCGGCGAGGCCGACGTTGTTCGGGATCCGCTCCGTGTAGTCGATGCCGGCCATCAGACTCTCCTTCGATCGAACTCGCCGCGCTGTCCCGAGCCGTAGACCGAGAGCGCCCCCGTGGGGCCGACGGCGTTCGGGCGCTGGAAGATCCAGTTCTGCCACGCCGAGAGGCGGGCGAAGATCTTGCTCTCGAGCGTCTCGGGCCCGCCGAAGCGGAGCGACGCCTCCATGCCCGTGAGCGCGTCGGGCGAGAAGGACGCGCGCGCCTCGAGCGCCATCCGCACCTCGTCCTGCCAGTCGATGTCGTCGGGCGTGAAGCTGACGAGCCCCGCCTCGGCCGCCGCCCCCGCCGACAGGTCCTCGCCGATGCGCGCGCGGAGCTTGTCCACCCGCGCGGGCTCGGCGAGGAACCGGCTCGCCAGGCGCGACAGGCCGTTCACCATCGGGTAGGCGCCGAAGTTCAGCTCGGTGAGCCGCACGGCGGCCGCCGGGCGCTCGTCGCCCTCGCGCGCGCCGTCGAGCATGTACGAGCGGTCCGCCGCCAGGCAGAGCTCCAGCAGGGTGCCGACGAAGCAGGAGCCCGGCTCGACGAGCGCGAACAGCGAGCGCGACGAGACGTCGAGGCGCTTCCAGGTGCGCTTCAGGTAGAGGCGGATCTCGCGCACGAGCCAGTCGTCGCGGTGCGCGGCGAGGGCCCGGTCGTAGGCCTCGACGAGCCCGGCGGCGCCCCGGGTCTTGAACACCCAGAGACCGATCTGCTCCTCGTTCGTGCGGAGATGCAGGATCAGGTCGTCGAGCTCACGCGCGAGGGCCAGGGGCCAGAAGGCCGCCCCGGCCGCGTGGATGCCGCGCGCGTCCGCGGGCGGCGCGACCGTCGGGCCCACGATCGTGATCTCGGCGAGCCCGCGCGGCCGGTCGATCGCGCAGGCCACCGACCCGTAGGTGACGCGATCGCCCTCGAGAGTCCGCGCGAGCGGCGTCAGCGCGATCCCCTTGGCGTCCGCCGGGCGGTCGGTGCGCGCCGCGAGCTCGCGCGCGCGCCGCCGCACCGCCTCGTCGAGGCGCGAGCGCGGCACGACCTCGTCCACGAGCCCCCACTCGACGGCGCGCTGGCCTTTCACGCCCTCCTCCGTGGTGCAGAAGAAGTCGGCGCGGTCGCGACGCACGTGGCGCTTGTCGACGAGGCGCGTGAGCCCGCCGGTGCCGGGCAGCACGGCGAGGAGCGGCACCTCCGGGAGCGACACGGCCGTGTTCCCGTCGTCCGCCATGATGATCCAGTCGGTCGACAGCGCGAGCTCGTAGCCGCCGCCGGCGCACGGGCCGTTGACGGCGCAGAGATAGGCCTGGCGGGACTCCGCCGTCGCCTCCTCGAGCGCGTTGCGCGTCTCGTTGGTGAACTTGCAGAAGTTCACCTTGAAGGCATGCGTGGACTGGCTGAGCATGCGGATGTTGGCGCCCGCGCAGAAGACGCGCTCCTTGCCCGAGGTGACGACGACCGCGCCCACCTCGGGGTGCTCGAAGCGGAGGCGCTGAGCCGCGTCGTAGAGCTCGATGTCCACGCCGAGGTCGTAGGAGTTGAGCTTCAGCTCGTAGCCGGGCCGGAGCCCGCCGTCCTCCCGCACGTCCATCAGAAGCGTGGCCACGGGTCCGTCGAAGGCGAGCGTCCAGTGCTTGTAGCGCGCGGGCTCGGTCCGGAAGTCCACCAGACCGTGTTCGCCGGTGTCCGCCATGGCCCCCTACCCCAGAATGACCCAGAGCGCCGCGGCCTGCTTCCCGCCGAGGTTCTCCCAGCCGTGCGGCGTGCCGCCGTCCAGCAGCGCGCTGTCGCCCGTCTCGAGCACGTGGCGGTCGCCATTGTAGTGCAGGACGACGGTGCCCTGGAGCACATAGAAGAGCTTCATCTGCCCCGGCTTGATGACGACCTTCTCGGTGGTGACGCCGCGCGACCGCGCGCCGAGCGTGGACACGACCGCGCGGATCTTCCCCTGGAACAGCCCCGCGCCCAGCACCGTCCAGCGCTCGGAGGAGCCGTCGAACGTCACGACCGGGTAGTCCTTCTTCCGCGAGACGACGATCGACCCCGGGGCCTGGCCGTCGAAGAGCGAGGCGATCGACACACCGAGCGCCGCGGCGATCCGGCCGAGCGTGTTCAGCGAGGGCGTGAGCCGCCCCGACTCGATCTGCGAGACCATGCTGGGGGTCAGCGCCGCCTTCTCGGCGAGCTGCCGCTGCTGGAGCGCGGACTCGGCGCGGAGCCGCCGGATGCGCTCGCCGAGGGAGCTCACGCGACCTCCTCCCCGGCCCGCCCGCCGCCGGGGAGCCCGGCGAGCGCGCGGAGCGCGCGCGCGACGAAGACGCGCGTCATCTTCTTCCGGTACGGATGCGTGAAGTCCGTGTTGTCGAGCGGCTTCGACGGCCCCGCCGCGAGATCGGCCACCCGCGCGATCAGCTCGGGCGTGACCCGCTCACCCGCCAGCGCGGCCGCCGCGTCGGGCGCCGGGCGCGGCTGCGAGGCGACGGCGCCGAGGACGATCCGGGCCTCGCCCACGCGGTCCCCGTCCATCCGGAGGGCGACGGCGACCCCGAGGACGGGGAAATCGAACGAGCCGCGCCGCCGGAGCTTCAGATACGCGCTCGTCCAGCCGTCCGCGGGCGGCAAGACGATATCCGCCACAAGCTCACCCGGCTGCTTGGCCAGGTACTGGATGCCGTCGTCGCGATAGAGCGCCTCGAGCGGCACGACGCGCTCGCCCGACGCGCCGACGAGCCGCACGCGGGCGCCGAGGCTCCAGAGGACGGGCGCCGTGTCCGACGAGGACACGGCCCAGCAGCGCGAGCTCCCGGGCGCGACCAGACAGATGTCGCCGTCCTTCTTCATGCAGAAGCCGATCGCCTTCCGCCACTCGTGAGACTGGTTGTAGTAGTTGCAGCGCGTGTCGACGCACACGTTGCCGCCGAGCGTCCCCATGTTCCGGAGCTGCGGCGAGGACACGAGGCCGGCCGCGGTCGCGAGCGCGCCGTAGTGCGCGACGATCTCCGGGTGGGCGGCCACGGCCGAGAGCGTCGTGCCCGCGCCGAGCGTCAGGCCCTCCCGGGCGCGACCGCGGATGCCCGTGAGCTCGCGGATCCCGCGGAGCCCCACGAGCACCTTCGGCTCGAACTGCCGGCGCTTCATGTTGGGGAAGAGGTCGGTCCCGCCCGCGACGGGCATCGCGTCGGCGCCGTGCTCGGCCAGCGCCGTCGCCGCCGCCTGGAGCGTCCGGGGCGCGAGATACGTGAACGGCGGGAGCCGCATCATTGTGACGGGGTCCGCGGGGCCGGAACGCTCGGCAGGTGGCCCGATCCAGATGCGTGTGGCTGCGTCCGCCAAATGCTCATTGCGCGAACGGGCGCACGGCGACGGCGTCGGCCGGCCGGCCGAACGCCGACTCGACCATGAGCGCTTCCTTGAATTTGAAGAGCGGGATCTTCTCGGGTCCGATGCGCGCGGGCTTGCCCTTCCGACGCAGCTCGAGCCCCTTCAGGACCATCTCGGGCGTGATCGGCACCTCGTCGCAGCGCACGCCGACCGCGTGGTAGATCGCGTTCGCGATCGCCGGCGGCACCGGCAGGAGCGGCCCCTGCCCCGCCTCCTTGGCACCGAACGGCCCCTCCGGGTCGTCCGTCTCGACGAGGAAGGTATGGATGTCGGGCGTCTCGAGCGTCGTCGGGCTCTTGTAGTCGAGCATCGAGGGCTGCTTGTGCAGGCCCTTGCGGAAGACCTGGCCCTCCATGAGCGCCTCGCCGATGCCCATGTACACGGAGCCCTCGACCTGGCCCTCGACGAGCAGCGGGTTCAGCGCGCGGCCGATGTCGTGCGCGATCCACACGTCGTGCAGCTCCACCTCCCCTGTCTCCTCGTCGACGCTCAGCTCCACCACGCACGCCGAGTACGAGTAGCAGGGCGACGGCCCGACGCCCCCGCCCTTGTACTTGCCCGCGCGCTTGGGCGGCGCGTACGAGCCGGCGAACGCGAGCACGCCGTGCCTCGCCTCGGCGAGCTCGACCGCCTGGGTGAAGGTCAGGGCCCGCTCCCACTGGTCGGGCACGCCCACCTTGCGGTCGCGGAACGCGAGGCTCTCGGCCGCGACCTCGAGCTTCTCCGCCACCGCCTGGGCGAGCACGCTCCGGAGCCGTCCGGCGGCCTGGATCGCCGCCATCCCGCACATGAGCGTCACGCGCGACGAGTAGGAGCCGAGGTCGACGGGCGTCAGGCTCGTGTCCGCGGGGTGCACGTGCACGTCCTTCGGCTCGATGCCGAGGACCTCCGCGGGCAGGTACGCGAGGATCGAGTCCGAGCCCTGGCCGATGTCGGTCGCGCCGCAGAGCACCGTCACGCCGCCGCTGCGGTCCGCGCGCAGCACGACGCCCGAGTGCGGCATGCTGTTCCAGTAGATCGCGGTGCCCGCGCCCGTCATGTACGCCGAGGCGGCGATGCCGACGCCGCGCCGCTTTCCGGCTGGGGCCGTCGACGCCCCCGCCGATGCGCTTCGCCACCCGCGCCACTTCTCGCGCCAGCCCGACGCCTCGACGACGCGGTCGATGCACTCGCCCAGGCCGATCGTCGTCACGGTGAGGTGGTTCGCCGTCTTCGTGTAGGGCTCGGCGAGGATCCGCGCGCGCATCTCGGCCGGGTCGAGGCCGAGCTGCTCCGCGGCCTTGTCGAGCTGACACTCGAGCGCGAAGCGCGGCTGCGGCGTGCCATGGCCGCGCTTGGGACCGCACGGCGGCTTGTTCGTGAAGACGCGCGCGCCCTCGAACTTGTACACCGGCATCTTGTAGGTCACCGGGTTGATGACGCCCGTGTAGAAGGTCGAGGCCACGCCGTAGGAGCCGTAGGCGCCCCCGTCGAGCCACGTCTTCAGGTGGCAGCCCGTGATGTCCCCCGCCTTCGTGAAGCCGGTCTTGATCCACATGAGCACCGGATGGCGCCCGCGATGGATGTAGAAGACCTCCTCGCGGGAGCACGCGATCTTCACCGGGCGGCCGGTGAGCTGCGAGAGCCGGCAAGCGGCGATCTCGTGAGCGAACGGGTCGAGCTTGCCTCCGAAGCCGCCGCCGACGGGGGCGGCGACGACCCGGATGTGCGCCGCCGGCATGTCGAGGATCCTCGGAAGGAGCCGGTGGACGTAGTGCGGCGTCTGGGTCGAGGACCAGAGCGTGAGCTTGCCGTCGGGCGTCGCGTGCGCGACCGCCGCGTGCTGCTCCATCGGCAGATGCGTGTTGCCCTCGTAGAAGAACACGTCCTCGCGGACGAGGTCCGACGCGGCGAACGCCGCCTCCACATCGCCGAACTGCAGCGCGACGTTCTTGTGGATGTTCGGCCCGTCGCCGTACTCGTGGATGCGGATCTCCGGGTGGGCCAGGGCCGCCTCGATCGACATGAGCGTGGGCAGCGGCTCGTAGCCCACCTCGATCAGCCGGCACGCGCGCTCGGCGGTCTCCTCGTCAACCGCGGCGACCGCCGCGACGGCGTCGCCGACCATACGGACCTTCTCGGTGCAGAGCGCCTCCTCGTCCTGCGAGACCGGCAGGATGCCGAACTTCACGCGCGGGAGGTCGGCCCCGGTGATGACCGCATACACGCCCGGTAGCTCCCGCGCGCGCGAGACGTCGATGGACCTGATGAGCGCGTGGCCGTGGGGCGAGCGCAGGAGCCGGCCGTAGGCCATACGCGGCAGGAAGAAATCGTCGGCGTACTTCGTCTCGCCCACGACCTTCGCCCAGGCGTCGATCTTCGGCAGCGGCTGGCCGATGATGCTGAAGTCCTGCTTGGTCATGTCACCCCGCTGTGGCCGATACGGAGGGACGCGAGCTCGACGGCGTCGAGGATCTTCGTGTAGCCCGTGCAGCGGCAGAGGTTGCCCGCGAGCGCTTCCTTGATCTCCTGGCGGGTGGGGGTGGGCCGGCCGGCGAGGAGCGCCTTCGCGGTGACGAGGATGCCCGGCGTGCAGTAGCCACACTGGGCGGCGCCGAGCTCGGCGAACGCCTGCTGGAGCGGATGAAGGCGGCCGCCCTCGGCCATGCCCTCGACCGTCAGGATCTCCTGGCCGTCGAGATCCGCCGGCAGGGCGAGGCAGGAGAGCACGGGGTCGCCGTCCACGAGCACCGTGCAGGTGCCGCACTCGCCGAGCTCGCAGCCGTGCTTCGTGCCGATCAGGCCGAGATCCTCGCGCAGTACCTCGAGGAGGGTCTTGTGGACCGGCACGAGCACGTCGTGCGCCTCGCCGTTGACCGACAGGGAGAGCCGGCTCTTCATCCGTACTCCTGCCCCGGGGGCGGTTAATCAGGGATTAATAGCGGTTCGAAAATACTGAATCTGCCCCGGGGCTGTCAAGGGGGGCCGGCGGCGTAAGATGACGCCCATGCCCTACGCCCGGACCGACGACCGCGTGCGGATCTACTACGAGGAGCACGGCGCGGGCACCCCGCTCGTGCTCGCCTACGGCATCGGCGGCAACGTGAAGATGTGGGACGTGAACGTCCCCGGCCTGGCGCGGCGCCACCGGCTCGTCCTCTGGGAACCGCGCGGCCACGCGCGCTCGGACAGCCCGGAGGATCCCGCGAAGTACTCGTTCCGGCGCTGGGCGCTCGACCTCAAGGCCGTGCTCGACCATCTGGGGCTTCGCCGGGCGCACGTCGGCGGGCTGTCGCTCGGTGCCGGGATCGCGACCCGCTTCGCGCTGGCGTTTCCCGGACGCGTCCGCTCACTCGTCGTCACCAACTCCTCGTCGGCCAGCGGGCTGCCGCTCTCCTGGCAGAACCTCGTCATGCGCGCGCGCTCGATCGAGATCACGCTGACCCAGGGCATGGACGCCATGGCCGAGTTCGCGATGGCCGAGAACCCGAACGTCTCCGAGCGCCTCGCGCTCGACCCCGGCGCCAAGGCGGAGTTCTATGAGGAGTACCGGCAGCTCACGCCTATCGGGTACGCGAACGCGCTGCGCGCGCTGCTCGCGATGGACCACATCACCGACCAGCTGCCGCGGCTCCGGATGCCCGTGCTCCTGATCGGCGGTGATCGCGACCCGTCACTCGGGCCGATGAAGGTGATCCACCGGAAGATCCGCGGCTCGAAGCTGGTCGTCCTCTCCCCTGCCAGCCACTTCGCCAACCGCGACCAGCCGGACGCCTGGAACCGCCTCGTCCTCGACTTCCTCGCCCGGGTCGAGAAGAAGGGGTAGCGCTCCCGGGGGAGGGCGACATGGCGAGTGGCTCGACCACGCGGCACGCGCGCACGCCCGGGAGAGCTACACGCTACTTCTTCGAGGCGTCGTAGATCTCGCCGAAGAGTATCCAGCGCTCGCCGTCGAACTTCGCGAGCTGCTCCTGCTCGATCGGGTAGAAGTCCGTCGGGCCGGTGTTGACCTTGACGCCAGGCAGCAGCATCGGCAGCGAGAGGCCCTTGATGCTCGCCGCCTGCTTCATGACGTTCTCGCGCGAGAGATCGTTGCCGCACTGTTTCAGCACCTGGACCAGACCCTGGGCGACCGTGTAGCCGTACACGTTCCCGAGATCGGACAGGTCGCCCTCCGGATAGTATTTCTTCATGAACGCGAGCCAGTCCTTGTACCCCGCGTCGTTCTGCCAGGTGGGATCGGTCGGGTCCTTGAGATAGAACGTCGACACGATGTCCTTGGAGTTCTGCAGGCCCGCCGGCTTCAGCACGGCACCGACCGAGTTCGACACGTTGTTCAGGAGATGCAGCGGCTTCCAGCCGATCTCCGCGGTCTTCTTGATCGCTTGGGCGGCGTACTTCGGGATCGTGACGTTGTAGAAAACGTTGGCGCCGCTGTTCTTGAGGTTCACGATCTGCGAGTCGATGGTCGGATCGGACGTCTCGTAGGTCTGCTCCATCACGATCAGCTTCTTGGCGGCATCGCCGAGGCCGTCCTTGAGGCCCTTCACGTAGTCCTTGCCGTAGTCGTCGTTCTGGTACAGGATCCCGATCTTCGCGTTCGGGACGTTCTTGAGGACGTACTGCGCGTAGATATGCCCTTCGGCCTGGTACGTCGGCTGCCAGCCCATCGTCCACGGGAAGTTCTGGGGATCCCCCCACTTGGTGGCGCCGGTTGCGACGAAGAGCTGGGGCACCTTCATCTGGTTCATGTACTTGTGGATCGCGCTGTTGGTCGGCGTCCCGAGCGTGTTGAACAGGAACGCGACCTCATCCTGCTCGATGAGCCGGCGGACCATCTCGACCGTCTTCGGCGGGCTGTAGCCGTCGTCGTAGGTGACGAAGTTGATCTTCCGGCCATTGATCCCACCCTCGTCGTTCATCTTCTTGAAGTACGCGGCGATCGCCTTGCCGATCGTGCCGTACGCCGAGGCGTTGCCACTGTAGGGATTCGTGTGACCGATCTTGACCTCGGTCGCGGTCACGCCAGGCATATCGGCGGCGACGGCCAGCCGGGCGACGAGCGCCAGGCCGACCCCCAGCGAGAGAGCCAGAGCGATGATGTTTCTGCGCGTCATGCGGTCCTCCTTCTCAACGGTTGACGTCATTCTGCCCTGCCGTGTGAAACCGTCAGGCCACTCGGCGTGTTTCGCCGGAGAGGCGGGCGAGCCGGCCCAGCACGAGTCGCAGCGACCCGGCGATGCCGCGCGGCATCGCGTACATGAAGGTGATCAAGAAGATGCCATAGATGGCCCAGGGCGCGGCCTTGGAAATATCCTGGGCCCAGTTGGGCACGAACTGGATGAACAGGGCGCCGAAGACGGCGCCGGAGATCGACGCGAGCCCGCCGATGACGATGCCGACCAGGAAGGTGATCGACAGGAACACGTTGAAGGTATCGGGCGCGACGAACGCGATGGCCACCGCGCTCAGGGCCCCCGCCACGCCCGTGTACGCGGCGCTCACGCCGAAGGTGAGCGACTTGTAGAGAGCGTTGTTCACGCCCATCGCCTGCGCCGCGATCGGGTTGTCGCGGATGGCGACGATGGCCCGCCCCGTCCGGCGGGAGAGCAGATTCGCGGCGAGGATGAAGAGGACCAGCAGCACGCCGAGCGTCACGAAGTAGAGCCATTGGTCGGGGTTGAGCTTGAGACCGAACGGCGCCCTCGGCTTCGACAGCACGATCCCCTGCGAGCCGCCCGTCCAATGCTCGAAGTATTTCAGGATCTGCGGGATCGCGAGGGCCAGCGCGAAGGTGGCGAGCGCGAGGTAGAGGCCTTCGAGCCGGAGCGCCGGGATGCCGAAGAGGAAGCCGATGACAAGACACAGGAGGCCGGCCACTGGGATCGTCCAGCCGTAAGCGATGTTCCACCGGTCGATCATGATCGCGGTCGTATAGGCGCCGAGGGCGTAGAAGGCGCCGTGGCCGAGCGAGATCTGGCCGTTGAAGCCCGTGAGGATGTTGAGGCCGAGGAGCGCGATCGCGTAGATGAAGACCTGAGTGAACTGGAAGAGCCGGAAGTTGGACAGCACGAACGGCAGGACGCAGGCGACGACGACCGCCGCCAGGACGACCACGCGCCGGAGGCCGACGCTTATCACACGCGGTGCACGGCAGCGCGCCCGAAGAGGCCGCTCGGCTTCACGACGAGGACGACCAGGATCACGGCGAGGGCGACGGTGAGCTTGAGCTCGGTCCCGATGAACCTCACGTACGTCCCCACGAGGTTCTCGATGACGCCGACGATGAGCCCTCCGAGGACCGCGCCGCCGGGGCTCGTGAAGCCGCCGAGCGTGGCCGAGGCGAAGGCGTAGATGAGGATCCCCCCCATCATGTTCGGATCGAGGAACACCACGGGCGCCACCATCATGCCGGCCACGGCGCCGACGAGCGCGGCGAGCCCCCAGCCGACGCCGAGCATCCAGCCGACGCGGATGCCGCAGAGCCGGCTCGACACCGGGTTCTGCGCGGCGGCGCGCATGGCGAGGCCGAGCGTCGTGTACCGGAAGAAGACGTAGAGCGACAGGAGGACGACCAGCGTGACGCCGAGGGCGCCGAGGTCGTGGGCGCCGAAGAAGACGTTGCCGATCCTGATGGGCTTCTCCGGGAACGGGCTCGGAAATGGCTTCTGGATGTACGAGTAGACCCAGCCGGCGACGCTGTTCAGGATCACGAGGAGCCCGATGCAGACGATGACGATCGTGAGCACCGGCGCGTTCTCGACGGGCCGGATCACGACGCGCTCGATCGCGAGCCCGCCGACGAAGGCGATCGCCAGCGTGGCGGCGAACGCCACCCAGTACGGAAGCCCCGCGTTGATCAGCGTCCAGGCGAGGTAGGTGCTGAACATCGCCATCTCGCCCTGGGCGTAGTTCACGACGTCGGTCGCCTGGTAGATCATGACGAGGGCGAGCGCGAGGCTCCCGTAGATGCCGCCCGTCGCGAGGCCCGAGACCACCTGCTGGACGAAGATGTCCACGGGCTCAGTACCCGAGGTACGAGCGCCGGATGGCGTCGTCCTTCCGGAGGGTCTCGGCAGGCCCCGACATGACGACGCGCCCGGTCTCGAGCAGGTACGCGTGGGCGGCGAGGTCGAGCGCCATCGCGGCGTTCTGCTCCACGAGCAGGACGCCGACGCGCTCCTCGCGGTTGATCGTGCGCACGATGCGGAAGATCTCGCGCACGACCAGGGGCGCGAGGCCCAGCGAGGGCTCGTCGAGCAGCAGCAGGCGCGGCCGCAGCATGAGGGCGCGCGCCACGGCGAGCATCTGCTGCTCACCCCCCGAGAGGCTCCCCGCGATCTGCCGCTGTCGGTCGCCGAGCACCGGAAAATACTCGAAGACGCGCCGCAGGTCGCCCGCGAGCGTCCCCCGGCTCGCGCGCGCGTAGCCGCCCAGTCTCAGATTCTCCTCGACGGTGAGTTGCATGAAGGTGCCGCGCCCCTCGGGCACGTGGGCGATGCCGAGGCGGACGATGTCCTCGGTCGCGCGGCCGGCGATGCGGTGCCCGTCGAAGCGGACCTCGCCAGCGGTCTTCACCATCCCGCAGACCGCGCGCAGCGTGGTGGTCTTGCCTGCCCCGTTCGCGCCGAGGATCGTCGTGATCCCGCCCTCGTCGACGGCGAAGGACAGGCCGTGGAGGACCTTCGTCCAGCCGTACTGCGCCTCGAGCCCCTCGACCTCGAGCAGGGCCATCAGGCGGCCCCGGCGCGCCCGCCGTCGTCGGTCCCGAGGTAGGCGCGGATCACGTCGGCGTTCTTCCGGACCGCGGCCGGCGACCCCTCGGCGATCTTGCGTCCGAAGTCGAGGACCACGACGTTGTCGGAGACCTGCATGACGAGCCCCATGTGGTGCTCGACCAGGAGCACCGTGACGCCGCGTGCGTCGCGGATCGCGCGCAGGAGCTTGGCGAGCGCCGCGACCTCCTCGTGGTTCAGCCCGCCCGCGGGCTCGTCGGCCAGGAGCAGCTTCGGCCTGCCGCCGAGCGCGCGCGCCAGCTCGACCCGCTTGAGCGTGCCGAACGGGAGCCCCGCGGCTGGATGATCCGCGACGGCCTCGAGGTCCAGGAACGCGAGGAGCTCGCGCGCCGTGGCGCGGATGGCCTCCTCCTCATGGCCGACCCAGGGCAGGCGCAGCGCGTTCGAGAGGAAATCGCTGCGCGTCCGGCTGTGGACGCCGATCATGACGTTCTGGAGCACCGTCAGCGTCGGAAAGAGCGCGAGGTTCTGGAACGTGCGGCCGATGCCGAGCTCGGCGATGCGATGCGGCGCCAGCGCCAGGAGCGGGCGGCCCTCGAAGAGGACGTCGCCGCGATCCGGCGTGTAGAGCCGCGAGAGACAGTTGAAGAGCGTGGTCTTGCCCGCGCCGTTGGGGCCGATGAGCCCGACGATCTGGCCCACGTCGACGTCGAACGAGACGGAGTCGAGGGCGACGATGCCCCCGAAGTGCAGCGTGAGGTCGCGCACGCTCAGGATCGGCAACGTCAGGCGGGGGTGAAGCGCGGGATGCTGACCTCGGCGCTGACGTCCTCGAAGGTGACCCGCACCGGCATCCCGATCCTGATCGCCTCGGGATCGCCGCCGACGAGGTTGGTGAGGACCTGCACGCCCTCCTCGAGCTCGACGTACGCGAGGACGTACGGGAGCTCGTCCCTGAAGCCGCGGGCCTGCGTCCGGTAGGTCACCGTGAAGGCGTAGACGGTCCCCCGCCCGGCGCTCGGCAGCCACTCCAGGTCGTCGCCCCAGCAGGCCGCGCAGATCCCGCGCGGGTAGTGCTGGCGCGCGCCGCACGCGCGGCAGCGCTGGACCAGGAACTGATGCCGCTTGCACCCCTCCCAGAAGGGGCGCGACTCGGCGGTGATCTCGGGCAGGGGCTTCGCATACTCGGCCACGGCTAGGCCCGTCCCAGAACGAGCGTGGCGCCCGAGTGGCGCGTGCCGAGCGTGCCGCCCGTGCCGTGCACGAGCGCCGTCCGACAGTCCTGCACCTGGCGCTCGCCACACTCGCCGCGCAGCTGCTTCACCGCCTCGACGACGAGGAAGATCCCGCGCATGCCCGGATGGTTCGAGGAGAGGCCGCCGCCGTCGGTGTTGATGGGCAGCTCGCCGCCGAGCCGGAGCCGCTCACCCGAGACGAACGCGCCGCCCTCGCCCTTCTTGCAGAAGCCCAGGTCCTCGAGCGTCATGAGGACCGTGATCGTGAACGAGTCGTAGATCATCGCCATGTCGATCTCGTCGTGCGAGACGGAGGCCTCCGCGAGGGCCCGCGGGCCCGTCTGGGCGGCCGCGGTCGTGAGGTAGTCGCGGTGGCCGGCCCGAGCGTGCGCGACGGCCTCGGCGCTGCCGAGGATCCGCACCGGCGGCTTCCTGAGGTCGCGCGCCACGTCCGGGTGCACGACGACGACGGCGCCGCCCCCGTCGGTGATGACGCAGCAGTCGAGCAGATGGAGCGGCGACGAGATCATCGGCGATTTCAGGACGTCCTCCACCGTGATCGGGTCGCGGTAGAGGGCCAGCGGGTTGAGGCCGGCGTGCCGGCGGCACGCGACGGCGATCTCGGCGAGCTGGGCCGACGTGGTGCCGTACACGTGCATGTGGCGCCGCGCCACGAGCGCATAGAGGCCGACCGTCGAGATGCCGTAGAGGGCCTCGAACTGGTCCACATACTCGCCGGCGATCCGCTCGCGCGTGCCGACGGCGATCCCCGAGGAGCGCGACGTGGAGCCGTACGTGATGAGCGCGACACGGCAGCGCCCCTCGGCGATCGCGGCCGCGGCGTGGTTCACGTGGGCGACGAACGACGAGCCGCCGATGGTCGTGCCGTCCACGTACCGCGGCGTGAGGTTCAGGTAGTCCACCGTCGCGAGCGGGCCCACGCCGGGGTTGCCGGCGACCGTGAAGTAGCCGTCCACGTCCTTCGGCGAGAGCCCCGCGTCGGCCAGCGCCGCGCGCGCCGAGAGCGCCTGGATCTCGAGCACGCTCTTCGCCGTCTTGCGCTCCGGGAACTCGTGCACGCCCGCGATCAGCGCGTCGGGCATCGCGGCGTCTCCTCCCGGGCGAAGGTCATGAGCGCTTGCGCTTGGCACGGGCGTGGCTGGCGAGCCCGCGCTCCCAGAGGTACTCCTTCTCGCCCATGCGCTTGCCGACCCAGCGCCCGAGGACGAAGAAGGCGTCGCTCAGGCGGTTGACGTACCGGAGCGCCCACGCGTTGATCGGCTCGACGCGCGAGAGCGCGAGGACCTCGCGCTCGGCGCGGCGGCAGACGGTGCGCGCCTGGTGGAGGAAGGCGTTGAGCCGGCCGCCGCCGGGGAGCGTGAACGACTTGAGCGGCTCGAGGTCCTTCTGGCAGCGGTCCATGAGCCGCTCGAGCGCCGACACCTGCTCTTCGCCGACCTTGAACATGCCCTCGTACTCGGCCTGCGGCGGCGTCGCCAGCTCGCTGCCGAGGTCGAACAGCTCGTTCTGGATCCGTCGCAGCGTCTCGTCGAGCCAGCGGTGGTGCGCGCCCTCGGCCAGACGCTCCTCGTTGAAGGTTCGGACGATCCCGACGACGGCGTTCAGCTCGTCGATCGTGCCGTAGGCCGCGATGCGCGGCGAGTCCTTGGGGACCCGCTGGCCGCCGACGAGGGCCGTCTCGCCCTTGTCGCCCGTGCGCGTGTAGACGCGGGTGATGCTGATCGTCATGGGCCCCCCTGCGGTATTCTACTCGACGTGAAGAACCGCGCGCGCGCCGTCCTGGCGGCAGCCTCCGCCATCCACTTCGTCCACGACGGCTTCTCGGACATCCTCTACGTGCTCTTGCCGCTTTGGGCCCAGGAGTTCCGGCTCGGCTACGCGCAGGTCGGGCTGATCCGCACCGTCTACTCCGGCGCCATGGCCGCGTTCCAGCTGCCGGCGGGGCTGCTCGCCGAGCGCTGGGGCGAGCGGCCGCTGCTCGTCGCCGGCACCGCGGCGACCGCGTGCGGTTTCGTCGCCGCGGGCGCGTGGGCCGGCGGCTTCGCGGCGCTGCTGCTGCTCCTGCTCTTCGCGGGCCTGGGCTCCGGGGTCCAGCATCCGCTCTCGTCCTCCCTCGTCTCCAAGGCGTACGAGACGGGCGCTCGGCGGACCGCGCTCGGCACGTACAACTTCGCGGGCGACCTGGGCAAGGTCGCCGTGCCCGCGGCCGTCGCGTTCGTCACGACGCTCGTCGGGTGGCGCGCGGCCGCCGCCGGCTACGGCGTCCTCGGGCTCGCCGCCGCGGTCGCGATCCTCGCGATCCTCGTGCGGCTCGGCGAAGGCGCCGCCGCGGACGACGCGGCCCGCGAGGCGGCCCGC
>Ga0209156_10000557_pt1 | contig 31812 bp, 23 predicted proteins | sample GraSoiAngelo_124_FD_185881 | JGI IMG/M metagenome (GOLD analysis project Ga0209156, IMG submission 185881) | Grasslands soil microbial communities from the Angelo Coastal Reserve, California, USA - 14_0927_05_20cm (SPAdes) (version 2) | ecosystem: Environmental > Terrestrial > Soil > Grasslands... | reverse complement strand
ATCGAGGTCGCCGATATCCGGGCGGAAGCGCAGCGATTGCAAAGTGAGATTGCCGCACACCGAAGCCGGATCGAGTTCAATCGTCAGCGCAAAGATGAATTGTCCGAGCTGATCGAGCGCGCCCGCGGCGACATCGCCACCGCGGAAAGCAAACGCAAGCAGCACGCTGCCCAGATTCGTGAAAGCGACGCGTTGATTGAAAAAACGCAGGGCTTACTCCAATCGAAACAAGACGAGTTGGCCAAAGTAACCGAGTTGCTCGACAAGCTGCGCGCCAAACGCGAGGCCCGCCAGGTCGATCGCGAAACGGCGCGTGCTTCGCTTTCCAAGTACGAAGCGCGCATTGATAAGCTCGAGGACGAATTGGCTGGAATTACCGCGAGACGCGAGCTGACAGCGGAACAGATCCGCCAAATTTCCCCGGATATAAAAGAAGCAACCAAAGCGCGCGAGAAAGTTGCTGCGGAAATCGCGACTGCGCGGAACGCGGCTGAAACCGAGCAAAAGAAATTGGAACAATTGCTCGCGCATTCACAAGCAGCGGAAAAGAATCTGCGCCAGCAGCAACAACTTCTCGAAGCTGCGGAAAACGAGCTCGCGGCGTTGGAGTGCACTCTCGCCGAAAGGCGATCGACCCTCGAGATTTTGCGTCAGCTTAATGCCGAGGGCGAAGGACTGGCCCAGGGTTCGCGGGCAGTTCTCAAGGGCTTGGACGACCCAGAGCGCTTTCGAGAAGCGATCATTGGTTCGCTCGTCGCGCAGATCGACGTCGATCCGAGATTTATTCCCGCGATCGAAGCGGCGCTGGGTCGGAATCTGCACGCGGTGATATTGAAGGACGCGCGCAGCGCCGAAGAAATTCTCGGGCGGTTGACGAAAAATAAGCTCGGGCAAGCCGCGCTGTTTGTTCCGAAGCTTGGCGCTTCTGCTCACGAATCCGTCCGCAAGAGTTTGCCCAAAGGTGCGCTGGCCTGGGCCATTGATAAAATCGTCGCACCGCGTGCAGTTGAGCCGGTGATTCGCCAATTGCTCAGCGGCGTCCTCATTTTCGCCAAACTCGACCAGGCCCTCGCCTGCAAGAAAGATGAACCCACCCTCGCGATGACAACGCTCGACGGCGAATTCGTCTCGGTAGAGGGAATCGTTTTCGGCGGGAGCAGCACTGTGAAATCCGATTCGTTGCTCGAACGCAAAGTGCGCGTAGCCGCGTTGGAAAGAGAAGAGGCCGAGTCCGCGAACCAGCGCGAGATTTTCATCCAAAAACGCGATCAAGCGAAAGCGAATGTCAAAACTGCTTCGCGCCAGCTGGACGAAGCTCGCGCGGAGTATCAAAGCACCCATCTGTCGCATTCGACTTCCGCCAACAAAATTTCGTTGCTCCAGGCCGAAGAAAAAGAAGCCGAACGCAAGGTCGATAGTCTCCAATCCGAAAAGGAAACTCTCGAGCAGCAAATCCAAGCCGCCGGCGAACGCGGCGCCGAACTCGAAAGCGAATTGAATGGAGGACGCGTTGAACTTGCGGAGCAAGAAGCTGCACAGAGCGCCGCCGAGACCGACGAAAAGGGCGCGCGAACTGAGGAAGAAAAGACGCTTGAGACTCTGAACGATTTGCGACTCGCGATTGCGACCGCGCGGCAGCGTCACGAAAGTTTGGAAGCGCAGCGCCAGCCGATGGCCGCTCGCGAGACTGAATTGGTGGAACTTATTGCAGCGCGCCGCGCCGATATCGCCAGTTATGAAAGCAAGCTCGCGGCGCAAGCGCAGGAAAGCCGCGATGCTGAAGTTGCGATCAAGGCACAAACGGCCCTCGCGGCCGACGCTGAAGCGGCCGCGAACAAAATCTGGTCCCAGCGTTCGGCCCGCCTCGGCGCGGTGCAGGAACGCGAAACCGAATTGCGCGCATTGCGCAATTCGCTAAGCGAGTTGCAAGAGAAGCGCGGCCATCAGCAAGTGCGCGAATCACAACTGCAAATGCAGATTGAAAACCTGGCGGAAAATATTTCCCGGCGTTACCAGGTCGATTTGCGCGCCTTCAGCCCGGACGAAGGTGAATTTGGGAAAACGTTGCGGGCGCAATTGAAACGCGCCGAAAAAGATGTGGCCTCAACGGCTGAAGCCGATCTTGCCGAGAACGAATTACAAAAGCTGATTGTCGATCTTACCCGGCAACTCGACAACATGGGCCCGGTCAACCTCGACGCCGTCCAGGAATACGATGAACTCGAAGAGCGCTACAAGTTTCTCGAGACGCAAAACACCGACCTCACCAATTCGCGGCGCGAATTGCTTGACGTCATCTCCAGGATCAACTCGACGACCCAGAAATTGTTCGCGGAAACGTTTGCCCAAGTCCGCGCGAACTTTAAGGAGATGTTCGCCGAATTGTTCAGCGGCGGCCGGGCCGATCTCTCGTTGCTGGACGAAAACGATCCGCTCAACTGCGGGATCGAGATTTCAGCGAAGCCGCCGGGTAAACAGCTGCAAAGCATTTCGCTCTTGAGCGGCGGCGAACGAGCGATGACTGCAGTCGCGCTTTTGTTCGCAATTTACATGGTCCGCCCGAGCCCGTTTTGCGTGCTCGATGAAATCGACGCACCGCTCGATGAGAGCAACATCAACCGTTTCGTTCGGATGCTTGATCGATTCATCGCGCAGAGTCAATTCGTCATCATCACCCACAATAAACGCACGATCTCGAAGGCGGATGTGCTTTACGGCGTGACGATGGAAGAGCGCGGCGTGAGCAAACTGGTCGGAATGAAGTTGACCGCGCCTCCCGCAGGCGAGCAAACGCCGCCTCCTCAACGCGAACCGGTTTCTTCACGCCAATTCGCCCTTGCCGAAAACGGGCACGGCGAGAAAAAGCAAAGCGCTGGCTCAAGGTGATAGGTGAATCGGCCGCTCCGCGGGCGATGCTAAAGTCGCGCCAAAGGCGCATTATTGGTAACATTGAGCGACGGAGCGCTCGATCCACCTTAAATTTTTTTTGCGCGCGATTGTCGATCCTGCGTAAAATTGGCCGATGCTTCAGACGGCGCAGCGCGGAAAAAAATCTTCGGCTAAGAAAGCGGCGCCGCATGAGCGATTCCTCGAGGCGTTTCGCTGGATGCTGCTCTCGCGCACACTCGAGGAGAAACTGGTCAGCCTTTATCGCGGCGGCCAGATCACCGGCGGGGTTTACATCGGTAAAGGCCAGGAAGCGGTTAGCGTCGCTTGCGGACTGTTTTTGCAAAAAGGCGACATCTTTGCGCCGCTGATTCGCGATCAGGCCGGGCGCTCTGCGTTTGGAGAGCCGATTGTCGATGTTGCCCGCACTTATCTTGGCTCGCGACAAGGACCCATGCGCGGGCGCGACGGCAACATTCATCGCGGAAAGCCGAGCGAAGGTCAGCTCGCGATGATCAGTCATCTCGGCGCGATGGTTTCTGTAACTGTGGGAACACTGATGGCGAAACGGTTTCATGGCGAAAAGAATTTCGTCGGCTTGTCCTGCATCGGCGAAGGCGGGATGCAGACCGGCTCATTTCACGAAGGCATGAACCTCGCGGCAGTCGAGCAAGTTCCGCTCGTGATCGTCGCCACGAACAATCATTATGCGTATTCCACGCCGAACGACCGCGAATTCGCCTGTGCCGATCTGGTTGATCGCGCGAAAGGTTACGGTTTTGAAGGCTACAGCATCGACGGGACAGATTTGAGCACTTGTCTCGATGTCATTGAAAGTGCGGTGAAACGCGCGCGGGCGGGTCGTCCGCCGCAGCTGGTCGTCGCCTCCGTGTTGCGTCTCTCCGGTCACGGCGAACACGACGATGCAAGCTACGTCACCGATGAAATGAAGCGGCAACCGTTTGCCCAGGATTGCTTGAAGCTGGCGGAAAAGAAGATTGTCGACCTTGAAATGGCCGACGACGCGACGCTGCAATCGTGGCGAGAGGACGCCGCCAAACAAGTAGACGAGGCAATCGCCACTGCGCAAAAGGAAGCCGCGCCTGACGCCGAGAAAGAAGATTGGTGCGCGATCTCGACTCGCGAATTGGTCGACCAACCCGAATGAGCATCACTTATCTCGAAGCGATTCGTGAAGCGCAGGCCAAGTTATTGCGCGACGACGAGCGCGTTTTCATTTACGGCCAGGACGTGGGCGGAACTTTCGGAGGCGCTTTCAAAGCGACCAAAGGTCTGGCCAAAGAATTTCCCAATCGCGTGTTGAACACGCCGATCAGTGAGGACGCGATTGTTGGCACTGCGATCGGAGCGGCGATGCGAGGAATGCGCCCGATCGTTGAGATGCAGTTCGCGGATTTCTCCAGTACCGCGTTGAATCAAATCCTCAATCACGCCGGGACGCATTATTGGCGGACCAACATTCCGGTGCCGATCACGATTCGGCTTCCGTCCGGCGGCACGAAAGGCAGCGGCCCGTTTCACAGCCAATCGATGGAATCAGTTTACGCGCATTATCCGGGACTGATCGTGATGACGCCGGCAACGGTCGAAGACGCTTACACGATGTTGATCGATGCGGTGGCGATCGATGATCCGGTCGTTTACTGCGAGCACAAATATCTCTATTACCATCTCAAGGCCAACAAACTTCCCGACAAAGGTTTGCCGACCGGCCGGGCGCGAATCGCGCGCCAAGGCCGCGACCTGACGATTGTCACCTACAGCGCGATGGTGCAGGAATCGCTCGCGGTCGCGGAGGAATTGGCGCGCGAAAATTTCGAAATCGAAGTTGTCGATCTTCGCACGGTCAAACCGCTCGATACCGACACTGTGCTGGCTTCGGTCGCGCGCACCGGGCGGTTGCTGTGCGTGGGCGAATCATTTCCCTGGGGCGGCGCGACCGCGGAAGTGATCGCGCGCGTGACCAGCGAAGGATTTCATTTGCTCGACGCCGCGCCAGTGCGGATTAACGCGAAAGACACGCCGATTCCGTATCACCCCAATCTTTGGAGCGCGCATCGTCCGGGCGCGAAAATGATCGCAGCGAAAGCGAGAGCACTCCTCAAAGAATAATTTTATGCCGCAAGTTCCAATCATCATGCCCCAGCTCGGCGAATCGATCGCCGAAGCCACCATCGTCGATATCAAAGTGAAACCCGGCGATGAAGTCGCGGTCGATCAGGAGATCATCGACGTCGAGACGCACAAAGCGGTCATGGGCGTGACCACGCCGTGCAAAGGCAAGATCGACAAGATCACGGCGCAATTAAAGGAAACGTACCCGATCGGTTCGGTGCTCGGTTACGTTGAAGCGAGCGAAGCGGACGCCGCCCGATTCAGCAAGCAAACGCCGCCGCAGGCGCAGACTGAAGTGACCGAAGAGATTCCGGCGCGGGCGGATCAGGAAATCAAACCAGCGCGCCAGGAAAAAATCGCGGCGCGCGATGGCGACGGCGCGCGACCCGGTGGTTTACCGGTTCCGGCAACGTTGAAAGGCGCAAGTTTTGTTTCGCCGCGCGTCCGCGCACGGATGACTGAATTACAATTGACTCCCGCCGACCTCGCCGGAATCGCCGGAACTGGCGCGGGCAATCGCGTCACGATCAAGGATCTCGAAAATTTTCTGCAGAAGATCGACAACCAAAGCGCGAAGGAAGCATCGACCATTCGCACTGGCGTTGCGGACGCAATGCGGCGCAGCTGGACGCGGCCGCTCTCGACGGTTGGTTCGTCGGTGAATCTCGATCCCGTTTTGCAAGATCGACAACTCCGAGCCGGAGTGGCGGAAGGCGATCTGAAGCCTGGCCCCGGACTGTACGCGACGCGCGCGCTTGCTCTTGCCCTCGCGGAAAATCCAAACGCAGCCGCAAAGCTGATTGGGAACCGGGTCGTCCAATCTAATTCAATAGACGTTGGCGTCGCCGTCGAAGCCGAGGACGGAATTATGGTTCCGGTGATTCGCAACGCCGACAAGACTTCACTTAGTGATTTGACCGCGAAATATCAGGAACTTGTCGATCTTGCGCGGAAACGGCGGATTTCGCCCGATATGCAGGCTGGCGGCATCGCCACCGTTTCAAATTTCGGAACGTTCGGGGTCGAATGGGGCACGCCGATTCCCCTGCCCGATCAAACTTTGCTCCTCGGTCTCGGCGCCGGGAAAAAGGTTCCGTCGTGGGACGAAACGAAAAAAGAATTTGTCCCCAAGATCGAAGCACAGATCACGCTCAGCTTCGATCACCGCAGTATCGACGGCGGCGGCGCGGCCCGTTTGCTCAAGCGCGTGGTTGAGCTGTTGGAAGAGCCGAAGAAGCTGTAGGGGAAGCCGTTGGCTTCCCATGGGACGACAACGTCGCCCCCTACAGAAGAAAGCCGAACGTTTGCGACGGTCATAGACCGCCGCTACAATTTGAGAGATGCACGAGAACACGGAATTCAGTTTGAGCCGGGACGTCGAAGCGATTGAGATCCCGAGCGGACGCAAATTAAACCTGGAAAAAGGAACGCAGGGCGTGATCACCCAGACGCTCGGCGGTAGTTACACCATCGCGACGCCGTATGGCCTGTCGCGTATCGCAGAAAAAGATTTGGATGCGCTCGGTCTGGAGAAACCAAAGCTCGAACCCAAAGAAAAGACGGCCGGTAAGATGAACGGCGCGGTTTCAGAAAATGATGTTTGGAACCAGCTCAAGCAATGCTTCGACCCGGAAATTCCGGTGAACATTGTCGATCTTGGACTGGTTTATGATTGCCGCCTGATCGAAAAGGATGACGGCGGGACGCGGGTGGAAGTGAAAATGACGCTGACAGCGCCCGGTTGCGGGATGGGACCGGCGATTGCGCACGACGCGCAGAGCAAGATCTTGTCGATCGACGGCGTGGACGAAGCAGACGTACAACTGGTTTGGGACCCGCCTTGGAACCAGAACATGATCAGTGAAGCCGGGCGCATGAAGCTCGGCATGATCTGACGCCGAGCGGCTCCGATTAAACACCGGCCTTCAGGCCGGTGTCCCGCGCGACTGGTGTGAGCCAAAGCCGTTTAAACGGCTTCCCTATTCGTGAGGAGTGGAGCTGCACCGGCTTAAAAGCCGGTGTTAATGAAACGGAAATAATATTTCAGCGATTAATTTTCGTTCGCACGTTGACAGCGTGTGAGCGCGCTGCTTGTATACACTTTCGCGCGCGCCGAAAATTTTTAGAACCAATATGCCATCAACTGAAGTTATTCTAACCGACAACGTGCCCGGACTCGGCGCCGAAGCCGACGTGGTGAAGGTGCGCCGCGGATACGCCCGCAATTACTTGCTCCCTCGCGGAAAAGCTTACGAAGTAACGCCGGCGGCACTGCGCCAGCTCGATACTCTGAAGAAGAAGCGCGCCGAGCGCGAGGCGGGCGAATTGAACGAAGCGGAGGAACTCTCGCGCAAGATCGGAAAAGCGCGGCTGACATTCACACTCGCAACCGGCGAATCTGGAAAAGCTTTCGGTTCGATCACCGCCCAAGACATCGTGACGCGGATGAAGAACGAGCTTGGTTTGGAGATCGATCGCCACAAGGTCGCGCTCGAGCGTCCGATCAAAGACACTGGCGAACACGAAGTCGCGATAAAGCTCCATCACGACGTGACCGCGCAATTTAAATTTGATGTGAAATCGGCGGAGCAAGCCCGCGACCGCGGGACGGCCGAAGCCGAGCAGCCTGAGAAAAAGCATCGTTCGTTTTTCAGAAGAAAAAAAGAAACAAAATAAATGGCGACTCAACCATCGTCCTTACGGACTGGGGAGACGCCTCGCAAAGATTCGGGCAACGGGCCCGGCCGAGGCAGGCCGGGAGGAAACGGCGGCAGAGTTTTTCCCAGTTCGCCAACAGGTTCTGCGCAGGATATTCACCGCGCTCCGCCTCACAGCGTAGAAGCCGAGCAGGGCGTGCTCGGTTCGATGCTCATTTCGCCACGGGACGCAATCGCCGAAGTGGTCGAGAAAATTAACGAGGAATACTTCTACGTCCCGGCGCATCAAACGATCTACAGCGTGCTGGTCGATCTTTGGAATGCCGGCGCAGCCATCGATCTAATTACGTTTACGCAAGTGCTGCGTGATCGGAATCTGCTCGAAACGGTCGGGGGCGCCGCAGCGGTCACGAGTCTTTTCACGTTCGTGCCGACCGCCGCCAATGTCGGCTACTATCTCGAGATCGTTCGCGACAAATACATTTTGCGCTCTATCATCGCCGCCTCCACCGAAAGCGTGCGCCGCGCTTACGAAGAACAGGACGAGGTCGGGAATCTTCTCGACGAGGTGGAGCAGAGAATTTTCGCCGTCGGCGAGGACCGGTTCAAGGGCCAGATGCTCTCGATGAAGGACCAGGTGATGGAAGCGATCGAGTCGATCGAAAAACTCTACGAGCGCAAAGGCGGCATCACTGGAATCTCGACCGGCTTCGTCGAATTCGACCGGATGACCAGCGGGATGCATCCCGCGGAGATGATCGTAATCGCAGCGCGGCCGAGCATGGGAAAGACCGCACTGGCGATGAACATTGCCGAGCACGTTTCGATCAACGAAAAACTGCCGGTCGGCGTTTTCAGCTTGGAAATGAGCAGTCAACAGCTTGTTCAGCGGCTGCTTTGCTCGCGCGCGCGTGTAAATTTGCAAAAGGTGCGCGACGGATTTTTGGGTGAGCGCGATTTTCCAAGCCTGACCGCGGCCGCATCTAAGCTCGCGGAAGCAAAAATCTTCATCGACGACAGCGCCAGCCTGACGATTTTGGAATTGCGTGCGAAAGCCCGCCGGCTCAAAGCCCAGCAGGATGTCCAGCTGATCATCGTCGATTATTTGCAGCTGTTGAGATCGACATCGCGCCGGGCCCAGGACAATCGACAGCTCGAAATTTCGGAAATTTCCGCTGGCCTGAAAGGTTTGGCCAAGGAATTGAAGATTCCCGTCATTGTAGTTGCGCAATTGAATCGCCAGCCGGAACAACGTACAGGCGGCAAACCCCGATTGAGCGATTTGCGCGAATCAGGTTCGATCGAACAAGACGCGGATCTGGTCGGCTTGCTTGTTCGGCCGGAAATGTACGAGGAAGACGACGAAGCGCGTCAGGAAAAATCCGGCGAGGCCGAATTAATTATTGCCAAACAACGCAACGGTCCGGTTGGTGAGATTCCCCTCACCTTCTTGAAAGAATTCACCCGATTCGAAGATCGCGCCCGCAACGTGACCGAGCCGGAAGAAGCGTTCTAGAGCGATTTGGCGGCTTCAACCACGTGCTTGGCATCGATGCCGCGTTCTTTCATCACTTCCGCGCCGGGCGCACTCAAGCCGAATTGATGGAGCCCGACAACTCTGCCGTCGAGACCGACATATTGATACCAAGTCTCCGTAATTCCGGCTTCGATCGCGACACGTTTACGGCATGACTTTGGAAGAACTTCCTCGCGATATTTTTCCGCTTCGCGATTGAAACGCTCAAAGCACGGCATCGAGACGACGCGCACGCCATCGCCAAGCTCCTTCGCTGCGGCAAAGGCATGCTGCAATTCGCTCCCGCATGACATGATGATGAGCTCGAGCTTTCCTTTTTCCTTCTTTGCGATGTAACCACCGCGCCCGACGCCTTCGCGCCGCAATTTAACATCGACCTCGTTCAAAATCGGAACCACCTGCCGGGTAAGGGCGAGCAAAGTCGGGCCGTCGATCCGTTGGGCAGCGGCCGCAAACGCTCCCGCTGTTTCTTCCGGGTCGGCCGGGCGAATCACATCGATCTGCGGCATAATTCGCACCGAGCTGACTGTCTCGACCGGTTCATGCGTCGGCCCGTCTTCTCCGACCCCGATCGAATCGTGGGTGAAAATGTAAATGTTCGGAAGCTTCGAGAGCGCGGCCAGACGAATCGATGCCCGGCAGTAGTCGGTGAAGACGAGAAACGTCGCGCCCGACGCGCGAAAAATTCCGTGATACGAAATCCCGTTCAGGATCGCGCACATGCCGTGCTCGCGAATACCGAAGTGGATGTTGCGCCCCTTTGGTGTTTCGCGGGTGAAATCGCCTCCGTCCTTGATGTAATTCAAGGTCGAACCATGCAAATCTGCGCTGCCGCTGATCAGAAACGGGATCGCCTGCGCAACCGGCTGCAGTGCTTCGCTGCCGGCTTTGCGCGTCGCGACCTTTGTGTCCTTCGGAAACTCCGGAATCTTCGACAAAAGATCGACATTTACTTTTCGATCGATCGCGGCTTCGAGCAGCGTTGCCTGCTCGTCGTTTTTCTTTCGCCAATCGTTGTAAGTTTTTTCCCAGCGCTCGTAATCCGCGAGCAGCTTCTTTTTGTGTTCGGCGAAATAATCGTAGGTCGCCTTCGAGACAAAATAATGTTCGTCGGGCAATCCGAGACCTTTGCGCGCGGCATCGACAAATTTGGCGCCCGCCTCGCCGTGCGCTTTGAAGGTCCCCTCCACTTCCGGGATGCCTTTCCCGATCAACGTGTGCGCGACGATGAACTTCGGTTTCCCGTTGTCGTTCTCTTTTGCGCTGTCGAGGGCGTCGAGAAACGCCTGCATGTCGTGGCCGTTGATTTCCTGAACGTCGAACCCGTAGGCCTTGAATCGCGCAGCTGTGTCTTCGCTCTGCGTCATCTTCGCCGGAGCGTCGAGCGTGACCGCGTTCGAATCGTAAATCAGAATCAAATTATCGAGACCGAAATGCGCGGCGAACGCGCTCGCTTCCGCCGACACGCCTTCCTGCAGGCAGCCATCGCCCGCGAGACAAACGCAATGCTGATCGAAAATGCGGTGCTCACTCGTGTTAAATCGGGCCGCCGCCATTTTCATTGCGACCGCGATCCCAACCGCATTGCCGACACCTTGCCCAAGCGGACCAGTCGTGCACTCCACTCCCGGTGTTTCAAAAAATTCCGGGTGGCCAGGCGTTTTAGAATGCAACTGCCGGAAACGCTTGATCTCCGACATCGGCAAATCGTAGCCGCTCAGGTGCAGCCAGGCATAGAGAAACATGCTGCCGTGACCGGCCGAGAGAACAAAGTAATCACGGCCGATCCAGCGCGGCTTCTCCGGATTGTGCTTTAAAGCATGGCCATAAAGCACCGCGCCCATTTCGGCACAGCCCAAGGGAAGGCCGAGATGGCCAGATTGGGACGCTTGGACCGCGTCCATACAGAGACCGCGCGCTTCGGTAGCTGCGCGCGACAGCGCTTCAATGTTCAAGCTCATGAAAAGAAGGGTAGTTTATGGTTTTAGATCGGAGATTGCGCAATCTCTTTCCAAACTATCCGCTTTGTTCGCTTCGAGAGGTTCCAAGGGGACCGTTTTCGCCCTACCTATCTCGAAGTTGAATAACTTGTGAATAAAACCCCCCTCTGAGCCTGCTTTATTCACAGGATTCTGTGAATAAGGGTTTAATTTTCAACGCTTCGACGCCTAAGTTGGCTCTTCGATGAAGTTGTCTGAAATCGCTGCGATTCTGCGAGAAATCGGCGTTTCGCCGGTGAAAAGTCTCGGCCAAAACTTTTTACACGATCGAAATCTCGCGAAATGGCTTGTCGATCAAGCAGCCATCAGTCCGGAAGATTTTATCGTTGAGATCGGTCCTGGCCTTGGCGCGTTGACAGAACTTGCGTTGGCGAAGGGCGCGCGTGTTTCTGCGATCGAAAAAGACAAACGTCTGGTGCAGTTTCTTCGCGAGAAATTTCAAGGCGATGCGCTGGAAGTCGTGCATGGCGACGCGCTCGAATTTGATACGCGCATGTTGTATGCGCAGCCGAAAGTAAAATTGCTCGGGAATCTTCCTTACTATATTTCGAGTCAGCTCTTAATTAAGTTCCTGGAATATCCAAGCCCTATCTATCTGTGGTTGTTTATGTTACAAAAAGAGCTGGCGCGACGACTCGTTGCCACTCCCGCTACCAGCGATTACGGCGCACTCACGTTGCTCGTTCAGTTGCATCATCGCGTTGAATATTTGCGAACTGTTCCGGCGAGTGTGTTTCTTCCGAAGCCGGAAGTGGACTCGGCGCTGGTGCGCGTCACGCCGCGTGATCCGCAGGAGTTTCCAGCCTGTAACTACAAAGTATTCGAAGAACTGGTGCGACGCGGTTTCTCGCAGCGACGCAAACAAGTCGGAAAACTTATCCGCCATGCAGTGCCGAAATGGGAAATCGCAGCCGCTGAACTCGGACTCAACGTGAAAGCGCGCGCGGAAGAACTCTCGTTGCAGCAATGGATTGCATTAACCAACTACGTGGCCCCGATTGCCTCGGCAAGCAGCGAGGCTGGGCAAGAGGAGTCCTTCTCCATCGTGGACGAATTCGACCGGGTCATAGGCAGTTCTCCGAGGAGCCAAGTGCATGCGAATAACTTGCTTCATCGGGCAGTCCACCTCCTAATTTTCAACTCCGCCGGGGAGGTCTTCCTCCAACTGCGCTCCCGCCGGAAAGATCGACATCCCCTGCTCTGGGATTCAAGCGCCGCCGGGCATGTGAACGCCGGCGAAGAGTACGATCAGGCTGCGGCACGCGAGCTCAGAGAGGAGCTTGGGATCCAAATTCCCTTAGAGAACATCGCGAAGCTAACGGCGTCAGAGCGGACGGATTGCGAATTCGTTTCTCTCTACTGTGGATCGCACGATGCTAACCTGCGGCTCAACCCAGACGAGATTGAAGCCGGACAATTGTTCCCGCCAAGCATTGTTGATGCTTGGACCAAGGCGCGACCGCGGGATTTTGCGCCCGCGTTTCTCGAGTGCTGGAAAATCTGGCGCGAAAGAAATTCTTAACGCCGGCGTCGACGCCGAGATCTGGCTTTGGCGCCGCGCTTTGGAGCGCGACCCATCGCGGTGCGTTTGAATTTTCGCGCTGCTCGCCGCGCACCTTCCTTTCCGCCATAAAGGGAGTCGCTGAACATTCTGGTAACGGCATTCTTTCCCCGCAAAAAGTGCACCTGAAAGCCGTGCGTCTGTTTTTTGGCGCGCGTCTTCGTGTCGATGCGGCGGATGTTCGGTTCCGAATCGGGATTGGATCGTCTTCGCATGAGCGTCTGCCTAACAACTACGTTAAACAACGCGAGAATCAACGAGTCGCGTTGTTTTTATTATTGCAACGCGGTTTTTTCCGGCGGCGGCAAATCCCATCGGCGCCACCTTTTTTCGTACTCATCGGCCGGCAGGAGGACGTAACAGGGGTGCCGCGACGCACGCATCCACGCGATCATTTTTATGAGGTCCGCTTCAGCCATGGTCGTGCAACCGGTCGTGGCCCGGTTGACGCCGCGGCGAATGTGAAAAAAAATCGCGCTCCCCGCTCCCGGCACGGGCGGATCCGAGTTGTGCCGGATCTCGACCAGCCAATGGTAGGCGAAATCTCCCGAGCGCATTTTTTCGTGGGTGTAATTGTCGGGCGGATTTTGTGGGTTGATCACGATGTGGCGGTTATAATTGGGCGAGCGCGGATCGTCGCTCCATACATCCGCTTCTGTGACCTGATGATAGGGATAATCCCCGCCCGGCGGTAATTTGGCGTCGTAACCGAAGACTTTGCCGATTGCGAAAATTCCGGCCGGCGCCCGTCCGTCGCGTTCTTTTTTCCGCAAACCGGGCTCATCCTGGCCGCTAAGACCAGTGCCCCAGGCCAAGCCATTTTTTCCGAACAAAACCGGTAGCGCCGATGTCGTTGCGCTCCAATCGCCGCCGTGAGTGCGCTCAAACAATTGCAATTTCCCGCGCATCGAATTCCAGTCCGGCGCGATGGCCACGATCAGCTGCGAGCAATCGGTCGGAACGCCGTCGGCCCGCGCGCTGCTGGCGAGAGCGATCATACCCGCTCCAACCAAAACTCCACGCAACGCCTGTCCTGAGCTGAGTCGCAAGATCGACATAAACATTCGCAAATGTAGACGCACGGCTTATTGATTCCCTCGTTTGTCGTGAAAAAAATCTGGGCGGCTCTAATCCTGATCGCTTTTGTCTTCATCAGCTATGCGCCGGCGATGCGCAACGGTTTTGTCTGGGACGACACGGCCTTGATCTTGCGCGATCCGCTCATTCGCAGCTGGCGACTGATACCGGAAGGTTTCAATCACTTTCTCTTCGTGGACGCGACTGCGTCCGATTTCTATCGGCCGATTCAACGACTCAGTTACACGCTCGACTATGCGGCTTTTGCTTTTCGGCCCGGACCGTACCATCTGACCACCGTCCTTTGGCACAGCTTGGCGGCCGTCGCGTTGCTATTTTTTGCGGAAGAATTCCTCCTGAGCTTTGGGATCGAACGGCGACGATCCGCATTCATCGCGCTGGGTGTGGCCCTGGTCTGGGCAATTCATCCGGTACAAAGCGCCGCAGTCGTCTACGTGTCCGGTTTAGCCGATCCGCTTGCCGCCACATTCGGATTTGTTGGTTTATTTTTCATGCTTCGCGCGGTGCGCACGCTTGGTTCGCGGAAGCTGCTGCTTTTCATCGCGAGTGGTGCGGCACTTCTTTTGAGCGCGTTAAGCAAAGAATCCGGCCTGATTTTCCCTGTAATCGGAGTCACGTTTTTTCTGTGGAAAAAAAATTGGGCGGACCTGTGGAAAATGGCCGCGGTAACGGCTCTTGTTGCCGCAAGCTACTTCAGTCTGCGCGCCGGGGCCGAGCATAATCCCGCGCCAAGGCTGAGCCCTCCTCCCCCATTACTCGTTAGGCCGATCATTGTCTCGCGAGCGGTCGCTGAATACGCCGGCTTAATCTTATTTCCGCTGAACCTGCACATGGATCGTGATGTGGAGACGCAGCCGACAGGGTTCAATGACGCCAGCCTCGGGCGTGCGGCCTGGCGCGAATTGCAAACGCTGCTCGGTCTGATTCTAATCGCCGCGTTTTTTTATTGGATGCTGCGAACACGCACACGCAGTCCGGCAGTGTTTATCTCTTTCCTTTTCGCGCTGATTGCTTATTTGCCGGCGAGCGGCGTTGTCGCCTTGAACGCAACCGCCGCAGAACATTGGATTTATTTGCCGAGCGCATTCTTTTTTCTAGCGGTCGCTCTCGAGATCGCTGCCTTGAAAGAGAAACTAGCGCCGCGGAGGGTGGCAACCTCCACCGTGATGACGGGAGTGCTTGCGCTCTGGTTTGTATTTCTGGGTGCGCGCACATTTGTGCGAACATTCGATTGGAAAGACCAACGCACGTTTCTCGAACGCACGATTGCCCACGGAGGCGATTCGGCCAGGATGCTCATTAATTTAGCCGGACTGGAGTTGACCGAAGGAAAATTAGAAGACGCCGCGGTGCATTTGCATACTGCTTTGCAAAAGAAACCAGACCAACCCCTCGCTGTGATCAATCTGGCCGCAGTCGCGTTGAAACAAAACGACTTCAAGCTCGCGCGTCAGCTCATCACTCGGGCGACCAAAATGCCGCTAGTGGATGCGGAGGCCTATGAATATCTGGCCATTTTGGAAAACAAAGAGAACGGAAAAGTTGACCTGATTAGAATGCGGTTGGCCGCGCGGACCGGGCCACCTCATTGGTCGATTGAGAAACGTTACATTCAATTGCTCGACCAGACTGGCGGAACGGCCGCGGCGATCAATGAATTGCTCAGTTGCCTGCAAAGGCAATGGTATCGCGCTGACAGTTGGAAGTTATTGAGCGATCTGCATGCAAAACTTGGACATTCTGCGCAGGCGGCGGGAGCGCTCGAGAAGGCGCGCGCCTATGATGTTCACTTGTCAGAGTCGAAGTTAGAAAATTAGTCACGTCTAAGGAAAAACCCTACTGCGAAGCAGGATTGTGGGTCCTGAATAGGCAAGACCCGACTTCGTCAGTCTTTAAACATATGAAAACATATCTTCTTTACGGAGCGGCGCTGGCCATCCTGGGTTTGGCAGCGGCTCCACTTAATGGACAAACCCAGACCACGACCAGTTCGAGTAGCTCTGGTTACGTGCAGACGAGCAAAATCATCGGCACAAAAGTAAAGACCGCGCAAGGCGAAGAAGTCGGCGTCGTTAAAGACGTCGTGCTTGATCGCAGCAACGGTTGCATGGCTTATACCGTCCTCTCGGCGGGCGGTACCGGCACGCGAGTGGCGGGCCAAGCGAAGCTGGTTGCAGTTCCCTGGAGCGTTTACTCCGTCTCACCCGACGTGAGTTATCTCACGGTTAGCGTTGAGCGGGACCGTATCTACAACGCGCCAGTATTCGAGTACTCCCGAATCAGCGATACGACATATACCACCAATGTGTTCTCGCACTTCGGCGTGTCCGCTGGAGTTGGCGTATCTGGTGCCACGACCACGACAGGTGCGACAACAACAAGCGGCGCAACCACGCAAACTCAAACGGGCGCTTACCCTTCACCGACCGCAGCAATGAGCGCGTCGCCAGCCGCCAGCATGTCACCGAGCGCCACTGTGTCAGCAAGCGCTCCGCCGACAGCGAGCGCGGCAGCAACTGCTTCGGCCGCTGCCAGTGCAAGCGCGTCGCCTAGTAAAGGAACGCGGGCAAAAACCGGCGCATCGCCAGCTCCCACACCTTACAAGGCCAGTGAAACGAAGCAAGGAACGAGCGGCGAATCACCCGCAGAAACAACTGGCAGTCCTTCGAGCACGAAGGCTTCGAAGAAATCGACTAGCGCAGAGAAACCGACCAGCGCCGAGTCTTCAGCTGAGTCATCGGCAAGCCCTTCAGGCAAAAAGAGCTCGCATAAAAAGAGCAGCACGGAAGGCGCCGAAACCAGCGCAACACCTGGCGGAGAACAAGAATAATTATTTAGCGACCTGATTGGGTCGCATTTTCGAAAGCGGGAATGCCCAAAAGCATTCCCGCTTTTGTTTTAGATCGACATCAAACCTTCGCCTCTTCGATCTTTGCGGTGTCGCGCGCCAGGTGTTTTGCTCCCCAAAACCAGAACACTCCTGCAAATAATATCGTCAGCGAGACGAGAAAGAACGCGACGTTCATGTTCCAACGATCTCGAATGGCGCCGATAAGTGGAGGCGACGCCATATCGCCCAGGAGGTGAATAACAAAAATATTCAGTGCGAAGGCCGTCGCTCGGATGTTTGGAGATGTGACATTGGCCAGCGCGGTGTTCGTCGGCCCGGTATTAAAAAACAAAAAGAATACGGCGAAGAAGATGCAGATCCATGCTCCAGGAAAACGGATATAAAGCATTCCGATCGTCGCCGGAAAAGCGAACAAAACCGCCACACCGGAAACGAGAAAATATGAATTCGCAAAGCGCTTGCGCAGCAAATCCCCCGTCCAACCGCCGAGAAGCGTCGCAAAAAAACCGGCAACAGCTGTGATCGCACCAAAAGTGAGATTAATGTTCCCAAGCAAGTTATCACTGGCTGGAAATTCCCTGCCCCGGTCTGAATAAATGTAATCTGGAACCCACGCCGCGATCCCACCGATCGCAAATGTGAGCGCGGTCATCGCGGCGGTATTGATCAAATAAGACGGCGTCTGCAGGAGCTTCCGATAATCATTGAGAGTTGCTCGCTGTCTTACTGGGCTTAGCTCCGAGGTCGAGCTTGTCCGCGGGTCGCGCATGAACAAGCAAAGCGCAGCCAGAAGCAGCCCCGGCGGCACCACTAGATAAAATGCCCAATGCCAGTTGAGCAGGTCGGAAATCTTGCCGCCGAAAGCGTAGCCGAGTGCACCGCCCACCGGCATCGCGAGATAAAAGTAGGCCAAAGTTCGCCCCCGCCGTTCTATTGGATATAGGTCGGACAGAATTGTCGGCGCGGCGGGGCCGTAGCCCGCTTCTCCGATTCCGACAAACGCGCGGGTACAGAGCAAGATCGCAAACGAGCTGGCCCAGCCGGACCATCCGCTGGCGAGACTCCAGAGTGCGACGCTGATTGCGATGAGCCACCACCTCGATACGCGATCGGCCAGCCAACCTAAAATGGGCGCCGCGCACATGTAGCTGATCAGAAAAGCTGGAAATAACCATCCAGCTTTCTGAAACTGGTTCGGATCGCCCGCTAAAAATTCCTGGCGTATCCGCGGAAGCACCGCCGCCAAAATGTAACGGTCGATGTAATTGAAAAGATTAATAACGAGGAGCAACCAAAGCGCAGCAGTTGCGCTCGTGAATACTGTTTTGGGGCGAACCTCCATGACCACTTGCCGATTGGCAGATAGATGGCCGAGCGTTAATTGTAAATAATAAACGATGCCTCACATGTCCGCCGGTGAGCGCGCGCTCCATTTTGTTGCGCGGCCGCTCGTTAGTTTCTTTTATCGGGTCCACGCGCTCGGACTCGAACACTTGCCCGAAGGCGGATTTCTTCTTTTGCCTAATCACATCACGTGGGTCGATGCTATCGTCCTGCAACTCGCTTGCCCGCGACCGATTCGTTACATCATCGATCAGGAATTTTATCACAAACCGATCCTGCGCCCCTTTCTGCGCACGGTCGGCTGCATTCCGATTGACGTCCGCCATTCGCGTTCAGCGATTCGCGCCGCAACGGAACAGCTTGCCGCAGGCGAGATTGTTTGTCTTTTTCCGGAAGGTCAACTCACGCGCTCGGGGACATTGCTGCGACTGCGCCGCGGCTACGAATTGATTGCCCAACACGCGAACGCGGTCGTCATCCCCGTTTGGCTCGACCGGCTCTGGGGGTCGATCTTCTCGTTTCAGGGAGGAAAGTTTTTCACGAAATGGCCAAAGGAAATTCCATATCGCGTCACGGTCGCATTCGGCAGACCACTTGAGGCCAACGCCGCTGATATCGCGACTGTGCGCGAAGAGTTGCTCAAGCTCGGAGAGGTCTGCTACAGCCGCCGAGTTTCGTTAGATCGACATTTAGCCGAAGAATGCGTCCGCGGATTGAAACGCCGGCGTTTTTCAACCGCGGTCATCGATGGGATTGATAACAGCGAATTGAGCCGTGCAAAATTGCTCGGCGCGGCCGCCGCCCTGAGCCGTTTTCTTCGAAAGGAATTTTCCGATCCACGGATTGCGATCGTTTTGCCCGCCGGCAAAGGTTCGATGGTTGCGAATCTCGCCGTCACCCTCGCCGGAAAAGTGGCGGTCGATCTGAATTTCACTGCCGGGCGCACTGCGAACGAGTCTGCGTGTAAACGCGCTGACCTGCGCGTTGCAATCACGGCCACACAGTTCATGGAACGGGTGAAAGATTTTCGATGGCCGCAACGCATTCTGAAACTGGACGAACTAATGCCGCGCCTGAAATCGCGAATCCTTTTTTGGTGGATGATGTCGATCTTCGCCCCAACGCGCTTGCTTCTGCGATTGTTACAAGTCCCGAAACGCGGCGGTCACAGCGAAGCCGTGCTGCTGTTTACCAGCGGCAGTTCCGGAGAACCCAAGGGCGTGGTCCTCTCTCATCGCAATATTGTCGGAAACGTTTCCCAATTTCGCGAGCTGCTCGACGCGCGAAAGGAAGACGCCATTCTCGCGTCGCTGCCGTTTTTCCACAGCTTCGGATCGACCGTCACGCTTTGGTATCCGTTGATCGAAGGCGTCCGGATCGTCACCTATCCAAATCCGCTCGAAGTGGCGAAGAACGCGGCGTTGATCGAGAAATACAAACTCACGTTGCTTCTGGCGACGCCGACTTTTCTGCGCGGCTATTTGCGTAAAGCCGAGCCGCAGCAATTGCGAACTTTGCGACTGGTTATCACCGGCGCGGAAAAACTTCCGCTCGATCTTGCGAAAGCATTCGAAGACCGGTTCAACCAGCACGTCTTTGAAGGATATGGACTGACCGAGACTTCTCCGGTTGTGAGCGTGAACTTGCCCGACCCACAACCGACGAAATCCGGCGAACAAGTGCAGCCATCGAGCCGCCTTGGTTCAGTCGGCAAAATGGCCCCGGGCATCGCCGCCGAAATTCGCGAGCCGGAGAATGATCGAAAGCTTTCGTTGCATGAAACCGGAATGGTCTGGTTTCGTGGCGCAAATATTTTTGAAGGTTATTTGCATGATGAAAAACGCACGGCCGACGTTTTGCAGGATGGCTGGTTCAAGACGGGCGACATCGGCCGATTCGACGAAGATGGATTTCTTTACATCGAAGGACGGCTTTCGCGCTTCTCAAAGATCGGCGGCGAAATGGTTCCGCACGAAGCCGTCGAACAAAAGATCATCGATTTGCTGGGCTTTTCTGGAAAAGACGAACGCTTGGTCGCAATTGTCGGAGTCCAGGACGAATCCAAAGGCGAAGCACTCATTCTCCTCGCCGCGGTAGATGTCGATCTTGCCCAGCTGCGTGACAAACTCCGCGACGCCGGTGTGCCGAACTTGTGGATCCCAAAAAAGATTTGCCGGGCAGATTCGATCCCTGTCCTCGCCTCCGGCAAACTGGACCTCAAAAAATGCCAAGAGCTGGCAGCCGAAGAATGCTGAGGACCGGCCCCGGTTTATGCAGCCTTGCCGTCAGCGCGGTAGGGAAGCTTTGCGCGGTGGATTGATTCCGAGGAAATCGAGAGTGGGATGGAGTCCGCTGTAGGCCGCTTCTGCTAGCGCCTTCTGTCCATCGACCGAGGGGTGCCAGCCATCTACAGAGCTGATCAATTCCAAACGACTAAAATCCACGTTCTTTAACGCCTCGGAGTATTGGAGCCTGATGTTGGGGTAATTTTTGAGTTCGCGATTCAAGTTTCGAACCATAGCCTGAATTTCCGTCTCCATCATCAAACCAACTCGAATCGTGGTCTTGTGATAAACCGGCTTCAACGATTCGAAAGCGCGGTAACCGCTCTCGAGACGAGGATATAGTTTCGGATTCCGGGCGTGCAGCGCCGCAGCCTTCAGGTGCCCTCTAGAAAACGCCTCAAAATTCGCCATACCAAACACGACGATTCCAACTTTGTGATTCTCGGTTTTCGCACGGTTGATCAGCAATTGCAGCGACTCAGTGTAGTTCTTGCCGAAACGCGTCGCCATTTTTCGCAAGTGAGCTTCCGGGTGCTCGCGCTCGGCCGACGAAAGCCCTTCCACCCAGTCGATATTGTTGTGTCCGATCCAGATCATGATCAGGTCCGGCAGTCGGTCCTTTCCTACAATTCGACGCGTCTGCCCGGAGAGATTGCGCGTCCGGACGATTTTTCGGCGCAATCCTTCCTGCGCGCGGCTGGGCGCAACCAAAGCTCCAGCGCCGCTGTATTCTGTCGCCACCAGCGGAATGAACTGCTGCAGTCGTTCGTAGATGCTGAAGATGCTTTCCGGGGCGGGATCCGTGTCGAGGAACCAGTTTTTGCGACGTTCGGTTCTTGCTCGCCAAAACACGCTCCACGGTGCCGATACATAAAAATTCAGCGAGAGGCTGTCGCCAATCATCGAAACGTGTGGCAATCTACGAACCAGTTCGCGCCGATCGATTCGGCCGCTTCGGTATTCCAGATAATCGGGGTAGAACGGCGAGGACGGTTGGGAAATGCGCTCGCGGTAATCCGGGCTCGTTACCGAGGATGACTGTGTCGCTACGCGGTCGAATAGGAAGATGAGATTGACAAAGTCTGCAGCGCCGTGCTCGCCGATTTGGATTGGCAACGGCGGCGGGGTATCAGCAAACTCCTCCGTCCCGGCTACAAGCAAAACGATCGAAATTGCAAAAATTATTGCAAGTGTGGCAGTTCGCGTGATTGGACCCATTTTAGCGCAAACAACTTAATTGGCCGTTGAGTCCAAATTTCATGATGCGGCAACAATTTGCTTCTGGGGGTCGCCTTCGGCAAACTGAACCTCGCTACTAGCAAACGATGCCGACTCGATTCCATTCGGTTGCCAATCGCGCGGCATCGCTATCGATGAAGCTGCTATTCGGCTATTCGTCGCGCATCTACGTGGTCGATTGCGAGCATATCAATCGCGCCGGAGGATTTTTGCTCGCTTCAAATCACATCAGTCATTTCGATCCGCCCATCATCTCGTCGGTGGCGCGGCGGAAGATCGATTGGATGGCAATGGCCGAGTTTTTCCCGATTCCAGGGCTCGGACATTTTTTGAAGGCAGTGGACGCTTTTCCAGCCGCACGCGATCGGGCCGATCGCAAGACGATCCGGAGCGCGATCGAACGGCTGAAAGACGGCCGCATCGTCGGCGTGTTTCCCGAAGGCGGCATTCGCGATGGTGCGCGTTCCCTGCTCGGAGGCGCGCCGCTCCGCCCCGGCGCCTCGACACTCGCGCACATGGCGGGCGTTCCGATCGTGCCGTGCGTAATTCTCGGAAGCGATCGTCTCTACGCGAAAAGAAATTGGCTACCGCTTCGGCGAACACCGGTTTGGATCGCTTTCGGCCAGGCAATCTCGCATTTTCCTGAATTGGAAAAATCAGTCGCTCGTGCCCGGATTGAACAAGAGCTCGCCGATGGATTCCAGCGACTCTACGCGGAGCTGCGCAGGAAGTTTCAACTAACGCGCGACGATTTGCCGCATCCGCCGCGAGAGCGGATGCGCTCCCAACCGAAAAATCCTCGTCGCCGACTCCATCGCGCAGCTGCAAACGCAGTCGATTTTGCGATGTGCGTGTCGATGAACTTGGTGCAATCGCGTCACCGACTAAATGGACGGAGTGCGGAGGAAATGGACCGTTACGTCGTCGAATGCGAGAAACTAACGCCGCATGAATATTATGCCGCGCCGAAGGATGTCGGGCTGATCGCGGCGATTCAAAACGGCAACCGCTTTTCACTGACTTGGCGGAGCCCAATCGAAACGGAATTTCCGAGAAACAATGTTGCGCGCGCCGACTTTTTCCCGTGTGGCCGCGGAAAAGCGGCGCCGACTGTCTTCATGCTCCATGCGCTGATGTCGGCAACACACATCGGTTATTGGCGATGGGCCGCCCGATTCAATGAGCTTGGATGGAACGCCTGCTTTGTTCACCTGCCGTATCACTACTCGCGCGTGCCGCCTGGTCACTGGAACGGCGAACTTGCAATCACGGCGGATTTGATCCGAAACGCGGAAGGCTTGCGTCAGGGTGTTATCGAAGTGCGCCAACTGATCGGCGCATTGCGCGACCACGGTTATGGCGAATTCGGAATCCTCGGGACGAGCTACGGTGGCTGGATCGGTGCATTGCTCGCAATGGTCGAGCGCGATTTGCGATTCGTCGCGCTGATGTGCCCGATCGTGAATGTCGAACACGCAATTTGGCAAAATCCCGGAACGGCATTCATGCGGCGCGAATTACGCCGCGCGAAGATCGCACCCGAATTGGTAGCGCGGCATTTTCATCTCAGCTCGCCGCTGCACAACGAACCAGCGTGCGACCCGGCGCGCGTGCTCTTTGTGTCGGGTGATTTCGATTTGATCGCGCGGCCAGCCGACATCGACGCGATTCAGCAAAAATGGCGCGGCTCCGAACTGCTACGGGTCCCGCAAGGTCATTTCGGCTACCGAGTGATGCGCGAAACAGTCACGCGCCTGAAGGAGCGCGGGTTTTAGTCCAGATCGAGATAATCGTACCAATGCAATGCGCCCATCAGTCGTCGCAGCTCCTGGTTATCGGTCGATAGAGCGGGCAGCCATTCACTAATCAGCTCGCGTCTCCACCACCCTTTTTCGCCCACGGAAGCAAACCGATACCGATAAAGCCGTGCCCGAATGTAATGCGGCGGTTTATCCGGAAACGGATTATTGGCGAGCAGTGATAACGTGTCGGGATCGTTGTGCAAAAGTTTCCAGACAAAATGGAACGTCCAAGGGTAATCGCCGGGAGAGGCCATGGCCGCAAACCAGATTTGCCAGTCGATCCGGGGTTGATACGGCGCGACGAAAGCCGGCCGCCGATTCGGATCTCCCGGTTTGGCTACAAATTCGTATTCTTTCCATTTGGTCTCGCCGGTAATGACCGCGTCTTCGGTTCCTTCAAAGATAATTTCGTCGCGCTCGCGACCAACCGTTCCGAACGCGCCGTAGGTGTTAACCAAATCGAGCGGGTCGAACGAATAATTCATGAGTTGACGTCCGCCGACAAGGTTCAACACTGGCGCGACGCTCAACCAGGCAACAAGGATCGATAACGCGACGACGATTCCGTTGTTAACTCGCGAAGAGTGCGAGCGAGCTGCGGCTTCCTCCGCACGCTTCACCAGAGATTTCGGCAAAACGTGGCGTAGGAAGGTGTCATCAAAGCAGGCCAGAAACGGAATGATGGTCAGATAATTCAGAAACGAGAGATTCCCGCTAATAATGAGAAAGACCTGGAACAGAACCAGCAATGCGCCGGCGACGTGACGCGCGGTTCGCGGCCCAAATGAAAACCACGGGACGACCAGTTCGACGGTGTGGTTCCAAAGAGTCTCGATTTTATGAAACCAATGTGGTGCGAAATGAAGATAGCGACTGATCGGATTCGGAATCGGCTGCGTTTCATAGTGATAAAACATGCAGGTCAGATCGCGCCAGCATTCGTCGCCGCGTAATTTAATCAGACCCGCGCCGACCATGATTCGAAAGCCGAGCCAGCGGAAGAGCCAGAAGACCAAAATCGGCGGCCGAGAATTCGGAAATGGCCGCCCATCGAGTAACGGACAGAGAAAGATGGACAAGAAGCCTGTTTCCAGCAGCTGAATTTCCCAACCGTAGCCGTACCAAATCTGGCCGATGTGAACGATTGACATGTACATCCCCCAAAGGACGGCCAATAAAATTGCGTTTGCGTAGCCGCCCAGAACGATCAGCGAAAGCGCGAATCCGACCCAGGCGAAGATCGACATTCCCAGGTCGGTGCACCCGAACCAAAACAGCGTCGGCAAATGCAACATCCCTTCGGTGCGCGAACCGAGTTCTGCGTGAATGCTCGACAGATAAAAATCGGCCGGCGTTAAACCGCGACGACCAATCAAGGGCACCAGTTGTCGGGCCGCCACGAAGAATGAGACCGCGTAAACAAATCCGAGCAGACGCAGAATAACGAATCGCGTCAGCCAATAGGAATTTCCGCGCGCGAAAAATTTCTCGAGGACGTTTTCGTCATTCATCCCAGGCGATATTCAATTTATAAACACGTGTCATCCCGAGGCGCAAAAGACGCCGAGGGACCTCCCAAATGCGCACGCCATCACGCACGTTACACAAAGTGCAATTCAAAGGTCAGCGTGTTTTTGCGAGATTCCTCGCTTTCGCTCGGAATGACAACGCGGAGAATTTAATTCCGGTTTTAGTCGCGTTGACACTTTGCGCGATGCGATTCAACTTTGCTCCCTTCAAGCCAGGGTAGCTCAGCGGTAGAGCAGGGGACTCATAAGCCCTTGGTCGGGAGTTCAATTCTCCCCCCTGGCACTCCCCTACTCTTTCTTTTTCGAAACATACTGCGCGAGATCTTTCGCGCTTCCGCGCAGGGTGGCCATGAAGCAAACACCTTTGTCCTCTTTTACCACGCCGGCCCAGTGTTCCTGTTCAATAGAGCGCCAGCCCGAAAATTCGCGCGCCTTGCCGGTTTTCGGATCGCGTTCGGCCGGAAACAAAAAAAACTGCATTTTCTTTTCCACCACCCAAATTTGTGCGACCCGCTGGCCTTCCTCGTCGTCGAACACGCGACAGCCGAGTGTCTTTAATTCAGCGAATTCCGGCGGCACATCGTAACGCACGAGGCGATGCTTCATGAAAAGGAAATCGCCAAGTGCGCCGGCGTCGGTCTTCACCGGATCGAGCATCATTGAGTGGGTTGAACTCGCGGTCGTAAGCAAGCGGCGCGCTGTCGTTTCGCCCGGAAACCGGTTCATTCGCTCCACTAGTTGAAAAATTCCAACAATGGCGATGACCAACACCGCGATGCCAGTCGCGAGAAACGCCGGATTTTGCGCGTATTTTTGCCAACGACGACGCCTCGGCGCGATGAATGTGTCAGGTGGAATCCAATCCGTAATTTCCTCTGGGATCGGAATCGACTGAACCAGCGCGGCCGCCGCTGTGTCGAAATTCTGCTGAACGGCGAAGGCTTCGGTCTTGCGCGCGCGATGAAGCGCCGTCCGCAGCGCGCGATCGTCCACGCGTTCCTCACGAATCGGGGCGCAATGCACGAGCATTTTCTCTTTTCGCGAAAGTTGGATCGCACTCATGTTTCGGTCCTGGGCAAAGTCGCGTCCAGCCAGGCTTGGAATTGTCGCCGCCCGTCGCAGAGCAATTTCGACAACTCGGGCGGTTTCAGCTCGGTCACCGAAAGCAACTCGCGATAATTGAACTCATCGAGATAAAAAAGCGCCAGCGCGGTCCGCTGCGGTTCCCGCGCTCCGGAAATCCAGATGGCAAATTGCTGAGGCTCGAGCTTTTCGATTTGGGACGGCGCCGACTCGGCCAGTTCGTCCTGTTTGAGATCGACATCTTCGGCTTGCAAACCTTGCTCGCCTGCTTCGAGACAACGCCAGCGCGCGTTGCGAAAAAACCAGAGCCGATCGCGCGGCGCCTCGCTACCGGCCGCCAGTTGGGCAGCTTCGCGCAGAATCGCGTGAAACACTTCCTGCGCTTTCGCCGTATCAGCCAACATTAGAAAACAGAAGCGGTAGAGCTGAAGCAGATTTTGTTTTTCCTCGGCCACGCGGACTTCTTTCCCCAAAGCGGAATGTTACGCGCCTCGCGTAGATCGCAAGGGGAGATGCGATTCCGACGCAGCGGCGGTTCGGCGGAATGGAGATGGACGGGAAAGCCCGAGAGGGTAAGCCAGTGGGAACGAGCGAATCAACCGCCGCTACTTGAGCTCTTTCAGTCGGCGCGCGACTTCCTCGGCGTTCTCGCGACTGTTGAAGGCCGATATTCGGACATAACCTTCGCCTTGCGCGCCAAATCCGGCGCCAGGTGTAACGACCACATTTATTTCGCACAGCATTCGATCGAACATTTGCCAACTCGTTAGGCCTTTGGGCGTTCTTACCCAGATGTAAGGCGCATTCGTGCCGCCATAAACGGCCAGCCCGATTTTTTCGCACGCCTCGCGCAGAATTTTTGCATTGCCCATGTAATACTCGATCAGGGCGCGACATTGTTTTCGACCTTCGTCTGAATACAACGCTTCCGCGGCACGTTGGACGGGATAACTGACACTGTTGGCTTTCGTGCTCCAACGGCGGTGCCAAAGGGGATGGAGCGGCAATTTGTTCCCTGATTCGGTTCGAGCGAGCAACCTTTTCGGCATCACCGTGAAACCGCAACGGACGCCGGTGAATCCACCGATTTTGGAAAAGCTTCGGAATTCGACGGCGCATTCACGCGCGCCTTCGATTTCAAAAATGGAATGCGGAATTTTTCGATCGGAAATGTAAGCTTCGTAAGCGGCGTCGAATAAAATCAACGCATTGTGCTGACGCGCGTAATCGACCCAGCTTGCCAGTTGCTCGCGCGTAGCGACCGCGCCGGTCGGATTGTTTGGAAAACAAAGATAGATAAGATCGACATGCCCGTTTGGCGCCGCGGGAACGAAATTATTTTCGGCCGTGCACGGCAGATAAACGACACCTTCGTAGCTGCCATCCTTTCGCGCGGCCCCAGTGTGGCCCACCATCACATTGGTATCGACGTAAACCGGATAAACCGGATCGGTGATCGCGACTTTGTTTTGATCGCTCAGAATATCGAGAATGAAACCGCAGTCGCACTTCGAACCGTCGGACACGAAAATCTCATCGTCCGCGATGTCGATCTTGCGATCGCGGAAATCTTTCTGCGCGATTGCCGATCTCAGGAATTCGTACCCTTGCTCGGGTCCATAGCCGCGAAACGTTTCACGGTGCCCCAGCTCGTCAGCGGCGCGTTTGATCGCTTTGATGGCCGCCTGTGGCAACGGCTCGGTGACGTCGCCGATGCCGCAGCGAATCAAACGCTCGGCTGTGTTCGGATCCTTTTCGCAGAACTCTCGAACCCGGCGGGCGATCTCCGGAAAGAGATAACCGGCCTGAAGCTTGAGATAATTTTCGTTTAAGTAGGCCACGCCACGCTGTAGCGGCTAGTAATTCTTGGCCACAGCGTCCCAATTAACCACGTTCCACCAGGCTTTGATGTAATCGGGCCGGCGGTTTTGATAATTGAGATAGTAAGCGTGCTCCCAAACATCGACACCGAGGATCGGCGTGTTGCCGTCCATCAACGGGCTGTCCTGGTTCGGAGTCGAGATCACTTCTAACTTGCCGCTCTTGTTTTTGATCAACCACGCCCAGCCGCTGCCGAAACGGCCAACACCCGCCGCTGCGAATTTTTCTTTGAATTGATCGAACCCGCCGAAAGTCGATTTGATGTCGTCGGCGAGTTTGCCTTTCGGCTCGCCGCCCGCTTTCGGGCCCATGATTTTCCAGAAGAACGAGTGATTGGCGTGTCCGCCGCCGTTGTTGCGCACAACGGTGCGAATGTCTTCCGGAACGGATTTCAAATCACGGATCAGATCCTCAGCCGATTTTTTTTCCAGGTCGGCTTTGCCTTTGATCGCGTTGTTAACGTTGGTGATATAAGCCTGATGATGCTTGGTGTAATGGATCTCCATCGTTCGCGCGTCGATGTGCGGCTCGAGCGCGTTGTAGTCGTAAGGTAATTTCGGTAATTCGTAAGCCATAATAAACACGTTAAGCCGCGAGCAATGGCGGTCAATCGTCAGCGAGGTTCGGGGCCTTCACCGCACCGCCCGGGGGATTCCGAGCCGGACTGGCAACGTCAATCGCCCGACCTAAGCCTGATAAAATCCCGGCCGCGTGATGAACCCGTTTCGGCAATTTACGTAGGTCGCGAGCGCGAGGAGCGGAAAATTTTGGCGATACATGTCGTACTTGAGATAGAACACCCCCGGAAATCCCGTCCCGGTGATTTCCGGCTCCTCCCACGAACCGTCAGGCCTTTGTGAGCTCAACAGGAAACGCAGCCCGCGTTGAATGCTCGGCCGATCGAAATCACCGCACGCGCAAATTCCCATGATCGCCCATGCCGTTTGCGACGCGGTGCTTCTGCCGATTCCTTTCGTGGCCGGGTTCTCGTAGGTCGCGCACGTTTCGCCCCATCCGCCGTCGTCATTTTGACAGCTCTCGAGCCAATCGCGCCCGCGCAGGATCCAATCCTGGGTCATGTCGTAGCCGATGGCGCGTAATCCGCGTAGCACCTGCCAGGTGCCGTAAATGTAATTGACGCCCCAGCGCCCATACCACGAGCCGTCCGCTTCCTGGGTCTCGATCAAATAATGGATCGCATCTCGGACGCAACGCGTTTTTGGATTGAAAGCGATGTAGCCGAGCAATTCGAGCGTGCGCGCGGTCAGATCGCTGCAAGTTGGATCGAGAATCGCGTTGTGGTCCGCGAACGGCATGTCTTCGAGCCAAGGGGTCGTGACATTTTTATCAAACGCCGCCCACCCGCCGTCGCGACATTGAAAACTCAACTCCCAATCGAGCGCGCGCCGAAAAGCACCTTCCAATCCCCAATTTTCTTCCGGCCTAACGAGTCGTAATGCCATCAACACCATCGCGGTGTCGTCCACGTCGGGATAATAAACGTTGTTGTATTCAAACGCCCAACCGCTCGCCTCGGGATACGAATTGTTTAATGCCCAATCACCGCGAATACGCACTTCCTTGTCGAGAAGCCATTTCGCCGCCCGACGCAGCGACGGATCGTCCGCCGGCAAACCCGATTCGGCCAGCGCGATCAAAGTGATTGCGGTGTCCCAAACCGGCGACAAACACGGCTGAATCCGGAAGTCTTCGGGATCTTCCACAAACAAACCGGCGAAATCTTGCGCCGCCTTCTTGTAAGCCGGGTGATCTTTCGAATAACCGAGGACGCGCAGCGCGATCAAACAGTTGAGCATCGCCGGATAAACCGCGGCCAGACCGTCGCTTCCCTGCCCGATTCGCTCAAGCATCCAGCGCTCTGCTTCCTCGAGCGCCCGTTTCCGCATCGGGCGGAGCCGCAGCGGATGCAAAATTTTCAGAACGTCGTTGAGTCGCAGGAAAAAATTTCGCCAGGTCCAAAAACGTTCGCTCCGCGGCAAACGCAGGTCGCTCTGCTCGGTGCCGAGCGGATAAAGCTCATGCAATTGCTTGTTGCCCGGCAAGGAGCGCGTCGGCTTGAAATGATTGATGATCGCAAGCGGAATCAGCATCGCCCGGCTCCAGGACGACATTTTGTAGATGTGGAATGGCGCCCAGCGCGGCAGTAAAATCATTTCCACTGGAATGGTCGGCAGATATTTCCACGGAAATTGGCCGAGCAGCGCGAGATACAATTTACTGAAAGTGTTCATCCGCGGGATGCCGCCGAGCCGCAAAATGTTCTCCCGCGCCTTGCGCATGAACGGCAGATCCGGCGAATAACCGGCGAGCTTCAATGCGAAGTACCCTTTGACCGACGCATTGATCTCGCTCGGGCCGCCGAAATAAATATTCCAGCCGCCGTCCGGCAGTTGTCGTTTTAAAATGTGCCGGGCGCAGCGGTCTTGCAGAGAAAAGTCGATCTCGCCCAGCCAGTGCATGAAGAGCACGAAATCGGAGCACAGCGTGCTATCGACCAGCAATTCGCCGCACCAATGACCGTCCGGCCGTTGTTGACCCAAAAGATTTTGCTGTGCTCGGGCGATCGCGTCGGAAATCCCGGCATCAGTCGCCGAATACGGCTCAGCTCGCTCGGGAGCTGCGCTTGGCAATGCGATGACGTTTCGTGGCGAACTCATTGGGCTGTCGATTCTTACAACACCAACCTAACGGCTATCGATTCTAGGACGCTTGCGCAGCCGTAACTTCAGCGTTCTTACCAGTTTTGTGACCGTTCCCGCAGCTCACGCCGTTAAAGGCAAGAGTTTCGCTGCCGCGTCCTGTCGGTTTCGGTTTCGGTCCGAAATTAAACTTGATCGTCTTCCAAGTATCGCCGCGCTTCGCCTGCAAACCAAGGCTCGCCGTCGGTTCGTACCCGCAGTGCACCATGCAGTTCTCGCAGCGCGGATCGCGCGCCACGCCGTCCACCACGCCGTATTTCTCCCACTCCACCTTCTCCAGCAATTCGGAGTAGCTCGAATAATGCGCGTCGGTCATTAAATAGCAGGGACCTTTCCAACCGCGGATGTTCCGGGTCGGAATCGCCCAGGCCGAACAGGTCAGGTCGCGATGGCCGGCCAAAAATTCGAAATAGATCGGCGTCCCGAAGAGCGTGTAACGCTGCATCCATTCCTCGATCTTGCTGAACTTCTCGACCGTCATTTTGCGCGTGAGAAAGAAATTTTCCGGCCGCAAATTCAGCCGCTTGATCATATCCTTTTTGGCCGCGTCATACTCGTAGCCGGGCGAAATCGTGTGGCCGTCGACGCCGAGATCGGAAAGATAATCGAACATTTGTTCGACCTCCTTCATGTCGGTCTCCTTGTAGATCGTGGTGTTGGTCGCGACCTGATAGCCGAGAATTTTCGCCATCTTAATTGCGAGAATGCATTCTTTGAAAACCCCCTCGCGCTCGACGATCAGATCGTGGATCCGCTCGAGTCCATCGAGGCCCAATCGTTGGCTTATTTGGATCTTTCGGGCCTTTGCGAACCTCGGCCGCGTCTTTTTCACTAATCAAACCGGCCGCAATTAATTCGCCGATTTTGTCTTCCACGAACTTTGGTTGGATCGACAATTGCGATGCCGTCCACTCCCGCATTTTTTTGCGCATGAACATCGCGTTTGTGCAGATGTAGATGATTCGGTTCTGCTCGAGCAATCCCTGCACGAGCGCCTCGATATGCGGATAAATCAGCGGTTCGCCGCCGCAAATGGAGATCATCGGCGCGTTGCACTCCTCGGCCGCGCCCAGACAATCTTCCAGAGTCATCATATCCTTGAGCGAAGTGGAGTATTCGCGAATCCGCCCGCATCCGGTGCAGGTCAGGTTGCAGGTATGCAGCGGTTCCAACTGCAACACGGTGGCGAATTTTTTCGTGCCG
>Ga0209156_10000553_pt1 | contig 32016 bp, 32 predicted proteins | sample GraSoiAngelo_124_FD_185881 | JGI IMG/M metagenome (GOLD analysis project Ga0209156, IMG submission 185881) | Grasslands soil microbial communities from the Angelo Coastal Reserve, California, USA - 14_0927_05_20cm (SPAdes) (version 2) | ecosystem: Environmental > Terrestrial > Soil > Grasslands... | reverse complement strand
AATTCATCGATGCCAGTCCGGAGTTCCGTCTGGTGCGATCCTTTCCGAGCGCCAGCGTCTATCATTACGAGCCCGCCGGGCTCTGACCCCGATTTTCAGGCACGATTTTCACGCAGCCCTCTTCTTGCGCTGGGCGTCCTTGACGTGCATCTGGGCGTAAGCGCCATGCGCGGCGGCTTCGGCGTCGCCGACATGCACCGGCAGCGCCATGTCGTTGAGCACCGAGCCGAGCGCCGACAGGCACAGCATCACGTTGTCCGGGCGGCAGCTGTAGCCCATCAGGCCGAAGCGCCAGATCCTGCCCTTGAGCGGCCCGAGGCCGGCGCCGATCTCGAGGCCGAACTCGGTGAGCAGCGTGCTGCGCACCCTGGCTTCGTCCACGCCCTCGGGACACAGCACGGCATTCATCTGCGGCAGCTGATCTTTTTCTGCAACCAAGAATTTCATTCCCATTGCTTCCAGGCCGGCCTTCAACGCGAAGTGGTGGCGCGAGTGGCGCGCCCAGGAGTTCTCCAGGCCTTCCTCGCGCAGCAGCAGCAGCGCCTCGTGCAGCGCGAACAGCGAATTCGTCGGCGCGGTGTGGTGATAGGTGCGCGCGCCCGCGTTCCAGTAGCCCAGCAGCAGGTTCATGTCCATGAACCAGCTGTGGATCTTGTCCTTCCTCTTCTTCACGTGCTCGACCACGCGCTCGGAGAACGAGACCGGCGACAGCCCCGGCGTGCACGACAGGCACTTCTGGCTCGCCGAGTAGATGGCATCGATCTCCCACTCGTCGACCTTGACCGGCGTTCCGCCGAGCGAGGTGACGGCGTCGACGATCACCAGCGCGCCGTGCTTGTGCGCGATCTGCGTCAGGAGCTTCGCGTCGGACTGGCAGCCGGTGGAGGTTTCCGCGTGCACGAAGGCGACCAGCTTCGCGTCCCGGTTTTTCTTCAGCGCGTCCTCGAGCTTCTGCGGGTCGACCGGCTCGCCCCACTTGTCCTCGACCACGACGGGCGATCCGCCGCAGCGCGCCGCGTTCTCGAGCATGCGGCCGCCGAAGACGCCGTTCTGGCAGACGATCACCTTGTCCCCCGGCGTCACCATGTTCACGAAGCAGTACTCCATGCCCACGGAACCGGGCCCCGACAGCGGGAAGGTCAGCGGGTTCTTCGTCTGGTAGACGTAGCGCAGCAGCGATTTCAGCTCCTCCATCATCTCGACGAAGATCGGGTCGAGGTAGCCGATGGCCGGCTGGCTCATCGTGGTGAGCACGCGCGGATGGATCTCCGTCGGGCCCGGCCCCATCAGCGTTCTCTGCGGCGGGTGGAACGAGTAGATGCGCTTGGCGGGGGCGTACTGGCTCATGGGATCGGTCTCCGAGAGAATCCCGAAGGGCGCGTCGCCGGGGCGCGACTTCACGCGCACCGGGTTCTTCGCGCTCGCTTCGTTGATGACTTCGACTGCGCTGATGCGGCCCTGGGTAAGGCGCTCGACCTCGCCGGCCCAGCGCGCGGGCACGTAGCCGACCTTGACCCAGTTGTGCACCACGGCGCGATCCAGCTGGAAAGCGCGCGCGAGCTCCGCCTGGCTGCCGAAGATCTCGACGAGTAGCTCCGCGCAATTCATCATGTCTGTGCTCGTCGCAAACGTAGCATGTCAAATTCAGTTTGACAAGAGAGACCCCATAGTGAAACCGGACCATCCTGTAGCCTTCAAACCCGAAACCGTCGGCTTCAGACCCGAAACGGCAGCCGACGCCTGGCTGGGCCTGCTCGCGGCGCGCGGCGTCGAATACCTCTTCGCCAACGGCGGCACCGATTTCGCCCCGGTCGTCGAGGCCTGCGCCAAGGGCCAGGCGCTCGGCTGGCGGCTGCCCGAAGTGGTGATCGTGCCGCACGAGAACCTCGGCGTCGCGATGGCGCATGGCTACACCATGATCACCGGCCGGCCGCAGGCGATGATGGTGCACGTCGGCGTCGGCACGGCCAACGCCGTGAACGGCCTCATGAACGCCTCGCGCATGAACATCCCGATCCTCTTCAGCGCGGGCCGCACGCCGCTCACCGAGTCGGGCGCGCTGCCCGGCGCGCGCAACAACTACATCCACTGGGCGCAGGAGCACTTCGACCAGGGCGGCATGCTGCGCGAGTTCATGAAATGGGACTACGAGCTGCGTCACCCGGAGCAGGTCGAGACGATCCTCGATCGCGCGCTCGCTATCGCGAAGAGCGAACCCCAGGGACCGGTATACGTGACCCTACCCAGGGAAATTCTTGCCTCTCAATTTCCGGGAAAATTTTCAGAAAGCACCACCATCTCTCCCGCCTCGCCACCCGCGCCGGATCCCGACACGCTTGACGAGGTTGCCAAGCTCCTCGGCCGTGCAGAAAATCCACTGCTGATCACGGCGAACGGCGGCCGCAGCGTCGAAGCGGCGCGTGCCATCCAGCAGCTCGCCGAGACCTTTGCCATTCCGGTCATCCACTACCGTCCGCGCTATCTGGCGCTGCCGACCGAGCATCCGCTCGCCGCGGGCTGGGATCCGCAGGCCCTGCTGCCGCAGTCCGACCTGATCCTGGTGGTCGATTGCGACGTGCCGTGGCTGCCGGCGCAGGGCAATCCCAGGCCCGAAGCGAACGTGATCCATATCGGCCCAGACCCGCTCTTTGCGCGCTATCCGCTGCGCGGGTTCAGGACCGACCTCGCGCTCACTGGCGGCGTCGCGACGACGCTTGACGCCTTGTGCGAGCGCACGCAGAAACACGCTTCTGCTTCTCACGTAGAAAATCGAAGGCAGGCTGTGACTGCGCAATCGACTGCGACCCGTCGCCAGGCGCGCGGCGGCCCGGCTGCGATGACTCCCAGGTTCGCATCGCAGTGCGTGAACCGGCTGCTGGCCGACGACACGATCCTCGTCAACGAGTACCCGATCCTGCTCGAGGAGCTGACGATCCGCGAGCCGATGCGCTACTTCGGCAACCCGCCCTCCGGCGGCCTGGGCTGGGGCCTGGGCGCCGCGCTCGGCGCGAAGCTCGCCTCGCCCGACAAGACGCTGATCGCGACCCTCGGCGACGGCTCCTACATGTTCGGCAACCCGACGCCCGGCCATTTCGTCGGCGAAGGCATGCGCCTGCCGGTGCTCTACGTCATCTTCAACAACGCGCGCTGGGCGGCCGTGCACCGCTCGACGCTCGGCGTCTATCCGAAAGGTTACGCGTCGAAGACCTCCCGGCCGCCCTTCGCCACGCTCGAGCCCTCGCCGCGCTTCGAGCACATCATCGCGGCAAGCGGCGGACATGGCGAGCGCGTCACCGAGCCCTCGAAGCTGATGCCCGCGCTCGAGCGGGCGATGAAGGTCGTACGGGACGAAAAGCGGCAGGCGCTCGTGAATGTCTGCCTCGAAGCAAGCTACGTAAAGACGAGCTGATGAAGACGGTCATTGCAGCGCTGGCGGGTACGGGACTCGCGCTCTTGGTCGCGGCAGCCGCATGGGCGCAGTCGGTGTTCGTCGTCAGCCTTTCCTCTTCGCAAGCGCAAATAGTCGTCAATGGGACGGCGGCGCGCGCGCTGTGGATCGGGGAAACGTCGCCCGAAGGCGTGACGCTCTCCGACATTCGCAACGGCCTCGCCAGCTTCGAGGCCGGCGGGCGGCGCTTCACGCTCGGCCTCGGTCAGTCGAGCGTTGCGGAAACGGTGCTGCGCGCGAGCTCTAGCGGCCATTTTTTTGCCGACGCCGCGCTCAACGGCGTGACCTTCCCGGCGGTGATCGACACCGGCGCGACCCTTGTAGTCCTCAACTGGGATCAGGCCGAGCGCATGGGAATCGATCTGCGCCAAAGCCGGCGCGTGACGACGCACACTGCCAACGGCCCGGTGCCGGCCTACGTGATAACGCTGGCGAGCGTGCAGGTGGGCGAGCTCGGTCTGCTCGACGTTCCAGCGATGGTGATCGAAGGCGGCGCCGAAAAGCTCCCGGCCGTGCTGATCGGCATGAGCTTCCTCAAGCATTTCGAGATGCGCCGCGCGGGCCAGACCATGACGCTTACGCGCTCTAATCCCCCGTAGCATGGGCCGGATTCTATCTGGACTCCATGACGCGCTTCAGCACCTCGTCTTTCATGCCGAAGCTCTGCCCTTCGCCCGGAAAGCTGCCGTTGCGCACGTCGGCGGCATAGCGGGCGACGGCGTCCCTGATCGCCGCGCCGGCTTCCGCGTAGCGCTTGACGAAGCTCGGCGTAAAGCCGGAGTAGAGGCCGACCAGGTCATGGAACACGAGGACCTGGCCGTCGCAATGCGCACCCGCGCCGATGCCGATGGTCGGGATGGCGATGCGCTCGGTGACCAGGCGCGCGAGCGGCGAAGGCACCAGCTCCAGCACCACGCCCCAGCAGCCGGCGCGCTCGAGCGCCTGCGCGCCTTCCATGATGCGCCGCGCGTTCTCCTCGTCCTTTCCCTGCAGCTTGTAGCCGCCAAGCGCCGACGCGGTCTGCGGAGTGAGGCCGACATGGCCCAGAACCGGCACGCCGGCGCGCGCCAGCGCCTCGATGATCGGCACGATCTCGGCACCGCCCTCGAGCTTCACCGAATCCGCGCCCGCCTCCTTCATCAGCCGCGCCGCATTGGCGAGCGCCTGCTCGGGCGTGCCGTACGAGAGGAACGGCAGGTCGGCGATGACGAACCCCTCGGGCGCGCCGCGCCGGGTGGCCTTGGTGTGATGCACCATGTCGTCGATCGTCACCGGCAGCGTGCTGCCGTAGCCGAGGACCACCATGCCGAGCGAGTCGCCGACCAGGATCAGGTCGATGCCCGCCTCGGCCACCAGGCGCGCGCTCGGGAAATCGTACGCGGTCAGCATCGCCAGCCGCGCGCCCTTCTTGCGCCTCAGCTCAAGAACGGTCGGCTTCATGGCGCAGGCCTGCGAAATCGAACAGCTTGCGGTCGAGCAGGTGCGACGGGCTCACGTCGGTGAGCGCGCGCACGATCGACTCGACGCGGCCGGGGTGGCGCTTTTCCCACTCGGCGAGCATCTGGCGCACCACCTGCCGCTGCAGGTTTTCCTGCGCGCCGCACAGCTTGCACGGAATGATCGGGAAAGCCTTCAGCTCGGCGTAAGCGATCAGATCGTCCTCGCTCACGTACGCGAGCGGGCGGATCACCACGTGCCTGCCGTCGTCCGAGCGCAGCTTCGCCGGCATCGCCTTCAGTTTGCCGCCGTGGAACAGGTTGAGAAAAAAGGTGGCGAGGATGTCGTCGCGGTGATGGCCGAGCGCGATCTTGGTCGCGCCGAGCTCGCCGGCAACCCGGTACAGCGCCCCGCGTCGCAGCCGCGAGCAGAGCGAGCACATCGTCTTGCCCTCCGGGATCACGCGCTTTACCACCGAGTAGGTGTCCTGCTCGACGACGCGATAGGGTACGCCGCGGCTTTCGAGATACTCGGGCAGCACGCGGGCCGGAAAGCCGGGCTGCTTCTGGTCCAGATTTACCGCAATTACCTCGAAGGCGACCGGAGACTTGATTCTTAAACTTATTAATAAATCCAGAAGAGCGTGGCTGTCCTTTCCTCCCGAGAGGCAGACCATCACGCGGTCGCCTGCCTCGATCATGTTGAAGTCGGCGATCGCCTCGCCCACCTGCCGGCGCAGGCGCTTGGCGAGCTTGTTTTCTTCGTACTCGATTTTGCGAGGAGCTGGAATCATAGGAAGGTCGAACGGCCGCCATCGACCGCGAGGATCTGCCCGGTGACGAAGGGCGCGCAGGCGAGGAAGTGTACCGCCTCGGCGACGTCCTCGGGCGAGCCGATGCGCCCGAGCGGCGTGGTGGCGAGGATGCGTGCGCGCTCGGCCTGCTCGAACTGGCCGTCGTCCGGCCAGGCGATGGCCCCCGGCGCGACGCCGTTCACGCGCACCTCCGGCGCGAGCTCGAGCGCAAGCGAGCGCGTGAGCGCGGCGAGCCCGGCCTTGGCGATGCTGTACACCGGGTAGCCCTTCAGGGGCCGCTCGCCGTGGATGTCGATGAGGTTGACGATCGCGCCCCGGTTTTTCGCCAGCTGCGGCGCCGCCTCCTGCGAGATGAACAGCGGCGCGCGCAGGTTGGAGCCGATCAGCTCCTCCCAGTGCGAGGGCTCGATGGCGCCGACCGGTACCGCGAAAAAGCTCGACGCATTGTTCACGACCACGTCGAGCCGGCCGAAGCTCTCCAGCGCCGCCCCGACCAGCGCCCGGGGAGCGATCGGCGCGACCAGCTCGGCTTTCACCTTGGCGGCGCTTTTCGGCCGCAGCGCGTTCAGCTCCGCTACGAGGCGCGAGGCGTCGGCCTCGGAATCGCGGTAATGCACCAGCACGTTCGCGCCGGCGGCATGCAGGCGACGCGAGATCGCGGCGCCGATGCGCCGCGCGCCGCCGGTGACCAGCGCGCTCCTGCCTTGCAGCGAGCCATCCATGAGCGCCTTGAATTCTAGGGTAAATTCGCCGCATGCTCGCCCGCCTTGCCAACGAGATCGAAGCGCACGGCTGGATCTCGTTCGCGCGCTACATGCAGCTGGTGCTGCACGAGCCCGGCCTGGGCTATTACGCCGCTGGCCGTGCGAAGTTCGGTCGCGCCGGGGATTTCGTCACGGCACCGGAGCTGGGCAAGCTGTTCGGGCGCACGCTCGCTCGGCAGTTAAGGCAGATCGGCGGTCCGGTGCTTGAAATAGGAGCCGGCAGCGGCGCGCTCGCCGAGGCCCTGCTCGGAGAATCGCCGCGCGAATACCTGATCCTCGAGACCAGCGCCGAGCTGCGCGAGCGCCAGCGCGCGCGCCTCGGAAACCGGGTGCAGTTCATCGACCGCCTGCCGGCGCGCCTGGCCGGCGCGGTCATCGCCAACGAAGTCGTCGACGCGATGCCGGTGCACGCGGTGGCCTGGACCGGGCGCGGCGTCATGGAAAGAGGCGTGTCGTTGCGGGACGGAAAACTCGTCTGGGCGGAAAAGCCGGCGAGCGGCGAGCTGCTGGAAGAAGCGCGGGCGATCAAGGTGCCCACCCCCTATCAGAGCGAGATCAATCTGGCGGCGCGTGCCTGGATGCGCACGCTCGGCGAGCGGCTGGCCGAAGGCGCGATCTTCGTCATCGACTACGGCTTTCCGCGGCACGAGTACTACCACCCGCAACGCGCGACTGGCACTCTGATGTGCCATTACCGCCACCAGGCGCACGGCGACCCGTTCCTGCACCCCGGCGAGCAGGACGTCACCGCCCATGTCGACTTCAGCGCCCTCGCCGACGCCGCGCGCGCCGCACGGCTCGAGGTCCTAGGTTACGCCACGCAGGCGCAATTCCTCGTCAATTGCGGCATCACGGAAGTGCTCGGCGAAGCTAATGTCGAGAGCGCTCTGCATTACGCGCCGCTCGCCGCCGAGGCAAACCAGCTGCTTTCCCCGGCGGAGATGGGCGAGCTTTTCAAAGTACTCGCGGTCGGGCGCGGAGTGGACCGGCCCTTGCTGGGCTTTGCGCGTGGCGATCGCTCGAATGCGCTTTGAGCTCGTGCTCCTCGTCGCCCTGGCCTCGCCAGCAGCGGCGGACGAGATCGCCGATGCGAAGAGACGCTGGGCCGAAAGCCCGCACGGGCCGCTGCTCGAGCGCATCCTGCCGCCGACCTTCGAGGAAAGACAGCTGCCGCAGCCGCACTCGCGCGGCGCGCGCCTGACGCTGCGCTACTGCGTGCAATGCCACAACCTGCCCAACCCGGCGATGCACCATGCGCAAAAGTGGCCCGGCATCGTCGAGCGCATGGTGCTGCGCATGCAGGGCCGCGGCAACCTGGGAACGCTGATGTCGGAGATGATGGCCGGCGTGCAGGCGCCGAGCGAGGAGGAAGCCGCAGTGCTCGTCGCCTACCTGAAGAGGCACGCGCAAAAACCGCTTGACCCGAAGCGCTACCCCGAGGTGACCGAACCTTCGGGCGAAGCCTTCCGGCTCGCCTGCAGCCAGTGCCACGTGCTGCCTGATCCCAAGCGCCACACCGCCGGGGAATGGCGTATCGTCGTGACGCGCATGCAGGAAAACATGCTGTGGATGAACCGGGTGGTCGGCTCGCGGCCGGCGCCGGGCGAGCCGCAGTTGCGCGTCGAGGAGATCAACGCCTTCCTGGAAAAGTATGCGAGGCGCCCTTGAGCAGCGTCAGTTGCCGGTAAACGTGTTGACGCCGCCGAGCGACATCATCTCGGTAAAGACGTCGAAAAAGTAGTACTGCAGGACGGCGCAGACCAAAAGGATCGCGAGAATCCAGCGCTTGGCCTTTGCCCAGCGCTTCACGTCCGGAGAATCGGCGCCGCTCTTCGTGCCCAGCTCGTCGATATACCCGCGCAGCTTCTCGCGCTTGCGGCCGCTTTCGCGCGCCCTCTCGTTCAGCCCGCGGGTCACGCGGATCAGGTTGCGGATCAGGTGCAGCGCGGTCTCGGGATGTTTGAGGAGAAGAGCCCTGACGTCGGCGCCCGAGATTTCGGCGAGCCTGGAGGGCTGCAGCGACATGACGGAAGCCGCGCGCGGCTTGTCGTCGAGCGTCATCTCGCCAAAGTACTGCCCGGGGCCCTTGACGTCGAGGGGGATCTCCTTGCCGCCTTCCTCCCCGAGATAGACCTTCACCTTTCCCGACAGGATCATGTACAGCGCGTCGGTGCGATCGCCCTCTCGAACGATCACTTCGCTCTCCGGGACGTTGCGGATCGCCACCCGCTGGGCAATCATCAGCAGGTCTTCGTCGGGAAGGCCTTCGAACAGCGGAATCCTCTTCAGATCTGCCAGCATGGCCGCCGCAAATCTTAGCGCTAATTCAATGGGGGCACCGCCATGCCCCGGGCCACGGCCGGCCGCGCGCCGATGCCTTCGTACCAGCGCTTGACGTTCGGATAATCGGATAAATCGACCCGGTGCCACTCGTGGCGCGCGACCCAGGGATAGATCGCGATGTCCGCGATGGAGTACTCCTGGGAGAAATACTCGCTTTTCGCCAAGCGGCTATCCATGACCGCGTACAGGCGCTTCGCCTCTCTGCCGTAGCGCTCGCTGCCGTAGGGGATCTCGTCCTTCTTCGCGCGCATGAAATGATGCGCCTGGCCGAAGCTCGGCCCGACGCCGCCCATCTGGAACATCAGCCACTGCAGCGCATCGTACTTCCCGCGCGAGGTGGGCGGCAGGAATTTGCCGGTCTTGCCGGCGAGGTAGACGAGGATCGCGCCAGATTCCATGAGCGCGAGCGGCTCGCCGTCGGGGCCCTCCGGATCGACGATCGACGGGATCTTGCTGTTCGGGTTGATCGCGACGTATTCAGGCGTGAACTGGTCGCCCCTGCCGATGTCGATCTTGTGAACGCGGTAAGGCAGGCCGCATTCCTCCAGCATGATCGAAACCTTGCGCCCGTTCGGCGTGCTCCACGTATAGAGTTCAATCATGTTGAAGTGGCTGCTTACGGTTCTGGTCGTGCTCGTCATTCTAGCGGCCGTCGCGCCGTGGTTCGGGCGCCTGGGCCTCGGCCGGCTGCCGGGCGATTTGCGCATCCCGGTGCGCGGGCGGATGTATTACGTCCCGTTCGCCAGCACCGTGCTGCTGTCGCTATTGGCTTGGGCGCTCGCCAAGCTGCTTTAGCCGCTCGGCGATCCCCGGCCCCACCCACATCTGCGGCCGCGACGGCTCCAATCCTTCCGCGGCTTCCTGCTTCGCGACGAGCTCCTTGGCGATCTCGAACGCCTGGGTGAACGAGCGCGTTCGCGCGAGCGCGTCGCGGAAATACGCCTGGCCGAAGTAGGTGAATTCGCGCCCTGCCTCGCAGCCGAACGACGTGCGGTCCGGTGCGGCCGCGGCGATGACCACCGTGTTGTCGTCGCGCAGGGGCTCGACATACCCGCCCGAGTAGCAGGCCGAGACGACGATCACGCGCCACTTGATCCCCGAGTCCTGGAGGATGCGGGCGAGCGCGGTGGGAGTCAGTGCGGCGAGCTCGAGCGGCGGCTGGGAGGCCGAAAGACGGTGCTCGCGATCACCGTGCGCCGACAGGAAAAGGAACAGCGCGTCCTCCTCGGTGTTCATCGCCTCGCCCACCCGGTTGAGCGCGCGAGAGAGGTTGGTCACGCTGCCGATGGGGAATTCCTCCAGCGCGTCGCGGCTGCTCGCGAGGGCGATGGAGCGCCCCGCGGTGCCGAAGCGCTCGTCGAACAGCCGCTTCACGTAGCGCATCTCGCGCAGGAACACATCCTGGCTGCCGTCGGGCGCGAAGCCGACGAAGTACAGCTCCGGCACGCCGGGGCGGCCGCGCCGCAGCCCGGCGAGCGCGCGCTCGATCAGCTGCCCCTGCAAGTGAAACGCGCGCTCGTCGGCGAGGCCTGCGCCCGCTTCCTCGTCCTGCGCGGCGCTCGGCAGCCAGACGTCGGTCTCGGGAAACACGAAGAACGCGATGGCGATCATCGCGCCGACCGCAAGCGTGCCCTGGTACAGCTGCGGGCGGCGCGCGCCCATGACCACCGCGACGGCGCGCACCGAGGCGATCAGGGTCCAGCCAACGAGGATCCACAGCACGACCTCGCCGAGCCCGCTCGCGGCGGGGACCACCAGCTCGAACCACGGTTGGCTCGCGCTCAACGCCACGGCGAGCGACAGCAGCTTCTCCTGCGCGCCATAGGCGAGCGCAACGAGCAGCGCGGTGCCGAGAACCAGCGAGATGCTGGCGAGATACATGGGAATCGCCAACGGATTGAGCTCGCCTTCGAAACCGGCAAGCACCGCCCCGACCGCGACCCACGCCACGAAGCCGGAGAGCGCCAGCAAGACGAAATCGAGCCCCGAGACGCGGTAATCGGACGCGCGCACGGGCAGGAACAGCGCGAGCCGCAGCCCGGCGAGCAGGTTCTTCGCCAGCGAAGAAAGACGAAACCTCACAGCGCCCGGGCGATGGCGTGGACGCGGGCCGCGTCGACCAGGGACGGTATCTCGGATTGAGAACCTGCTTTTGCGGCAATGGCGCCGGCGTCCACCGCGGTCGCGGCTTCGAGCGCACGCTGCAGACGCGCGACGTCGACGGCGGGATCGGCAAGCCCGGCGACCTCGAGCAGATCCTTGAAGCGCTCCGCGCGCCGGAACGCGTCGGCGCGCTTCAGCAGCTCGAGCAATGCCTGCGGCGAAGCCGAGTGCGCGGCGCGCAACGCCGGCCGGTAGCGGCACGCCAGGAGCGCCAGCTCGCGCTCTTCGCCCGGCGCCCGCAGGCGCTCGCAAAGAGCGTTGACTTCGGCTTCCTTCAGCGGCCACGCGAGCAGCGCGAAGCGCACCGGGACCGACCCGGACAGCTTTTTCGGGACGGCTTTCAGCTCCGGGAGCAGTTGTTGCCGCAGCCCGCAGGCCTCCAGCACTTCGAACATGCGCTCAGGGTGCGGCTCGGCCAGCCCGCGTGAGAATTCCTGCCACACGCGCTCGGGCACCAGGAAGTCGGCCTCGCCCGAGTTCACCATCGCCTTCATGAGCTGCATCGTTTCGTCGGCCACCCGGAAGCCGAAGCGCGCGGCAAAGCGCGCGACGCGCAGGATCCGCACCGGGTCCTCGGCAAAGGCCTGGCTCACGTGGCGCAGCACCCCTTCCTTGAGGTCGCGGCGGCCGCCGAACGGATCGATCAGCGTGCCATCGTCGGCCTTCGCCATGGCGTTGATCGTGAGGTCGCGCCGCTGCAGGTCGTCTTCGAGCGTGACCTCCGGGGCGGCATGCACCGTAAAGCCCTTGTAGCCGCGGCCGCTCTTGCGCTCGGTACGAGCGAGCGCGTGCTCCTCGTGCGTCGCGGGGTGCAAAAACACCGGGAAATCCCTGCCGACGGGCTTGAAGCCGAGGCGGACCATCTCCTCGGGCGTCGCGCCGACGACGACGTGATCCCTGTCCTTCACAGGCAGGCCCAGCAGTTCGTCGCGCACCGCCCCGCCGACGACGTACGTCTTCACTCGGCCATGTCGAACTGCGGAATGACCTCGGTCTCGCGCTGCGCCGCTTCGATCCACTCGCGCATCGCGGGCAGCGCGAGCACGGCATCGGCGTAGGCGCGGCACGCCGGCGGCAGCTCGACCTCGTAGGTCCTGAAGCGCAGCACCACCGGCGCGTACATCGCGTCCGCAGCGCCGAACGCTCCGAACAGGAACGGCTGCCTGCACTTCGACCAGATCTCCACGACCCGCTCGATTTCTGCAAGCACTTCCGGCGTTCTCCCCTTGCCGGGATAGCGCTTGCGCACGTTCATGCTCATGTGCTCGCGCAGCTTCGGAAACCCGGCATGCATTTCCGCGCACACCGAGCGCGCCTCAGCCCGCTCGACCGGATCGTCCGGCCACAGCGGATGCCTTTCCGCGAGATATTCGAGGATCGCGAGCGAGTCCCACACGCGGCTCGCTCCATCGACGAGGCAGGGCACCTTGCCAGAGGGCGAGTAGCGCAGAATCTCCTGCCTGGCGCCCGGGCCGTACAGGGGAATTCTCACTTCCTGGAAATCGAGCTTGAGAACCCGCATGGCGATCCATGGGCGCAACGACCACGAAGAGTAGTTCTTGTTCCCGATGACGAGCAGCGGCCGCGGCATGCGGCAAGTTTAACGGTATAGACTTGCGCCATGCGACTCGACGCGGCGAGCGCCGGGCGGCTCGCGGCGCTCGCGCTGGCGTGCGTCGGCCGCGAATTCCCGAATCAGCCGGGACATGTCATGCAGCGCGCCGGCGAGCTCGACCGGCCGCGCAGCCTGCACCCGGCGTTCTTCGGCTGCTTCGACTGGCACTCCGCCGTGCACGGCCACTGGCTGCTCGCGCATTTGCTGCGCCGCTTTCCGGGCCTGCCTCAAGCCGGTGCGATCCGGACGGCGCTCGACAGCGCGCTAAGCGCCGCCAATCTCCAGGTCGAGGCCGAATACCTCAGGCGGCACCCGGAGTTCGAGCGCCCCTACGGCTGGGCATGGGCGCTCAAGCTGGCGCAGGAGCGCGGAAACCTGCAGCCCCTGGAGGGCGTGATAGTGCAAGCCTACAAGCAGTGGCTTCCGAGGCAGACCTACCCGGTCCGTTCGGGCACTCACACCAACACCGCCTTCGGCCTCGCCTTCGCGCTGGATCACGCCCACCCCGAGCTGAAGCCGCTGTTGATCCAAAGAGCCCTCGACTATTTCGGCAACGACCGCGACTATCCGGCCGCCTGGGAGCCCGGCGGCAACGATTTTTTCTCGCCCTGCCTCATCGAGGCCGATCTCATGCGCCGCGTGCTGCCGGACTTTCGCGGCTGGTTCGACGCCTTCCTGCCTGAACTGCCGGCCTCGCTGCTCGAGCCGGCGCGAGTCAGCGACCGCAACGACGGACAGCTCGCGCATCTCGACGGGCTCAACCTCAGCCGCGCGTGGTGCTATTTCAGCCTTGCGCGCGCCCTGCCCGACAGGCCACATTTGCGCAAGGCGGGTGAGCGCCACCTTGAAGCCGGCCTCGCACAGCTCGCGAGCGGCAGCTACGCCGGCGAGCACTGGCTCGCCACGTTCGCCGCGTACGCGCTTGCCTGCGCTGGGGACTAGCGCCTCGCGCGCCAGCGAAACTGCGGATAGCGCTCGCGCGGACCCAGGGGCGCGAGGTAGAAGGGCACGACGGCCTCGAGCGCCTGCGCGACGAGCCCGAAGGGCAGCGTGCAGTCGGCGCCGCAGACGCTCGGCACCTGCATCGAGCGGTAGTTGTCGCGCGTCATCAGCGGATGCGGCGCCAATTCCATCAGCCGCGCGAGCAGGTACGACATGCGATCGGAAAGCGGGATGATGAGCCGCCGGCGGCGGGTGATCGCGCAGACGAACTCGACCAGCTCCTGCAGCGTGTAGACGCGCGGCCCGCACAGGTCGTAGGCCTTGCCGTGCGAGCGCGCCTCGTCGATGGCGCTCGCCATCGCGCGCGCGACGTCGCCAACGTAGACCGGCTGGAAGCGCGCCCGCGGGCAGGCCACCGCCAGCGCCGGGAGGAAGCGCGATAGCCCCGCGAACATGTTGATGAACGAGTCATCCGGGCCGAACACGATCGACGGGCGGAACGCCGTGACCTCGAGGTCGTCGGCGGCAAGCACCGCCTGCTCGCCGATCGCCTTCGAGCGCAGGTACTCCGAAGGCGCCTGCGGCGCGGCGCCGAGCGCGCTCATGTGCAGCAGCCTCTTCACGCCGACCGCGCGGCAGGCGGCGACGACCGCCTGCGGCAGCTCTACGTGCAAGCGCGCGAAGTCCGGGCCGTAGTCGTGCGGCCCGCGCTCGTCGCGCCGCCCGCGCCGGCTGTGCAGAATCCCGATCAGGTTGATGACCGCGTCGCGCCCGGCGGCGAGCCGCTGCAGCACGCCCGGTGCCGTGACATCGGCCTCGAGCACCTCGACGGTCGGCAGCTGGATGAGGGGCTTCGCGCGCTCGCGCCGCCGCGACGGCACGGTCACCTTGATCACGCCCCGAGCCAGCTCCGCCACCAGGTGGCGGCCGATGAACCCCGCGCCGCCGAGCACGAGGACGTTCTCGACCTTCATCGCGGCTTAAGGCAGCTCGTCTTCGGCCGTGGGTTCGGCCCCGGTGCGCGGCGGAACGGTCCCCAGGCGCGCCTTGATCGGCGTCAGCTTGTTCTCCAGCACCGCCGCGTAGAACACCGAGTTCGCCATCACGTTTTTCACGTAGTCGCGCGTCTCGCTGATGGGAATCGTCTCGACGTAGATCGCGCCTTCTAGCGGCCTCGAGTCGCGCCAGCGCCGCGCGCGCCCCGGGCCGGCGTTGTAGGCGGTCGAAGCGAGGATCGGGTGGCCGACCTGGTTGAGCACCAGCTTGAGATAGCCGGTGCCCAGGCCGACGTTGGTCTGCACCTCGCCCATGTGGTGCGGACGGTAATTGCGCAGGCCCAGCTTCGCTGCGACGTAACGCGCGGTGCGCGGCATGAGCTGCATCAGGCCGGTCGCGCCGGCGCTCGAGCGCGATTCCTGGAGGAAGCGGCTCTCCTGGCGCACCAGCCCGAGCACCAGGGCCGGGTCGACGCCATGGGTCTTCGCGTATTCCTGGAACACGTCCTGGTACGGCACCGGGTAGCGCAGCGCGAAATTGTGAACGCGGACGGTCTTGTTGGCGGTTTCGATGACGCGGTCATAGATTTCCGCGCGGTGCGCAACCTCGGCGGCGGCGATCAGCTTGGCGTCGTCGAAAAAGCGGATGGTATGGATCCACTCGCGCACGCCCTCGGTGCGCAAGCCGAGCCGGATCAGCTCGAGCGCGCGGGCAATGCCGGGATCGCGCTTCGCCGCCGCCACCTCGTCCTCGCCGGGCACATAGATCTTATCGGGCAGCGCGACCATGTAGCCCAGCTCTTCCTCGGCCAGCAGGCCATAGAAGTCGGGCCGTCCGGCAACGCGCAGGTAATAGGCCCGGCTGCCGGTCTCCTCGCCCTGCGCGGCAAGCGCCCGGCCGTACCAGTAGGACCAGGCCCGCTCCTGCCGCGCGCCGGCGGACATCTGGTCGATCGAGTCGCGCACCACCTGCCAGTTTCCGCGACGCAGCGCCGCGCGCGCTTTCCAGGCCAGCTGCTCGTCGGTAAGCCGCAGGTCGCCGGCACGCGCATACCAGGCGAGCGCCTTGTCGTAATGCTCGCGCGCCGCCTCGTGACCGACGCGGCCCCAGAGGTACTTGAGGTCGGCCTCGGGCAAGCGCGCGGCGAGCGGCCCGTCGAGCGCGGCGGCGGCGCCCTCCGCGTCGCTGCGCGCGAAGCGCACGACGGCGAGCACCACCACCTCGCGCGTCGCCCGCTGCTCGAGGTTCTTGGGCAGCCGGGAGAGCAGGCGCTTGGGCTGGCGCGCCGCCTCGGCCAGCATGCGCTCGTCCGGCGCTTCATTCCGCGGCAGGTAGCCGAGCGCGGTTTTCGCGGCGGTGATCTGCCCATACTCGAACAGCACGCGCACGCGCCGCCAGACATCGCTGAACGTGAGCTGGCCTTGCTCCATCATCGCGTCGGCGAGCTTGCTGCAGCCTTCGGGCAGCTCGCGCGGCTCGAGCCACATCGCCGCCGCCGCCTCGGCGTAGGCGCTTTCGTCGCCGCGCTGCAGGCGCGATGCCCAGCCGTAGCAGCGCACCTCCAGGTCGTCGCGGCTGTAGAACGCCGCCTGGCGGTCGAACTCCTGCCAGTCGCCGCGCCCGCCGAGCACTTTCAGCCATTCTTCGCGCAGCAGCTCGGCGACGTAGCTGCGCTCGAATTTCGACAGGAAAGCGCGCACCTCGGTCGCCGGCATGTCCTCCAGCCGCAGGGAAAGGCGCCAGTACTCGAGCCATGGCTCGAGCACGTGATGACTCAGCTTTTGCGCGTGCTTCGCGAACCTGATCGGATCGCCGGCGCGATAGGCGTCGAAGGCGCCGAGCAGCGCGTCATCGCTGCTGTTGCCGGCAAAAGCCGGCGCGGCGGCCAGCCAAAGCGCTACACTCGCTCCCAGTATTTCCTTAAAAATCATCGAGGCAAGGATAGCACGCGGGTGGATGCCGTCGCTCTGAGAACGTGGCGAAAGACACAGCGCGAACGATTAATTACCGCGCGCTTGGCGCTCTCGCCGGCGCAGCTCGATTCCTGGCGCGAGCGCATCGACGGTTTTATCGAGCGTTCGTTCCCGGGGCTCGCCCGCAGCCGCGTGGCTTTCTGCTGGCCGGTAAAGAACGAGTATGACGCGCGCCACCTCGCCAGAACGCTGCGCAGCCGCGGCGCGTTGACAGCGCTGCCCGCCATCGTCGCGCCGCGCTCGCCGCTGGTGTTCCGCGAATGGCATCCGGGCGTCGCTCTCGCCAACGGGCCGCTCGACATTCCTTTTCCCGTCTCTTCGCCGGAAGTGCTTCCCGACGCGGTCCTGCTGCCGATGAACGGATGGGACGCGCAGGGCTACCGGCTCGGCTACGGCGGCGGCTACTTCGACCGCACGCTCGCTCGCCTCGCGCAGAAGCCGGTGACGATCGGCGTCTCCTACGAGCTGGCGCGCCTCGAGACCATCTACCCACAATCCTGGGACATCCCGGTCGATTATGTCGTCACGGAGCGCGGCGTCTATCGCAGGGATGACCAGGAGCTGGCCTTTCTGGGCGAGCCCGACCCGGGATCCGGCGTAATGTCCTCGCCGGTTTGTTACGCCGACGAGATCAAAAAAGACTGAAGCTAGCGTTTGAGCGCGAGTGTCAGCCCGTCGCCGATCGGAAGCAGCGATAGCGCGACGCGGGAATCCCCGTGCAATTTGTCATTGAAGCTGCGCAGCGCCCGCGTGGTGGCGTCCCGCGCCCTGGCGTCCGCGACCGCGCCTGACCACAGCGTGTTGTCCACCGCGATCAGCCCGCCGCGGCGCAGCAGCGCGAGCGAGCGCTCGTAGTAGTTCTGGTAGTTCTCCTTGTCGGCATCGATGAACACGAAATCGAACGGTCCCTCGAGCTGCGCCAGCGTCTCGAGCGCCGGCGCGAGGCGCAGCTCGATCTTGTGCTCGACGCCCGCCTTCCTCCAGAAGCGCCGCGCGAGCGCGGTCCACTCGGCGTTGATGTCGCAGCACAGCACGCGGCCATCCGCGGGCAGCGCGAGCGCGACCGCGAGGGCGCTGTAGCCGGTGAACGTGCCGATCTCCAGGCAGCGCCTGGCGCCGATCGCCTGCACCAGAAGCGCCATGAACTGTCCCTGGTCGGCGCCGATCTGCATTCCGGCATGGGGATTCGACGCCGTGGCTTCGCGCAGCTCGCGCAGCACTTCGGCTTCGCGCACCGAGTGCTCGACGATGTAGCGCGCCAGCTTTTCCGGAAACAACGGATGCCGGCTCGCCATCAGACCAGGAACAGCCTGTATGCGGGGTTGCGTGTCTCCTCGGCGTACGGGTAGCCGAGATTTTCCAGGAATTGCCTGAATTGCTTCATCTCGCGGGACGGAACCTGCATGCCTACCAGCACGCGGCCGTAGTCCGCGCCGTGGTTGCGGTAGTGGAACAGGCTGATGTTCCAGTCGCTGCGCATGCTCTGCAGGAACTGCATCAGCGCGCCGGGGCGCTCGGGAAATTCGAAGCGATAAAGCAGCTCCTCTCTGGCGAAAGGCGCACGTCCGCCGACCATGTGGCGCACGTGCCACTTGGCCAGCTCGTTGCCCGACAAGTCGAGGGTGGTCAGGCCGTGGCGGCGCAGGTTGCGCACGATGCGCGCCGTTTCCTCGCTGCCGTGCACCTCGACGCCGACGAAGATGTGCGCTTCGGAGGAGTCGGCGATGCGGTAGTTGAACTCGGTGACGCTGCGCGCGCCGATCTGCGCGCAGAATTTCTTGAAGCTGCCAGGGCGCTCGGGGATGGTGACGGCGAGGATCGCCTCGCGGTGCTCGCCGAGCTCGGCCTCCTCCGCGATGAAGCGCAGGCGGTCGAAGTTGGTATTGGCGCCCGAGGCCACCGCGACCAGCGCCTTGCCGCGCGCGCCGTGGCGCTCCACCCAGGCCTTGGCGCCGGCGATCGCCAGCGCGCCCGCCGGCTCGAGCACCACGCGCGTGTCCTCGAACACGTCCTTGATCGCCGCGCACATCGCGTCGGTATCGGCGAGCACCATCTCGTCGACGAGCTCGCGGCACAGGCGAAACGTCTCGCGCCCCACTTCCTTTACCGCCACGCCGTCGGCGAACAGTCCCACATGTTCCAGTTTTACTCTTCTCCCCTTCTTCAGGGACTGCGTCATCGCGGCGGCATCGACCGGCTCAACCCCCACCACCTTGATTGAAGGACGAACGCGTTTGACGTAGGCCGCAATGCCGGAGATCAGGCCTCCGCCGCCCACCGGGACGAAGATGGCCTCGAGCGGCCCGGCATGCTGGCGCAGGATCTCCATGCCGATCGTCCCCTGCCCGGCGATCACTTCCGGGTCGTCGTAGGGATGAACGAAGGCCAGGCCGCGGCGGCGCTTGAGGCGCATCGCCTGCGCAAACGCCTCGGCGTACGAATCGCCGTGCAGCACGACCTGCGCGCCTCGCGCCAGCACCGCGTCGACCTTGATGCGCGGCGTGGTCACGGGCATCACGATCACCGCCCGGCAGCCGAGGCGCTGCGCGGCGAGGGCGACCCCCTGCGCGTGATTGCCGGCGCTCGCCGCGATCACGCCCCTGGCGAGGCGCGCACGCGGCAGCCCGGCCATCTTGTTGTAGGCGCCGCGCAGCTTGAACGAGAATACCGGCTGCAGGTCCTCGCGCTTGATGAGCAGGCGGTTGCGCAGGCGCCTGGACAGCCCGGGCGCGAGCTCGAGCGGGGTTTCGCTCGCCACGTCGTAGACGCGAGCCTTGAGGATCCGCTCGAGATAGTTGTCGTGCTTCACGCCGCCCCCTGGAGCAGGCGAATTTAGCATGAGGGAGATCGAAATGAAGCTGTCACAGCTGAAAGCGCAATGGCCGGTGATGTCGTATTACCAGCGCTTCGAGAGCGCGGTCGCCGTGGCCCTGACGTTCGTCATCGGCTTCATCATTCTCGTCGCGCTCTATCGCCTCGCCTCGACCGTCGTCGTCGGCATGCTGTCCGGCATCCTGGACCCCCTCGACCAGAAGGTGTTCCAGAACGTGTTCGGCGAGATCATGACGCTGCTCATCGCGCTCGAGTTCAATCACACCCTGCAGTACGTGGTCAAGCGCGAGCAGAGCATCATCCAGACGAAAGTAGTGCTCCTCATCGCGCTGCTCGCGATCGCCCGCAAGTTCGTCATTCTCGACCTGCACGAGGTCGGGCCCGCCGAGATGCTCGGGCTGGCCGCCGTCGCCCTCGCCCTGGGCGTCACGTACTGGCTGATCCGGGACCGGGACGAGGCGCGATGAACTACCGCGAGCGCGCGCTGAAGATCTTTCCCTGGGTCTGCGCGCGCTGCGCCCGCGAGTTCAACGCGAAGAGCGTGCGCCAGCTGACCGTCCACCACAAGGACGGCAACCACGACCACAATCCGCCCGACGGAGCGAACTGGGAGCTGCTGTGCATCTATTGCCACGAGAACGAGCACGCCCGCGAGGTGGACAACGACGGCCGCCCGGCCGCTTCGCAGAAGAAGGCCCCTTCGACCTACCGGCCTTTTGCCGACCTGCAGTCCAGGCTGAAGGGCAAGAAGACCTAGGCAGCCTGCAGCTTGGCGACGCTCAGGGCGAGCCACTTCACGCCCAGGTTGCCGAAGTTCACCTGCACGCGGGCCTCGCTGCCCTGGCCTTCGGCATCGACGATGATGCCGGAGCCGAATTTCGGATGCACTACGTTCTGGCCGATGCGAAAGCCACCGGTGTCGCGAGCTTTCTTGAACACGGATTGCTCCTTTTTTGCCGCTCCCCAGACGAATTCCTTCCGTTTGGAAAAGCGAGGTGTGAGCCACTTCATGAGCCCCTCGGGGATCTCCTCTAGGAAGCGCGAAGGGATGTTGTAGCGCGTCTGGCCGTGCAGCAGGCGGGTCTGCGCGTGCGACAGGTACAGGCGATGGCGCGCGCGCGTGATCGCGACGTAGGCGAGGCGCCGCTCCTCTTCCAGGCCGTCGCGCTCGGCGACGCTCTGCTCGTGCGGAAACAGGCCCTCCTCCAGCCCCGAGAGGAACACCACGTCGAACTCCAGGCCCTTCGCCGAGTGCACCGTCATCAGCTGCAGCGCGTCCTGCCCCTCGCCGGCCTGGTGCTCGCCGGCCTCGAGCGCCGCGTGTGTCAGGAACGCGGTCAGCGGATCGACCACCTCGCCCGACTCGGCGGCGCGCGCCTCGTCGGTGAACGCGGCCGCTGCGTTCACCAGCTCCGCGAGGTTCTCGATCCGGTCGGCGCCTTCGCGCTCGTTCTTGTAGTGCTCGGCGAGGCCGCTGCGTGCCACCACGGCTTCAACCACTTCGGGCAGCGGCAGGTTCTGGGTCTCCTTTCGCAGCTCTTCGATCAGCCTCTTGAACGCCGCCGCCTTGCCATCGATTGCCTGAAACAGCGAGATGCCCTTTTGCTTTGCCGCATCCTGCAGCTGCTCGATGGTGCGCGCGCCGATGCCGCGCGGCGGGAAATTTACGACGCGCAGCAACGCGTTGTCGTCGTCGGGGGCGGCGACCAGCCGCAGGTAGGCGAGCGCATGCTTGATTTCCGCGCGCTCGAAAAAGCGCAGGCCGCCGTACACGCGGTAAGGTACCCCCTGGGAGAACAGCGCATGCTCGAGAACGCGCGACTGCGCGTTCGAGCGGTAGAGCACGGCCATGTGCGAGAGCCGCGTGCCTTCGCGCGCGAGCGACTGCACCTCCTCGACGATCCAGCGCCCTTCGTCGGCGTCCGATCCGCCCTCGAAGACGCGGATCGGCTCGCCGCGCCCGGCGGCGGTCCACAGGTTCTTCCCGAGCCGGTTGCGGTTGTTCGAGATGAGCGCGTTGGCCGCGTCGAGGATGTTGCCGTGCGAGCGGTAGTTTTGCTCCAGGCGCACCACCTTCGCCACCTTGAAGTCGCGCTCGAAGTCGGCCATGTTGCCGACGTTCGCGCCGCGGAAGGTGTAGATGCTCTGGTCGTCATCGCCCACGCAAAAGAACTTCGCCTGCGCGGAGGCGAACAGCTTCAGCCAGCGGTACTGCAACCGGTTGGTATCCTGGAACTCGTCCACCAGGACGTGGCGAAAGCGCTGCGCGTAGTGCTCACGAAGAATCTCGTTGCGCGCGAGAAGTTCGTAGCTCCTGAGAAGCAATTCGGGGAAATCCACCACGCCCTCGCGCTGGCATTGCTCGTCGTAGGCGGCGTAGAGCTCGACGAAGCGGCGCGAGCTCTCGTCGGTCAGGGCGACGTCGCGCGCGCGCACGCCCTCCTCCTTCTGGGCGTTGATGAAATACTGCACGTCGCGCGGCGGGAAGCGGTCTTCGTCGACGCCCAGCGCCTTCAGCAGGCGCTTCACCGCCGCGAGCTGGTCCTGCGAATCGAGGATCTGGAACGCCTGCGGCAGCCCGGCGTCGCGGTGGTGCGCGCGCAGCATCCGGTTGCACAGGCCGTGGAAGGTGCCGATCCACATGCCGCGCGTATTCACGGGCAGCATCGCGCTCACCCGCGTCAGCATCTCGCGCGCCGCCTTGTTGGTGAAAGTCACCGCCAGGATGCCGCCCGGCGTCACGCGGCCGCTTTTCACCAGCCAGGCGATGCGCGTGGTGAGGACGCGGGTTTTGCCGCTGCCGGCGCCGGCGAGGATCAGCGCGTGCTCATCGGGCAGCGTGACGGCGGCGAGCTGTTCCGGATTGAGGTGTTCGAGGTGCAGCGACAAAGCGCTGCAATTATATAAGCCGCCTCGCCCTCGAGCCCGCGCCGATGCGCTGGGCGCCGCGCCTTATAATCGGCGGCTTCGCGGCAAGAGTCCCATGCAAGATACGTACGAGCCCGAGGCAGTAGAGCGCGCGGCCCAGCAGTACTGGGAGGAGGAGCGCTCGTTCCGCGCCAGGGAAGACCCCGCCCGGCCGAAGTTTTATTGCCTGTCGATGTTCCCCTACCCCTCGGGGAAGCTGCACATGGGGCACGTGAGGAACTATACCATCGGCGACGTTCTCACCCGCTACCACCGGATGCGCGGCTACAACGTGCTGCAGCCGATGGGCTGGGACGCGTTCGGGCTTCCCGCCGAGAACGCGGCGATGGCGAATCGCGTGCCACCGGCGAAGTGGACCTACGACAACATCGCTTACATGAAGGCCCAGCTGAAGAGCCTCGGCTTCGCGCTCGACTGGCAGCGCGAGCTGGCCACCTGCCGGCCCGATTACTACCACTGGAACCAGTGGTTCTTCACGCGGCTGTTCCGCAAAGGCGTCGCCTACAAGAAGACCGGCGTCGTCAACTGGGACCCGGTCGACCAGACGGTGCTCGCCAACGAGCAGGTGATCGAGGGCCGCGGCTGGCGCACCGGCGCGCTGGTGGAGAAGCGCGAGATCCCGATGTACTTCCTGCGCATCACGGCGTACGCCGAGGAGCTGCTCGGCGCGCTCGACGCTCTGCCGGGCTGGCCCGAGCAGGTCAAGCTGATGCAGAAGAACTGGATCGGCCGCTCGGAAGGGGTCAAGGTTGGCTTTGAATATGAAATAGAGAGTCAAAAGCGCGTGCTCTGGGTCTTCACCACGCGCGCCGACACGCTGATGGGAGCGACCTTTGTCGCGGTGGCGGCTGAGCACCCGATCGCGACCTGGGCAGCCCGAAACAACAAGGAGCTTGCTGCGTTCGTCGAAGAATGCAAGCGCGGCCCCGCCATGGAAGCCGACCTCGCGCAGATCGACAAGAAGGGCATGCCCACCGGCGTTTTTGTTTCTCATCCAATAACCAATGAAAAACTCTCCGCGTGGGTGGCCAACTACGTCCTGATGGGGTACGGCGAAGGCGCGGTGATGGCGGTGCCGGCGCACGATGAGCGCGATTACGAGTTCGCGCGCAAGTACGGCCTGCCAGTGAAGCCGGTGATCCGTCACCCGCTCGGCGACGCGGTGCCGCCGCCCTGGAGGGCGGAGTACGCGGCCTACGGGGTTTGCATCAATTCCGGGAAATACGATGGCCTGGACTACCGGGCCGCGGTGGAGGCTATCGCGTCCGACCTGAAAAAAAAGCGCCTGGGAGAAAAGCAGGTGCAATGGCGGCTGCACGACTGGGGCATCTCGCGCCAGCGCTACTGGGGCTGCCCGATCCCGATCGTGCACTGCGCCGCCTGCGGCGACGTGCCGGTGCCCGACGAGCAGCTGCCGGTGAAACTGCCCGAGCACCTGGTGCCCGACGGCACCGGTAACCCGCTCGCCCGGATGCCCGAGTTCTACCAGACGGCGTGCCCGTCCTGCGGCAGGCCCGCCAAGCGCGAGACCGACACGATGGACACCTTCGTCGACTCCTCGTGGTACTACGCGCGCTTCGCCTGCCCGGACCAGGACCGGGCGATGCTCGATGAGCGCGCCAGGTACTGGCTGCCGGTCGACCAGTACATCGGCGGCATCGAGCACGCCATCCTGCACCTGCTGTACTCGCGCTTCTTCACGCGCCTGATGCGCGACGAAGGACTGCTCGAGCTCTCCGAGCCGTTCACCAACCTGCTCACGCAGGGCATGGTGCTCGCCGAGTCGTACTACATCGACATGCCGGGGCGCCGCGAGTGGGTGAACCCGTACGAAGTCGAGGTTACGCGCGACCCAAAGGGGAAAATCCTTTCCGCAAGGACCAAAGACGGCACCGAGGTCGTCTACGACGGCATCGGCACGATGTCGAAGTCGAAGAACAACGGCGTCGACCCGCAGGACCTGATCGACAAGTACGGCGCCGACACCGCGCGCTTCTTCGTCATCTTCGCCTCGCCGCCGACCAACACGCTGGAGTGGAGCGACGAGGGCGTCGAGGGCTCGTACCGCTTCCTGCGCCGGCTGTGGACCTACGCGGCGCGCTTTTCCCGGCGCAAGGGCATGGCCGGCAAGCCCGGCAAGGACGCCCGCTTCGAGATCCACTCGGTGCTGAAGCAGGCGAACTACGACCTGCAGAAATTCCAGTTCAACACCGTGGCCTCGGCGTGCATGAAGATCCTCAACGCGCTGGAGCGCCTGCCCGAGGAAGACAGCGCGGCCGACGAGGAGGGCATGTCGATCCTCATCCGGCTGCTCTCGCCCATCACCCCGCACATCGCCCATCACCTGTGGCGCGAGCTGGGCTTCGGCGAGGACGTGATGCGCGCGCCGTGGCCGCAGCCCGATCCCGCCGCGCTCGAGCAGGACGAGGTCGAGCTGGTGGTGCAGGTGAACGGCGTTAAACGCGGCACTGTCCGTGTGCCGAAGTCTGCCGACCAACGTGCGCTGGAAGCCATCGTAAAGTCGCTCGAATTCGTGAAGAAGCAGATCGGCGACAAGATCATCAAGCGCGTCGTCATCGTTCCTGGCCGTCTCATCAACGTCGTCGTCTGATGAGGATCCTGGTCAGCGTCCTTTGCCTGGCGCTCGCGGGCTGCGGCTTCCGGCTGCGCGGCACGGCTGAGGTGCCGTTCAGCACGGTTTACGTGCCGGCCGCCACCGGCGGCATCGCGCTCGACCTCAAGCGCAATATCCAGGCCGGGACCAATGCCAAGGTCGTCGATGACCCCAAGCAGGCGGACGCGGTGCTGCAGTTCACCGAGGAAACCCGCCAGAAGGAGATCCTTTCGCTGACCGGGACCGGCCGCGTGCGCGAGTTCAAGCTGCGCTACCGCGTCGGCTTTCGCCTGCACGACGGCAAGGGCGCCGACTATGTGGCGCAGAGCACCGTCGAGCTGACGCGCGACGTGAGCTTCAACGACGCCGAGGTGCTGGCGAAGGAAGCCGAGGAGCAGCTGCTGTTCCGCGACATGCAGTCCGACATGGTGCAGCAGATCATGCGGCGCCTCGGCGCGGCGCAGAAGCCGCTGCCTCGCGTCCCATAGATGCAACTGCGCGCCGAGCAGCTGCACGGCCATCTCGCGAAGTCGCTGGCCCCGGTTTACGCCGTCCACGGCGACGAGCCGCTGCTCGCCCTGGAGGCGGCCGACGCCGTGCGCGCGGCGGCGCGCAGGCAGGGCTTCTCCGAGCGCGCGGTGTTCGAGCCGGGGCGCGGCTTCGACTGGAGCGAGTTCACGCATGCCGCGGCGAGCCTGTCGCTGTTCGCCGAAAAGAAGCTGGTCGAGCTGCGCCTCGCCGCCGGGAAGCCGGGCTTGCAAGGCGCCGTGGCGATCGCCGCTTATTGCGGGCGGCCGAGCGCCGACATCATGCTCCTCGTCTCGGTGCCGCGGCTCGACCGCAGCACGCAGAACTCGGCCTGGTTCCGCGCCCTCGCCGAAGCCGGGGTAATCATCGATGTTTACCCCGTCGATCGGCCCCGCCTGCCGGCCTGGATCGCCGAGCGGCTCGCGCGCTCGCGCCAGAGCGCCCCGCGCGAAGTGCTCGAGTTCCTCGCCGACCGCGTCGAGGGCAACCTGCTCGCCGCGCACCAGGAGGTGCAGAAGCTCGCGCTTCTCGCGCCCGAAGGCGAGCTGAGCCTTCAGACGGTAAACGAGGCGGTGGCGAGCGTCGCACGCTACGATCCTTATGTCGCCGCGGAAGCCCTGCTCGCGGACGGCCTCGCGCGCTACGTGAGGGTGATCGAAGGCTTGCGCGCCGAAGGCGAGCAGCCGACCTTCGTGCTGTTCGTGCTGAGCAGCGTGCTGTTCGTGCTGCACGGCCTGGCTCGCGGCGAGCGCGCGGATCCGCTCTTCGTCCAGCATCGGCTCTTCAACAAGCCGCTGCAGCGCGCGGTGCAGGCCGCGGCGCGGCGCTATCCGGTGCCGCTCCTCGCAAGCGCCATTGCGCAGGCCGCGGCGGTCGACCGCGCCATCAAGGGCGTCGGCAGCGGCGCGCCGTGGGAGGAGTTCATCGCGCTTGGGCTAAAATTGGCCCATGGATCAAAAGCTTGATGTTCGGCAGCCGATCCGCGAGCTGGGCCGCGCGGCGCGCGCTGCCGCGCGCGCGCTGGCCCGCGCCGGCGCCGAGGAGAAGAATCGCGCCCTCGCCGCCATGGCGAAGGACATCAGGTCCGGCGCGAAGAAAATTCTTGCCGCCAACAGCGCCGACGTCGCCCAGGCAGGCAAGGACGGCGCCGACGCCGCGTTCATCGACCGGCTGACGCTGACCCCGAAGCTCATCGAGCAGATGGCCCACGGCGTCGAGCAGGTGGCGCAGCTCGCCGACCCCGTCGGGCAGATCTCCGGGCGCGTCAAGCGCCCGACCGGCATCGAGGTGGCGCGGATGCGCGTGCCGATCGGCGTCATCGGCATCATCTACGAGTCCCGCCCCAACGTGACCGCCGACGCCGCGGCGCTGTGCGTGAAGTCTGGCAACGCCTGCATCCTGCGCGGCGGCTCCGAGGCGCTCGAGTCGAACCGCGCCATTGCGGCCTGCGTGCGCGCCGGGCTGAGAAGCGCCGGGCTGCCCGAGGCGGCCGTGCAGCTCGTCGATACCGCCGACCGCGCCGCGGTGGGGGAGCTGATCACGCTGACCGAGTATGTCGACCTCATCGTGCCGCGCGGCGGCAAGGAGCTGATCGAGCGGCTCGCGCGCGAATCTCGCATCCCGATGATCAAGCACCTCGACGGCGTGTGCCACGTCTACCTCGACGACAGCGCCGATCCGGAAATGGCGGTCAGGATCGCCGACAACGCGAAGACGCAGCGCTACGGCACCTGCAACACGATGGAGACGCTGCTGGTCGCCGAATCAATCGCGCCCAAGGTGCTGCCGAGAATTGGAACCATCTTCAAGGGGAAGAACGTCGAGATGCGTGGCGATGCGCAGACCCAAAAATTGATTCCAGAGGCAAAAGCGGCAACCGAGAAGGACTACTACACCGAGTGGCTGGCGCCGATCGTGTCGATCCGCGTCGTGAAGGGCCTCGACGAGGCGATCGAGCACATCGCCAAGTACGGCTCGCAGCATACCGACGCCATCGTCGCCGGGGACCGCGCGCGTGCCGAGCGCTTCCTGCGCGAAGTCGACTCCAGCTCGGTGATGTGGAACGCCTCGACGCGCTTCGCCGACGGCTACGAGTACGGCCTGGGCGCCGAGGTCGGCATCTCGACCGACAAGCTGCACGCCCGCGGCCCGGTGGGCCTGGAAGGCCTCACGAGCCAGAAGTTCGTCGTGCTGGGCCACGGCGAGGTCCGCACCTGAAAGTAGGCATCCTCGGCGGCACTTTCGATCCGGTTCACAACGCGCACCTCGCGATGGCGCGCGCCGCAATGCGCGAGCTCGATCTCGACAAGCTGCTGTGGATGCCCACCGGGGCGCCGCGCTACCGCAACGCGCCGGTCGCGCCCGGCGAGGACCGCGTCGCGATGCTGCGGCTCGCGATCGAGGGCGAGCCGCTCTACGAGATCGACGCGCGCGAGCTGGCTCTCGGTGCTTCCGGCTATACGGCCGACACGCTGCGCGAGCTGAGCGCCGGCCTCGAGGCCGATACCGCCCTCTACCTGCTGCTCGGCGCCGATCAGTACGCGAAGCTCGATACCTGGCACGAGCCGCAGGAGGTCGCCCGGCGAGCGCGGATCGTGGTGTTCTCGCGCCCGGGGTTCAAGATCGAGGACCAGGCGGCGCGAGTCATTCCGTTTCCCGCCATGCCGGTCTCCGCGAGCGACATCCGCGCACGCGCCGCGCGCGGCGAAGACCTGTCCGGCCTGGTGCCGCCCGCGGTGGCGGGCTACATCGCCCGCCGCAGGCTCTACCGGTAGATGGACCTGCGCAAGAAGCAGCGCGTGGTGCTCGAGGCGCTGGAGGACATCAAGGGGCGCGACATCGTCGTCTTCAACACCGCGCGCATGCCGTCGATGTTCGAGCGCGTGGTGATCGCCAGCGGCGACTCGACGCGCCAGGTCAAGGCGCTCGCCGACCGCGTGCAGGAGAAAGTCCGAGAGAACGGCGTGCGCGTCTACGGCGTCGAGGGCGAAGCGAGCGGCGAGTGGGTGCTGGTCGACCTCGGCGACGTGGTGGTGCACATCATGCATCCGACGGTGCGCGATTTCTACAATCTGGAGGAAGTCTGGGGCGGGAAGACGGTACGGTTCCAGCTCAAAAACCCCAAACGCCATGGCAAGGCTGCACGTTCTCGCCGTAAGCGCGCGGCTGCCTGACTGGGCAGAAGCCGCCTGCGCCGACTATGCGCAGCGCATGCCCCGCGGCTACGAGGTCGCGCGCATCGCCGTCAGGAACGACAAGCGCCTGCAGGCGGCGCTGCCCAAGGGCGCCCGCCTCGTCGCGCTCGATGAGCGCGGCAAGGACTTCACCACGGCGCAGTTCTCGACCCTGCTGAGCATCGAAACGGCGTTCGTGATCGGCGGCCCCGACGGGCTGGACGAAAGCATAAAAAAGCAGTCCGCCCTGCTGCTGCGCGTGTCGTCGCTCACGCTGCCGCATGCCCTCGCGCAGGTGGTGCTGATGGAGCAGCTCTATCGGGCCGCGACCCTGCTCACCGGCCACCCGTATCACAGAAGCTAGCTGCTACACTCGGGCGAAATGACCGGCTCGCTGGAACGTGGAATCTACCTGGCGTCGCGCAGCCCGCGGCGGCGCGACCTGCTCAGCCAGATCGGGGTGCGCTATCACCTGCTGCTGTTCCGCACGCGCCCCGGCGAAGGCCCCGACGTGGACGAGACCCCGCTCGCCGGCGAATCGCCCGGCGCGTACGTGGAGCGCGTGGCGCGCGCCAAGGCCGAGTCCGGATGGCAGCGCATGATGCAGCGGAACCTGCCGCAGGCGCCGGTGCTGGCCGCCGACACCACGGTGGCGCTGGGGACGAGCATCCTGGGCAAGCCCGCCGACCGCCAGCAGGCCGCCGCGATCCTCGCCGCGCTTTCCGGCCAGACGCACCAGGTGCTGAGCGCCGTCGCGCTGAAGCAGGCCGACTGGCTGGAAAGCTCGCTGTCGGTCTCGGACGTGCGCTTCAAGCCGCTCACCGAGCAGGAGATCCAGCAATACGTCGCCAGCGGCGAGGGCGACGACAAGGCCGGCGCCTATGCGATCCAGGGACGGGCCGCGCTGTTCGTCATGCACCTGAGCGGCAGCTATTCCGGCGTGATGGGCCTGCCGCTTTACGAGACCGGGCAGCTGATCGAGCGGCTGCACACTTCTCGTGCAGGAAGATATTCTCATTAACGTCACGCCGCGCGAGACGCGCGTCGCGATCACCGGGGCTGGCGTTGTGCAGGAGCTCCTCATCGAGCGCACCGCGAGCCGCGGGCTGGTCGGCAACATCTGCATGGGGCGCGTGGCGCGCGTGCTGCCCGGCATGCAGTCGGCGTTCGTAGAGATCGGCCTGGAGCGCGCGGCGTTCCTCCACGTCGCCGACATCTGGGAGCACCGCAAGGCGAACGGCGAGCCGACCAAGCCGATCGAGAAAATTCTCGCCGACGGCGAGCCGGTCCTGGTGCAGGTGCTGAAGGACCCGATCGGCTCGAAGGGCGCGCGGCTCTCGACGCAGATCTCGATCGCCGGGCGCATGCTGGTCTACCTGCCGCACGACCCGCACATCGGCATCTCGCAGAAAATCGAGGACGAGAGCGGGCGCGCGGCGCTGCGCGACCGGCTGAAGGAGCTGCTGCCGGCCGACGAGAAAGGCGGCTTCATCGTGCGCACGCGGGCCGAGAGCGCCTCGGAGGACGAGCTGCGCGCGGACATCGATTACCTGCGCAACCTCTGGCGCGTCATCCAGGAGCGCTCCCTCGGCGCGGCGCCGCCGCAGCTGCTGTACCAGGACCTGTCGCTCGCGCAGCGCGTGCTGCGCGACATGGTGAGCGCGGCCACCGCGCGCGTCATCGTCGATTCGCGGGAGAACTTCCAGAAGCTCGCCGCCTTCGCCGACACGTATATGCCGCAAGTACGAGGCAGGCTCGAGCACTACACCGGCGAGCGGCCGCTTTTCGACCTGTACAACGTCGAGACCGAGATCGAGAAGGCGCTGTCGCGGCGCGTCGAGCTGAAGTCGGGCGGCTACCTGATCATCGACCAGACCGAGGCGCTCACCACCATCGACGTCAACACCGGCGCCTACGTCGGCAGCCGCAATTTCGACGACACCATCTTCAAGACCAACCTCGAGGCGGCGCAGGCGATCGCGCGCCAGCTGCGGCTGCGCAACCTCGGCGGCATCATCATCCTCGACTTCATCGACATGCAGAGCGACGAGCACCGCGCCGCGGTGCTCGAGGAGTTCAGGAAGGCGCTCGCGCGCGACCGCACGCGCATGACGGTGAACGGCTTCACCGCGCTCGGCCTGGTGGAGATGACCCGCAAGCGCACGCGCGAGTCGCTCGCGCACGTGCTGTGCGAGCCCTGCCCGACCTGCGGCGGGCGCGGCGAAGTGAAGACCCCGCACACGGTGTGCTACGAGATCCTGCGCGAGATCGTGCGCGAGGCGCGCACTTTCAACGCGCGCGAATTCCGCGTCCTCGCCTCGCAGGCGGTGATCGACGTCCTGCTCGAGGACGAGTCGGCCTCGCTCGCCATGCTGTCGGAATTCATCGGCAAGCCGGTGTCGATGCAGGTCGAGCAGAGCTACACGCAGGAGCAGTTCGACATCGTGCTGATGTGAAGGGTCAAAGTCCCTAAAGTGATGGAGATCTGCTTTACCCCGGCGCGGCAGCTGGCGCGGCTCATCCGCGCGCGCAAGCTCTCGGCGACCGAGGTGGTCAAGGCGTTCATCGCGCAGATCGAGCGCGTCAATCCGAAGGTGAACGCCATCGTCACGTTTACACCGGAGCTCGCGCTCAAGAAAGCGAAATCCGCTGACCGCGGCAGGCCCCTTGCCGGGCTGCCCATCGCCTACAAGGATCTGGTCCCAACCAAAGACGTGCGGACTACCTTCGGGTCGCTCATCTACCAGGACCACGTTCCCACCGAGGACCACGTCATCGTCGAGCGCCTGACGGCGGCGGGCGCGATTCTCATCGGCAAGACGAACACCCCCGAGTTCGGCGCCGGCAGCCAGACCTTCAACAAGCTGTTCGGCGCGACGCGCAATCCCTACGATCCGTCGAAGACCTGCGGCGGCTCCTCGGGCGGCGCCGGCGCGGCGGTGGCGTGCGGCATGCTGCCCTTCGCCGACGGCTCCGATCTCGCGGCGAGCCTGCGCAATCCCGGCAACTACTGCAACGTGGTCGGCTTCCGGCCAACGCCTGGGCGAGTCCCCGCGTGGCCTTCACCGAATGCCTGGGACTCGCTGGCGGTGATCGGCCCGATGGCGCGCACCGTGGACGACTGCGCCTTTCTTCTCTCTACCATGGCCGGCCCCGACCCGCGCGCGCCGGTGTCGATCGCCGAGCCGGGAGAAATCTTCTCGAAGAGCCTGAAAAGGGACTTCAAGAAAGTCCGCGTCGCCTGGAGCCGCGACCTCGGCGGCCTGCCGATGGACGCTCGCGTCACCGCCGTCCTGTCCGCTCAGAAAAAAGTGTTCAACGATCTTGGCTGCGCGCTGGAAGAGGCGGAACCCGATTTCTCCGGCGCCACCGAAGCCTTCGAAACCCTGCGCGCGCTCGGCTTCCTGCAGCGCTACGGCGTCCACCTCAAGCAGCACCGCGACCAG
>Ga0209156_10000551_pt1 | contig 32040 bp, 38 predicted proteins | sample GraSoiAngelo_124_FD_185881 | JGI IMG/M metagenome (GOLD analysis project Ga0209156, IMG submission 185881) | Grasslands soil microbial communities from the Angelo Coastal Reserve, California, USA - 14_0927_05_20cm (SPAdes) (version 2) | ecosystem: Environmental > Terrestrial > Soil > Grasslands... | reverse complement strand
GTCCTCGAGCTTATCAATGCGCGCTTCGTACTTGGAAAGCGAAGCACGCGCCGTTTCGCGATCGACCTGGCGGGCCTCGCGTTTGGCGCGCAGCTTGTCGAGCAACTCGGTTACTTTGGCCAACTCCTCTTGTTTCGATTGGAGGAAGCGCTGCGTTTTTTCAATCAACGCGTCGCTTTCACGAATCTGGGCAGCGTGCTGCTTGCGTTTGCTTTCCGCGGTGGCGATGTCGCCGCGGGCGCGCTCGATCAGGTCGGACAATTCGTCTTTGCGCTGACGATTGAACTCGATCCGGCTTCGGTGTGCGGCAATCTCACTTTGCAATCGCTGCGCTTCCGCCCGGATATCGGCGACCTCGATGTCGATCTTATCCAGAGCGCGACGTTCTTCGGCCAGTTCGCTCTCGTCACGATCGATCTTGCTCCGTGCGGTCTGTTCCGACGCTGCAATCTTTTCGATGTCTCCCCGGCAATGCACGAGATCCGCCTCCAACGCGGCCAGTTGTTTTTTCGAGTGATGCGTTTCGAGCACGCGCAAGTCGGCGTGCAAAGCCTGATAACGTCGGGCTTTCCCGGCCTGACGCTGCAACGAGCCGATCTGCCGCTTCACTTCTTTGATCACGTCCCCGATGCGGAGCAGATTCGCTTCGGTCGCTTCCAGTTTGCGCAACGCCTCGCGCTTTTGCGTTTTATATTTGGTGATCCCGGCCGCTTCTTCGAAAATCGCGCGACGATCTTCCGGCCGCGAGCTCAAGATCATGTCGATCTTGCCTTGCTCCATCATCGAGTAGGCCGAGCGGCCGACGCCGGTGTCCGCGAAAAGATTTTGGATGTCGCGCAAACGGCATGGCGTTTTGTTCAGCAGATATTCAGAATTGCCATCGCGATAAACGCGACGAGTCACGCGCACATCGTGCCAATCGACATTCAATTCCGACGCGCAATCAGTGAAGGTGAGTGAGACTTCGGCGAAGCTGAGCGGCTTGCGGTTGTCGGTGCCATTGAAAATAACGTCGGCCATTTCGCCGCCGCGGAGCGATTTGGCGGACTGTTCTCCGAGGACCCAGCGAATCGCGTCGAGCAAATTTGATTTTCCGCAACCATTCGGACCAACAATTGCGGTCACGCCTTCGTGAAAATTGAAAAGCGTCTTGTCGGCGAAGGATTTGAAGCCGAAGAGCTCGAGCGATTGTAAGTGCATGCGGCCGGGGCCCAAAATCAGTCTAAGAGGGCAATATAGTAGCCTAGGTGCGGTTACAAGCAAATCACACTATTGGTGGGTTCGGCGGAACGGCCGACCGCAACATTTTGTGCTTACCACCGCTTCCGATCCCTCTTGCTTCCAATGCTGGAATCACGCACCATCCCGCCCATGGCCGCCGAGGAGTCCATGTCGATCCAGCGAGCGGAACGCGTCGATCACCAGCTCATTCGCGCAATCGGTGTTCCAGGACTGACCGCGAACATCATCAATTCCACAATCGGCGCTGGGATTTTTGTCCTGCCCGCGTTGGTAGCGAAGGGTTTGGGACCAGCAGCGCCGGTTGCGTTCATTTGTTGCGCCATCGCGATGGTGCTGTTCGTGACTTGCTTCGCGATCGCGGGCAGTCGCGTTTCACTGACCGGCGGACTCTACGCGTATGTCGAAGTCGCGTTCGGCCGTTACGTTGGATTTCTTGCGGGCGTCCTTTACGGCATCACCGCGCTCGGCGCTGTCGCGGGTGTGGTGAATGTTTTAGTGAACTCGATCGCCATCGTTGCGCCGTTTCTGGGTAATCCGGTCATGCGAATCGTCCTCATGATTGTCGTTTACGGTTCGCTCGTTCTCATCAATGTGCGCGGCGTGCGTGGAGGCGCGGGCGCGGTAACGGTGGTAACACTGGCGAAACTTCTGCCGCTGCTCTTATTTATTTGCGCGGGAATCTTTTTCATTCAGCCGGCGAACCTCAGCTGGACTGCATGGCCGAGCAGCAAAGCGTTAGGCGACAGCGTCATCTTGTTGATCTTCGCGTTCGTCGGAATCGAAGTCGCATTGATCCCGAGCGGCGAAGTGAAAAATCCGGCGCGCACTGTTCCGCGTTCCGCTTACCTGGCGCTCGTCGTTACCACAATCATTTACATCACGATCCAGCTCGTGGCGCAGGGAACACTTGGTGCCGATCTTGCGAATTACAAAGACGCGCCGCTCGCGGAAGCAGCCGCGAAATTTCTCGGCAACATCGGTCGCACGATTCTCATTGCCGGCGCGACAATTTCCGCGTTTGGTTTTGTTACGAGCGACATTCTCAGTTCACCGCGCATGATCTTCGCCTTCGGCCGCGACGGAGCGTTGCCGGCGTTTTTCGCGCACGTGCATCCGCGCTATCGATCGCCCGACGTCGCAATCATTACTTACGCCGTGCTCGCCTTTAGCTTGTCTGTTACGGGCACATTTGAACAACTGGCAGTGCTTTCCAACGTCGCGGTCCTGTTGATGTATCTGCTTTGCTGCGCCGGCTGCTGGTTTTTGGTGCAACGGGACATCCGCACCGAGGGTCAACCGTTTAATTTTCCTGGCATGAAAATCGTCCCCGTGCTCGCGATTATCGCGATTATCTGGATTCTGTCGCACGCGACGGTGCGCGAGTTCGCCGTGAACGGAATCCTGCTGGCGCTCGCGTCAGTTGTCTATCTGATCCGCGGGCAGTTTCGGCGGAAGTCGTAGGCAAACGCCGAAAATTGATTAGCTTTTGAGCCATGCGCGAAAATTATCTCGAGGACTTTTATTCCTTCCTGCGGTTTCCGAGTGTTTCGACGGACGAAAAGTTTGCCGGCAAAGTTCGCGATTGCGCGGAGTGGTTATCCAAAAAATTGGAAGTAGTCGGATTGGAATCAAAACTGGTTCCGACGCCGGGCCATCCGGTCGTTTGGGCGCGCAACAAACATCGGGGCGACCGACCCACCGTCCTCATCTACGGTCATTACGACGTCCAGCCGCCGGATCCGCTCGAATTGTGGGACTCGCCGCCGTTCGAACCGGTCTTGAAAAACGGTTACGTCTTTGCGCGCGGCGCAACCGACAATAAAGGCCAGATCCTTTCCCACATCATTGGCATTCAGGAAACGTTGCAAAAGGATGGCGATTTGCCGGTCAATGTCGACCTTGTGATTGAGGGTGAAGAAGAAGTTGGCAGTCAAAACCTCGGCAAATTTCTGAACGACAACCGTGGCGCGTTGAAATGTGAAGTCGTCCTCGTTTCCGACACCGGAATGATCGCGCCGCGCACGCCGACATTGAGCTACGGGCTTCGCGGCGTCGCTGCGCTCGAGATCAAAGTTACGGGCGCGAAAATGGATCTGCACTCGGGAATTTTTGGCGGCGCGGTGGCGAATCCGGCGGCGGCACTCGCGAGATTGCTCGCGACGCTCCATGATTCAAACGGCCACATCGCGGTCCAAGGTTTTTACGACGATGTCGCGCCGTTACAGCAATGGGAGCGTGATGCTTGGAAAAAATTGCCGATCGATCCGGATTCCGAGATGCTCGAGGAAACAGGCGCGCCCGTGCTTTTTGGCGAAGCTGGTTTCAGTACGCTTGAACGCATTTGGGCCCGTCCGACCGCCGAGATCAACGGAATGGGGAGCGGTTATCAAGGACCAGGAACAAAAACAGTCCTACCGAGTCACGCCATGGCCAAGCTGACGTTTCGTTTAGTCCCGAACCAAAACGGCGACGCAATCATAGATCTTGTGAAGAAACATCTTCAAAAGAATTTGCCGCCCGGAGTGACAGTGGAAATGAGGAGTGGTCATCACGGCCCGTGGTATTTGACCGATCCGCACAGTAAATTCGGCCAAGCCGCACAGCACGCGCTCAAGAAAGCTTTCAATAAAGACACGGCCCTTATTCGCGAAGGCGGCAGCATTCCGATCGTCTCCGACTTTCGAAAAATCCTCGGTGTGGAGACGTTATTGATCGGCTTGGCTCTGCAAGATTGCCGGGCGCATTCGCCGAATGAAAATTTTCCGCTGGAAAATCTCGAGGCTGGCGCTCGAATGAATCAAGCTGTGCTCCGGGAATTGGCCGGCTGATCGGGCCACTGTCGGGTGAAAAGAAAACTGCGTCTCGTGTTTGCGATCGCGGTGACGATTGCGATCAGCGCTGGCGTAGTGCGCGGGACGGAGGAACAGGAGGAAACGTTCGGCGACAAGTTCAAAAAGCTTTTCGTTCGACCGCGCCGTGATCGCGTCGCCGAAAAATCTTTGCCGACACCAACCCCGACACCAACCCCGAAACATCGGAAGAAAAAGAAGACTTCTCGGGCGCGGACTGTTATGCCATCGGTGTCACCATCGGCAAGCAAAACGCCGACTTCGTCGCCGGCCGAAACTCCACCTTCCGCACTCACGCGGTCGCCATCGGTGAGCGCAACACCGAGCCTTCCGCCGATGATCAAGCCGACAGCGTCGCCCGTTGCTAGGAAAACTGGAATCCCGAGGGCGACGATTTCAATGGCCGAGATCGCGGATTCTCAGAACTACTCGCCGGAAGTTAAGAAAGTGATTGATCTTAGTCTCAACCTGACGACGCAGAATCTTGGGTACAAATACGCTTCGGCCGACCCAGTCAACGGCGGAATGGATTGCTCCGGTTTCATTTATTACGTCCTCTCGAAGTGCGGCGTCAAAGACGTGCCGCGTGATGCCCGCCAGCAATACATTTGGGTGCGCAAAGCTGGAAACTTTCAGGCCGTGCTTGCGCAGCGCGACGACACTTTTGAATTGGATGCATTGACGCCGGGCGATTTGCTTTTCTGGGCCAGCACTTACGGAGTCAGTCGTGACCCTGATATCACTCAGACCATGATCTATCTTGGACGCCAAATGGGCACGAACCAGCGAATTATGATCGGCGCGAGTGAACGGCTCGCCTACAAAGGCCAATCGCGGTCAGGTGTGAACATTTTCGATTTCAAAGTGGGACGCGCGAGGTCGAAGTTGAACAACGAGCCCGGTCCGGTCTTTGTTGGTTACGGGCGCATTCCCGGCTTAGGTACGCGGTAATTCACCGCGAATCATCCGAATCGGGTTGCTCTTCTTCGGAATGAACTGTTGGTGACGATGTCGGGGTCGGTGTCGACTCAGCTGGCAGCGGCCGTGACCGGTTCTCCAGCAGGTGTTTCGCGAATGCAATAGCGACAAGAGCCGCGACTATCACAATGACGATACGCTGTTCGCGTTTCGTCAGCTCAAGAATGCTCTTCATTCGGACTTCGTCCCGCGGGTGCGGGACTACGGTGTGACAGGCGCGTATTTGATCGGATCCGTAACGGCGGCTTCGCCGAAACCTTTTTGTCGCAACTGACACGAGTCGCATTTGCCGCATGCGCGGCCGTCTGGCAGCGGGTCGTAGCAGCTGTGAGTAAGCGAAAGATCGACATCCAGCTCAACGGCTTTGCGAACGATCTCCGCTTTGGAAAATTTAATCAACGGCGCATGAATTTGGACACGGGCGCCTTCCACGCCGGCCTTGGTGGCGACGTTGGCCAGCATTTCAAAAAGCGCGATGAACTCCGGCCGGCAATCGGGATATCCGCTGTAGTCGATCGCGTTCGCACCGATGAAAATGTGCCCGGCCGGAATCGTTTCCGCCCACGCGAGCGCGTGCGCGAGAAAAATAGTGTTTCGCGCCGGAACGTAAGTCACCGGAATCCCGGCCCCGATTTCTTTTTCCGAACGCGACTTTGGAACATCGATATCGTCGGTCAGGGCTGAGCCGCTGAAAATCTGATTGTCGATCTTAATAATGCGATGTTCTTTCGCGGCTAATGACTTCGCGATCTTCCGGGCTGCATCCAGCTCTTGTCGATGCCGCTGGCCGTAATCGAAAGAAAGCGCGTAAGTTTCGTAGCCCTGCGAGCGCGCAATCGCCAGCGCCGTCGCGGAATCAAGACCGCCGCTGAGAAGAACGACCGCGTGTTTCATCGGCCATCACGGCCAATCTTTTTGTCGGGATACTCGGCGCGAATCGCCAGCGCGATTCCACCGCGCGCGGAAAATTGCGCGGTCACGATTGCTTCCCGCGGCGAACAGGCTCTCACGAAATCATCCAGGATGCGGTTGGTGACCGCTTCGTTAAAAGCGCGCTCGTTTCGATACGACGCGAGATAAAACTTGAGCGATTTGCTTTCGACGCAAAGGCGATCCGGCACGTAGTCGATGTCGATCCTGGCGAAATCGGGCTGGCCGGTTACGGGACAAAGGCAGGTGAAATCGTCCGTCTCGAAATGGATGTGATAATTGCGACGGGTCGGATTTGGAAATGTTTCCAGTCGCGCCTCAGCAGGTGAAACGGGCAATTTCGTTTCGCTTCGACCGAGCAGCGTCAGAGAAGTGCCTTTGGATTTGGTGCGCTTCATCGCTTGAACGTTCAACGCTCAGCAGCCAACCTTCAACCTTCAAATCCAATGACAGCATCGGGCAGCGAACATCCGAGCAGGGAGAGTCGCGTCGGTGTGATCGACATGATCGCGCACGACCCAAAGGCAGATGAGGCCGTGCTGGTGATGAACGAACCCGGACCCTGGGACGGTTCAGAGCAACGACTGCTCGAATTACAAGAGCGCTTCAACGCCTACGTTTCTTTTTTGGTCGATGGGGAATTTGCGGAGTGGGATCCAAACCTGGCGCAAAAACGCGCTCGAATCGAGGTACGTTGCGCGCATGTGCCCGACGCGCGCGCAATCGATTTGTTAGGCAACATTCATGACCAGCTTGCTCATCAGGAAATCAAAGTCGAAGTAGTTGTGAAGCCCGCAAATGCCAATCCGGCTCGGATCGATCGAGGTCAATCGCCCCGGTAGTGCATCATTTTGAAAATGACGCACTACCAATCGCCCCTACCTAATATTTCAGAAACGAAGTGACCGGCGTCGGTGTAAGTTTTTCTCGGCCGTGCAGGAATTCCAGCTCGATCAAGAAAATCGCTTCTACCAATTTACCGCCCACTTTTTTGATCAACGTAGCCGCAGAAGCTGAGGTCCCGCCGGTCGCAAGCAGGTCGTCGATCAGAATGATTTGTTCGCCGCGCGTGATGGCATCGATGTGCAATTCCATTTCCGCTTCGCCGTACTCGAGGGAATATTTCGCGGTCTCGGTTTTGTAGGGCAGCCGGCCTTTTTTTCTCAGCGGCACAAAACCGATGCCGAGCTCGTAGGCCACCGCTGACCCGAAAAGGAATCCGCGCGCATCGATTCCTACGATCTTGTCGATCCTTTTTCCGCGAAAGCGTTCGAGAAAAAGGTCAATCGACGCCCGAAAAAGTGTGCCGTCCCTCAAGATCGGCGTGATGTCTTTAAAGATGATTCCCTTTTTCGGGAAATCGGGCACGTCGCGGACACCGGCGCGGAGTTTTTGGATTACATCGGAATTCACCAAGCCGATGCTAGCGGACGCACGTTTCAGGTCAACGGCGACGCGGGCCGCGCCTGAAAATATTCCGGGAAAAAGAGATTGCCGCAAACTTTCGTTTTAAAATCCCGTATTGGTTGGCGTGAGGAGTGTTTCTCTCACATGCGGATAAGTCCGCCGGTGCGGCCGGAGGCACACGCGCGGGGCGTTCATAACATCGCGCGGCGGGGGATAAGGACCCGGCCGTACCGGCTATCCGGACTTGAAATCCGGAAAAGCATCCGGCTGCGCGCGGAAAGCGAGGCATTGCCAAAGGTGAGGGGGTATCTAGAATAGAACGCTCGCGGTGGATCGATATCTTCTCATTGTCTCAACGGTCTGTTTTCTCGTGGCGATTGCGCACACGGCTCTCGAAATGCGAGGTGGGATTTTTCGGCCGATGCGGTTCAATTTCTTCGCCGTCGGACTCGGCTTTATTTTCCAAACGGCGTTCTTGTCGATCCGCGGTCACGCGCTCGGTCGTTGTCCGATCACGAACCTCTTTGAGGTCATCGTTTTCGTCGCGTGGTCGATCGCGCTCTTCTACATGGTGGTTGGTCCCGGGTATCGGCTTTCACTGATGGGCGCCTTCACCGCGCCGCTGGTAGTTTTGCTTCAACTTTTTGCGCTGCTCGCGCCGATTGATAAACCACACCCCGTCCGCATACGCGCGAACTCTTGGCTGGAATTTCACGCGTCCATCTCGCTTGTTGCCTACGGCGCGTTTGCCCTCGCTTGCATTGCCGGCGTGATGTACCTGATGCAGGAGCGGCAGCTGAAGACGCACCATTTGCATTCGATTTTTTATCATCTCCCGCCCCTGACGGATCTTTTCGCGGCGATCACGCGATTGCTCTGGTGGGGATTTGGACTTTACACGCTCGGTTTGATCAGTGGTTTCTTTGTGGGCGAACCGCTGCCGTGGATACAAATCATGTGCGCGATCGGAGTTTGGTTTCTGTATGGACTGATCTTACAAGGCCGATATTTGCACTGGTTCGCGCCAAAACGGGTGGCCGCGCTTTGCATCATTGGTTTTAGCGCCGCGCTGACCCTTCTTTGGGGCATCACCTTCACCGCCCAAACGCACACGCCATGAATTTGTTCTGCGTTGGTCTCAGTCATCACAACGCGGACGTCGAGGCGCGCGAATACTTTGCCGGCCATGTCGAGTCCGACCGCGCGCTGCGGAATTGCGGTTGCAATGAGGCGTTGGTGCTCAGCACCTGCAATCGCGTCGAAGTTTATGCTGCATCCGAGAAGCGAGTGTCGACTGACGAGATCGCCCGCTGTCTCGTACGCGACGACAGTTCCCATCGTTTCGCGCCGCCATTTTATCGCTACGAAGGCGAAAAATGTGCGCAGCATCTCTTTCGTGTCGCATCAGGGCTCGATTCCATGGTGGTAGGCGAAACGGAAATTCTCGGGCAGGCGAAAAAAGCGTACGAAGCGGCGCGAGCAACCGGCGTAGCCGGTCGTTATTTGCATCGGTTGTTTCAGCGAGCTTTTCGAGTGGCCAAGCAAGTTCGTACCCACACCGAGATTACGCGCGGCGCAGTTTCGGTCGGCTCAGTCGCGGTCGATCTTGCGCACAAAATCTTTGGTGATCTCCAGAATTGCAAAGTCTTGGTGCTTGGCGCCGGCGAAACGAGCGAACGAACGATTCGCGCGCTTGTTTCGCGCGGTGTCGCCGATTTGCGCGTCAGCAATCGGTCGCCAGAACGAGGCGAAGCTCTCGCGCTCGCCGTAAATGGCCGCGCGATCGCCTTTGAGCAATGGCTCGGGCAATGCCGCGAAATTGATATCTTGATTACATCGACATCTTCCGAAGTCCCGTTGCTCTGGCAGGAAAAACTCGCTCCGATGCTACGAGAACGAATCGATCGTCCGCTGTTCATCATCGACATCGCTGTGCCGCGTGATGTCGCGCCCGATGTAAACGCGCTCGACGGCGTTTATCTTTACGACATCGATTCGTTGCAATCGATCGCCGAACAATCATTAGCTACCCGCCGGGCACAAGTGGCCGCGGCTGAGCAGATCATTTCCCAACACGTTGTTGAGTTTGATGAAATGATCGCGCGGGAACTGAATTGTCCGGCGCAATCATCGGAGCATCCGACAGTCGGAATTGTTGAGCAGGGAAGCTGACAGCTTCCCCTACAGTGAAGACGCGAAATTTGTAGGGGAACCTGCTAGGTTCCCATTCAATTTCATGAAGCGTCCACGCCGGATCAAAATCGTCGTCGGCACGCGTGGCAGCCAACTCGCGCTGACCCAAACGCAGCTGGTGGTTCAGGGACTGCAGGCACGTTGGGCGGATTTGAAATTCGAAGTCAAAGTCATTAAGACTCGGGGAGACGATTCAAAAACGGCAATTCCCGATGTTCGCGCCGGTCGCAAAGGGTTGTTCACCGGAGAAATTGAGCGCACTCTCGTCACCGAAGATGTCGATCTTGCTGTGCACAGCGCGAAAGATTTACCGAGCAACTTGGCGTCGGGGACAGAGATTGCTGCCGTGCTCCCGCGCGCTGGTGTGGGCGATGTGTTAGTGGCGACCACGCCTTGCGATTTAAATTCGCTGGCGGTGGACGGAATTGTCGCCACGGGAAGTGTTCGACGGAAACATCAACTGCGCTGGAAACGGCCGGACTTGGAGATTGTCGATCTTCGCGGCAATGTGCCGACACGATTACGCAAACTCGCGACCGACCAATGGCACGCGATCGTTCTCGCGCAGGCCGGCTTGGAACGCCTTGGACTGGATCCGGGTCGCGCGCGAATCCAATTTGAAGAAAGCGAATTTTTTACGGCGCTGCTTCCCTGGGAAGTATTTGTTCCGGCTGGCGGGCAGGGCATCATCGCGGTGCAGATCCGTTCAGGAGACGAACAACTCAGAGAGATTGTCGATGCGATCAACGATTTTGATACGCGGCTGGCTTTGCGGGCGGAGCGCGAGTTTTTGCGCTTGCTCGGTGCGGATTGCAATCAACCCGTGGGAGTGCTCGCCGTTATTGATGGACCGATCATGAAAATTCGCGGACAGATTTTCGATCTTGGAGCGACCGCACCACGGAAGGATCTTGTGCAAGGACCGAGCGAGGATGCGGAGAAGTTGGCGGCGCAATTGTTGGAACAGATCCGAGCATGAGCAAGAGCACGAGTAAGGACCAGAGCGGCAAAGTCTATCTTGTCGGCGCGGGTCCGGGAGATCTTGGACTGGTAACGTTGCGTGCGAAGGAATGCATCGAGCGAGCGGACGTCATCGTTTACGATCATTTGGCCAACCCGGAAATGTTGAGGTGGGCGCGGGAGGAGGCCGAAATTATTTATGCCGGCAAAAAAGCGGGCGAGCACGCGTTAAATCAGGAGGAAATCAACAAGCTGCTCATTGAAAAAGCGCGCGCTGGAAAAGAGATCGTGCGTCTAAAAGGCGGCGATCCGTTTGTTTTCGGCCGCGGCGCCGAGGAAGCCAAGGCGATCGTCGATGTCGGCCTCGCGTTCGAAATCGTTCCCGGGATTACGTCGGCGATTGCCGGGCCGGCTTATGCCGGAATTCCGGTGACGCATCGCGCGGAAAATTCGCACGTTACCTTTTTTACTGGTCACGAAGATCCCTCGAAAACAAAAAGTGCGATTGATTACGCCGCTTTATCGAAGCTCGGTGGCACGCAGGTGATGCTGATGGGCGTCGAGAGAATTGAGGCGATTGCCCGAGAAATGATGGCGAACGGCGTCCGGGGTGATCTTCCGGTCGCGCTGGTTCGTTGGGCGACAACGGGGCGCCAGCAAACATTGACCGGCACGCTCGAAAATATTGCCAAGCGAGTAGCCAAAACTGAATTTGAAGCGCCGGCCGTGGCCGTTTTCGGCGACGTCGTGGCATTGCGAAAAGATTTGAATTGGTACGAGCGCCGGCCGCTTTCCGGAAAGCGGATCGTGGTGACGCGGACGCGGAAACAAGCGGGCGCACTCACCGCTCAGCTTCGCGCGCTCGGCGCCGACGTTTTTGAATTGCCGACGATTCGGATCGAGCCGCCGACTGATTTGCGCGAATTCGCCGAGCTCGTGCAGGACGCGCACCAATACGACTGGATTGTGTTTACCAGTCCAAACGGGGTGGACGCATTTTTCGAAATATTCTACAAACTTTACGATGACGCGCGCGAAATCGGCGGGGCAAGAATTGCCGCGATTGGTCCGGCGACCGCTCAACGGGTTCGCGATTTCCGTCTCCATGTCGATCTTCAGCCCGAGGAATTCGTGGCCGAGGCGGTGGTCCGACAATTTCAAAAGCAAGGCGGCGTAGAAAATCTGCGAATCCGGCTGGCCCGCGCGGAAAAGGCGCGGGACGTGCTTCCGAAGGAGTTGTCGAAGCTGGGAGCGATCGTTGATCAAGCTGTTGCCTATCGGACGGTTCCGGAAACGCGCGACATTACTGGCGCGCGTCGCCGCTTTCTGGAAGAGGGAGCAGATCTGATCACGTTCACCAGTTCGTCCACGGTGGAAAACTTTCTCGATCTGGGTTTGCCATGGCCAAAGGGAATGCAGGTCGCAAGCATAGGCCCGATCACGTCGAAGACGGCATCCGATCGCGGATTAAAGATCGACATCGAAGCGCGACGCCACGACGTCGACGGTTTGGTCGAAGCGATCCGGAAATTTTTTGAAACGAAAAATGTCGAATAAGACAGTCGAGAAAGAAAAGGAATTCACCGTCGCGATGCAGCAATTAAGCGCCGAGGCGGAGAAAATCCTACCCGCGATGCCGATCGTTACGGATGATTCTTTTTCGAGGGGCCGGGATCAAACGGAATCGGCGCCGCCGCCTGAAATTTTAGCCGAACAATTACAAACCCTGGAGAACAATTTGCTCGGCCGCATCGAAAAGCTCTCGGCTGATATGGAAGCGACCGGACGGACCGCGTTTACACAACATTTCAAGAAAATTGATGAGCAGCTGGCGTCGATTCGCAACACGGAAAGTGTGAATCAGCAGGTGTTCGACTCGCTCCACGCCGAGTTGCTCAAGTATCGCGACAATTTCCTCCACGAATCGCTCCAAAAACCGTTCATCCACGACTTGGTTTATCTCTACGACCATCTGAACGGACTTTGCGACCAGCTCTCAACGGCCACACAAGAAAAAGGGAAACGCAGCCGCGTCTCGCAGTGGCGGGACAATTTGGAAAATGCCATTCACTCACTGGTTGAAATCCTGCATCGCTTCGATGTGAAGGAAATTGAGCCGCAAGAGCGCGTTGACCAGGCTTGTCATCGAGTTATCAGCTATGAGCCGGCCGATTTTCCGGAAGAAGACGGCACCATCGTGATGCGCGTGAAGCGAGGCTTCGTTTGGCGGGGCAAGCTCATTCGCCCCGAGGAAGTCATCGCAAAACGCTTTAGTTGATTGGCGCTTCGCCGTCGCGATTTCAACTCCGCAGTTTAAGCAAATTCTCCCTCTTCTGGGGCACGAAAACTGCACTAACGAGCTAGCGCCCAAGCCAAGGCGGTCGTCCAACTTTTTCAGTTATGAGCAAACGCAAAGTAGTCGGAATCGATCTGGGCACGACCTTCTCGGCCATCGCCCATATCGATGCCTACGGAAAACCGCAAATCATCCCCAATACAGAAACCGAACGCATCACGCCATCGGTGATTTTTTTCGACGACAGCCACGTGATCGTCGGCACGGTGGCCAAGAACAACGCCGTGGTCGAGCCGGAAAAGATTGTCGACTTTGTGAAGCGCGAGATGGGCAAGCCGAAGGATCAATTCCATCGCGAATTCAGCGACAAAATTTATTCCGCTGAAGAACTTTCGGCACTCATCATCAAAAAGTTAAAGGCTGATGCCGAGAAGTATCTCGATCAGCCGATCACCGACGCAGTCATTACCGTGCCGGCTTACTTCAATGATGCCGAGCGCACCGCGACGATCACGGCCGGCCAGCTTGCCGGTTTGAACGTCCTCCAGATCATCAATGAACCGACCGCAGCCGCGCTCGCCTACGGGCTCGATAAGTTGGACGAGAACCAGACGGTGTTCGTTTTCGACCTCGGCGGCGGCACGTTCGACGTAACGATCATGCGCATTGTCGATCACAAGATCGAGATGCTCGCGACCAATGGCGATCACCGGCTCGGAGGAAAAGATTGGGACGACGTAATTGTTAATCTCATCGCCGAAGAATTCGACCGGTTGCACGGTGAAAACCCGTTACTTGATTTGCACAGCTACCAGGAGCTGCATAACCGCGCGTTGGCGGCGAAGATTCAGCTTTCCAGCCGCAACAATACTACCATCGTTTACCACCACGACGGCAAGAGCGTAAAGCTGACTTTGACCCGGAAGGAATTTGAGAAACGCACGCGGCACCTGGTCGAGAAGTGCAAAACCATCTGCGAAATGGTGATGCAAGAAGCAAAATTGAAATGGGACAAAATCGACAAAGTGCTGCTGGCCGGCGGTATGACACGAATGCCAATGATTCGCGCGATGATTTCAGGTCTTTCCGCTGTACCGCAGGTCGATCAGGTGAATCCGGATGAGGTGGTGGCGAGAGGCGCCGCTATTCAGGGCATCTTGTCGATATTGAACGAGGAAGGTATTTCAGGAGAAAAAACAGTCGATGACAGTGTCCGCCAGCAGTTTTCCGCGCTCGACGGCGGATTGATTGAAGTTACCGATATCACGTCCCACACGCTCGGCGTCGTCCTTTGGGATGAGAGGCAGCTTCAGGAATACGTGTTTCCGATGATCCGGAAAATGACGCCGATTCCGGCCGTAATTAGGAACTCATTCGGAACCGCTGACGCTAACATGCAGCGCGCGGTCGTTAAAGTTGTGGAAGGCGAGAGCACGGTGCCGGGTGAATGTACGCCGCTCGGGGTCTGCGACATTCAGCTGCCGCCGTATTTGCCCAAAGGCTCGCCGGTAAAGCTCACTTATCAGTATAACGCCAATCAGGTGTTGGAAGTCGAAGTGCAGGCAGCCGGCAACAACGCCAAAGTCACTATCGATCGCAACACTGGTCTGGCTCCGCAGGAGATCGAAAAAGCCGCTTCCGGCTTGGGCGAACTGCAGGTCAGCTAGAAATGACCAAGTGCGATATCAGCTTTCCGCTTCCGCTGCCCGATGATCCGCGAAAGTGGCAGGGATGGAATAATTATCGGTCGCCGAACTACTACGAGCGGCTCTGTCTCGATCAGCACGCCAATCCAAGCAACGAGCTGATCGAAGAACACTGCCGCGAGCTCATGCGGTGGTGGCAAAAAAAACTGCCGCTCAAGAATCAGCCGAGTAATCCACTTGCCCAACTCCTTCGCTCGGGACTGGAGGAATCATCCCGATTTTTGACCGAGGCGCGGGTGGAACTTGTCGATCCCGAACGCCGCCGGGTTCTCGATGAACAACTGGAGGCGCTGCAACACGAAGCGGCCGTATTTGAATTTCTTAAATACCTCGAGTTCGTCCTTTCCAACGGCCTCCTCACCGTCGAGGAAGAAAAAAATCTCCTACGCTTCGGGGCCGAGCGGGCCCTGACCGAAGCCGAAATGAATTCGACGATCGAAGAGGCGCTGCACAAAAGTGGCGCGCAACGTCAGGCAGTTGCGCCTCCGCCAGTCGCGAACGGCACGGGAGCGCCCGTGAAATCTTCGTCCGCTAATCCTCAGGAGGAATTCTTGCGCCTGATGCGCCTGAGCAACCTCGACAGTTTCAGCCTGAGTGACGATCAACGCGACACCTTCATCGACATGGCGGAAAACCTCGGGCTCGACCCGGGCGAGGCTGAGGATCTGGTGGATCTTTACCTGGAAGAAGCGGACGAGAAATCACTCGCAGCTCCGCCAAGCGCAACGTCGACTGCACCCACGCCGCGCGCTGGAGGAAAGCCTGTTTCGACGCCGTCTCCGGTTGAGGAAAAACCGTCGCCCGCAAAGATCGAGCACAATCCAGAGCTGGAACGCTCGCGCTACAGCAATTTCACAAACACGGTCGGTGAGATGATGATTTTTATTCCATCGGCCGACTTCACAATGGGAAGTGACGCTGAGGACGCCGCGCCAAATGAGCGTCCGCTTACGCATGTTACTCTGAGCCGCTTTTATATCTCGCGATGCCCGATCACTAACGCCGAGTACGAGCAATTCGATCGTGCTCACCAGGCCAAGCGGGCTCCCGGTGCGGGGGATCGCCATCCCGTCGTTTACGTGAGTTATCTCGATGCCGTGAAATTTTGCCAGTGGTTGAGCACGCGCGAACGCCGAAAATATCGTATGCCCACCGAAGCGGAATGGGAGTACGCGGCCAAAGGAAATGACCAGCGCAAATTCCCGTGGGGAAATTATGACGGCCGCGGCGATCTCGCGAATTTTGCCGACCGCAACACCGTTTTTGCCTGGAGCGATCGCGAAATCGATGACGGTTATCCGGAAAGTTCGCCGGTCGGTGCGTTCCCGCTTGGCGCTAGTCCGTTTGGAATCGAAGACATGGCCGGAAATGTCTGGGAATGGTGTCTCGATTATTACGAGCTTTATCGGCCGGGACCGAAAACGAACCCGCGCGGATCGCCCGCCGGCAGCAAGCGCGTGCATCGTGGCGGCAGTTGGAAATCGCGCTTCAGCAGTTTACGAACGACGGCGCGCAGTTCGAACGTGCCCGGTTTTTCGTGCAACGATCTCGGCTTCCGGATCGTTTGCGAGTGCGATTAAGTTGTAGGAGCTGCTGTCTTCAGTGGCAAAAAGAAAGCCGCCATGAGCGGCGGCTTTCAAAAAACGATAACGTTGTCGAGCTTACGCGGTAAAACGGAACTTGGTCCGGCCGCGCTTGGCATTGTTCTTCGCTTTGCGGCGGTGCTTTTGATTGGGCGTCTCGAAAGCGCGCAAACGGCGCACTTCCTCGAGAATGCCCTCGGAATCAAGCTTGTTCTTCAACCGCTTGAGGGCGCGATCTACCGGCTCACCTTTGCGAACGAGTACTTCTGGCATCGATAATCAACTCCTGACTTAAAAATTTTGTGCCCAAATGGCGAGGCGGAGCCTAATCGGGCAGGCCGACTTCGTCAAATGAGCCCGCTAACGGGCCAGCGGATTCGCGGCCGTCGGCTTTTGCGTGACTTCCCGACGCAAAGTGCTGGTGCTTTGGCCCCGAGCGCGGCTCCACCAGAGGACGATTGGCGACGCGATGAAGATGGATGAATACGTTCCGACTACGACTCCGACGATGATTGCGAGTGAGAAATCGCGCAGGACCGCGCCGCCAAGCAGGAACAGACACAGAATCGGGATGAGCGTGACCGTGCTGGTCAATATGGTGCGGCTCAACGTCTGATTGATGCTCGAGTTCATGATCTCTTCAATCGACCCGCGCCGTCCGCTGGCCAGACCTTCACGAATACGGTCGTAAACGACGATCGTGTCGTTGATCGAATAACCGGCGATGGTCAGGACGGCGCCGACCATGGTCAGAGTTAGCTCCCGTCCGAGAAGCGAAAAGACGCCGACCGTGATGATGACGTCGTGCAGCAACGCGACGATCGCGCCGACCGCGAATGAAAGTTCAAACCGAAAGGTGACGAAAATTAAGATGCCAAGAATTCCGAGTCCAAGGGCAACGAGGGAGCTTTTGGCCAGTTCGCCGCCAACTAAAGCACCGACTCGCTCCGACCGTTCCACTTTGAAATTCGCGCTCGGCATGGTCTGGATGATTTGCTTCTCCACTTTGTCACTCGTGTTCAGCGGGCTGCGAACAGTGATGTAGTATTTCCCGCTTTGGGCCGATTCCTGGATCGATGCGTCCGCCAAACCGATCGGTTTCAACCCGTCGCGCACTTGCCCGACGTCGATCTTGGCCGGCGAGCTTAGCGTCACCAAATCGCCGCCTCGGAAATCGACGCCGAAGTTTTTCTCGCCACGAATATAAAACGATGTCGCGCCGGCCAGGATGAGCGCGAGCGAGCACATGCAGGCGAGAAATCCTTTGCCGAGGAAGTTGATGTTTTGCGACGAAATCAGATGCAGCATCGAGATCTTCTTCACCCGGCCCGTGTCTACCAGCCAGCCGAGTGCGTTCCGGCCGACGATGAGCGCGGTAAAGAGCGACGCAAGGATGCCGAAGGTCAACGAAATCGCGAACCCCCTGACCGGACCAGCGGCCTGCCAGAATAAAATGAGTGCGGTGATCAGCGTGGTCACGTTCGCGTCGAAAATGGAGCTGAATGCTTTTTGATAAGCCGTTTCCATCGCCACCCTGAGCGATTTCCCAAGGGCCATTTCTTCGCGCAGGCGCTCGTAAATCAGCACATTGGCATCAACCGACAAGCCAATCGTCAAAATGATGCCGGCAATTCCAGGAAGAGTCAGAACGAATCGAAACATTGTGAGCGCGCCGATCAGGAGAACGAGGTTTACCATGAGCGCGAGGTTCGCGACCAATCCCGGCAGTCGATAATAGATGAGCACGCAGACCAACGTGATCGCCAGTCCTAGCAAGCCGGCCATGATGCTGGCCCGGATCGAATCCAGGCCCAGTGTTGGCGAAACGCTGCGCTCTTCTTCGATGCTGACCGGTGTTTGGAGCGGGTTTTCCAAAACGCTGGCCAAGCCGCGCGCTTCTTTTTCCTCGAACTTCCCGGTGATAATGGCGTCGCCGCCATAAATCGCATCGCGAATCACCGGCGCGGATTGAATCACGCCGTCGAGCACGATCGCAAAGCGGTGCCCTTTGTATTGTTCTGTGATTTTGCCGAATTGTTTCGCCCCTTCGCCATCGAACTTGAGCTGCACGGTCCAGCCTTCGTTGCCGTAGTAAGCATGCGATTCTTTGACGCGATCACCGCCGAGATCGGCTTTCTTTTTGACGAGTAAACGTTCCTCGCGCGGCTTTTCATTTCCTTCCGCCGTCATTTTGTAAACTTCGATCCGATACTCGGGTGGAATGACTTCCTTGCCCTCATCGATCGCTCTCAAGCGCTCGCCGTTGTCGGGATAAACAAGGCGAAACTCGAGTTTTGCCACGCGGGAGAGTTGCTCGCGCGCCTCCTGAATTTTCGCGGTATCGAGACCAGGAATCTGGACCAGAATGCGATCATTCCCCACTGGACTGATGACTGGCTCGCTCACGCCAAAATAATCGATGCGCTTACGAATCACTTCGACCGCCTGGTCGAGCATTCCCTTGTTCACATCTTTGTCGCCACCCATCAGGCGAATGAGGAACGAAGTGCCGCCTTGAATATCGAGACCGAGCTGAATTTTTTCTTTCGGCGGCCAGATCGTGGCGATGCTGAACGCGACCAACAACATCACCAAGGTCGTAGCCAGTAATCGTTTTCGCAGACCGACGTCAGTCGCAAAATACCAGCCAAAAAGAACCAGCAGTCCGAGACCGGCAAAAAATGTGAGAGCGGGAGTCATGTCTTTGTCATGTCGAGCGAAGTCGAGACATCTCTTACTATTTCAGTCATTCCGTTTTTAAAACATTCGTGATCGCCGATTTTTCCATCTCGATCTTCACGTTATCGGCCACTTTCAGCATCACGGTTGTCTCCTTCACGTTCGCGATCAACCCGTGAATGCCTGCGTTCGTCACCACCTGGTCGCCCGTTTTTAAACTGGAAATCAAGCGTTGCTGCTGCTGTTGCCGTTTTTTCTGCGGCCGAAACAACACGAAGTACATGATGACGAAAATGAAAATGAACGGGATGAAGAATCCGATGCCGCCGGCCGGACCTGGAGCAGGCGCGGCGGGTTGCGCTTGAGCTAAAAACAAAAACAGCATGCTGAAAATTTAGGTGAGCCGGAGCTTAAACCCGAACGCTTCCGCTGCAATCGAGAATCGCTGTAGGGGACGCTGTTAGCGTCCCGTTTCTTGGTCGGGAAGCAAACTGCTCCCCCTACAAATCCGTTACATCGACCTCTCGCGTTTCGTAGTTCGAAACGAACTCGCGCCGAAACTCGTCGAGCGTGCCTTTGTCGATCTTGTCCCGCGCCTGGCGCATCAAATCGAGATAAAAATGCAAATTGTGCAGCGTGATCAGGCGCAGCCCGAGAATTTCTTCAGCTTTAATCAAATGGCGGATGTAACCACGACTGAATTCACGGCAACTCATGCACCCACAATTGTCTTCGATCGGCCTTTTGTCCCTCGCAAACTCCGCGTTTTTCAAATTGAGCGTGCCGGTAGAAGTGAACGCGGTGCCATTCCGCGCGAGTCGCGTTGGCAATACGCAATCGAACATGTCCATGCCGCGCGCGATCATTTCCAGCAATTGCGGTGGCGTGCCGAGCCCCATCGCGTAACGCGTCTTGTCGCTTGGCAAGAACGGCTCGCTCGAGTCGACAGCGCGGAACATTTCTTCTTCCGGTTCGCCGACACTGACTCCGCCAATTGCGTAGCCGTCGAAATCAAGAGCGACAATCGCTTGCGCGCTTTGTTGGCGCAGCTCACCAAACGTCGCACCCTGAACGATTCCGAAAACTAATTGTCTGGCTGTAGCGGCGGCCGTGTCGGCCGCACGGTTTTCAGAACTGCTGCTGGGGACAGCGGCAGCTACAACATCAGCAGAGCGTTGGGCGTTTGCTTCTGCCCATTCTTTGCATCTCTTCGCCCAGCGTGTCGTCCTTTCCGCACTTTTTGCAGCGTAATCGTACTCGCATGGCCAAGGCGGGCATTCGTCCAACACCATTGCGATGTCGCTTCCGAGCGCAGCCTGGATTTCCATCGCGATCTCCGGCGAAATAAATGCGGGCGTTCCGTCGACGTGATTTTGAAACTGAACGCCCTCCTCGGAAATTTTTCGCAACTTCGCCAGCGAAAAAATCTGGTAACCACCGCTGTCGGTCAGAATCGGCCGGTCCCAGGTCATGAATTTGTGGAGACCGCCGAAATGTTTGATCACCTCAATCCCCGGCCTGACGAAGAGATGATAAGTGTTTCCCAGAACGATCGGCGCGTTCAATTCGCGCAATTCGCGCGGGCTCACCGCCTTAACACTTCCCTGCGTCCCTACCGGCATGAACGCCGGTGTTTCAATCGCGCCATGCGCCGTCGTTAAACGACCATGCCGCGCTTTTGACTCCCGATCTTGGGCCAGAAGTTCGAACATTTTCAGCATGCGAAGAGAGACTTCGCGCAATCGCGCCGCAAAACAAATCCAGACGCAAAATATTCTTTGCGGCCTGGGATTTCCCCTCTATATTCGCGCTTCACCGCATCAGGCGCGTGACAGTGTATTACGCGACTGGGCGGGTTTTTTTGTCGCCGGGAACACGAGGTTTTTGGCGGCGCTTTGTTTGGAAAAAATGCCCACGATTAATCAGTTGATTCGGAAAGGACGCCGAAAAATGTCGGTGAAATCGAAGTCACCGGCGTTGACTAATTGTCCTCAACGCCGCGGCGTTTGCGTGCAGGTGATGACGCGCACGCCGAAGAAGCCGAATTCCGCGCTGCGGAAAGTGGCCAAGGTTCGCTTGACGAACGGCGAGGAAGTGATTGCCTACATTCCAGGCGAGGGCCACAACTTGCAGGAGCACTCGATCGTGCTTGTGCGCGGGGGGCGAGTAAAAGATTTGCCGGGCGTTCGCTACCACATTGTGCGGGGCACGCTCGATTCGTTGGGCGTCGATGGACGCCGGCGAAGTCGCTCCAAGTATGGGGCGAAGCGCCCGAAAGGTGGCGCGGGCGGCGGCGGCGGCGGCGCGAAACCGGCCGCGGGCGCAAAGGAAGCGGCGCCAAAGGAAGAGAAGAAGTAAATTTTTGAGACGAAAGATCGACAATGTCGCGACGGAAGAGAGTTTACAAAAAGGAAGAGCGCGTCGATTCCCGTTACGGGAGTCCGGCGGTCGCGCGTCTCATCACCACGGTGATGAAGCGCGGCAAGAAATCGCTCGCCGAGCGCATTGTTTACACCGCGATTGAAAAATCACGCGAAGGTTCCGATTCGGTCGATCCGCTCGAAGTCGTAAACAAGGCGATCGAGAACGTTCGCCCGCGCTTGGAAGTGAAATCGCGCCGAGTTGGCGGTGCGACATATCAAGTGCCGCTGGAAGTGCCGTCGGCGCGCCAAATTTCCCTAGCCACACGCTGGATCGTTCAATACGCCGATACTCGCAAAGGCATGCCGATGGCGCAGGCGCTCGCCCAGGAAATTAAGGACGCGGCAGCCGGTCAGGGCAACGCAATTAAGAAACGCGAAGACACACACAAAATGGCGCAAGCGAACCGTGCGTTTGCCCATTTCCGTTGGTAAATTTATGCCCGCGACGCTCGAAAAGAAAAAATCGACATCGGCGGGCCCGAACTCGCCGGACCGCAAGTTCCCGCTCGAGCGGACGCGGAACATCGGCATCGCCGCGCACATCGACGCCGGTAAAACGACGATCACCGAACGCGTTCTCTTTTACACGGGAATGATCCACAAGATGGGCGAGGTCCATGAAGGCACCACCGTCACTGACTGGATGGAACAGGAGCGCGAGCGCGGCATCACGATCACATCGGCCGCGACCACCTGCAGCTGGGCCCAGCGCAAGGAAGAAGACGTTTACAAAATCTTCGAAGGGATCAAACAGCGGATCAACATCATCGACACGCCCGGTCACGTGGATTTCACGGCCGAAGTGGAGCGTTCGTTGCGCGTGCTCGACGGCGCGATCGCAGTTTTCGATGGAGTGGCCGGCGTGCAACCGCAATCAGAAACCGTTTGGCGTCAGGCCACGAAATACAACGTCCCCTGCCTTGCGTTCATCAACAAGATGGACCGGGTTGGCGCCAACTTCGAGATGTCGGTCGATAGCATTCATAAAAAACTCGGCGCAAACGCCTGGCCGGTGCTTTTGCCTCTGGGCAGGGAGGATCAGCTCAAAGGTCAGCTCGACGTTATTAATAAGAAGGCAATCATTTATTCCGACAGCGATCAGCTTGGATCGACATATGAGGTCACGGACATCCCGAAGGAACACGTCGCTGCTGTCGACAAGGCTTACAAAGAACTGGTCGAACAGATTTCCAATCTCGATGACGAGATTGCCGAAGCGGTCCTGGAAGAGAAGCCGATCACTCCGGAGTTACTGAAGGCCGGAATTCGCCGGCAAACGATTGCGAACAAATTTGTGCCGGTCATCGGCGGTTCGGCGTTGAAGAACATTGGTGTGCAGTACTTGGTCGACGCGGTGGTCGATTACCTGCCGAGTCCGCTCGACATTCCGCCAGCCAAAGGGATGGATCCCGACACCCACGAGCCGATGGAAGCGCTGACGGACGATAACGGGAACTTCTGCTCCCTCGCGTTTAAACTTTGGAGCGATCCATTTGTCGGCAAACTCGTTTTCTTCCGCGTCTATTCCGGCACACTTTCGAAAGGCGACACCGTTTACAATCCGCGCACGAACAAACGTGAACGCATCTCGCGTTTGATCCAAATCCAGGCCGACAAGCGCGAAGACATCGAAACGTGTTATTCGGGCGACATCGCCGCGATTGTTGGAATCAAGAACATTACGACCGGCGACACATTGTGCGATGAGGACCATCCGATCCTGCTCGAGCCGCCGACGTTTCCTGATCCCGTCATTTCAATGGCGATCGAGCCAAAGACGAAATTGGACCAGGAAAAAATGGGCGTGGCCTTACAGCGTCTGGCCGAAGAAGATCCGACGTTTCGCGTCTACACCCACGAAGACACTGGTCAGACCATCATCGCGGGCATGGGTGAGTTGCATTTGGAAATCATCCGCGACCGCATGTTCCGCGAATTCAAGGTGGACGCGAACGCGGGCAAACCGCAGATCGCGTATCGCGAAACAATCACCACCAACGCGCACGGTGTCGGCAAGTTAATCAAACAATCCGGCGGTCGAGGTCAGTACGGACACGTTGAAGTGGATTTACGGCCAGGCGAGCGCAGCAAAGGCCTCGTGGTCGAAAACAAGATCGTGGGCGGCGTTATTCCGCGCGAATACATCCCGGCGGTCAAGAAAGGCATCGAAGAAGCAGTGCTCGATGGTGTGCTTGGCGGCTACCCAGTTGTCGATGTTGAGGCGGACATTGTTTTCGGAAGCTTTCACGAAGTCGATTCGAGCGAGCTCGCGTTCAAGATGGCTGCGATCTTCGCGATGAAGGACGGCTTCCGGCAGGGCAAACCAATCCTGCTCGAGCCGATCATGAAGGTGGAAAACATCACCCCGGAAGAATATCAGGGCGACATTATCGGCGACTTAAACCGGCGTCGCGGCCAGGTGAACAGCATCGAGTCGCGCGGAAACCTGACCATCGTTCACGCTGAAGTTCCGTTGGCAGAGCTGTTCGGCTATGCCACCGCGATTCGCTCGCTTTCGAAAGGCCGGTCGAGTTACTCGATGGAGCCGTCGCACTTTCAACAGGTGCCGCAGAATTTGGTCGCGGCGATTCTTGATCAAAGGGAAGAAAAATGACGGACGGCCAACGTATTCGTATTCGTTTGAAGGCGTTTGATCATCGCATGCTCGACCAGTCCGCGGTCGAGATTGTTGAAACCGCGAAGCGCACTGGCGCCCGTGTGGCCGGACCGATCCCGCTGCCGACGTTGATCGAGAAGTTCACCGTGAACCGTTCGCCGCACGTGGACAAAAAATCGATGGAACAATTTGAGATCCGCACGCACAAACGGTTGCTCGACATAATCGAGCCGACCGCAAAAACGGTGGATGAGTTGAAGAAACTGAATTTGCCTGCGGGCGTCGATATTACGATTAAGATTTAGCCGCTTGAGAATTTTGCCACGACGCCAACATGAGTATCGGGTTACTAGGACAGAAAATCGGCATGACCAGCGTCTACGACGCCAACGGTCGGCTGCATCCTGTGACCGTGATCGCGGCGGGCGATAACGCTCTTCTGCGTCGCCTGACCAACGAAAATGACGGCTACTCGGCCGTGCAAGTTGGGTTCGATTCGCAAAAGGAATCACGCGTGAACAAAGCCGAGCTCGGCGTCTTCAGGAGCGCGAACTCCGAACCGAAACGCTTCGTCCGCGAATTTCGTCTAACGAGTGATCTGGCCGAAGGCGAAGTGGACCTCACCGTCACCCAATTTCAGTCGGGCGATTTTGTCGACGTGATTGGTCGCTCCAAAGGCAAAGGCTTCCAAGGCGTGATGAAGAAGCACAACTTCGATGGGCAAGGCGCGGCGCACGGTTCGAAGACGCATCGCCGCAATGGTGCCGTCGGCAATCGTTCCACTCCGGGCCGTATTTGGAAGAACATGGGCATGCCCGGTCATCTCGGCGACGAGCGCGTAACTGTGCAAAACCTGCAAGTGATGCAGGTGCGCGAGGCCGAGAAAGTGATTTTGATCAGCGGCGCAGTTCCCGGTTGTAATGGGAGTTATGTGGTCGTTAGGCCGGCGATTAAGAATCCCGCAGCTCAGATAAAGCTGCACCAACAGCACGCAAAACAAGATAAGGCCGTCGCGAAGAAACACGAAGCTGAAAAGAAATCGGAAGAGAAGAAGCCTGAAGCAGAGAAGAAACAGGAAGCCGAAAAAAAACCTGAGGCGGCAGAGAAGAAATGAGCGCGAAAGTTTTAACCAAAGCCGCCGCCAAGGAAGCCAAGATCGACATCATCGAGGATGGTCGTGGCTCGCAAGCCGTTCACGATGTCGTGGTCGCAATGCGCGCAGCGCGGCGTTCGGGTTCAGCGAACACGAAAACAAAGGCCGAAGTCGACATGTCGGGCGCGAAACCATGGCGGCAAAAGGGAACGGGTCGTGCACGCGCCGGTTACGTTTCATCGCCGATCTGGCGAGGTGGCGGCGTCGTGTTTGGTCCTAAGCCGCGCGATTACTCCAAGAAAGTTTCCAAATCAGTTCGACGCCTGGCGTTGCAAAAGGCGCTGAGCGAGCGAATCAAAGCCGGCGACGTCCTGACGATCGACAAATTTGCCGTTTCCGAAATCAAAACCAAAGCCTTCGTCGATCTTGTCCGGAAGCAAACCGACGCGACGAAGGTGCTGATCATTTCCGATTTTTTTGACGACAAGACCCACAAGTCCGCGCGGAACGTGAAGCCGGTGAAACTTGCGACGGCGGCTGACGTGAACACGGAGCAATTGCTCGCGTTTCAGAAAATTTTAGTCACGCCGCAAGCACTCGAGAAATTGGCGGAGAGACTTCAATGAGAGAGCCGCACGACATTATCGAGACCGCGTCGCTGACCGAAAAATCCATTTCGGTTCTGCGCGACAAGTTCAACAAGTACGTTTTCCGCGTCAACCCACGCGCGAACAAGATTCAAATCAAAGACGCGGTTGAGCGTTTGTTCCAAAAGAAGGTGGTCGATGTGAACACCTGTAACTACGCCGGAAAAGAAAAACGCGTTCGCGGACCGCTCGGCCGGCGCCCGCATTGGAAGAAAGCGATCGTGACGCTGGCGAAAGGCGAGAAGATCGAACTGGTGTAATTTATGGCGCTCAAAAGTTATCGTCCACTCACGCCGATTCAGCGGTTCAAGCAGACGCCTGCCTTCGATGAGATCACGAAGTGGCAGCCAACGCGCAGTTTGCTCGAGCCGAAGAAAAAATCGGGCGGCCGGAACAACTATGGCCGGCTCACGTCGCGCCATATTGGCGGCGGTCACAAGCAAAATTATCGCAAAGTCGATTTCAGACGCCGCAAGCACGGCGTCGCGGCCGACGTGATGGGGATTGAGTACGATCCGAACCGTTCGGCGCGAATTGCCCTTATTAAGTACAGCGACGGCGAACTGAGCTACATCCTGGCGCCGAATGGCCTGCAGGTCGGCGCCAAAGTTGTCGCCGGTAACGACGTCGCGCCCGATCTTGGCAATTCATTGCCGCTGCGCGCGATTCCGCTCGGCACCAACATTCACAACATCGAACTAAGCCCCGGCCGGGGCGGTCAAGTTGCGCGCAGCGCCGGTCAGCAAGCGATCCTGAACAATCTCGAGGGCGGCTACGCGCTCGTGAAAATGCCGTCCGGCGAAGTCCGCCGAATTCACGAGAACTGTTTCGCCACCATCGGCCAGGTTGGAAACGTCGATCACATGAATGTGGCCAGCGGCAAAGCCGGGCGCACGCGTTGGCAGGGACGTCGTCCGCACGTGCGCGGAATGGTGATGAACCCGATCGACCACCCGATGGGCGGCGGTCAGGGCAAATCAAAGGGCGGCGGCGGACGTCATCATCCAGTCAGCCCATGGGGGCAGCTGGCCAAAGGATTTAAAACACGCAGTAAACGCAAGCCGAGCGACCGATTCATTCTCGAGCGCAAGCGAGCGAACAAGAAAAGTTGATTTTTATGGGAAGATCACTAAAGAAAGGACCCTTCGTCGAATCGCATCTTCTGGAGAAGATCGACAAGATGAACGCGTCGGGCTCGAAAAAGGCGATCAAGACCTGGTCGCGACGCTCGATGGTAACGCCGGATTTTGTCGGCCACACGTTTTTGGTGCACAACGGAAAGATATTTAATTCCGTTTTCATCACCGAGAACATGGTCGGTCATAAGCTCGGCGAGTTTTCGGCTACCCGAATCTTTAAGAAACACGGTTCGCATACGGCGAAGGTGACCAAATAGTTGAGAATTTTTTTGGCAGTGTTGGGCTGCGTAACGCTGGCTCGAGGGCTGGCGGCAGAGGGAAATAGTTCTTTGTCAGAATCCAAAATTGAAAACGCGGAGCAAAAGATCACCGCGGAATCGCTGCTGGCGCAGAACGAAGATTTGCGCAGGCAATTGTCGATTCAACAGGAGTCGCTCAAGACAGTGACAGCGAGCCTGGCGGAATCGAATGCGGAAGCGGAAGTGTTTCGCCGCAAATATTCCGACCTGGAATCGCGGATGGCAGCGTTGGGGCTGGCGTCGGCGAGCAAAGATCGGGCAAAACTCGAGCAACGTTTGCTTGCCGCAGTAAGTGATCTTCGGTTGGCGCAAAGAGAGGGCGATGAGCTTCGCGATCAACTACTTGGTTTGAACGAGGCCCTGTTGCGATATTTGCAGACATCGCAGGGTGGCGACGCGCAGGCGCGGATGGACGTGGAAACGCAATTGCGCAAAACGAACCAGCTGGTGGGAAGATCGATCCCGCCGCTGCGGGACGCGCAAGAGCCGCAACCGAGTTTGATGGACGGCAGTGTCCTGAGCGTGAAGGACGAATGGTCTTTTGTGGTTGCGAACATTGGCGAGCAGCAAGGCGTCAAGATTGGGATGCCGCTGCGAGTAATGCATGGGGAACAAAAGATTGCGACCCTGAGGGTGGTGGACGTGCGACAGCGAATTTGCGGTGCGGTAATTGAGGATTCTGGAAAAGAGAAAATAAAAGTGGGCGATCGCCTCCAGGCGGATGCCCGCTCGAATGTGACTTTAAAATAGATGGAAGTTAGATCGATATATAAGTACGCGCGGATTTCGCCATTCAAGGTGCGCGAAGTCACGCGAGAGATTCAGGGTCTGCCGGTTTCGGCGGCACTCGACATTCTTGCTTTCACGCCCAAGAAAGCGGCGTTCCTGATCAACAAAACGCTCAAGAGCGCGATCGCGAACGCGGAAAACAATGCGAACTTGAAAGCCGACGGTCTGGTGGTCAAGGAAGCGGTCGTGGGCGAGGGCCCGACTTTCAAACGAATGACGCCGCGCGCTCGTGGCAGCGGCAGCCGGATTTTGAAACGGACGAGCCATATCAGGATCGTTTTGACGGACGACGTAGCAATTGAGACTCGCGAGACTCGAAAAGCGAAACGCAAGCAAGAAAAGAAAACAGGGGAGGCCGGAGCAAAATCGACAGCGGCGAAAAAAGATAAGAAGAAGACCGCGAAAGCGGCCAAGAAATAATTTATGGGACAAAAAGTTAATCCGATCGGATTCAGACTCGGGGTGAACCGTGATTGGCGGTCGCGCTGGTACGCGTCGCCCCAAGAGCTGCCCGCGTTTTTGCACAGCGATCTCGAGATTCGCGCTTACGTGAAGAAGAAGCTGCAATTCGCCGCGGTCTCGAAAATTGTGATCGAACGCGCGTGGAATTCAATTCGCGTGACCATTCACACCGCCCGTCCCGGCATAGTCATCGGCCGCAAAGGCGCCGAGATCGAGAAGATGACGGAAGAAATTTCCAAGATGGCGCAGGGCAAACAAATCAAGATTGACATCCAGGAGATCAAAACACCGGAACTCGACGCGCAGCTCGTCGCGGAAAACGTGTCGCTGCAAATCGAGCGTCGAATCGCTTACCGCCGGGCCATGAAAAAAGCGGTGCAGGTAGCAATGGATTTCGGCGCGGAAGGGATTCGCTTGCGTTGCTCGGGCCGATTAAACGGCGCAGAAATTTCGCGCTCGGAATGGTACCGCGAAGGGAAGGTTCCACTGCACACTTTGCGCACTCCGATTGACTATGGTTTCGCCGAAGCAAACACCGTTTATGGCAAGATCGGCGTGAAATGCTGGATGTGTAAGAAGGAAGAGGCGCCGAGCGAAGCCCCACTTGCAATGGCTCCGCCACCGCCGCCAGCTGAGCCGGTCGGAGCCTAGGAATTTTTATGCCGTTGATGCCCAAACGAGTGAAGTATCGGAAGTCCCAGCGGGGAAGCCGCAAAGGGACTGCTTCGCGCAATTTACGAATCAATTTTGGAGAGTTCGGATTGCAAACGCTCGAGCGCGCGTGGATCACGAACACGCAGATTGAAGCGGCGCGCGTGGCGTTGACCCGCAACATGAAACGCAAAGGCAAACTGTGGATCCGGATTTTTCCGGACAAATCAGTCACGGCGCGTCCGCCGGAAACGCGAATGGGCAAGGGAAAAGGTCAGCCGGAGTTCTGGGTCGCGACGGTGAAGCCCGGAAACATTTTGTTTGAGCTCGACGGTCTGACCGAATCGGTCGCGCGCGAGTCGCTGCGACTAGCGGCGGACAAATTGCCGGTGCGCACGAAATTTATTAGCCGTCACCACGTGGCCGCGGCCTAACGAACATGAAAATTAAAGAAATAGTTGAGATGAGCACGGACGAGTTGCTGACAAAACGGCGCGATCTCCGCCAGGAACGTTTGCATCTGCGTTTGCAACAGCAGAGCGGCCAGCTCGAGCAGCCAAGCCGGCTGCGTTTGCTGCGGCGCGATGTGGCGCGGATCGACACGATTCTTTCCCAGCGGGCCAAGCAACCACAGGCCATTCCCGCCGCAGAACCAAAGCCGAAGAAGAAGAACTAATTTATGGCCGAGCAAGCAACCCAAGATCGACAATTTACGGCGCAACCGCCACCGTTGCCGGCGAAGTACACGCGGGCGGCGCGCAAGACGCGCGTCGGCGAAGTCATTTCCGAGCGGATGAACAAGACGATCGTGGTCCGGACGATCACGCGCGTGCCGCATCCGAAGTTCGGCAAGATTGTGAAACAGATCCGAAGATTTTACGCGCACGATGAGGAGAACAAGGCGAAGACGGGCGACACCGTCCGGATTATGGAAACGCGGCCGCTGAGCAAATTGAAACGCTGGCGATTAGTAGAGGTGCTTCAGAAGTAATTGTTATGGTGCAGCTTCGATCGAGACTTGACGTCGCGGACAATACCGGCGCGCGGATGGCGACGATGATCGGCGTGATCGGCAAGGCCACGCTTTACGCTGGGATTGGGGACGTCATCACTGCGAACGTGAAAGAAGCGAGCGCGACGGGCACGGTGAAAAAGGGCGAAGTCGTGCGAGCGGTCCTGGTTCGCACGCGGCAAGCGATTCGTCGCGATGACGGCTCTCTTCTGCGATTCGACAACAACGCGATCGTGATCATCGACAAGGATTTGAATCCTCGCGGGACGCGCATTTTCGGTCCGGTCGCGCGCGAACTGCGCGAGCGCAATTTTATGAAAATCGTTTCGCTGGCTCCGGAGGTTTTATGAGCCGGATGAAATTTCATGTTAAAAAAGGAGACGAAGTAGAGGTGATCTCCGGGAACTTCAAAGGTTCGAGCGGCAAAATTCTCGAGGTGTTGTCAAGCAAACAGCGAGTGCTGGTTGAAGGCGTGCGGATTATTAAAAAGCATCTGCGCAAATCGGAAGACAATCCGCAGGGCAAAATCGCCGAACGCGAAGGGCCGATTCATATTTCAAACGTGAAATTGGTCGAGCGCGAGAAGAAGGCCGAAAAGAAAGCGAAAACGAAGCCGAAGAAAGAGGCTGAGAAGAAGGCGGCCTAATGGAAAACGAATTTTACCGTCATTATAAAGACCGCGTGGTGCCCGCTTTGCGCGAACGGCATAAGTACAAAAACGTCCACCAGATTCCGCGGGTCCACAAAGTGGTGATTAACACTTCGGTTGGTTCGCAGCCGGACATCAAGCAGGCTTTGGACGAAGCAAAAGTGGAGCTGGCGCTCATTACCGGGCAACAACCGGCCGAGACGCGCTCGAAAAAGAGCATCGCCAATTTTAAATTGCGCAAGGACCAGATTATCGGCGCGAAAGTTACACTGCGTGGTGATCGGATGTACGAATTTCTAGAGCGATTGATTAAAGCTGCGCTCCCGCGGATTCGAGATTTTCGAGGTGTTTCGCCCCGCTGTTTTGACGGGAACGGCAATTACACACTCGGTGTCCCCGATCAGACAATCTTTCCCGAGATCGAGATGGACAAAATCAAGCGCAACATCGGTTTTGATGTTACAATTGTGACCACCGCGCGAACGGACGAGGAGGCCAAATCGCTCTTGAGCGAACTGGGAATGCCTTTTTCCGATCGCGCGAAAAAGCTCGCCACGGCGAGTCCGTCCGAAGGCGGACCGGCTGGGCAAGAGCAAGCCGCCTGAATTTCATGAGTACTGTTACAGATCCAATTGCAGACCTGCTTGCTCGCATGCGCAACGGCGCGGCCGCGCAGAAGATCGAGATCTTCGTCCCGTACTCCAAGCTGAAAGCCGAAGTCGTCCGGATTTTGAAAAATGAAGGTTACATCAGTGATTATGAAGTCGACACGAAGGCGGCGCATCCGCGCATCAAAATCACGAACAAGCTGGTCGATCACACTTGCGCCATCACCGGATTGAAACGGGTCAGCCGGCCCGGTCTGCGGCGTTACGTTGGCGCCGGAGAAGTTCCGCGCGTTCTCGGTGGAATGGGAACAGCGATTTTATCAACGTCGCGCGGTATCATGTCCGGTCGTGAAGCCAAGAAACAAAAAGTGGGCGGCGAGTTGCTCGCTTACGTTTGGTAAAATTTATGTCGCGAATTGGAAATAAGCCGGTCGACATTCCCGACAAAGTCAAAGTTAATATCGACAATGACGGTGGCGTTTCAGTGGAAGGCCCGAAAGGCAAACTCGACTGGAAATTGCCGCGCCAAATCACGGGCAGCGTCAAAGACAATCACGTTTCGATCGCGCGCGGCGCGGAAACACGGAGCGTGAAAGCGTTACACGGACTATCCCGAGCGCTCGTGCACAACATGGTCGTCGGCGTGAGCGAAGGTTTCACGAAACAGCTCGAGATCGAGGGCGTCGGTTTTAAAGCGGCAGTGCAAGGAGCGAATCTCAATCTTAGTCTCGGTTTTTCGCACCCGATCCTGTTTCCGATTCCAAAGGACATCAAAATCACCGTCACCGATCAGACCAAGATCATGATTCAAGGCGCGGACAAGAAAGT
>Ga0209156_10000549_pt1 | contig 32067 bp, 33 predicted proteins | sample GraSoiAngelo_124_FD_185881 | JGI IMG/M metagenome (GOLD analysis project Ga0209156, IMG submission 185881) | Grasslands soil microbial communities from the Angelo Coastal Reserve, California, USA - 14_0927_05_20cm (SPAdes) (version 2) | ecosystem: Environmental > Terrestrial > Soil > Grasslands... | reverse complement strand
ATGGCGTTTGCGCCACCAGCCCCACCCGCAAGATCATTGACGAATTGACACTCTCGCTCCCGATAGGCCAGCCAAGCCTGTTGCGATTCAATGAGCCTTTTGCGCACTTCCATCCACTCGGGTTTGTTCATGGTTGCTTCAAGTTTTCGATACACTGCGTTTAACGCTTTGTCCTCGCGCTCGAACTCTTTGTACGCGACACATCCGGCCCATGCAGTGGAACCTTCCTTCGAGTCTCGGCAATCCTGTGCGAGCGATACCCCAGGGACAATACAAAGCACTAGTGCGGCTATTGTTTGCCCCGGCTTCATCATATGCACCCTAACTTCCAATAGTCAGAAGAAGTGCCGCCTATCATAGCCGCGACTCGCGGGCGGGGCGAGTCAACGCCCATTGAATCAAGTCGTTATGGTACTGTATGCATATACAGGTACGATGATAGTCAGAATCCAATGAGTCAAGTCCCTGATCCACCTGCCAATTCGAGTTTGGCAGCGGTCAAGAAGCAAAAACTTATCGATCGCTTCCGCGAGGCGATTCGCTCCAGGCATTTCAGCCGCCGCACGGAGAAGACCTACTGGTATTGGGTACGCTACTTCATTTACTTTCACGGCAAGCGGCATCCGGCGGAGATGGGGGCGGGCGAGGTGTCGGCGTTCCTGAGCTGGCTTGCCACCGAGCGCAACGTCGCAGCCGCGACTCAGAACCAGGCGCTGTCCGCGCTGTTGTTCCTGTACCAGCGCGTGCTCGGCCAGGAGCTGCCCTGGCTGAAGGACCTCGTGCGGGCGCAGCGGCCGGTGCGCCTGCCGACGGTGCTGACGGAAGCCGAGGTACGGCGGCTGCTCGAGCAGACGACGGGCAGCGCGAGGCTGATGACGGCCCTGCTGTACGGCGGGGGCTTGAGGCAGATCGAATGCCTGTCGCTGCGGATCAAGGACGTTGATTTCGCGTATCGCCAGATCATCGTGCGCGACGGCAAGGGCGGGAAGGATCGCGTGACCATGCTGGCCGAAAACCTGGTGCAGCCGCTGCAGGAGCATCTCGGCCGCGTGCGCGTCATGCACCGGCGCGATCTCAAGGAGGGATTTGGCGAGGCATGGCTGCCGCATGCGCTCGCGCGCAAGTATCCGCGCGCCGGCTTCGAATGGGGGTGGCAGTTCGTATTCCCGTCCGGCCATCGCTCCGCCGACCCGGAAAGCGGCGTGATTCGGCGGCACCACGTTCATCCGGATACCCTGGCGCGGATTGTCAAGCGCGCGACGCGCCTCGCGGGCATCATCAAGCCGGTCAGCTGCCACACGCTGCGGCACTCGTTTGCGACCCATCTGCTCGAGCGCGGCTACGACATCCGGACCGTGCAGGAGCTGCTCGGGCATTCGGACGTGACGACAACCATGATCTATACGCACGTCATGAACAAAGGCGCGCGCGGCGTCAAAAGCCCGCTCGACCGGCTGGAGCAACCGCGCGCGCAATACCTGACTTCCGCGATAATGTGACCTTCAGCGCTGGGAGGAGGGGAAGCAGATGAAAGCGTTTTTCCGGATTGCGTTTCTTCTCGGTGTCGCTTGCTGGAGCACGGTCTTCGCGCAAGGGCGGTGGGTGAAGCTCGCGCCGTTTCCCGAGCCGGCCGAGGAGCTGCTCGGTGCGTCGGCCAGCGGCAAGCTTTATGTGTTCTGCGGTCTTGCGCCCGGCTGGAAGCCGATCGGGATGGTGTACGAGTACGACCCGGGAGCGGACCGCTGGACGAAGAAGAACCCGATGCCGCTCCCCTCGCATCACGTCGCCTTCACCGAGTACAAGGGGAAGATCTATGCCTTCGGCGGCTTCGTGCTGCCGCAATCGGGGCCGGCGGCGTGGGTGCCGATCGACAGCGCCTGGGAATACGACCCGGCGCGCGACACCTGGCGCGCGCTCGCGCCGCTGCCGACGAAGCGCGGCTCGCCCGTCGCGGTGACCGTCGGCGACAGGATGTACGTCATCGGCGGCGCGGTGACCGGGCCGAAGGAGGCGGCGGTCCACCCGGCGCGAGCGCATTATTCGACGGGCGCGGTGGAGGAGTACGACCCGGCGACGAACAGCTGGCGCTCGCGCGCTCCTCTGCCGACGCCGCGCAACCACGCCACGGCGGGCGTGGTGAACGGCAAGGTGTACGTGATCGGCGGGCGCGTCGGCGGCGCTTTCGTGAGCAGCGGCAGCAGCAACGTCGGAGTGGTCGAGGAGTACGACCCGGCGGCCGACCTGTGGGGCGCGCCGAAGGCGCGCATGCCGAGCGCGCGCAGCGCGATGGCTTCCGGCGTGCTCGGCGGCCGCATCTACGTCACCGGCGGGGAAGGGCAGGACTACCGCTCGATGTTCACGTTCCGCGCTCTCGAGGCCTACGACCCGGCGACGAACACCTGGGCCAGCCTGCCGTCGATGCCGGTGTCGCGCCACGGCCTGGCCGGCGCGGTGGTCGGCAACCGGCTGCACATGGTGAGCGGCGACGTGCAGTCGGCAGGCACCGGCGTGCACGTGCACACCGACGCGCACGATGCCTACGAGTTCTGAGCGCTACTCGATCTTGATCTTCGCTTCGCGCAGGAACTCGCCCCAGCCCTGCGTCTCCTTGCGCACGAACTCGGTGAACTCCTGCGGCGGGGCGAGCGTGACGGTCAGCATCTGCTTGGCGAGAGTCTCCTTGATCTCGGGGCGCGACAGGTTCGCCGCGATCGAGCCGTAGAGCTTGTCCAGAACCGGCTTTGGCGTCGCCGCCGGCGCGAACATGCCCTGCCACGCGTTCGTGCCGATGCCGGCAAAGCCGAGCTCGGCGAGCGTCGGCACCTCGGGCAGCTCGGCGAGCCGCGACGGCATCGCGGTGGCGAGCGCCTTCATCCTGCCGGCGCGGATATGCGGCAGCGTCGAGGCGAGGTTGAGGAACGCCACCTGCGTCTCGCCGGCGAGGATCGAGGGAATCATCTGTCCCGCGCCGCCCTTGTACGGCACGTGCGTCATCTCGATGCCCGCGGCCTGCTTGAGCTTCTCCATGTCGAGGTGAGGATAGCTGCCGAGCCCGGCCGAGGCGTAGTTGATTTTGCCCGGATTGCGCCTCGCTTCGGCGACCAGCTCGGCGATCGAGCTGGGAGGGAAGCTCGGCGCCGCGGCGACGATGTGCGGGATCTCGATCAGCTTGGCGACGCCGACCAGGTCGCGCGACGGCTTGATCGAGAGCTGCTGCGCGAAGGTGTTCTCGTTGATCGCGTTGGTCGACACGTTGCCCACCAGCAGCGTGTAGCCGTCGGGCGGTGCTTTCGCCACCGCCTCGAGCGCGAGGTTGCCAGACGCGCCGGGCCGGTTCTCGACCAGGAAGCTCTGGCCGAGCGACTCGCTGAGGCGCTGGGCGACGATGCGCCCGATGATATCGGTAGAGCCGCCCGGCGCGTACGGCACGATGATCTTGACCGGCCGGCTGGGATAGTCCTGCGCAAGCGCGCTGCCTGCGAACAGCAGCCCCAGCAGGATTCTGAAGAGCATGTGTCATCATAACCCCGATGCGCGCCATCGACATCCATGCCCACTGGTACCCGCAGGAATGGCTCAAGCTCTTCGAGAAGGACGGCGCGAAGGAAGGCGCCCGCCTCGAGCGCACCGCAGGCGGGTACCGCCTGAAGACCGAAACGCTGGTGAACGCCTTCGACGAGCGCTTCGTCGACCTCGCCTCCAGGATCGAAAAGATGGACGAGAAGCGCATCGGCGTGCACGCGCTCTCTCTCACCACGCCGATGGTCAACTGGGCATCGCCAGCGCTCGGCCTGGCGCTCGCCCAGGCCTACAACGACGCGGCCTCGGCCGCGCACGGCAGGCACCCCGAGCGCTTCGTCGGCCTCGCCATCCTGCCGATGCAGGACGCGCAGCTCGCGCTGCGCGAGCTGGAGCGCGCCGCGAAGCTGCCCGGCATGCGCGGCATGTATCTCGCCACCAACGTCAACGGGGTCGACCTGGACGAGAAGCGGTTCTGGGACGTCTATGCCAGGGCGGAAGAGCTCGGCTGGGCGATCTTCCTGCACCCGGTCGAGACGATCGGGCGCGAGCGCACCGGCAAGTATTACCTGCGCAACCTGCTCGGCAACCCGTACGACACCGGGGTCGCGGCGGCGCACCTGATCTTCGGCGGCGTGCTGGACAGATTCGCTAAGCTGGAAATCAACCTGCCTCACGCCGGAGGCGCTTTCCCCGGCCTGATCGGGCGGCTCGATCACGGCACGAAGGTGCGGCCAGAGCTCAAGCACATGAAACGGCTGCCGAGCGAGTACCTCAGGCGCTTCACCTACGACACCATCGGCCACGACGACCGCATCAACATGAATCTCATCCGGCTGGTGGGCGCCGATCGCGTGACGCTCGGCAGCGACTACTGCTTCGACATGGGACTGGAGGATCCCCTGGCCGCAGTCCAGCGCCTGCAGCTCAGCGCGAAGGAAAAGGGCCTGATCGCGGGCGGCAACGCGGCGCGGCTACTTCGCCTGTGAGCGCAGCCAGCTCGCGGGCAGCATCGCGGCATCGGCCGTGCCGAGACCGTTGCGCGCCGCGCGGTCGAAGCATTCCAGCGCCCGCTGCGTGACCGGCAGCTCGCGCCCGAGCGCGCGCGCTTCCTCGAGCATGGTGCGCAGGTCCTTGCGGATCGAGTCGACGTTGAAGGTGGCGCCTCCCGGGTCCTTGCCCGCCAGCGCGGCGGCGACGGCCGGGCCGCGGACCTTGAGCACGTTGGGCCCGCCCGAGGTGTCGGCGAAGATGTCCATGAGGCGCGCCGGATCGAGGCCGAGCGGCTCGCAGAGCGAGAGCGCCTCGCCGAACGCCTGCCAGAAGACGAGCAGCGGCAGGTTGATCGCCAGCTTCATCGCGGCGCCGGCGCCCACCGGGCCGACGTGCTCGACCCGGCGGCACATCTGATCCAGGAGCGGCCGGGCGCGCGCGACGTCGGCCGCCTCGCCGCCGGCGAAGCCGAACAGCTTCCCTTCCTTCGCCGGCCCGACCGTGCCGCCGACCGGGCATTCGACGAACGCCGCGCCTTTCGCTTTCACTTTTTCGGCTAGCCTTTTCTCGGTTTCGGGCCGCACCGTGCTCATCTCGATGAACAGCTTTCCTTTCACGTTCCCGGCGAGAAGTTGTCCGTAGACAGACTCGAGCGCTGCCGCGTCGGTCAGAATGGAGATCAAGGTCTCAGAAACCTCTGCCAGCCGGGTGGCGCTGTCGGCAACATCCAGGCCGAGGGCGCGCGCCTTGTCCGCGGTGCGGTTCCACACTGTCAGCTGGTGCCCTCGCCCTGCGAGGCGCTGCGCGATCGCCGCGCCCATGCTGCCGGTTCCGGCCATGCCGATCTTCATGACGCGTTATCTCCTTGTCCAATTTTTAACGCTTTTGCGTTGACATCATGCCGTCGCAGGGGCGATAAAGGACAAACAAAAGAAGAAACGCGACCGTATTCCGGTCTGAGGGGGAGGCAAATGATGTCCGTCAACGCGGTGGATCGCCGCTCGGGATTGCGCATGCTTCTCCGGGCGATTGCACTATTTCTTTCTCTGCTCGTCCCGTCGGCGGCGTCGGCGACCAAAGTCTGGGAAGCGCACACAGGGGATCCCTGCTGCGGCTTGCCGGACAGTTTCTACAAATATCTGGATGCGAACGAGGCGTGTCGCCAGGAGGTTCCCTTGCCCGCGCCGAGCGCCTGTCTCATCAATCAGCACGATATGAGGAACAGCGCCGGCCCGCAAACTCCCGGAGCGTGCGTGTTCAACCAGACCTGCATCTGCGATTTCTGTAGCGGTCCTGGCTCGGACGATGGAGTCACGTTTGGAGGGAAGTTCACCGGGTTCAAAACCCAGGCTTGCCCCGACGGCACGACCGAGCACCTGGGCCTGTGTGTCCAGGACAGTCCGAAAGGCAAAGGGCCGTGCGTCGACTGCGAAAACCTCGCCAGGGCGAATCCGGTCAACATCGGCAGCGGCAACAAGTACCAGAGCGAGACGGTCTATCGGGCGGCATCCGGCCAGCTCGAGCTGGTTCTTTTCTACAACAGCCAGGCCGGGACGAGCTATTTCGAGTCGATGGCGTTCGGAGCCCACTGGAGCGTCCGATACCTCGCGGCCGTTCGCGACTCGGGGCAGGGGATCGTCGCGGTTCACCGGCTCGACGGGCGCGACCTGCAGTTTCGCGCCCCCGCCTCGGGAAATCTGTACCTCGGCGACGCGGATATCGCAGACAGGCTGGAGAAGCTGATCGACGGCTCGGGCAATCTGACCGGCTGGCGGTACACCGCAAAAGAAGGCGACGAGGTCGAGGAGTTCGATCCCGCAGGCAAGCTGCTTCTGATCCGCGATCGCGCGGGCCTGCAGCAGTCGATGACCTATAGCAGCGCCGGCACTCCGCCCAGCATCGCGCCGGCGGCTGGCTTGCTGATCGCGGTGACGGATAGCTTCGGGCGTCAGCTCAGCTTCACCTACAACGCTCAAAGACGCGTCAACAGCATGACCGACCCGGCAGGCAGTCAATATGTCTTCGAGTACGACAGTTCCGGCGGTCCGGCTGGAGCCGGCAATCTCACGAGGGTCACGTTCCCGGACACGAAGACCCGCGTCTACTCTTATAAGGAGGCGGCGCAGATCAACGGCGGTTCGGCCTGCTCGAGCCCGGCTGCGGTGCTGAACAACGCGTTGACGGGCCTGACCGACGAGAACGACAACCGCTATGCCACCTGGACCTACGACTGCCAGGCGCGCGTGACAAGCTCGGTCCACGCGCTCGGGGTGGGCCTCTATTCATTCGATTACGGCACCGGCACGAGCACCGCCTACCTCGATTCCCTTGGCACGTCGCGTTCAGCCGGTTTGCAGAGAACCCTGGGTGTCGCCCGCGGAACCGGCACTACCCAGCCTGCGGCCAGCGGTTCGGGAACTGCGTCGACCTCCGCGACCTACGATGCCAACGGCAACCTCGCGAGCCGCACCGACTGGAACCGCAACCAGACGATATACGCCTTCGATCCGGCTCGAAATCTCGAGATCTCGCGCACGGAGGCGAACGCAACGCCTCAACAACGCACGACCTCCACGGAGTGGCACCCGACGTTCCGCCTGCCGACGCAAATCGTCGAGCCGCTGCGCACCACGACGAACGTCTACGACGCGGACGGCGTGCAGTGCGGCGCGCGCGGCGCGCTGTGCTCGAGGACCGTGCAGGCGACGAGCGGCGCAACGCGCACCTGGACCTACACCTACAACTCGAACGGCCAGGTGCTCACGGTCGATGGCCCGCGCACCGACGTCTCGGACGTCACCACCTATACCTACGACACGCAAGGCAATGTTGCTTCGATCACCAACGCGGCAGGGCATGTCACGAGCATCACTGCGTACAACGCGCACGGCCAGCCGCGAACGATCGTCGACCCGAACGGGATGACGATCACGCTCGGCTACGACGCCCGTCAGCGCCTTACTTCGCGCAACTCTGGCGGCGAGATCACGACTTACGACTACGACGGCGTCGGCCAGCTTACCAAGGTGACGCTGCCGGACCTCTCCTATCTCTCGTACAGCTACGACCCCGCGCACCGCCTGACCGGGATGCAGGACAACCTCGGCAACAGCATCAGCTATGGGCTCGATGCGATGGGCAACCGCACGCTGGAGGAGGTATTCGATCCTGCGAACGTGCGGGTGCAAAAACGCACACGTGACTACGACAGCCTTAACCGCCTGTTCCATGAATTCGGCGCCCAGAACCAGCCCACCGAGTACGGCTACGACAACCAGGGCAACGTCAAGTCGGTGAAGGATCCGCTCAACCACGTCACGTCTAATGATTACGACGCGCTAAACCGGCTGAAGCAGGTCACCGACCCGAACCTCGGGGTTACGCAGTACGCCCACAACGGGCTCGATGCGCTCACCCAGGTCACCGATCCGCGGAGCCTGGTCACCGGGTACACGGTGGACGGTCTGGGGAACCTTACGCAGCAGGCGAGCCCAGATACCGGCACTACGGTGAATACGTACGACGCCGCCGGCAACCTCCTTACGCAGACCGACGCGAAAGGGCAGGTGACGGCGTACACCTTCGACGCGCTCAACCGCGTCACGCTCATCAGTTTCAACGACGGCTCGATGCAGACCTACACCTACGATCAGGGAACGAATGCGATCGGGCACTTGAGCTCCATCACCGAAACGAACTCGGCCAACCAAGTCACGAGCCAGATCGCCTACGCCTACGACCTCCACGGGCGCGTGACGTCCGATACGCGGACTGTCAACGGCGTGCTGTACAGGACCGGGTATGCGTACGACAAAGCAGGGCGTCCTAGCGGGATGACCTATCCGAGCAGCCGCACGGTGACCTACGCCTTCGACGGTGTTGGCAGGGTCAATCAGGTGACTACTACCAAGGATACCCAGTCGCAAGTCGTGGTCTCAAGCGTCCTCTATCAGCCCTTCGGCGGCGTGAAGAGCTACACGCTCGGCAACAATCAGGTCTATAGCCGTGGCATCGACCTCGACGGCCGCATCGCCTCCTACACGCTCGGCGTGCAGTCCTTCGGCATCGGCTACGATGCGGCGAGCCGCATCACGTTCATCAGCGACTTCGCCAATCCCGCCAACGCCCAAACGTACGACTACGACAGCCTCGATCGCCTGACCCAGGCCGTCACGCCTTCGACGCCTTACGCCTACAGCTACGACGCGGTCGGCAACCGCATGAGCCGCGCGGCGGGCACGAGCACCGACACCTACGCCTACAGCTCGAGCTCAAACCGCGTCGCAAGCATCACGCCTAGTTCGGGACCTGTCCGGAGCTTCGTCTTCGACCCGAACGGCTCGACCACCGCGGATGGCAACAACACCTACACCTACGACACGCGCGGGCGCATGGTGCAAGCGACGAGCAGCGTCGGCTCGACCACGTACCAGGTCAACGCGTTGGGGCAGAGGGTCAGGAAGACCAACAGCCTCGGCGACACAGTCTTCCACTACGACACGCGCGGGCACCTGATCGCCGAAACCGATGCGGGGGGAGCGGTGAAGCGCGAGCTCATCCACCTCGGCGACATCCCGGTCGGGGTCGTCCAGTGACACTTGCATGACTTTAGTGCTGCCCGGCGCACGCTCCAGCAGGGTGGGAAACAACCGGAGCGCTTAGTTCGCGCACGATCGCGAAATTCGCGACGGCCGGTTCAGTGACCTGCTGAGACACGGTCGTTTCCGTGATGACGCTCGCAGTGAACAGAAGCTCCCTGTGCCACAGGGGGTATGAGGCAACGAAGATGGCGACGAGAAACCAGCCGTGACTTAGAGTGGGTTTGCATTCGAGAACCGCAGCGGTCATGGTGCCTCCGGTGAGAGTGAGCCACATCATCGGTCACCGCTAGCGTTTCTACAGCGCAAAAGGTCATGGTTTTGCGCGTTTTCACTGTGGCCCGAGTTGAAGACGTGACCTAGTTGACACCCGTCGCCGCGCAAGTTCAAATCGCGCGCTTAAGAGGAGAAGGGCATGGAGTCGCCCAAGAGCGAGCTCCGCGACGGCATGCGCATCGACTGGGACATCCCGATCGTGATGGACGACGGGCTGGTGCTGCGCGCCGACCTGTTTCGCCCTGGCGTCGAAGGTCGGCACCCGGTCCTCCTTAGCTACGGTCCATACGCCAAGGGGCTTGCATTCCAGGACGGCTACCCGAGCGCCTGGCAGCGCATGATAAGCGAGCATCCGGAGGTTGGCAGCGGCTCGTCGGGCAAGTACCAGAACTGGGAAGTCGTCGACCCGGAGAAATGGGTGCCGCAGGGCTACGCCTGCCTGCGGATCGACTCGCGCGGCGCCGGCCGCTCGCCCGGCCGCATCGAGCATTTCGCGCCGCGCGAAACGCAGGACCTGTACCAGTCGATCGAGTGGGCGGGCGTGCAGGCCTGGTCCAGCGGCAAGGTCGGTCTGAACGGCATCTCCTATTACGCCATCAACCAGTGGCACGCCGCCTCGCTGCAGCCGCTGCACCTGGCCGCGATGTGCGTCTGGGAAGGCGCAGCCGACTGGTACCGCGACATGACGCACCACGGCGGCATCCTCTGCACGTTCTGGGCGAACTGGTACGACATGCAGGTGAAGACGGTCCAGTACGGCCTGGGCGAGCGCGGCCCGCGCAGCCGCCTCACCGACCTGGCGGTGTGCGGCGACGACACGCTCTCGGATAAGGAGCTCTCCGAGAACCGCGCCGAGTTCGGCGACGAGATCCTGTCGCACCCGCTCGACGACGCCTATCACAAGGCGCGCTCGCCGGTGTGGCACCGGGTCAAGGTGCCGTTCCTGTCGGCCGCCAACTGGGGCGGGCAGGGCCTGCATGCGCGCGGCAATTTCGAAGGCTTCCTGCGCGCCGCGTCGAAAGACAAATGGCTCGAAGTCCACGGCATCGAGCACTGGACGCACTTCTACACCGACTACGGCAGGAACCTGCAGCTGCGGTTTTTCGACTACTACCTCAAGGGCCACAAGAACGGCTGGGACAAGCAGCCCAGAGTACAGCTGCAGATACGCCACGTCGACCGCTTCGTCGAGCGCCACGAGAACGAGTGGCCGCTCGCCAGGACGCAATGGACCAGGCTCTACATGGATTCGGCCTTCGGCTTGAGCTCGACTCCTCCAACTTCCTTTCAATCCGTTTCGTTCTACGCTTTGGGCGACGGGCTGACCTTCCTTTCCGAGCCGGTGGAGAAGCAGACCGAGATCACCGGTCCGCTGGCGGCGAAGCTGTTCGTCTCCTCCAGCACTCCCGACGCCGACCTGTTCCTCGTGTTCCGCGTCTTCACGCCGGACCTGAGGGAAGTGGTGTTCCAGGGCGCGATCGACCCGCATACGCCGATCGCGCAGGGCTGGCTGCGCGCCTCGCACCGCAAGCTCGATGCCGAGCTGTCGACGCCGTACCGTCCCTACCACAGTCACGATGAGGTGAAGAAGCTCAAGCCGGGCGAGCCGGTGGAGCTCGACATCGAGCTGTGGCCGACCTCGATCGTGGTGCCGGCGGGCCACCGCCTCGCGCTGAGCGTGCGCGGCAAGGACTACGAATGGCAGAAGTCCACCGGCGCGCGGCTTTCGAACTTCAAGAACGAGCTGCGCGGCTGCGGCCCGTTCCTGCACGACGACCCGCGCGACCGTCCCGCGGCGCTGTTCGGCGGCAGGACCACGCTCCACCTGCGGGACTCTTATCTCCTGGTTCCGGTGATTCCATGAAGCTCTACGGGTTCTGGCGCTCGCTCGCCACGTACCGCGTGCGCGTGGCGATGGCGCTGAAAGGCCTGCACGCCGAGGAGATCTCGATCGACCTCCTCAAGGGCAAGCAGCATACCGACGAGTACAAGGCGGTGAACCCGCAGGGCGTGGTGCCGGCCCTGATCCTCGACGACGATGGGCCGCCGCTGTTCCAGTCGCTCGCCATCCTCGAATACCTCGAGGAGACCCGGCCGCAGCCGCCGCTGCTGCCCAGGGACCCGCGAGGCCGCGCCCGCGTGCGCGGCCTCGCGCTCATCGCGGCCGCCGACGGGCACCCGCTGATTACGCCGAGGATCAGGATCTATCTCGAGAAGGAGCTGAAGGTCGAGGAAGCGCGGCGCAATCTCTGGCTCGCGCACTGGACCCTCACGGCCCTGGAGGCCATCGAGGGCCATCTCGCGAAGGACAAGGAGACCGGCCGCTACTGCCACGGTGACTCGCTGACGCTCGCCGACATTTGCCTCGCCTCCCAGGTGATCGGCGCGCTCGCCTACTTCAACTGCGATACCTCGGGCGTGCCGACCGTGATGCGCGTGTACAACGAATGCATGAAGGAAAAGGCCTTCGCCGACGCCCACCCGCTCAAACATGGCCAGCATTGAGATCGTCGATCGCTCGAGCCTGATCTCCGGGCTCTACGAACAACTGGTTTTGAACCCCAGGGAAATTGCGCTCGTTACCATCGACATGCACCGCGGCCACCTCGACATGGACGTGGCGACGATGCCAGCCAGGCCCGAGGACGCGAAGCGCGTCATCCGGAACGCCCGGGCTGCGCTCGATTTTGCGAGGCGGTTGGAGATTCCCGTGATCCATGTGGTTCTTGTCTACAGAAAACTAAAATCACTCGGCAGCGAGGGCATGGCCTCGCCGTACTGGAAGGCGATGCACGCGGCGCAGGGCGAGACGGACCGGCTGACGCCGGGGCGGAAGAGCACCGTGCGCGAGCACAACCTCGAAGGCTCGCCCGGCACGCAGATCATCCCCGAGCTCTACCGCGAGGCCGATTACGTCATCGACAACAAGAAGCGGCTCGACTGCTTCTACGGCACCGATCTGCGCCAGCTGCTCGACGCCTTGAGCGTCAAGAGCGTGGTGCTGATGGGCATCAACAGCAACACCTGCGTGCTCAACACTGCGTTCACCGCGTTCAACTTCGATTACCGCGTGGTCGTGCTGTCCGATTGCGTGGCGAGCATGTACGGCGACGACCTGCACGTGCTGGGGCTGCAGAACGTCGCGCGCTGCCTCGGCTGGGTGCTGACCAACGAGCAGTTCTTTCAAAAACTGAAGGAGAAGCATTCATGAGGTTCACCCGCAGGCGTTTCGTGCAGGCAGCTGGGGCAGCCGCAGTTGGAATTTCACTGCCGTTAAAAGCACAGACAGGGCCGATCCGCTTGGGATTAATGACGGTCAAGACGGGGCCCCTCGCTTCCGGCGGCATCGACATGGAGCGCGCGCTGGTCATGTACCTGCGCGAGCGCAACGGCACGCTCGCCGGCCGCAAGATCGAGCTGTTCGTCGGCGATTCGGGCGGCGTGCCCGCCCAGGCGCGCACCAAGATCCAGGAGCTGGTCGAAAGGGAGCACATCCAGGTCATGATCGGGCCGCTCGCCACCGCCGAAGCTCTCGCGGCGGACGACTACATCCGCCAGCAGCAGCTGCTGACGCTGTCGGTGGCCGCCGCCGAGGACATGACGCAGCGCAAGCCCAATCCGTGGTTCACGCGCGGTACTTCGACCTCTTCCCAGTGCGCGCAGCCGCTCGCCGACTACTGCTACAAGCAGCTCAAGATGCGCCGGATGGCGGTGATCGCCGATGACATTCCTTACGGCCACGAGATGTGCGCCGGCTTCCAGCGCGTGCTCGAGGACCTCGGCGGCAAGATCGTGCAGAAGACGTTTCCGCCGCTCACGGTGCCCGACTACGGCACGTATCTCGCGCAGCTCAAGACCAACATCGACGGCATCTTCCTCGGCTTCGCCGGCTCGAACGGGTTCCGCTACCTGCGCCAGTTCAACGAGTACGGGCTGCGCGGCAAGGTGACGCCGGTGGGCGGCATGACTGCGCTGGACGAGGCGGTCCTGCGCAACATGGGCGATGAAGCGCTCGGCATCGTCACCTCGTGCTGGTACTCGGCCGAGCTCGACAATCCGATCAACCGCAAATTCGCCGCCGAGTTCCGCTCGGAATTCAAGTACGACCCGGGGTTCTACGCCGCCGCCACCTATGTCGAGGCCGCCGTGCTCGAGGCGACGCTGAAGGCCATCCAGGGCAGGGTCGAGGACAAGGAAGCCTTCATGAAGACGGTGCGCGGCCTCAAGGTGGATACCGCGCGCGGCCAGGTCAGGTTCGACCAGTACGGCAACGTCGTCGGCAACGTCTACATCCGCAAGGTGGAGCGCAAGGACGCTCGGCTGGTGAACAGCGTGATCCACACCTATCCCGACGTGAGCCAGTTCTGGACCTATGACCCGAAGGAGTTCCTGAAGAACCCGGTGTACTCGCGCGACTTCCCGCCGGCGAAGAACCTGGAGCCCTAAGCTGCAGTTCTGGGTCATCCAGACGCTGAACAGCCTGGCGCTGGGCGCTGTGCTGTTCCTGCTGTCGGCCGGCTTCTCGCTGATCTTCGGGCTGATGCGCATCGCGAACCTGACCCACGGCGCGCTCTTCATGCTCGGCGCCTACCTCGGCGTCAGCATTCTGAAGCTGATGCCGAACCTCTGGGTGGCGGCGCTGCTCGGCGGCCTCGCGGTGGCCGCGTTCGGCGGCCTGCTGGAGAGATTCATCCTGCGCAAGCTCGCGGGCAATATCCTCGGCCAGGTGCTGGTGACGCTCGGCTTCGCCTACATCATCGCCGACCTGTGCCTGGTGGTCTGGGGCGGGGACCCGATCCCGATCCCGACGCCGGAATTCCTGCAGCAGCCGCTGCGCGTGGCGGGGTTCGCCTTTCCCGCCTACCGCGTCGCCGTGGTAGTGCTGTCGGTCCTGGTGGGAATGGCGCTTCACCTGCTGATGGAGCGCACGCGGCTGGGCGCGATGATCCGCGCCGGGGTCGACGACATGCAGATGGCGCGCGCGGTCGGCATCCCGGTGTCGAAGCTGTTCACGCTGGTGTTCTGCCTCGGCGCCGGGCTGGCCGGGGCGGGCGGCGTCATCGGCGGGCCGATCATGTCGGCCTATCCGGGCCTGGACGCGGACATGCTGCCGCTTGCGCTGATCGTGGTGATCCTCGGCGGCGTCGGCAGCCTGGCGGGCGCCTTCGCCGGCAGCTTCATCACCGGCTTCGTCTACACCTTCGGCGTCGCGCTCTTCCCGCAGCTCGCCTACGTGATTCTTTTTCTGCCCATGATTTTCGTAATAGCCTTCCGCCCACGGGGATTGTTTGGAAAGTTTGCAGCGTGAAGCTCGCTGCGCTGGCCTGCCTCCTGGTGGCCTTTCCCCTGGTGGGAGGCGAGTTCTACGTCAACCTCGCCAGCCAGATCTTCATCTTCGCCATCTTCGCAGCGAGCATCAACCTGCTGCTCGGCTACGGCGGGCTGGCGACGCTCGGCCATGCGTCGTATCTCGGCGTCGCGGCGTATACCTCGGCGCTGCTCGGGCTGAAGCTCGGCCTGGGCCACTGGATCGCCGCGCCGGCGGCCCTGCTCGGCACCACTCTGATGGCGTGCCTGTTCGGCCTGATCGCGCTGCGCGCGACCGGCCTGGGCTTCCTCATGCTGACGCTCGCCCTCTCGCAAGTGCTCTGGGGCACGGCCTACCGCTGGGTGGCGCTCACCGACGGCGACAACGGCCTGCGCGGCCTGAGCCGTCCGTTCCACCTGGACGATGCCGCGTCGTTCTACTATTTCGCCCTGGCGGCGACCGCGGCGTCGCTCTGGCTGATGGCGCGCTTCGTCGGCTCGCCGTTCGGCGCCGCGCTGCGCGGCACGCGCGACCAGCCGCGCCGCATGAGCGCGCTCGGCCACAATGTCTGGCTGATCCGCTGGGTCAGCTTCGTGTACGCCGGTTTCTGGGGCGCGGTGTCGGGGCTGCTCTTCGTGTACTACCACAAATATATTCACCCCATTTCGCTGTCCCTCACCAATTCCGCCGAGGGCCTGCTGGCGGTGATCGCCGGCGGCTCGGGAACGCTCGGCGGGCCGGTGGTCGGCGCCGCGATCGTCATGCTCCTCAAGAATTACGTCTCGGCGTACATCGAGCGCTGGAACACGCTGCTCGGCCTGGTTTTCGTCCTCATCGTGGTGTTCATGCCGGAGGGCGTCGTTCCCGGGGTGAAAAGACTGTGGCTGCGCTTCGCCTCCAGAACCTGAGGAAATCGTTCGGCGGCCTGCCGGCCATCAGCGACGTCTCCCTGGAGGTGGCGCCGGGCGAGCGGCGCCTGATCATCGGCCCGAACGGCGCCGGCAAGACCACGCTCTTCAACCTGGTCACCGGCGACCTGCCGCGCGATGCCGGGAACGTCATCCTGTTCGAAGAGGACGTGACCCGCCTCGCGCCGCATCACCGCGTGCACCGCGGACTCGCCCGCACCTACCAGATCATCACCCTGTTCCCGAAGGACACGCTGGAGCACAACATCGCGCTTTCCTTGCTCGGCCTGTCGAAGCTGCGCTGGAACGCTTTCCGGTCCTTCGACGCGGATCTCTACGTGGAGGCGAGAGCGGTCCTGGCGCGCGTGGGGCTGGAGCACCTGGCGAAGAGAGGCATCGCCGAGGTCGCCTACGGCGACAAGCGGCGCGTCGAGATCGCGATGGCGCTGGCGCAGAAGCCGCGCGTGCTGCTGCTCGACGAGCCGCTCGCCGGGCTGTCGCGCGAGGAGCGCGCCACGGTGAAGCAGCTGATCGCGGCCATCCCGCGCGAGGTGACCGTGGTGATGATCGAGCACGATATGGACACCGCGCTCGACATGGCCGAGCGCATCACCGTGCTGCATTACGGCCGGGTGATCGTGGAGGGGACCCGGGCCGAGGTGGTGGCCGACCCGAAGACCCGCGAGGTGTATCTTGGCCACTGAGGCTCTCACGTTGCAGGGGGTCGACGCTCTCTACGGCGACAGCCACGTGCTGCATGGCATCTCGTTTGAAGTAGGAGCCGGGAGAGTTCTCGCGCTGCTCGGCAGGAACGGCGCCGGCAAGACCACCTGCATGAGCGCGATCATCGGCTTCCTGCCGCCGCGCAAAGGCGCGATCCGCCTGTTCGGCGAGCCGATCGCTGGGCTCGCGCCGGAGCGCATCGCGCGCAAAGGCGTCGGCTTCGTGCCGCAGGGCAGGCGCATCTTCCCCACGCTGACGGTGCGGGAGAACCTGCGGGTGTCGGAAAGAAGGAGCGCTTCCTCCGTCTGGAATCTGGCCCGGGTCTTCGAGCTGTTCCCGCAGCTCGAGGAGCGCGCCGAGCAGGTCGCGGGCTCCCTTTCCGGCGGCGAGCAGCAGATGCTCGCCATCGCGCGGGCGCTGATGGGCAACCCGCGCGTGCTGCTGATGGACGAGCCCTCCGAGGGCCTCGCGCCGCTCATCGTCGCCGAGGTCGGCCGCACCATCGCCCGCCTGAAGGACGAAGGCCAGTCGATCCTGCTCGTCGAGCAGAACGTCCGGCTCGCCCTCGAGCTCGCCGACGAAGTAGTGATCCTGAACACCGGCCGCGTCGCCTTCACCGGCAGCGCCGGCGAGGCGCGCGGCAACGAAGCTTTGATCACTCAACATCTGGGGGTTTTTTGACATGATGTACCGCTGCGCGCCCACAACCTCAGGTTCCAGAAAAATCCTCAAGAAGCGAGGCAAAAGTCTGCGGGTCGATATTCACTGCCATTATCTGAACACCGAGGCGGCGGCGGCGGTCGCGCGCCACAACCCGGCGCAGTTCGATCTCCTCGCCAGGTTCTCCAACCAGCTCACGCGCGAGGTGAACGCGAAGCAGATTCAGGAGCGCGCCGCCCAGCTCACCAGCATCGAGCAGCGCCTGAAGGACATGGACCGCATGGGTATCGACGTGCAGGCCGTCTCACCAGCGCCGCACCAGACCTACTACTGGAGCGAGCCGGGCGAGGGCGCCGAGCTCGCGCGCACGGTGAACGAGCGCATCGCCGAGATCGTCGCGCAACGGCCCGAGCGCTTTGTCGGCCTGGGGACCGTGCCTTTGCAGGATGCGGGCCTCGCTGTCGCGGAATTGGACTTTTGCGTGAAGCAGCTTGGCCTGCGCGGCGTCGAGATCAACCCGAGCGTCAATGGATTGGATCTGACAGACGCAAAACTCGGGTTGGATAAATTCTTTTCTAAAGTGCAAGACCTGGATGTACTCATCTTCATGCACCCGGTCGGCTTCACGCACGGCGAGCGGCTGGCGGACCACTATTTCAACAACCTGATCGGCAACCCGCTCGAGACCACGGTCGCGGCGAGCCATCTCATCTTCGACGGCGTGATGGAGCGCTTCCCGAGGCTGAAGATCCTGCTGCCGCACGGCGGCGGCTACCTCGCGCATTACTGGGCGCGCATGGACCATGCGCACCGCGCCCGTCCGGATTGCAGAGTCCGCATAAAAAGGAAACCTTCCAGCTACCTGGAGAAGTTCTATTTCGACAGCATCACCTTCAATCCCGGCATGCTCCGTCACCTGGTCGAGCGCTTCGGCGCCGATCACGTCCTGCTCGGCACCGACTACCCCTACGACATGGGCGTGGAGGACCCGGTGGGATTCATCGGCGCAGTCAGGGGACTGTCGCCTTCCGAGAAAAGACAAATCATGGGAAGCAACGCAGCCCGCCTGCTGAAGATTGATTACAATAACCGCACAAGGAGGAGGTCATGAGACTCGCGTCATTCGTATTGGGATTGGCATTCAGCGCGGCTGCGCTGGCGCAGCCGGCGCCCGTCAAGATCGGCATGAGCATGCCGCAGACCGGCTCGCTGGGCGCCGGCGGAAAAGCGGCGCTGCTCGCGCTGCAGATGTGGGTCGATGACGTCAATGCCAAGGGCGGCCTGCTCGGCCGCAGGATCGAGTTCATCGTTTACGACGATCAGACCAACCCCGCGCTGACGCCGGGGATCTACACCAAGCTGCTCGACGTCGACAAGGTCGATCTCATCATCGCGCCGTATGGCACCGTGCCCACCGCGCCGATCATGCCGCTGGTGAAGCAGCGCGGCCTGCTGCTGATGGGCAACTTCTCCTTCCAGGTGAACCATACGGTGAAGCACGACATGTGGTTCAACAACTCGCCGTGGACCGACGCCTCGAGCTGGTCCGACGGCTTCATCCATATCGGCCAGAAGGCCGGCGCCAAGACGATCGCCTTTCTCGCCGCCGACCAGGAATTTGCGCAGAACCTGGCCAATGGCGCGCGCACCCTTGCCAAGAAGGCGGGGCTGCAGACGGTCTACGACCAGAACTACCCGCCGGCGACGGTCGACTTCTCGGCGATGATCCGCGCCATCCGCGCCGCCAGGCCCGACATCGTGTTCGTCATGTCCTATCCGAACGACTCGGTGGCGATCGTGCGCGCCATAAACGAGATCGGCGTAGGCGACTCGGTCAAGCTGTTCGGCGGCGGCATGGTCGGGCTGCAGTTCACGCCCAACATGGTGTCGCTCGGCTCGTCGCTGAACGGCATCGTCAACTACAACTCGTACGTGCCCGGCGTCAAGTATCCCGGCATCGAAGACTTCCTGCAGCGCTATGCGAAGAGGGCGCTCGAGGCCAAGGTCGACCCGCTCGGCTTCTATCTGCCGCCGTTCAACTACGCGATCGGGCAGATGCTCGAGCAGGCGATCAACGCGACGAAGAGCCTCGATCACAGGAAGCTCGCCGACTACCTGCACAAGCACGAGATGCAGACCATCGTCGGCCCGATCCGCTTCGGCCCGGACGGCGAATGGGCGAACCCGCGCGTGATCCACGCGCAGTTCCGCGGCGTCGTCGACAAGGACATGGAGCAGTTCCGGCACCCCGGCAGGCAGGTGATCCTGTGGCCGGAGCAGTACAAGATCGGCGAGGCTATCGTGCCGTTCGAGAAAGCGCGCGGGAAATAAATATCGACCTGCTCGCCGAGGCAGTGCTGTTCGGCATCCTGGTCGGCTGCTTCTACGCCGCGGTGAGCGTCGGCCTCTCGGTCGCCTTCGGGCTGCTCGATGTGCCGCACGTCGCGCACCCGGCGCTGATGGTGCTCGGGTCTTATTGCACCTACCTCCTCGGCCGCTACGGCTGGGACCCGATCGTTGCCGGAATAGCGCTGACGCCGCTGTTCTTTCTCCTCGGCGTCGCGATCTACAGGTTCTACTATGAGACCTTCGAGAAACGCGGCAGCGACGCCGGCGTCAGGGGGCTGGCGTTCTTCTTCGGCCTCGCGTTCATCATCGAGGTCGGGCTGATCCTCGTGTTCGGCGTCGACCAGCGCATGGTCGAGGCCGATTACATCGGCAAGAGCCTGTCGCTGGGCGGCTACCGGATCCCCTGGCGCCTGCTGGTGGCCTTCGGCGTCGCGCTGCTGCTCACGGCGGCGCTGACGCTCTACCTTTCGCGCACCTTCACCGGGCGCGCGATCAAGGCGGTGGCGCAGGACGAGCCGGCCCTGCGCCTCATGGGCGCGAACCCGGTGCGCATCAAGCAATGGGCATTCGGCATCGCGACCGCGGTCACGGCGCTCGCCGGCGCGATGCTGATCGTCGTCGGGCCGGTGGAGCCGAGCCTCGACCGCGTCTACATCGGCCGCACCTTCTGCGTCGTCGTGCTTGCGGGCCTCGGCAGCATGACCGGAACGCTGCTTGCCGGCCTGATCCTCGGGGTCTCCGAGTCGATCGTGCTGACGCTGTTCGGCGCCTCGTGGGCGCCGGCGGTCGCCTTCGGGCTGCTGCTGGTGGTGCTCGGCATCCGTCCCCAGGGGCTGTTCGGACGATGAAATTCTGGATCGGGGTGGCTGCGACGGTTGCGCTGGCCGCAGGCCTGGCGCTGAGCGGAACGAACGAGTACTTCTTCTACGCCGGCTACGTGGTGCTGCAGTTCGTAGTACTAGCCACCGCCTGGAACATTCTCGGCGGCTATGCCGGTTACGTGAACTTCGGCACCGCGGCGTTCTTCGGCATCGGGGCCTACACGGCGGTGGTGCTGTTCAAGGCGGTGGGTGCGCCGCTTGGCGTGCAGATCCTCGCCGCCGCCTGCGCAAGCGGGCTGCTCGGTTTCGGCACCGGCCTTCTCACCCTGCGGCTGCGCGGCATCTTCTTTTCGATCGCCACAGTAGCGGTGATCTTCATCATGCACACCGCGATCGTGAACTGGCGCTACGTCGGCGGCGCCACCGGCGTGCAGCTGCTGCGCCCGCCGGCGATGCCGCTCTTCGATTCGTACACGCGCATGCTGTTCGTGGTGATGGCCGTCCTGGCGGTGGCCGGCGTGTGCATCGCGCGCTACATCGAGGTGTCCTGGATCGGGCGCGGGCTGCGCGCGATCCGCGACAGCGAGGAGGCGGCTGAATGCTCGGGCGTGCCGACGCTGAAGCTCAAGCTGTTCGCCTGCACCGTGTCCGGCGCCCTGATGGGCGCGGCGGGCGCGCCGCTGCCGATGTACATGAGCTTCCTCGAGCCGGCGTCCAGCTTCGACCTCAACTATTCGGTATCGGCGCTCGCCATGCCGATGATCGGCGGCACCTCGCACTGGCTGGGGCCGGTGATCGGCGCGATCCTGCTCGGCTCGGTCCAGCAGATCGTCACCGTGACGATCTCGAACGAAATCAACGTGCTGGTGGTCGGCGTGCTGCTGGTGGTGTTCGTGGTAGCCGCGCCGGACGGCGTGCTCGGCCTGCTCAGGAAGCTAAAGTGGCTCCACCGCTCCTCCAGATAACAGGCGTGTCGAAGCATTTCGGGGGCTTCGCCGCGCTGAGCGAGGTCAGCCTGGAGGTCGCGCCCGGCGAGCGCTTCGGCCTGATCGGGCCGAACGGATCGGGCAAGACGACCTTGATCAACTGCGTCTCGGGCGCACTTAGGAACGAATCGGGCTCGATCGTGTTCGACGGCGCCGAGATCTCGCGCCTGCCGGCCTACCAGCGCACGCGCCGCGGTATCGCCCGCAGCTTCCAGATCCCGCGCCCGTTCAAGACCATGTCGGTGCTGGAGAACCTGGTCGTGCCGCTCGAATACGTCGCGCACCGCCGCACGCTGCACACCGCCGATACCTGGGACGAGGCGATGGCAATCCTGCGGCAGATGGGAATGGCTGAAAAAGCCGACTCGCCGTCGAACCTGCTCTCCCAGGTCGAGCTGCGCAAGCTCGAGCTGGCGCGCGCCATGGCGGCGCGGCCGCGGCTGCTGATCTCCGACGAGGCGATGGCCGGGCTCGCCGGCAACGAGGTCGACGAAGTCCTGAAAATATTATTCGACCTGAATGCGACAGGGATCACGATCATCATGATCGAGCACATCATGCAGGCGGTGATGCGCTTCTCGCAGCGCGTGATCTGCCTCGACGCCGGCAGGATCATCTGCGAGGGCGCGCCGGCCGAGATCGTCAAGAACCCCGACGTGCAGAAAGCCTACCTTGGCGCTTGAGCTGAGGATCTCGGCAATCGACGCCGGATACGGCGCGGTGCGCGCGCTCCACGGCGTGTCGATCGGAATCAGGCAGGGCGAAACCGTGGCGCTGCTCGGCACCAACGGCAACGGCAAGAGCACGCTCATGAAATGCGTCATGGGCATGGTGCGCCCCACGCGCGGCTCGGTCAGTCTCGACCTGGATGGAGAAACCCATGACCTGACGCGGCTGTCGACGGAGGAGATCGTCAACCTGGGCGTCGCCATGGTGCCCGAGGGGCGGCGCCTGTTTCCCAAGCTCAGCGTCGAGGAGAACCTCCTGCTCGGCGCTTTCCGCAAGCCGGCGCGCGCCGACATCGGCCGGAATCTCGCCTTTTCGTTCGAGATTTTTCCCGTGCTGGCGGAGCGCAGGCGCCAGCTCGCCGGCTCGCTCTCCGGCGGCCAGCAGCAGATGCTGGCGATCAGCCGCGCGCTGATGTCCTCGCCCAGGCTGCTGCTGGTCGACGAGCCCTCGGTTGGGCTCGCGCCGATCCTGGTCTCGCATACCATCACCAAGATCAGGGAGCTGAAGCAGCGCTACGGGCTCACGGTGCTGATGGCCGAGCAGAACTTCCACCAGGCGATCCGCATCGCCGACCGCGGCTACATCATCGTGCACGGCGAGATCGTGTTCGATGGCAGGACGGTCGCCGAGCTCGAGCAGAACCCGCTCGTGAAGAACTACTACCTTGGCTCTGCGGCTTAAAGAGCTTCACGTCGGCATGTACGGCGCGGTCATGGGCCTCGCCGGCCTCGGCCTGAGCGCGCGCGCCGCCGCAACGGTGTTTCCGGGATTTCTGCGCGCGCCGGCGTATTTCACCGAGCCGTGGGTCGCGCTGGGGGCGCTTTTACTTGCAGTGCTGTTGCCTCTTTACCTTCTCAAGCTGTTCAAGTTTCCGGCAGCGGTCCGGGAAGACTTCACCAACCCCGCAACGCTTGGCTTCTGTGGTGCGCTGCCGGTCGGCATGACGCTCGTCGCCGGCGGCATCGCTCCGTATTCAGCCCTCACTGGAAATTTGCTTTGGGAGGCCGGATGCGCACTCCTGCTCGCGTTTCAGATCTGGGCCCTTGTCCGTTGGCTCTCCGGCGGGATCGAGCTGGCGAGACTCAACGCCGGCTGGCTGATCATCCTGGTTGGCGGCATCGTCGTGCCGGGGCCGGGCATCGCGCTCGGCCACATCGAGGCTTCCAGGTTTTTCTTCGGCGTGTCGGCCTCCATCGCGCCGCTGCTCACGGCATTACTGCTCTACCGCGCGATGGTCGCGGCGCCGCTGCCCGAGGCGCTGCGCCCGAGCTGGTTCATCCTGCTGGTGCCGCCCTCGCTGATCTACGCCAACGGCGTGGCGCTGTTCGCTTTTGATTTTCTCGAGATCTTGTATTTCTTCGGCGTGGTCCTCGCGATCGCGCTCCTGGTCTACGCAAGAAATTTCATGCGCTGGCCGTTCGCGCCGTCCTGGTGGGCGTTTACCTTCCCGCTCGACGCTCTGGCTTACGCTGCCGCGCGCTACGCGCAGGGCCACCCTTCGCCGCCGTGGCGGCTGGTCGCCGCGGCGGCGCTCGCCGTCGCGACGCTGTTTGTCGTTGTTGCTCTCTGGAAAACTGCTCGCAGCGCTGCATCGCGAGCGGCGTGAACTCGGCCTGCGGCTGGTTGCCGCCGATGATGAACATCAGCAGGTGCTCCTTGCCCGGCTCGTCGTAGGTCACGTTCATGAAGCGGCGCGCGACGCCGACCGGGAACGAGATCACGTCGAGCGGATCCAGGTCCACGTGCTCCATCGCCCGGCCCTCGTTCCACTCGCAGCGCCACTTGCCGGTGATCGGGATGAAGGTCTCGTTGCTGTCGTGGTTGTGCATCAGCGGGCCCTTGCCCGGCTTCGCCTTGCAGTAGCCGAGGTTGAAGCCCTCGGCGATCGCGATCGCCGGCATCGCCGACGCGTCGGCGCCAACTGGAGAGGTAGTAGCTGCACTACTAGCGTTGGGAGGTTGAAAACCTATGACCGCAAAGAGCTTGCGCCGGCACTCCGGGAGCGGGCTATCGGGCAGGCCGCCGTCGGAGCCCTTCAGGTGCTTGAAGCGCGCGACGCGCTGCATCATCTCTTCGCGGCTCCAGTTTCGAATATCTTTCCAGTCGCTCATGGCTTTTCCTCCCGGCGCTATTATCGTACCTCGGAGGAGGAAACATGCAGACACTGCTGCTCGTCGTCAACCTGATCGTCTTCCCGGGTGGCTTCAACTGGCCAGTCTGGGTGGCACAGGAGAGGGGCTTCTTCGCGAAGAACAGGCTCGAAGTAAAGGTGACGCCGACGCCAAGCTCGGTGTTCCAGCTCACCAACCTGATCGAGGGCAAGTTCGACATCGCGATGACGGCGATCGACAACCTGATCGCCTATCGCGAAGGGCAGGGCGAGGCGAAGGTAGACGGGCCCGACCTGATCGCGTTCATGGGCGGCGACAACGGCTTCCTGCGCCTGGTCGCGGTCCCGGAAGTGAAGACTCTTGCTGATTTGCGAAGCAAGACTGTTTCGGTCGATGCGCGGACGACCGGCTACGCCTTCGTGCTGTTCGAGATGCTCGAGCGCGGCGGCCTTGTGCTCGACCGCGACTACACCGTCGAGCGCGCCGGCGGCGTTTTGCAGCGTTTCCAGGCGCTGATGGAGAAGAAGCACGCGGCGACCCTACTGCTCTCTCCCTTCGAGCTGCAGGCAGAGGCAAAAGGTTTCACGCGGCTGGGCAATGCGACCGATGTGCTCGGCGCCTACCAGGGGCTGGTCGGCGGCGCGCGCAAGAGCTGGGCTGACGCCAACCGCGACGCCGTGGTCGGCTATATCCGGGCGTTCTCGGAAGCGGTCGACTGGCTCTATGACCCGCACAACCGGGACGAAGCGGTCCGCATCTTCCGCAAGAACCTGCCCAACGTGCCGGAGCAGGGCGCCCAGGCGGCCTACGGCGTGCTGCTTGCGCCGCGCGGCGGCTTCCAGAAAAAGGCGCAGATCGACCTCGAGGGCGTGCGCACCGTGCTGCAGTTGCGCTCGAAGTACGCCGAGCCGAAGAAGAGCCTGACCGACCCGAACACCTACTACGATCCGAGCTTCTATCGAGCCGCGGTTCGGTAACCCCCGCGGCTGAAACGTCAGTCAGGCAAGTGCGGGATAAAGCGTCTGCGCCGTCTTGGCAAAAATCCATTCCTGGTCCTGCTGCGGCAGAAAAGCGAGCGAGCTTTTCGCCAGCGCGAGCAGTTCGCGAAGCGTCCCGTCGGAAGCCGGGTAATTCGAACCCCACGCAATACGATGCGAACCGAATTCCTCGACCAGTCGGCCGAAAAAGCCTTCCGGCGTCGCTTTTCCACGGCGCGCTTCGGTGAAGACACGCGGTGTCACCTTGAGATAGACGTTGGGATAGCGTGCGAGGTCGAACAGACGTACAGCGGCGTGGTATGGCGGTCCTTCGTCGAGGACGGGCCGCGCTGCATGATCGAGGATGACCCGCACCCGCGGAAAGCGTTCGATCATTCGCACCACTTGCGGAATCGCTTGTCCCGACATTTGCAGACAGATCGGCAGGTCGAGCTCGACGGCGCATTCCCAGGCCGGGTAGGATTTCGGATCATCGAGCACCGCCTGCTCGGTCATTGTGCTGCCGAAGCTGAAAATGCGCAGTCCGGTAAGACGCTTTCTTCGCCAATAGCGCATACGTTCGGCCGCGTCGGGTGCGATTACATCGACCGAAAAGACGCCAGTGAATTTATCCGGATGCGCGGCAACTGCGTCTGCGACATAGGAATTATCATGGCCGTAGCAGGTCGAGGCTTGCACGAGCGCCGATCTCCCCACGCCAGCCGCTGCCATCGCAGCGATCATTTCCGGCAAGGAAACCGGCCGCGAGCGTGACCAGTCCGATTGATGCCCGCCCACTGGCGCCAACGGATAGCGCTGGACATCATTGCTAATGATATGCGGATGAATATCAATCACGGTCATAGAACGACATACTTCATCGCGACGATTTCGTTGCTCGGCTTGGTGACCGCAGCCAGCAATCTGGCGCAGGCGGAAACCTATCCGGCGCGGCCGGTGCGTATCATCGTGCCCTATGGTGTTGGCGGCATTGCTGACGTCACCATGCGCATGGTGGCACACAAGCTCAGCGAGCGTCTCGGCCAGCAGTTCCTCATCGACAACCGGCCCAGTGCGGGCGGCGTCGTCGCCATGCAAGCGGCGGCCGTTGCTGCGCCCGACGGCTATACGCTCGCCATGATCGGCGGCGGGCTGACTATTGCCAGGTCGCTATTCAAATCGCTGCCTTATGACATCACCGTGGACTTCGTGCCGATTTCGACCACGGCGTTCTATGGAATTATCGTTGCGACCAAAGCAGGATCGCCGTTGACCTCCGTCGCCGAAATCATCGGCGCTGCGCGGAAAAATCCAGGCCGGCTGAATTTCGGCACCATCAACCCGGGCAGCACCCAGCATCTTGCCGCGGAGCTGTTTCGGATCGCTGCTGGCATCGAGGTCACGATGATTCCCTACAAGACCACGCCCGACGTAGCTACCGGTCTGCTTCGCGGCGACGTAGACGTGGCGTTCGAGTATTTCCCTGGGTTTCAGGCGCCCATTCACGACCGCCAAATCGTGATTGTTGCAACCACCGGCAGGGAACGAGCCGCCAACATGCCGAGCGTGCCAACCATTGGCGAAAGCGGCCTGCCTAATTATGAGGTGACGAGCTGGAACGGTTTGGCTGCCCCGGCCGGCGTGGCGCCCGAGATCGTTACGCTGCTCTCGCGCGCAGTTAACGAAGCACTTAGGTCGCCGGATATTCAGGCCATTTCACGGCGGGCGGGAATGGATGCCCGCGGTAGCACATCAGAAGACCTGCGCGCTCGCATCAAGAGCGACGTTGCCAAGTGGGCGGACGTGATCGAAAAGGCCGCTATCGAGAAGAAATGATCCTAGCGCTTTAGCCTTGCCATGGATTCGAGCACCGCGCACACCGACGCCGTGTCCTGCTTGGCGAATCCCTGCGCCATCGCCGCGGTGTAGACCGCGGCCGAGGCGTTGAAGAGCGGCGTCGGCACGCCGAGCCGGGTGGCGAACTCGCCGATGATCTTCATGTCCTTCTGCCACACCTCGTTCTTCATGGTGGCTCGATCGTAGCGCCCGGCGACCATCTGCGGGCCGCGCACCTGGAACATGCGCGAGGTGCCGGCGCCGTCGCCGGCGACGCGGTAGATGGTCCGGGCATCGAGCCCGGCCTTCATGCCGAGCACGAACGCCTCCGCCGCCGACACGTTGTGGATCGCCACCAGCAGGTTGGCGACGAACTTCATCTTGCTGCCGTTGCCGAACTCGCCCAGGTAGTAATGCGCCCGCGAGAAACCTTTCAGAACCGGAACGATTTTCTTGAAAGCCTTCTCATCGCCGCTTGCGTAGACCACCAGATCCTTGGTCCGCGCCTGCGCTCCGGTGCCCGAGAGCGGGCAGTCGAGCAGGGTCTTTCCCACCACCTGCCTCGCCTTGAGCTTGTCGTCGATCGGCAGCGTGCTGGTCTCGACGACGATTGCGCCTTTCAGCTCTTTGGAAACCTCGTGCAACGCTTCGGCGCTGGGAAGCGAGGTGATGACGATCGGTGCCTTCGAGGCGACTTCCCCGGCCGAGCGGCAGCGCGTGCCGGCGCGGCGCGAAGCAACGATGTCATAGCCGTAAACCGCGAAGCCGGCGCGCGCCAGGTTCGCGGCCATCGCGGAGCCCATGATGCCCAGGCCGATGACGCCGACCGCCCGTTTCATTTCCTCTTCTTCGTCTTCCTGGAAGAGGCTTTCTTTTTCGGGCCCAGCGGCTTCGCACTGACCAGCACGGCGGCTACGATGCACGGCTCGCTGCCGCGCACGCTCCAGGAATGGTTCGTCCCGCGCTGCACGAGGACGTCGCCTGCGCGCAGCAGCGTCGCACCCTTCTCCATGACGGCGTAGATCTCGCCCTTCAGCACGATGATGTAATCGACCGTGCGAGTCCGGTGCATCATCGGGTCGCTCGAGCGCTTGTCGGCAGCGTGGCCGGCGCCGATCGAGCCGAAGGCCTCGCGCGCATCGGCGCGGCTGCGCCATTGCGAGTCGGGCGGGAACTCGACGATGCGCAGGATCGAGCCGTTCTTCGGCGGCTCGAGCCGCACCGGCCGGTCTGCCGCATCTTCAAGGCCGGCGTTGCTGGCCGGCGCGCCGCGAGTCTCCCACAGGTCGGTGAGCGCGAGGCCGGGCATCGACGCCATCTCCTTCACGTTGGGCGCGAAGCCATCGGCGATGATGGTGGAATTGCCGCCGGGGTCGTGGCCGGTGAGCACGCGGCGAACGCGCCAGATCATGTCACGGCATCGCTGGCGGCGACGGTCCGGCGCGTCTGGCCGGTGCCGGCCGGCGCGAGATGGAAGTCCCAGTCCAGCCGCAGGAACGGCGCCGGCAGGCCGAGCTTCTTCGCCTCCGCGGGGGAGTCCACTTTCCTGAACTCGCCGATCAGCGATTCCTTCACCGCGAACACCGCGTCGGAGTCGAGATAGGGATCGCCGGCGACGAATACATGCGTGATCACCTGCTGGTAGCCGTCCGCCGACACGATCGCGTGCATGTGCGCCGGGCGCATCGGGTGGCGGCCCATGGCGCGCAGCAGCTCGCCTACCGGGCCATCGTCGGGCACGCCGTAGAACTGCGGCTTGTAGGTCTTGAACGCATAGCGGCCCTCGGCGTTGGTGAGCACGCGACCGCGCAGCTCGAACTCGGCTTCCGGATCCTGGATGTCGTAGACGCCGTTGGCGCGCGCCTGCCAGATGTCGAGCGCCGCGCTGGGAATCGGCTTGCCGTCGATCGACAGCACGCGGCCGGTGACCCAGGTGGTCTCGCCCTCGACGGTGGCGCCCTTGGTGAAGTCGGCGCCGTACTCGAAATCCGGCGCGCCGTGCACGAAGAACGGCCCGAGCACCGTCGCTTCGGTCGCCCCGGGCGGCGTCTTGTGATTGAGCGCGACCACCATCATCGACAGGCCGAGGATGTCGGACAGCAGGATGAACTCCTGGCGCTTGTCGTCGCATTTCTGGCCGACCGCGGTGAGGAACTTGATGCCCTCGAACCATTCCTCCTCGGTGAGCTGCACGTCGCGCGCGAAGCCGTGCAGGTGCTTCACCGCGCTCGCGATGATCTGCTTGAAGCGGGGGTGCTTCGCGTCCTTGAGCCGCGCGAGGACGGCGTCGGTGAGCGTGTCTTCGGTGAACTGGCGCATGGCGAGCTCCTCCTTCCGAGCTATAGCGCAAGTGTATTATCAAAAGCGCCGGTGAGACTCGTCACTTTCACGTCGGGAAACTCCCTGCCCCGGGCGGGCGCGCTGCTCGAAGGCGATCGCAAGGTCCTCGACCTGCAGGCCGCCTACTCGCGGGTGCACCACGGCAGCTCGCCGCTGCTGGAAAGCGTGCTGGCGATCGTGGAGGCGGGCGCCGCGGCGATCGACGTCGCCGATCAGCTCGTGCGCAGCGCCAGCGAGGCCACGACGTATGACCGCGCAGACCTGAGGCTGCTCGCGCCGATTCCCTGCCCGCCGCAGATGCGCGATTTCCTGTGCTTCGAGAAGCATCTGCTGCAGGCCTTCCAGGCGATCGGCAAGAAACCGCCCCAAGCCTGGTACGAGCGGCCGCTCTTCTACCATCCCAACCGCTTCTCGGTGTGTGGCCCGGATGCCGAGGTGCCCTGGCCCGCGTACAGCGAGTCGCTCGACTACGAGCTGGAGTTCGGCTGCTATATCGGCATGCCGGGCAAGGACATCGCGCGGGACAGGGCGCACGAGCACATCTTCGGCTACACCATCTTCAACGATTTCTCGGCGCGCGACGAGCAGACCCGAGAAATGGCCGGGCAGCTCGGCCCGGGCAAGGGCAAGGACTTCGACAACGCCAACGCGATGGGACCGTGCCTGGTGACCGCCGACGAGATCGGCGATCCTTACCGCCTCGAGATGGTGGTGCGCGTCAACGGCGAGGAGCGCGGACGGGGGAACTCGCGCGACATGCGCTGGAAGTTCGAGGACTGCATCGCGCACGCCTCGCGCTCCGAGACCCTGCACCCCGGCGAGTTCTTCGGCTCGGGCACCGTCGGCAACGGCTGCGGCCTGGAGAGCCTGCGCTTCCTGCAGCCCGGCGATACCGTCGAGCTCGAGGTCGAGGGCATCGGCGTGCTGCGCAACCGCGTGATCCAGCCGCGATAAACAACTAGGAGCCTGCGATGCCCATCGATCCAACCACGCCTGCCGCTTCCGCGACTCAGCAAGAATCGACTCTGCGCCGGCTGCTGGGAGGCATGTCGGTGTTCACCCTGCTGATGACCATTCCGCAGGTCCTCACGATCTGGCTGGGCCACGAAGCCGCCGGCGTTTCGGTTGCCTCGTGGAGCGCCTACCTGCTCTCTGCAGTCCTGTGGTTCTGGTACGGCATACAGAAGCGCGACAAGAACATCTATCTGCCGTGCGTGGGATGGATCGGCCTCGATGGCGCCGTGATCCTGGGCGCGTTGATCTACGGATAGCCGCTACGCGGGAACGCGGGGCGTGGCTGCGTCATCCAATGCGCCATGCCAGACATTACAATCGCAACTTCAGGCTCGGGCTGACCGACCAGGAAAAAGTCGAGTTGATCGAGTATCTGAAATCGCTATAGAGGGAAACCCGATGGCACGTCTAGTGAAGCGCACCCTGCAGGAGCCGTCCCGCTACGTCATCGAAGGAAAAGAAGTCTGGCTGTGCAAATGCGGCCTGTCGAAGAACCAGCCGTATTGCGACAGCTCGCACAAGCTGACGAAGGGCGAGGAGCCCGGCAAGCTCTACTGGTACGACGATGCCGGCAAGCGCTACGAGACAGCGGACAGCTTCAAGGGAATCCGGATGTTCTGAGTGGCGTCCTACGAGACCGTCCTCACGCGCCGTGAGCCAGTGGCGGAAGGCACGATGGCGTTCCATTTCGCCCGTCCCGCCGGCTTCGCGCACGCAGCCGGCCAGAATGTGCTGGTGACGCTGCTCGAGCCGCCGCAAACCGACTCCCAGGGCGACAGCCGGACTTTCACGCTCGCCTCGGCGCCGCACGAGCCCGAGCTGATGGTGGCGACGCGCATGCGCGACAGCGCGTTCAAGCGGGTGCTCAAGTCCGCGGCCGCCGGCACGCCGGTCAGGATCGAAGGGCCGAACGGACTGATGGTGCTGCACGAGGACGCCGCACGCCCGGCGGTTTTCCTCGCCGGCGGCATCGGCGTGACGCCGTTCCTGTCGATGGCGCGTCACGCCGCGAAGGAAAAGCGGCCGCACCGGATACTGCTGTTCTATTCCAACCGCCGGCCCGAGGACGCCGCGTTCCTCGAGGAGCTCAAGCGCCTCGAGCAGGCGAATCCGAACTACCGGCTGATCGCCACCATGACCGAAGCGGCGAAATCGTCGCGGCCGTGGAGCGGCGAAACCGCCATGATCGGGCGCGAGCTGCTGGAACGATCTCTGCGCGACGTGAAGGCGCCTGTCTACTACTTCGCGGGGCCGCCGGGCATGACCATGGCCATGCAGTCGATGCTGGAGGGCATGGGCGTCGCCGAAAGCGACATGCGCTCCGAGGAATTCTACGGCTACTGATCAGCGATAAAGACCCTGGCCCTCGAGCCAGCGCTGGATCAAGGCGGCGATCTCCAGGTTGTTGCGATCCATCATCAGCATGTGCGAGTTGCCGCGGATGCCGACGTTCGGCAGGTCGACCACCTCCACCTTGCCGCCGGCGCGGGCGATGCCCTCGGTGAAGTCGATACCGTTTTTGCGGATCTGCGGCCAGCGCGCATCCTGCGCGATGAAGTCGCCGTAGAGCATCAGCACCGGGATACCTTTCAACGCGGCCGCCTGCCGGGGATCGCCGATGCCGGCAGGCTCCACTGCGATCAGCGCCTTCACCTTGTCCGGGCGCGCCTGCGCCGCCCTGAAGCCGAACTGGCCGGCCTGCGAGTGGAACAGGATCGCGCACGGGCAGACCTTGTCGATCTCGGCGACATAGGCGCGCAGGATGGCGTCGTCGGTGGTGGTCCAGCGCGGCACGTTCTGCTTCACGAAGTTGTCGTACGCGCCGACGGGAAACTGGCTGCCGGGCAGGACGCGCTGCTTCGCCGGGTCGGGCGAGTACGAGCCGGCGCCCTGCCCGATGCGAAAGCGCTCGAACGGAT
>Ga0209156_10000545_pt1 | contig 32226 bp, 28 predicted proteins | sample GraSoiAngelo_124_FD_185881 | JGI IMG/M metagenome (GOLD analysis project Ga0209156, IMG submission 185881) | Grasslands soil microbial communities from the Angelo Coastal Reserve, California, USA - 14_0927_05_20cm (SPAdes) (version 2) | ecosystem: Environmental > Terrestrial > Soil > Grasslands... | reverse complement strand
CTGCGGCGAGTGCACGCCCTGCCGCGAAGGCACCGGCTGGCTGTACCGCGTGGTGCACCGCATCGAGAACGGCTTCGGCCGGATGCAGGACCTGGCGCTGCTCGACGACGTCTCCGACAACATCGCCGGCCGGACCATCTGCGCGCTGGGCGACGCCGCCGCGCTGCCGGTGAAGAGCTTCATCAAGCACTTCCGCGCCGAATTCGTGCACCACATCGAGCATAAGCGATGCCTGGTGCCCAAGGACGTGGTGGAGCCCAAATGGGGCCGGGTGGACGCTCCCCACGAGCCGCACCTCGCGAACAGCATGGCCGAGGCGGCCTGATGCTCAAAATCGAAGTCGACGGCAGGCCGGTCGAGGTGCCGCAGGGCGCCACGGTGATGGACGCGACCAACAAGCTCGGCGTCTACGTGCCGCACTTCTGCTATCACCGCAAGCTCTCGATCGCCGCCAACTGCCGCATGTGCCTGGTCGAGGTCGAGAAGGCGCCCAAGCCGCTGCCGGCCTGCGCCACGCCCGTCATCGACGGCATGAAGGTGTGGACCCAGTCGCCCGCCGCCAAGAAGGCGCAGAACGGGGTGATGGAGTTCCTGCTGATCAACCACCCGCTCGACTGCCCGATCTGCGACCAGGGCGGCGAGTGCCAGCTGCAGGATCTCGCGGTCGGCTACGGCCCCAGCAACTCGCGCTATACCGAGGAAAAGCGCGTCGTGCTGCGCAAGGAGCTCGGACCGCTGGTCGCCGCCGAGGAGATGAGCCGCTGCATCCAGTGCACGCGCTGCGTGCGCTTCGGGCAGGAGATCGCCGGCAAGATGGAGCTCGGCCTCGCCGGGCGGGGGGAGAAGGCCGAGATCGTCTCCTTCGTCGACCAGATGCTGGAGTCCGAGCTCTCCGGCAACATGATCGATCTGTGCCCGGTCGGCGCCCTGACATCGAGGCCGTTCCGTTACACGGCGCGGACCTGGGAGCTGTCGCGGCGCAAGTCGGTTTCGCCGCACGACGGCCTCGGCTCGAACCTCGTCGTGCAGGTGAAGCAGTCGCGCGTGATGCGGGTGCTGCCGCTCGATAACGACGCGATCAACGAGTGCTGGCTTTCCGACAAGGACCGCTTTTCCTACGAGGGCCTCAATGCGCCCGGGCGGCTGAAGCAGCCGATGATGAAGCGCGACACGCGCTGGGAGCCGGTGGACTGGGAAGTGGCGCTGGAATTCGCAGTCGCGGGCCTGCAGAAGCAGGACTTCGGCGTCCTCGCTTCGCCGCATTCGACGCTCGAAGAGCTGTATCTCGCCGGCAAGCTCGGCGCGGCCGATTTCCGCCTGCGCCACGCCGACTTCTCCGCCGATGGCCGGCGCGAAGGCATCCCGTGGCTCGGCATGCCGATCGCCGCCCTGGGCACGCTCGAGCGCGTGCTGGTGATCGGCTCGTTCCTGCGCAAGGACCACCCGCTGATCGCGCATCGCCTGCGCCAGGCGGCCAAGCGCGGCGCGCAGGTCCACATGCTGCACTCGGTGGACGACGACTGGGCGATGCCGATCGCGAGCAAGCGCATCGTGCCGCCGTCGAAGATTCCGGATTCGATCGCGTCTTTTGCGGAAGCGCTGAAAGGCGGAAAGAACGCGGCGGTCCTGCTCGGCAACTTCGCCCAGCAGCATCCGCTTGCGGCGCAGATCCATGCCGAGGCGCAGGCGCTGGGCGTAACGCTCGGCTTCCTCGGCGAGGCGGCGAACTCGGTCGGCGGCTACCTCGCCGGCCTGCCGGCGGGAGGCAACGTCAACAGCATCCTCGCCCGCAAGGCGCTGGTGCTGCTCGGCTGCGAGCCCGAGCTCGACTTCGCGGATCCGCGCTCTGCCACCCGGGCAGTCAACGAGGCGGAGTTCGTCGTCCAGCTCAACGCGTTCGAGACCGGCCTAGAGTACGCCGACGTCCTGCTGCCGATCGCGCCGTTCACTGAAACGGCCGGAACATTCGTGAACACCGAAGGCCGGGTACAGAGCTTCCACGCCGCCGTGAACCCGCTCGGCGAGTCGCGGCCCGGCTGGAAAGTGCTGCGCGTGCTGGGCACCATGCTCGGCAGGCCCGGCACCGGCTACGACAGCATCGACGAAGTGCGCGCCGATTGCCTGCGCGGCCGCGACGTCGCGAGCCTGCTGTCGAACCGGACGCAGGTCGAGCCGAGCCCGGTGTCCTTCGATCCCCCTGGCATCCAGCGCATCGCCGACGTCCCGATCTATTTCGCCGACCCGCTGGTGCGGCGCTCGGCGGCGCTGCGCAAGACCCCGGACGCGCGGCCGCCCAGCGCGTGGATGAACGCGAGACTGATGGCGCGGCTCGGCGTTTCTGCGGGGCAACCGCTCCTGGTCGAGGGCGCGGCCAGGCTGCCGGCGGCCCTCGACGACCGGCTGCCCGACGAGTGCGTGCGCATCGCCGCCGGGCATCCGTCGACGGCGCAGCTCGGCCCGATGTTCGGCACGGTTTCGCTGAAGAAGGTCGCGGTGGAGAGGGCTGCCTAGATGGACTGGCGCGGTGCGCTGACCTCGACGGCCTGGAACCTGGCGTTCATCGTGGCGATCGTCGTTCCTCTGCTGCTGTGCGTCGCCTATCTCACGCTGTGGGAGCGCAAGCTGATCGGCTGGATCCAGATCCGCATCGGCCCCAACCGCGTCGGGCCCGCCGGGCTGCTGCAGCCGGTCGCCGACGGCGTGAAGCTGCTGCTGAAGGAGATCATCGTTCCGACCAACGCGAACAAGGGCCTGTTCCTGCTCGCGCCGGTGCTGATGCTGACGCCGGCGCTCGCCGCCTGGGCGGTGATTCCCTTCGCGCCCGAGGTGGTGCTCGCGGACATCAACGCCGGGCTGCTGTACATCATGGCGTTGAGCTCGATGGGCGTATACGGCGTGATCGTCGCCGGCTGGGCGTCGAACTCCAAGTACGCGTTTCTCGGCGCGATGCGCTCGGCGGCGCAGATGCTGTCCTACGAGCTGGCGATGGGCTTTGCGCTGGTGGTGGTGCTGATGGTTTCGGGCAGCCTCAACCTGTCGGACATCGTCAACGCCCAGGGCCGCGGCAGCTTCGCCTCGATGGGGCTCAATTTCCTGTCGTGGAACTGGCTGCCGCTCGCGCCGATGCTGGTGGTGTACTTCGTGAGCGGCGTCGCCGAGACCAACCGTGCGCCGTTCGACGTGGTCGAGGGCGAGTCGGAGATCGTCGCCGGGCACATGATCGAGTACTCGGGCATGACCTTCGCGCTGTTCTTTCTCGCCGAGTACATGAACATGCTCCTGATCAGCGCGCTGACGGTGGTGATGTTCTTCGGCGGCTGGCAGGCGCCCTGGGACAGCGCGCTGACCAACTGGGTGCCGCCTTTCCTCTGGTTATTCGGGAAAATTTTCCTGGTGGTCTCCCTGTTCCTGTGGTTCCGGGCAACTTTCCCGCGCTACCGCTATGACCAGATCATGCGGCTGGGCTGGAAGATCTTCATCCCGCTGACGCTGGTCTGGATCGCGGTGGTGGGCCTGTGGATGCAAACGCCTTGGAGCCTGTGGCGATGAATCGCGTGCTCGATTTTTTCAAACCTTTTTTATTGATTGAACTTCTGCGAGGCATGGCACTCACCGGCCGGCACCTGTTCGCGCGCAAGATCACGGTGCAGTTCCCCGAGGAGAAGACGCCGATGAGCCCGCGCTTCCGCGGCCTGCACGCGCTGCGCCGCTACCCGAACGGGGAAGAGCGCTGCATCGCGTGCAAGCTGTGCGAAGCGGTGTGCCCGGCGCTCGCCATCCACATCGAATCGGAGCAGCGCGCCGACGGCACGCGCCGCACCACGCGCTACGACATCGACCTGACCAAGTGCATCTTCTGCGGCTTCTGCGAGGAGGCTTGCCCGGTGGACGCCATCGTGGAGACGCGCATCCTCGAGTACCACGGCGAAGCAAGGGGGGACCTGTACTACACCAAGCCCATGCTGCTCGCCGTGGGGGACCGTTACGAGGAGCAAATTGCCCGGGACCGGGAGACCGACGCCCGCTACCGCTAAGCCACAACAATAATGTTCGAATCCGCGGTTTTCTACGCCTTCGCGGCGGTGCTGCTGGTGTCCGGGACGCTCGTGATCACGTCGCGCAACCCGGTGCACAGCGCGCTGTTCCTGGTGCTCGCCTTCTTCACCGCGGCCGGCACCTGGCTGCTGCTGCGCGCCGAGTTCCTGGCGATCGCGCTGGTGGTGGTCTACGTCGGCGCGGTGATGGTGCTGTTCCTGTTCGTGGTGATGATGCTCGACATCAATATCGAGCGCCTGCGCGAGGGCTTCTGGCGCAACCTGCCGCTGGCGGTCGTGGTGGGCGGGATCCTGGTGTTAGAAATGATTTTCATATTAGCGAACAGGGTGTGGGGCGTCGGCGATGTCAGGCAACTTCCGGCGAATTACAGCAATACCAAGGAGCTGGGCCGCATCCTGTACACCGACTACGCCTACGCCTTCGAGATCGCCGCGGTGATCCTGCTGGTGGCGATCATCGCCGCCATCGCCCTGACCCTGCGCCGGCGCAAGGACCGCCGCTACCAGGACCCGTCGCAGCAGGTCGGGGTGCGGCGCGAGGAGCGCGTTCGGCTGGTCTCGATGCCCGCCGAGAAAGAATGACGCTCACCCTGTCCCATTACCTGGTGCTGGGCGCGCTGCTCTTCGCCATCAGCGTGGTCGGCATCTTCATGAACCGGCGCAACATCATCATCCTGCTGATGGCGATCGAGCTGATGCTGCTCGCCGTCAACCTGAACTTCATCGCCTTCTCGCATTTCCTCGGCGACGTGGCGGGGCAGGTGTTCGTGTTCTTCATCCTCACGGTGGCGGCGGCGGAGTCGGCGATCGGCCTGGCAATCCTGGTGGTCCTGTTCAGGAACCTGAACACGATCGACGTCGAAGACCTCGATTCGCTCAAAGGATGAAGGCCCTCTACCTGCTCGTGCCTTTCGCGCCTCTGGCGGGGGCCATCGTTGCCGGCCTGTTTGGCCGCGCCGGCGCTCACCGCATGACGATTCTCTCGGTCTTGATTTCCTTCCTGGCTTCCTGCTGGATCTTTTCGGATGTGCTGGCGGGAAATTCGTTTAATGGCAGTGTCTACACATTTCTGGCGAGCGGCGGGACGCGCTTCGAGATCGGCTTCCTCATCGACCGCCTGACGGTGCTGATGATGGTGGTGGTGAGCTTCGTGTCGCTGATGGTGCACATCTACACCATCGGCTACATGGCCGATGACCCGGGCTACCAGCGCTTCTTCTCGTACATCTCGCTGTTCACCTTCTCGATGCTGATGCTGGTGATGGCGAACAACTTCCTGCAGCTGTTCTTCGGCTGGGAGGCGGTCGGCCTGGTGTCCTACCTGCTGATCGGCTTCTGGTATACGCGCGCGAGCGCCATCTACGCCGCGCTGAAGGCCTTCCTCGTCAACCGGGTCGGCGACTTCGGCTTTCTCCTGGGCATCGCGCTGATCTTCGTCAATTTCGGCACACTCGACTACGCCGCGGTTTTCGGACAAGCAGCTTCAGTTTCCGCGAACATCACGTTGATCTGCATCCTGCTGTTCGTGGGCGCGATGGGCAAGAGCGCGCAGTTCCCGCTGCACGTCTGGCTGCCGGACTCGATGGAGGGCCCGACGCCGATCTCGGCGCTGATCCATGCCGCGACGATGGTGACCGCCGGCATCTTCATGGTGGCGCGCATGGCGCCGCTTTACGAGCAGTCGCAGACTGCGCGTTCGGTGATGCTGGTCATCGGCGCGATCACCGCGCTTTCCATGGCGCTGATCGCGCTCACCCAGTACGACATCAAGCGCGTCATCGCTTACTCGACGCTCTCCCAGCTGGGCTACATGACTGCGGCGCTCGGCGCCTCGGCGTACTCGGCGGCGATCTTCCACCTGATGACCCACGCTTTCTTCAAGGCGGTGCTGTTTCTTGCCGCCGGCTCGGTGATCATCGCCCTGCACCACGAGCAGGACATGCGGCGCATGGGCGGCCTGAAGAGCTACCTGCCGTGGACCTACTGGACGCTGCTCGTCGGCGCGATTTCCTCGGCCGGGATTCCCGGCTTCGCCGGCTTTTTCTCCAAGGACGCGATCATCGAGGCGGTGCGCGAGTCCGCCACCCCCGGCCACCTGTTCGCCTACGTCTGCGTGGTCGCCTGCGTCTTCGTCACGGCGACCTACACGTTCCGCATGCTGTTCATGGCGTTCCACGGCGAGGAGCGCTTCGACGCGGTGCACCCGCCGCACGAGTCGCCGGCGGTGGTGACGATTCCGCTGGTGCTGCTTGCGATCCCCTCGGTGGCCGCCGGCTGGGTGGTCGGCGACGTCGTCTACGGGGACTTCTTCAGGGATGCGCTGCCGCGGGTGGAGGGCGAGTTCCACGGGCTGCTCGCGTTCATGGCGCACGGCTTTGTCGCGCTGCCCTTCTGGCTCGCGCTGGCCGGCATCGCCACCGCCTGGTACCTGTACTCGAAAAGAACCGACTTGCCCAGGCGGATCGCCATCGCGCTCGGCCCGCTGTACGCGCTGGTGGAGCGCAAATACGGCTTCGACGAGCTCTATGCGTGGCTCTTCGCCGGCGGGGCGCGCGCGATCGGCAGGGGGTTCTGGAGAGGCGGGGACCTGGCCATCATCGATGGCCTGCTGGTGAACGGCTCGGCACGCCTCACCGGCTGGTTCTCGGGGGTCGTTTCCTTGCTGCAGTCAGGGATGATCTACCGCTACGCGTCGGTGATGCTGATGGGCGTGGCGATTCTTGCATTCTGGTTTTTAAAAAACTAAATGCTCCTGTCGCTGGCCATCTGGATCCCGGTCGTCGCCGGCGTGCTCGTGCTCGCCCTGGGCGAGCGTTATGCACGCTGGACTGGCCTGGTGGGTTCGATCCTGGGCTTCCTGGTGACGATCCCGCTTTACACGGGATTTGATTTGCAGGATCCGGGAATGCAGTTCGTGCAGAACTTTCCCTGGATAGAGCGCTTCAGTATCAACTACCACCTAGGCGTCGACGGCATCTCGATGCTGTTCGTGCTGCTGAACAGCTTCATCACCGTGCTGGTGGTGATCGCCAGCTGGTCGCAGGTCGACAACCGGGTGGCGCAGTACTACGCCGCGTTCCTGATCCTCTCCGGCATGCTGAACGGCGTGTTCGAGGCCCTCGACGCGGTGCTGTTCTACGTGTTCTTCGAGGGCACGCTGATCCCGATGTTCGTCATCATCGGCATGTGGGGCGGCCCGAACCGCGTCTACGCCTCGGTGAAGTTCTTCCTGTACACGCTGATGGGCTCGCTGCTGATGCTGGTGGCCCTGCTCTACCTGTACGGCAAGTCGGGCGGCAGCTTCGCGATCCTCGACTGGCACAAGCTGCCGCTGCCGCTCGGCGCGCAGCTGCTGCTGTTCTTCGGCTTCCTCCTCGCGTTCGCGGTCAAGGTGCCGATGTGGCCGGTGCATACCTGGCTGCCCGACGCGCATACCGAGGCGCCGACCGCCGGCTCGGTGGTGCTGGCGGCGATCCTGCTGAAGCTCGGCGCCTACGGCTTCGTGCGCTTCTCGCTGCCGATCATGCCCGACGCGTCGCGCCAGCTCGCCTGGCTGATGATCGCGCTGTCGGTCATCGCGGTGGTCTACATCGGCTTCGTGGCGCTCGCGCAGACCGACATGAAGCGCCTGATCGCCTACTCGTCGATCTCGCACATGGGCCTGGTGACGCTCGGCTTCTTCATCTTCAACGCCTACGGCGTCGAGGGCGGCCTGGTGCAGATGATCTCGCACGGCTTCGTTTCCGCCGCCCTGTTCCTGTGCGTGGGCGTGCTCTACGACCGCATGCACAGCCGCATGATCGCCGACTACGGCGGAGTGGTGAACACGATGCCGAAATTCGCCAGCCTGATGATGCTGTTCGCCATGGCGAACAGCGGCCTGCCCGCGACCAGCGGCTTCGTCGGCGAGTTCCTGGTGATCCTGGGGGCGATGAAGACCGGCTTCTGGCTCGCCTTCCTTGCCGCCAGCACCATGGTCCTGGGCGCCGCGTACACGCTGTGGATGTACAAGCGCGTGATGTTCGGCGCGGTGGCGAACCCGCAGGTCGCCGCGCTCAAGGATCTGAATGGTCGGGAAGCGACCGTGCTCGGCCTGCTGGCGCTCGCGGTGCTCGGCATGGGCGTCTATCCGCTGCCATTCACCGAGGTCATGCATCCCTCGGTGAACGAGCTTCTGCGCCACGTGGCGCTGCCAAAAACCTGATGGACGCGAGAACCGTGCTCATCGACCATCTGCCGGCATTGCCGGAGATGCTGCTGCTCGCCGGCGCGTGCGCGCTGATGATCGTCGATCTGTACGTCAAGTCCGAGCGGCGCGACGCCAGCTTCGGCCTCGCCCAGATCGTCCTGCTGCTCTGCGCTCTGGCCACCCTGTACGTGTTTCTCGTGCAAGCCCAGGCCGATTATTCGCGCCTGCTGCTGTTCAACGGGCTGTTCGTCTCCGACACGCTGTCCAACCTGCTCAAGCTGGTGTCCTACCTCGCGGTGTGGGCGACGCTGATCTACTCGCGCCAGTACCTCGTCGACCGCGGCCTGCTGCGCGGCGAGTTCCTTACCCTGCTGCTGTTCTCGCTGCTCGGCATGATGGTCATGATCAGCGCCAACAGCTTCCTCAGCATGTACCTCGGCCTGGAGCTGATGTCGCTGTGCCTGTACGCGATGGTGGCGCTCGACCGCGACTCGGCGGTCTCGACCGAGGCGGCCATGAAGTACTTCGTGCTCGGCGCGCTGTCCTCGGGGCTGCTGCTCTACGGCATGTCGATGATCTACGGCGCGACTGGCACGCTCGAGATCAGCGAGGCGGCGCGGCGCGTCTCGCGGATCGCCGCCACCACCGACCGCAGCCTCCTCGTCTTCGGGCTGGTGTTCATGGTCGCGGGGTTCGCGTTCAAGCTCGGCGCCGCGCCGTTCCACATGTGGATCCCCGACGTCTACCAGGGCGCGCCGACCGCCATTACCCTGGTAATCGGCGCGGCGCCCAAGCTCGCCGCGTTCGCGATGGCGGTGCGGCTGCTGGTGAACGGGCTGCTCGACCTGGCGCAGGACTGGCAGCAGATGCTCGCGCTCCTCGCGCTGCTGTCGATGGCAATCGGCAACATCACCGCGATCGCGCAATCGAACATCAAGCGCATGCTCGCCTACTCGACCATCGCGCACATGGGATTCATGCTGCTCGGGCTGCTTTCCGGCGTGGTCGGCGGCAACCTGCTGAACGCCGCCGACGCGTACAGCACGGCGCTGTTCTACGTCGTCGTCTACGTGCTGATGACCCTGGGCGCCTTCGGCGTGCTCCTGTACCTCTCGCGCAAGGGCTTCGAGTGCGAGAACCTTGACGACTTGCGCGGCCTCAACCGGCGCAGCCCCTGGTTCGCCTTCGTCATGATGGTTCTGATGTTCTCGCTGGCCGGCCTGCCGCCGACCGCCGGGTTCTACGCCAAGCTCGCCGTGCTCTCGTCGGCGGTGCAGGCGGGGCAGCTCTGGCTCGCGGTGGCCGCCGTGATCCTGTCCCTGGTGGGCGCCTTCTATTACCTGCGTATCGTCAAGCTGATGTATTTCGACGAGCCGAAGGAAGCCGGGCCGGTGCCGGGGCACAGCGAGATGCGTGTGCTGCTCTCCCTCAACGCCCTGGCGTTGCTTGTATTGGGGATACTGCCCCAGAAGCTGATGCAGCTTTGCTATGTCGCCATCAACTCCCTCTAAATTGAAAGATCTTACCGAGCACTTCATCGCAGGGGAGCGCGTCTACGACGGCGTGCTCCTCAAAGTGCAACGCGACCTGGTGCGCCTTCCCGACGGCAGCGAGGGGACGCGCGAGTACATCCGCCACCCGGGGGCCGTGGCGATCGTGCCGGTCTTCGACGACGGCCGCGTGCTGCTCGAGCGCCAGTTCCGCTACCCCCATCGCCGCGTGTTCATCGAGCTGCCGGCCGGCAAGCTCGAGCCCGGCGAGCCGCACCTCGACACCGCCAGGCGCGAGCTGCTCGAGGAGACCGGCTACAGCGCGGCGGAGTGGACGCGGCTTGGCGTAATCCATACTGCGATCGCCTATACCGACGAAGCCATCGAGCTCTTTCTGGCAAAACGTCTTGAATATCAAGGTGGGACGAAGCTTGACGCCGGCGAGTTCGTCGAAACGATCGCCGTGGGCTTCGACCAGGCGATCGAAATGCTGCGCGACGGCCGGATTACGGACGCCAAGTCGGTCGCAGGCCTGCTCTGGATGAAGGTATTTCTTGCGGTGTAGGATACGCGCGGGCCAAGCCCGGGGAGGATGTCATGAGGTGGTTCGTTCTTGCATGCATCAGCGTCATCGGCGTCGCACATGCCGATGAAACCTGCAATTCGCCGTACATCTCGCAGCTCATCAAGGGCCAGGAGGATTACGTCTACGTCTGGACGCTCGGCGTCGAAGGGCTGGGCGACGGCTCCGACAAGCTGGTCACGATCGACGTCAATCCGAAGTCGAAGCGCTACGGCAAGGTGATCAGCAAGGTCTCCACCGGGGCGCGCGTCGAGGCGCACCACATGGGATTCACCGACGACCGGCGCTACCTGTGGGCGGGCGGGCTGTCGGACAACCGCATCTGGGTGTTCGACGTCGGCAGGAATCCGGCCGCGCCGAAGCTCGTGCGCACGATCAGCGACCTCGGGGAGAAATCGGGATTCCTCGGGCCGCACACCTACTACGCGCTGCCGGGGCGGATGCTGGTGCAGGCGCTGTCCAACACCCAGGACAAGGGCGGCCGCACCGGGATGGCGCTCTACAACAACAAGGGCGAGTTCATCAGCTCGTACCCCATGCCGACAGAAGGCGGGGGCGACGGCTACGGCTACGACCTGGCCGTCAATCCGAAGCAGAACGTGCTCCTCACCTCCAGCTTCACCGGCTACGCCAACTACATGCGGCCGCTCGGCGAGCTGATCAAGGACGCCGAGGCGATGAAGAACTTCGGCAGCAGCATGGTGGTCTGGGACCTGAAGGCGATGAAGCCGGCGAAAGTGTTCAAGGTACCGGGCGCGCCGCTGGAGATCCGCTGGTCGCTCAACCCGAAGGACAACTGGGCTATTACTGCGGCGGCGCTGACTTCCAAGCTGTGGCTGGTCAAGCAGGACGCGAACGGCCAGTGGGCGGCCAAAGAGGTCGGCACCATCGGCGACCCGTCCAAGATCCCCCTGCCGGTGGACATCAGCATCACGCGCGACGGCAAGGGCCTGTGGGTCAATACCTTCATGGACGGCACGACGCGCTACTTCGACCTGTCCAATCCCGAGGCGCCGAGGCAGACCTACGAGAAGGTCACCGGCAGGCAGATCAACATGATCTCGCAGAGCTGGGACGGCAAGCGCCTGTACATCACCTCGTCGCTGCTCGCCAACTGGGACAAGGGCGGCGCCGACAACGAGCAGTTCATCCGCGGCTTCGCCTGGGACGGAAGCGAGCTCACGCGCAAGTTCGAGGTCGATTTCACCAAGGAGAAGCTCGGCCGCGCGCACCACATGAAGCTGGGGACGAAGGCGCAGCGCGCGACCGTGACCGGCGGTTGAAAGGCGCCGCGCTGCTCGCCGCGCTGGTTGCCGCCCCGGCGCTGGCGCACCACGTCGAGCTCCTGCCGCCGCTGCAATTCGTCCCGCCGCCGCCGGGCAGCTACCGGCTGCACCGGATCATGCCGGCGCCCGAGGGGCGCGTGCTCGACGTCCATGGCAGGGCCGCGCGCCTTTCGCAGTACCTGCACGACCGGATTACCCTGCTCGGCTTCATCTACACCACCTGCGCCGATCCTGACGGCTGCCCGCTTGCCTACCGCGTATTCGATGCGCTGAAGGAAGCCATTGCCGCCACGCCCCGCCTCCGCGGCCAGGTACGCTTCGTCACGCTGTCGTTCGACCCGGCGCGCGACACGCCGGAGGCGATGCGCCGCTATGCGGGGAGCCGCGTGGTGGAGAGCGACGCCGGGCTTCGCTGGTACTTCCTCACGACGCGATCGGCAAAAGAGCTGCACCCGCTTGTGGAAGGATTCGGTCAGGAGGTCACCCGCTCTGGACGAGAGCTGTCCCACGTGCTCAAGGTGTTCCTGATCGACCGCCGGGGCGACATCCGCGAGATCTACAGCTCGAACTTCCTCCACCCGCAGAGCGTGCTCAACGACATCGAGACGCTGCTGCTGGAAGAGGGGAGGATCAGGCTTGATCGGCCATGAAATGCCTCCATGTAGTGGGGAATTCCCAGCGAGCATCAGGCCCATGACCGAACTGCGACCCGCCGCCGAGCGCGGCCATGCCAACCACGGCTGGCTCGACTCGTACCACAGCTTCTCCTTCGCCGGCTACCAGGACCCGCAGCACATGGGGTTCGGGCCGCTGCGCGTCATCAACGAGGATCGCGTCGCCCCGGGCTCGGGCTTCGGCACCCACGGGCACCGCGACATGGAGATCATCAGCTACGTGCTCGAGGGCGCGCTTGCCCACAAGGACTCCATGGGCACCGGCTCGACCATCGTTCCCGGCGACGTCCAGCGCATGAGCGCCGGGCGGGGCGTGCTGCACAGCGAGTACAACGACGACCAGGCAGGCAGCACGCATTTCCTCCAGATCTGGATCGAGCCCGACGTCACCGGCATCGCGCCTTCCTATGAGCAGAAGCACTTCCCGGCCGAAGAAAAGCGCGGTCGCCTGCGCCTCATCGCCTCGCCCGACGGGCGCGCCGGCTCGGTCAGCATCCACCAGGACGCGCTTCTCTACGCGGGATTGTTCGACGGCGCCGAAAGCGCAAAGTATTCCCTGGGGGAGGGGAGGAAAGGCTACGTTCACGTTGCCCGCGGCACAGTGCAGGTCAACGGGCACGCACTGCGCGCCGGCGACGCGCTGAAAACAGACGCCGGCCCGATCGAGATCGGGCGCGGCGAAGGCGCCGAGGTGCTGGTGTTCGACCTGCCGGGAGACCGCGCATGAGCCAGACCCGTGAAGTAGGGCGCGTAGTTCGCGGCATGGCGGCGAGCGACGGCGCCGGGGTCAAGCTGAACCGCGTCATCGGCGGCCCGGACCTGCCGCAGCTCGATCCGTTCCTGCTGCTCGATGAGTTCCGCTCGAACGATGCGGCCGACTATCTCGCCGGCTTTCCCGAGCACCCCCATCGCGGCTTCGAGACGGTGACCTACATGCTTGCCGGCCGCATGCGCCACCGCGACAACCAGGGCAACACCGGCCTGCTGGGGCCCGGCAGCGTGCAGTGGATGACCGCCGGGCGCGGCATCGTCCACTCGGAAATGCCGGAGCAGGAAAACGGCCTCATGCAGGGCTTCCAGCTGTGGGTGAACCTGCCGGCGAAGGACAAGATGACCGCGCCGCGCTACCAGGACATCGAGCCAGGCAGGATTCCCGAAGTCGAGAGCACCGGCGCCAGGGTCCGGGTCATCGCCGGAAGCTACCGCGGCGTGCGCGGCCCGGTGCAAGCGGACGCTACTGCGCCGCTCTACCTGGATGTTTTTCTGGAAGATGGAGAATTCGAGGCAGCTGTGCCCGTGGAACACAACGCGTTCGTGTACGTCTACGAGGGCAGCCTCGACATCGCCGGCCGCGCCGTGACGCGCGGCGAGCTGGCGGTGCTGCGCGGCGGCGATACGGTGGCGGCGCGCGCCGGCGATGCTGGAGCGCGCTTCATCCTGGTCTCCGGCCGGCCGCTCAAGGAGCCGGTCGCGCGCTACGGCCCCTTCGTCATGAACCGTCCCGAGGAAATCCGGCAGGCGATGCGCGACTTCACCGAGGGCCGCCTCGCTTGAGGATCGTCGGCATCGCGGGGAGCCTGCGCAGCGGCTCCTACAACGCGGCATTGCTGCGCGCCGCGGCCGCGGAGGCCCCGCCCGAAGCGACGATCGAGATCGAGTCGATCCGCGGCATCCCGCTCTACGACGGCGATGTCGAAGCGAAAGGGATTCCTTCCCGGGTCACCGAGCTGAAGGACCGCATTGCCGCCGCCGATGGGCTGCTCCTCGTCACGCCGGAATACAACAACTCGATCCCGGGCACCTTCAAGAACGCCATCGACTGGCTGACCCGGCCGCCGGCCGACATCCCGCGCGTGTTCAAGGGCCGCGCGGTGGGTCTCATCGGCGCCTCGCCGGGCATGCGCGGCACGGTGCTGTCGCAGACGGCGTGGTTGCCCGTCTTGCGGACGCTCGGCGTGCAGCCCTGGTTCGAGCAGCTGCTCTACGTCGGCAACGCCGACAAGGTCTTCGACCCGTCCGGGAAGCTGATCGACGAAACCATCCGCGTGCGGCTGCGGAACTACGTGCGCGGCTTCGTGGACTTCGTCAGGAGCTTGCGCGAGGGCCGCCGGTAGCGGCTACGGCTGCAGCGGGACCGGGACGAGCAGCGGCTCGCGCATCACGTTCTCGCCGGTGACCATCTGCTCGCCGCGGCCCTGCTCGTCGAATATCAATGCCGCGAGCCCGCGCAAGGTCTCGCGCGCCTCCTCGATCGTGCTGCCGTGGGAGTTCACTCCGGGCAGCTCCTCGATGAAACCGATATAGCCGTGCTTGGCCTTGAGGTACACCGCAGTGAATGCGAGGCTTCCTTGTTCCATGTTGATCCCCTCTCGAGCACGCGCAGATTACGCGGCTGGTGTTTCCAACGGATGTCAGCAGAGTGTAAATACGTCGCGAATTTTTGCCAATCGTCGCTGCTCAGCGACACGGGTCGCCGTTCAGCGACAAGGGCCGCTGTTCAGCGATACGGGTCGCCGTTCAGCGACACGGGTCGCTGTTCCGCAATACGGGTCGCCGTTTCAGCGGCACGGGTTGCTGTTCAGCGATACGGGTCGCCGTTCAGCCGCACAGACTACCCTCTGTCGGAGCGCCCGGGTGCGAACTATTTCATCGTCACTGTGATATTTCTCCGGTAACGTCGCAGCGATGGATTCGAGCGGGCAGATGACGGTCCTGGTTGCCGACGTGAGCGGCGGCAGCAAGCTGTACGCGGCGGCTGGTTACGCCGCTGCGCTCGAGGTGATCGCGCGCTGCATCGAGCGGGTGCGCGACGCTGCGGAATCGACCGGCGGTCAGGTGGTCAAGACCAACGGCGACAAAGTGATGGTGCTGTTCGCGAGCGCCGACGCGGCGGCGCAGGCCGCCACCAGGATGCACGCCAACATCGAGGCGCTACCCGAGGTAGGCGGGGCGAAGCTCGGCGTGCAGGTCGGCTTTCACAGCGGCCCGGTCTACCGCTGCGACGAGGACTTGTTGGGCGACACGGTCAAGCTCGCCTCGAGGATGGTCGAGCAGGCACAAAAAGGCCAGACCATTACCTCGCAACAGACGGCGGCGCTGCTCAGCCCGTCGTTGCGCGCCCTTTCCCGCCAGCTCGACGCGATCCAGGCGAGGGAAAAGGGCGAGGCGCTGCGCTTGTGCGAGATCGCGTCGCGCGCCGCCACCGACTTGCGCCGGCTGCGGCTGATGTACCGCGGTCACGCGGTCGTCTGCTCGCGGGAGAGCGCGTCTATCGTGGTCGGGCGCGCGCCCGGCTGCGCGCTGGTGGTGGCCGACCGGACGGTCTCGCGGCGCCACTGCACGATCACGCTGCGTGACGGCCGGTTCGTGCTGAAGGACCACAGCACGAACGGCACCTATGTTACGGCCGAAGGCAGTGCCGACATCCTCGCGCAAAGCGAGGAAGTCATCCTGGGCCGCCGCGGCCGCATCGGCTTTGGCCGCCCGCCGGACGCCAGCCCGGAGGAAGCCGTCGAGTACGACGGCGGATCAGAGCTTCAGCCGCAGATCCCGACGTAGCCGCAGGCGGTGCAGTAATCGCAGCCGTCCCTACGGATCAGCGTGGCATTGCCGCATTCCGGGCACTTCGCGCCAAGCATGATCGGAACGTGCTTTGGCGAAGGCGCTTCCAGGATGCCCATCTGCTGCCGGGGGGCGCCGTCCTCGTCGAGGATGCCGAGCATGGCGTAGCGGTGCAGCATCAGCCGCGCCAGGTAGGAAACCGTCGAGGGGAAGGTCTGCTGCTTGCGGCTGGCGGGGACGAAGGCCATGAAGTCGCCGAGCGGCTCGGGGAAATCGAGCAGCTTGCGCAGCTTCATGCCGATCCACGCCGGGTCGAGCACCCGCATGTCGAGCGACAGGATCTTGCACAGGCCGTCGAGCGCGCGCGGGTATTCGCCCGAGAGCCACACCGAGTAGGGCCGCGTGATGCCGTCGGGCAGGGTGATTTCCTTCAGGCCGAGGACGAAATCGTCGCCGGTGCGCGGGTTGAAGACGTCCACCGTCCATGACATCGTGCCGTCGGTGCCGGTTTTCGGCTCCTTCAGCGCAAACATCGCCTCGGCCACGGGCGAAGATCCGATTTCAGACGCCAGCTTGAAGGATTCACCCGTCAGGCCCGCGTGCAGCTGCTCGACGCGCCAGCGCACGATCTGCGCGAAGGCCGAGACCAGCGAGGGCATGCGCTTTCTCTCGCCGCGCGGCGGGAACGGCATGTCGAAAGCATCCCCGCCCGCCTTGGCGAGCGTATCGAGCTTGAGCTTCAGCCAGGCATGGTCGTTGGCGCGCATGTCCATGGACAACGTCTTGGCGAGCGCGCCGAGGCCGCGCGGCTGCTCGCTGCCGTTGACCCACACCTCGAAGGCGTGCGGCGGGCCGTTCTCGACGTGGCCGACGAACACCGCGAAGTGGTAATTCGGGTGCTCAAGCATGTAGGTCCACGCCGGGTTGCCGCCCGCGAGATCGGGCCGTCCCGGCCAGCGCAGGCTGGCCAGCACGGGAGCCGGGACGGTCTTGATCGAGAGGCGCCGGTTGACGTCGTCCTGGACGAAGTCCTGGGGCTTTTCCACCGACAGGACCGAGCCGAGGATCTTGTTCGGACGGTAAGTGGCGAGGCCTTTCAGGCCGGACTTCCACGCGTGCAGGTACAGGTCCCGGAACTCGGCGTACGGATAATCCTCCGGCACGTTGACGGTCTTCGAGATGCTGGTGTCGATGTAGGGCGCGACCGTCGCCACCATCTGCTCGTGGGAGCGCGCCGAGATCTCCAGGGCGGTGACGAAGTAGGGCGGCAGCGCGTCGGCCTCGCCGCCGGCGGCGCGGTAGCGCCTCCAGGCGTGATCCTCGACGGGGAACTCCTGCAGCGTGCCGTCGGCCATGCGCTTCTTGCGGGTGTAGGTCCACGAGAACGGCGGCTCGATGCCGTTCGAGGCGTTGTCGGCGAAAGCCAGGCTGATCGTGCCGGTGGGCGCGATCGAGAGCAGGTGCGAATTCCTGATCCCCGACTTTTTGATCTGTTCCTTGATGGAAGCGGGAAGACGCGCGGCAAAGCTCGAGCCGGACAAATACAGATCGGCATTGAAAAGCGGAAACGCCCCGCGTTCCTTCGCGAGCTCCACCGACGCCTGGTAGGCCTGGTCGCGCATGGCCTCGGCGACGCGCGCCGCCATGCGCCGCGCTTCGCCGGTGTCGTACTTCAGCCGCAGCATGATGAGCGCATCGCCCAGCCCGGTGAAGCCCAGGCCGACGCGGCGCTTCGCCATCGCTTCCTGGCGCTGCGGCTCGAGCGGCCAGGCCGTGACCTCGAGCACGTTGTCGAGCATGCGCACCGAGGTCTCGATCACCCTGCCGAACTTCTCGAAGTCGAAGCCGGCTTTTTCGGTGAACGGGTGGGAAACGAATCTCGTCAGATCGATCGAACCCAGGCAGCAGCAGCCATAAGGCGGCAGCGGCTGCTCGGCGCAGGGGTTCGTCGCCTCGATCGTCTCGCAGTAATTGAGGTTGTTGTCCCGGTTGATGCGGTCGAGAAACAGGATGCCCGGCTCGGCGTGGTCGTACGTCGAGCGCATGATCTGGTCCCACAGCTCGCGCGCGGGCAGCTTGCGGTACACCCACAGGCCGTCATCGCGCTGGTAGCTGTCGTTGCCCGGCCAGGGTCTCGACTTATGGGTCAATTCGATGGACAGGTCGTTCTCGACAGCGGCCATGAAACCGTCCGTGACCCCGACGGACAGGTTGAAATTGGCGAGCTCGCCCCGGTCCTTGGCGTGGATGAACTCCTCGATGTCGGGGTGGTCGCAGCGCAGCACGCCCATCTGGGCGCCGCGGCGCGAGCCGGCCGATTCGACCGTCTCGCACGACTGGTCGAACACGCGCATGTAGGACACCGGGCCGCTGGCACGCGAATGCGTGCCCTTCACCTCGGCGCCCTTTGGCCGGATCGCCGAGAAGTCGTAGCCGACGCCGCCGCCGCGGCGCATGGTCTCGGCCGCCTCCTGCAGCGCGGTATAGATGCCCGGCTTGCCGTCGACGACCTCGGAGATCGAGTCGCCGACCGGCTGCACGAAGCAGTTGATCAGCGTCGCCTGGAGCTGGATGCCGGCGGCGGAATTGATGCGCCCGGCGGGGATGAAGCCTTCCTCCTGCGCCTGCAGGAAGCGGCGCTCCCAATGGGCGCGCCGGTCCTCGGGCTCGGCCTGCGCCAGCGCGCGCGCCACGCGGCGGCGCACGTCATCGACCGAGGCCTCCTGCTCCTTGGCGTATTTCTCGAGCAGCGTATCGCGGCTGATTTCCTGCTCGGCGGCGCTGACCTGCATATCCATACAGTATTATAGCAACGGCTAGGCGGGGTGGGGTTGCGGCTCGCCGCCGGTTTCGAACGCCTGCCTGGCGCGCTTCAGGACGTCGGCGATGCCGCCGTGGCCGGAGCGCAGGGCGAGCTCCACCGGCGTGTCGCCTTCCCTGGTCACCTGGGTCGGGTCGGCGCCGTTGCGCAGGAGCAGGTCGACCATCTCCAGGTTCCCCTTTGCCGCGGCGTAGGCGAGAGGGGTGTAGCCGTTTTCGTGGTGCAGGCTCGGGTCGAAGTTCATTTCCAGCACTTTCTGCGCGTAGGCCGGGTTGTTTTTCTCGACGGCGTAGAACATGGCCCGCACCGCCTCGAGGCTCTTTTCCCGCGGCTTGGGCTCGAGCCCGGTGGGGATCAGCTTCACCACGTGGTTGATGAGGCCGATTCCCACCAGCGCGACGAGCGCGAGGATGATCGGGGTCTTGGAGAGGTGGAATCCGTCGGCGATCTGCGCGGGCAGGTTGGCGCCGGCGACGAGCAGCACCACGGCGACGAACAGAAAGAACTTCAGATACAGGAACAGCCCCAGGATCACCACGCAGGCGAGCACCGCGATCAGCGTGGCGTGCGAAACGCCCAGGGTTTCCTCGACGTACTCGTGGGGCAGGTTGGCGAGCACCGCGGTCACGCTGATCAGCCCCATCAGCACCAGCTCGCGGATCCGCATCCGCGTCAGAAAATCGAGCTGCTCGGCTTTGTCCGCCATGCTGCCTCCTTTTTCACGGATTTTGAAAGCTTGGCGCGGCGCTGGCAAGCGTAAAATCCAACACTCCATGTCGAAGGCCTTTGTCAAGGACGAGGGCGTCCCGCAGGAGGTCGAACGCGAGGCGCAGTCGATTCCGGACGGCAAGAACTACATCACGCCGGAGGGCTACGCGCGCCTGAAAGCCGAGCTCAAGCAGCTGGCCGAGGCCGAGCGCCCCGCCGTGGTGAAGACGGTCGCCTGGGCGGCCTCGCTCGGCGATCGATCCGAGAACGCCGACTATCTCTACGGCAAGCGGCGCCTGCGCGAGATCGACCGGCGCATGCGCTTTCTCATCAAGCGGCTGGAAGCCGCGCAGGTGGTGAATGCGAAAGAGCGCGACACCGACCAGGTGTTCTTCGGCGCCACCGTGAGGATAAAGATGAAGAACGAAGAGAAAGAGATCTGCATCGTCGGCGTCGACGAGGTCGATGCTTCGCGCGGCCGCGTGTCGTGGGTCTCGCCGATCGCCAGGGCGCTGCTCAAGGCGCGCGCGGGCGACAGCGTCACGCTGCGCACGCCCTCGGGCGACGAGGAGCTCGAGATTCTCGAGGTGAGCTACCGCTAGGGCTTCTTGAAATCTCCCGCTACGATCACGGACAGCCTGGCCGGATCGATGTGCTGACGAAATGCGGCGTTCACCTGATCGGCGGTCAGCGCGGCGATCTTCGCCTCGAACTCGATGTCCCAGGCGAAGGTGCGCTTGGCGAACAGATAGCTCCCCAGGCGGCCGACGAGCGCGCGGTCCTGCGTGCGCGCCATGCGCCGCGCCTCGAGCAGCGATTTCCTGCCTTCCTCCACCTCGCTCGCGGTAAAGCCGGCGCGCACCGCCCGCTCGAGCTCCTCGCGGATCGCGCGCTCGACGCGGTCGCGGTTCTGCGGCGCGAAGACCGACGCCACGCGGAACTCCGCCGACTCGTCGAACGGGCTCGAGTTGAAGGTGGTGTAGGTGCTGTAGGAGAGGCCCTCCTTCTCGCGCACGCGCACCGGGACGCGCGCGGTCGAAGGACCGCCGAGCAGGTAGTTGGCGAGGGTGACCGCGGGATAGTCGGGGTGGTCATCGCGCATCCTGACGTTGAGGCCGGCGCGCAGCACCGCGTTCGCCTTGTCGGGCGTGACGAAGGCGTTCTCGAAGGCTGGCCGGTCGAAGTAGCGCGCCGGCACGCGCTCGAACGGCAGCGGCGTGCGCCAGGCGCCGAACAGCTCCTCGACCAGGCGCGCCGTTTCGCCGGGGTCGAATTCGCCCACCGCGGCGAAGTCGGCGCCGGTCGCGCCGAACAGGTCGCGGTAGCAGGCTTCGGCGTCGCCGAGCCTGGCGGCGCGCAGCTTCTCGATGCGCTCCTCGATGGTCGGCGTGTAGAGCGGATGGCCTTTGGGGTACAGGTGCAGGTGGCGCGCGAGCCGCACGCCGGCGAGCGCCGCCGGGTCGGTGCGCTGCGCTTCGGCGCCGGTGATCGCGGCGCGCTTCATCTCGTCGAATTCGGCAGGCGGGAAGGCCGGCTCGCGCAGCGCTTCGGCCACCAGCCGCAGCGCGCCCGCCAGGTTCTCCTTGCGCACTTCGATGCTCGCGCCCTCGCCGCCCACCGAAACCGTGGCGTTGAGCTTGTCGAAGGCGTCCTTGAGCTGCGCCCGGGTGTGCTTCCTGCTGCCGCGGCTCAGCATGCCGCCGGCGAAATCGCAGGCCGCCTCGCGGTTGAACAGGCTCTTCTCGTCGCCCCAGTGCAGCGCGAGGCTGGCGACAACGCGGCCGCCGCGCGTTTTCTTCGACAGCAGCGCCGCGTTGATGCCGTTGGCGAGCTGGCGCCGCAGGACGCGCGATTCGATGTTGGCCGGCGACGGGTCGAAGGCCTCGCCGAGGGTCAGCGACTTGGCATCATCGGCGCGAGCGGCAAGCGCTTCCTCCAGGGCGGTGGCCGCCGGGATCTCGGCGCGCTCGGGCCGCTCGGTCGGCACGAAGACGCCGAGGACCCGGTTTGCCGGCTTCAAGTAATGCTCGGCGACGCGCTGCACGTCTTCCAGGCCGACCCTGCGCAGGCGGTCGCGATACAGGAAGAACAGGCGCCAGTCGCCCACGGCGGAAAATTCGGAAAGGGCGCGCACGAAGGCGCCGGTGTCGAGCTGCGATTTCTCGGAGTCGTTGAGCAGCGCGGTGCGCGCGCGAGCGACTTCCTCCGCGGTAATTCTGTCCTTGCGGAGGCTTTCGGCGGCCTGGATCAGCGCGTCGCGCGCCTTGTCCAGGGACGCGGACTTGTCGAGCGCCGCGCCGAAGTACACGTAGCCCGGATCGTGCAGGCTGCGCTCGCTGCCCCAGACCGAGCTCGCCAGGCCTTTCTGCACGAGCGCGCGGTGCAGCCGCCCGCTCGGCGTGTCGCCGAGGACGTTGGTGAGCACGTCGACGGCAGCATAGTCGGGGTGGGCGCCGGCCGGCACGCGGTACATCAGCGCGACGAGCGGGTTGTCGCCGCTGCGGCGCAGGATCACCGTGCGCTCGCCGTCCTGGGTCGGCTCCTCGGTGTAGAGCGCCGGCAGCGGCCGCGACGGCCGTGGCAGGGCGCCGAAGTGCCGGGCCACCAGCTCGAGGGCGCGCGCTTCGTCGAAGCGCCCGGCGACGATCAGCACCGCGTTGTCGGGCTGGTACCAGGTGCGGTAGAAGGCCTGCAGCCTGTCGATCGGCACCCGCTCGATGTCCGAGCGCATGCCGATGATCGGATTGCCGTAGTTGTGCCAGGGGTAGGCCGCCTGCTGCATGCGCTCGAAAAGCACGCTGCCGGGGTTGTTCTCGCCCAGCTCGAACTCGTTGCGCACCACGCTCATCTCGCTGTCGAGGTGCTGCTTGGAGACGAACGAGTTCACCATGCGGTCGGCTTCCATCTCGATCGCCCACGCGAGATTGTCGTCACCGGCGGCGAAGGTCTCGAAGTAGGTCGTGCGGTCGTTCGACGTGGTGCCGTTCCAGCGCGCGCCGCGGCGCGTGAACTCTTCCTTGATGTTGGGATGGCGCGCGGAGCCCTTGAACAGCAGGTGCTCGAGCAGGTGCGCCATGCCTTTCTCGCCGTAGCCCTCGTGGCGGGAGCCGACCAGGTAGGTGATGTGCAGCGTTGCGGTGTCGATGCCCGGGTCGGGCAGCGTGAGCAGGCGCAGGCCGTTCGCCAGCTGGTACTCGGTAACGCCTTCCAGCGAGACGATTTTGCGCGGCGCCTCGGCGGCGACGGCGCAAGCGGCGCACAGCAGCAAGCTGACGGCAAACAGTCGTTTCATCTCAAAAAGCCAAAAAGATGCAGGGCGAGAAGGCCAGCGATGATAGTAGCGAAGGTCGTGCGCCACCGCCATGCCACCGCAATTGCGACAACGCCCGCCAGCAGCCGTTCATCGTCCACGAGCACTTCCGGCGCCCAGATGGCGGTCAGCACTGCGGCCGGAACATACCGCAGCGCGCGCCTCGAGCTTCGCCGGATCGTCGGGATGGTCGGCAAAGCGCGCGAGCGTCAGCCCGTAGGCGTTGTCGGCGACGAGATAGGCGATGAGCAGCCGCCAGCGCAGCGCATGCGCGAAATGCGCGCGCAGCGAGGCGCTTGTACATCATGAAGCGGAGATTGATGAATAGCGTGGTGAGGATCACGAGCAGCGCCGGCGTGCCCGAGGCGAGCAACTGCGCCGAAGCGACCATCGAGGCGCTGGCGAACACCAGCAGCGACGTGAGCATCGCGGCGAGCGGCGGAATGCCGCTCGCCACCATCGCAACGCCCGTGCGCCGGCCGCGAAAGCCGGGCGCTGAAAAGCTATTTCTTCTGCTCCCGGCGTTCGCGGGCCACCTTGGCGCGGGCTTCACACTTCGCCGGGTCTTTCGCCTGCGCGCACATCTCGTGGCGCATGCAGTCGCGGTGCGTGTCGCCCTGCTTGCCCGCGCAGGCCTTTTCGGCCTTGCCGTGCGCCGCCTTCATCTTCGCGGTGCGCTCCAGGCAGGCCTTGGGGTCCTTCGCCTGGGCGCACATCTCCTTGCGCATGCAGTCGTGGCGCGCGTCGCCCTGCTTGCCTTCGCAGGCCTTTTCGGCCTGGCTGTGCGCCGCCTTCATCTTGCCTGCGTCGGCTCGCGGGGCCTGGGCGTAAAGGGCGCCGCTGGCAACGAGCAGGCAGGCACCGAGGAGGGGAATCGACAGTTTCATAAAAGAGTCCTTTCGAGGGGGATACTTCCGGCTCAACGCGCCTCCCCGGCCGGCGCTGACCGGAGAGTTGTAACGCTTCGTATCAGCCGAGCTGCCTGAGAAGGGTGCCGGCGTCCGACACCTCGAACTTGCCGGGGCCCTCGATGTTGAGCTGCTTCACCACGCCGTTGTCGACCAGCATCGAGAAGCGCTGCATCCGGGTCCCCATGCCGCGGGGGTTCAGATCGAGCTCCAGGCCGAGCGCCTTGGTCCACTGCGCGCTGCCGTCGCCCAGGAAGCGGATCTTGCCGAGCGCTTTCTGGTCGCGGCCCCAGTGCGCCATGACGAAGGCGTCGTTCGTCGCCACGCACCAGATCTCGTTCACGCCCTTGCCCTTGAGCTTCTCCAGGTTCTGCACGTAGCTCGGCACGTGCTTCGCCGAGCAGGTGGGCGTATAAGCGCCCGGCAGGCCGAAGATGGCGATCTTCTTGCCCCTCACTGCGTCGCCGACGTTCACTTCCTTGGGCGGCATCGCACACTGCGTGCCCGAATCGAACTCGGTGGACTCCATGAGCTTGCCCTCGGGCAAGCGGTCGCCGACTTTAATGGCCATGACGGGATCTCCTCTGGTCGTCTTTAGGGAAGGCCCGAATGATACCTTTAGCCCAAGGGTATGATGCGCGCATGTCGATGACCTGGCTGCGCGCGCTGGCGGTCATCGTTGCCGTTGCCGGAGCGCTGCTGCTGCTCGCCTCGGGAGCGGGCGTGCGGCTCGGGCTGTGGACGTACGGCACCGGCTTCGCGCTGCTGCGCTATGCGGCTTACATCGGTATCGCGGCGGCGGTGCTGGCGCTCGTCGCGCTGTTTCTTCCGCAAGGACGGGCGCGATGGATCGCTGCCCTGCTCGCGGCGCTGGGGGTCGGCGCGGCGACGGCCTACCTGCCGTACAGCGTCCAGCAGCGCGCAAGGTCGGCGCCGCGGATCAACGACATCACTACCGATACCGAGAAGCCGCCGCAGTTCAAGAAGCCGCTGCCCTACGGGGGGCCGCAGGTCGCCGAGCAGCAGCGCAAGGCCTATCCGGACATCCAGCCGGCCGTCCTCGCCGCAGGGCCCGAGGCCGCCTTCGCGCGCGCGCTCGCCGCGGCCCAGGCGATGGGCTGGGACATCGTCGACGCGCAACCGAAGGAGGGCCGGATCGAGGCCACCGCGACCACCTTCTGGTTCGGCTTCAAGGACGACGTGGTGGTGCGGATCACCCCGCTGCCGGCCGGCAGCCGCATCGACGTGCGCTCGAAGTCGCGCGTCGGGCGCGGCGATACGGGCACTAATGCACAGCGTGTCCGGGCCTACCTCAAACGCTTGAATTGATTTAGGGATATCCTTCCATCCCTAAGCCGCTACCGGAGAGGGACAGGCGTATGAAGCCCACAGTTCTGCTGCTTGCGCTGGCGCTCGCGGTGCCGGCCTGGCCCCAGGCGCCGGGGCAGAAGCCGGCGCCGACGCCGGTGTCGAATCAGGCCGCCAAGCCGGCCGGCAAGCCGGCCGCGAAAACGGCCGTCAGGAAACATCGGCGCTGGCACGAGGATGCGAGGCACTGCCTCGCGCTGCCGACCAACACCGAAATTATCCGGTGCGCTGAAGTGTATCTATAGCCGCCTGGCGGCCGCGCCGCACGTCGATGCCGGCGAGAAGCGCGAGGCCGATGACGAAGTAGGCGCCTGTCGCCAGGATGGCGAGGCGATGGTTGCCGCCGAAGCTCCAGGTCACCGCGCCGTACGTCAACGGTCCGAAGATCGACGCCGCCTTGACCGAAAGCCCCCATAGCCCGAAGAACTCGGCGACGCGCGACTGCGGCGCGAGATAGCCGACCAGCGCGCGGCCCGCGGCCTGCGACGAGCCCATGCAAAGGCCGGCCAGGTTGGCTGCCACCCAGAAGGAAAAAACGCTGTGCGAGGAGGCGGCGATGACGACCATCGCAATCCATCCAACCAGCGTAAGCGCGATCGCGCGCACGTGGCCGATCGCGTCCTGCAGATAGCCGAAGGCGAAGGCGCCGAGCGCCGCCGTGACGTTGACGACCAGGATCAGCATGATCGTGCGCTCGGTGGTGAACTTCATCACCTGCTCGGCGTAGATCGCGGCGAGCGCCACCACCGCCGTGACGCCGGCCTGGTAGAACAGCATGCAAAGCAGGAACCGGCGCAGGTCGCGGTATTCGCGCGCGTGCTGGAGAGTGTCCCTGACTCTCTTCCACGCGTTTTCGGTGGCGGGCTGAGGGACTGCCCTCTCGCGCAGGAACAGGAACGTCGGCGTCGCCGCCACCGCGAAAAAGCCCGCCGTGATCAGCATCGTCACCGGGACGAACAGCGCCGCCGGCTGCCCGCTGCGCTGCGCGGCGGTGATGTAGGCGAGGCAGATGCCGAGCGAAGCGAGCCCGCCCAGGTAGCCGAAGCTCCAGCCCCAGCCCGAGACGCGGCCCATGGCCTGCGAGTCGGCGAGCTCCGGCAGGAACGCCGCGATGAGGTTCTCGCCGCTGCCGAAGAAGTAGTTGGACAGGATGATCAGGCCGAGCGCGAGCCAGACCGCGCCCGGCGCGGCAAGCCAGAGCAGCGCCGTGAACACCACGCAGCCGATCGTCGAGAGCAGCAGCAGCTGCTTCTTGGCGGCGTGCGCGTCGGCCCAGGCGCCGATCAGCGGGCCGGTGACGAGGATGGCCGCGTAGGAGACCGACAGGGCAGCCGTCCACGCGAACGTGGCCCAGGGAGCGTCCTGGGCAACAACAGAGACAAAATAAGCGCCGAAGACGGCGGTAATGACGACGGTGGTGTAGCCGGAGTTGGCGAAGTCGTACATGCTCCACGCCCAGACTTCATGCAATTTGACCTGCGGCGCGAGCGCAGAGCGCATGGCGCATTCTAGCTTTCCGGTATAGTCTTGATTTCATGCAACAAGCGGTCAAAGCAGCAGGCGGCGAACATCGCCTGAGCCTCGGCGAGGTCCTCGATGGCCTGATCGAGGACAAGCTGATCGGCGCCGAGGCCGCGGAGCAGCTGAAGAAAGAGCGCCGCTACTACCGCGGCACCATGCATCCGCTCGCGATCGTCGCCGACCAGAAGTGGAAAAAAGGCAATGCGCTGCTGACGCTCGATGCGCTCACCGAGTGGCTTGCCAAGCGCGTCGGCCTGGAATACCTGCACATCGACCCGCTGAAGATCGATTTCGCCGCGGTCACCGAGGTGATGTCGTCGGCTTACGCGACGCGCTTCCGCATCCTGCCGGTCGGCGTGAGCGCGAAGGAGACGATCGTCGCCACCGCCGAGCCGCACGTGCGCGAGTGGGAGGCCGAGCTCGCGCGCATCAGCAAGCGCGAGATTCGGCGCGTGATCGCCAACCCGCTCGACATCGAGCGCTACCAGGTCGAGTTCTACAACCTCGCTCGGTCGATCAAGGGCGCCCACCGCAGCGCGAGCGCCGCCAGCGGGCTTTCCAACTTCGAGCAGCTGGTCGAGCTCGGCAAGAGCGACAAGCAGTTCGACGCCAACGACGCGCACATCGTGCGCATCGTCGACTGGCTGTGGCAGTACGCCTTCGAGCAGCGCGCGAGCGACATCCACATCGAGCCGCGCCGCGAGCAGGGCGTCGTGCGCTTCCGCATCGACGGCGTGCTGCACCAGGTGTACCAGATCCCCGCCGCCGTGCTCGCGGCGATGACCAGCCGCATCAAGATCCTGGGGCGCATGGACGTGGTCGAGAAGCGCCGCCCGCAGGACGGCCGCATCAAGACGCGCACGCTCGAGCAGGCCGACGTCGAGCTGCGCCTGTCGACGCTGCCGACGGCCTTCGGCGAGAAGATCGTGATGCGCATCTTCGATCCCGAGGTGCTGGTGCGCGATTTCCGCGAGCTCGGCTTCTCGGACGACGACCAGAAGCGCTGGAACGAGATGACCGCCAGGCCGAACGGCATCGTGCTGGTGACCGGGCCGACCGGCTCGGGCAAGACCACCACGCTGTACTCGACGCTGAAGACGCTCGCCACGCCCGAAGTCAACGTCTGCACCATCGAGGACCCGATCGAGATGGTCGAGCCCGCGTTCAACCAGATGCAGGTACAGCCGGCGATCGAGCTGGGCTTCGCCGAGGGCGTGCGCGCGCTGATGCGCCAGGACCCCGACATCATCATGGTCGGCGAGATCCGCGACCTCGAGACCGCCGAGATGGCGGTGCAGTCGGCGCTCACCGGCCACCTGGTGCTCTCGACGCTGCACACCAACGACGCGCCCAGCGCCGTGGCGCGGCTGCTCGAGCTCGGCGTCGCGCCCTACCTCCTGAACGCGACGCTGAACGGCGTCATGGCGCAGCGCCTGGTGCGCACGCTGTGCCCGCATTGCAAGCAGAAAATGGATTTGCAGCGCGGCGAGGACCAGGCGGCCTGGGACACGCTGGTCGCGCCGTGGAAAGCCAGCCGCCCGGCGATGGTCTGCAAGCCCGTCGGCTGCCTCGAGTGCCGCATGACCGGCTATCTGGGGCGGGTCGGAATCTACGAAACGCTCGTTTTTACGACCGCCATCAAATCGCTGGCCGCGAAAAACGCCGAGATCACGGCGCTGAGAGAACAGGCGATGAAGGAGGGCATGAAGCCCTTGCGCATCAGCGGCGCGATGAAGGTCGCCGCCGGCGTTACGACGATCGACGAAGTGCTCAAGGTCGCGCCGCCGATCCGCGACGCGTCCGCCGGCTAGCCCGTGCCCGACTGGCTGCTGCTCGCCGCGATCTCGGGCGGCGTGGTCTATCTCCTGATGCATCGCGCGCTGGGGCGCGCTTCCCGCCAGCTGACCGAGCTCGCCGCGAGCGAAGGTCGGTTTCGCGACCTGACCGAGCTGTCGGCCGACTGGTTCTGGGAAACCGATGCCGAGCACCGCATCACCTGGATCTCGGCGGGCGGCTCGGTGGCGACCCTGTTCGGCAACAAGCCGACCTTCGGCAAGCGCTTCTGGGAGATCCCGCGCGTCGAGGTCGAGCCGCGCGCGCTCGAAGCGCATCTGCAGCGCCTGGGCGAGCAGCTGCCGTTCTTCGACCTCGAGATCCAGCGCACCGACGAGCGCGGCGCGCGGCTGATCCACATCATCTCGGGCCGGTCGCGGGTCACGCCGCGCGGCGAGTTCCTCGGCTACCGCGGCGTCGGGCGCGACGTCACCGAGCAGCGCCGCGCCGAGCGCGCGGTGTTCGAGGCGAAGGAGCGCGTCGAGCTGGCGCTCGACGGCGGCAACCTCGCCGAGTGGCACTTCGACGTGGAGCACGACACGCTCTACGCCGGCGACGGCTGGGTGCGCTTCCTCGGCCACGGCCGCTCCCCGGCGGTCGGCAAGGGCGCCATGCTCTACGACATGATGCATCCCGAGGACCGCGAGCGCAGCCGCGCCAGCATGGCGCGCGCGCTGAAGGGCGAGCTGGAGGAGTACGTCGACGAGTTCCGCGTGCCGACCCGGGCGGGCGAGTGGAAATGGCTGCAGGCGCGGGGGCGCGTGGTCGAGCGCGATGCCGAGGGCCGCGCGCTGCGCGTCTCGGGCACGATCGCCGACATCGACTCGCGCAAGCGCGCCGAAACCGCATTGCAGGAAGCCGAGGCGCGCTACCGCTCGCTGGTCGACCTCGCGCCAAACGGCGTGCTGGTGCATTCGGCAGGGGTGATCGAGTACGCGAATCCTGCCGCGGCGCGCCTGCTCAAGGCCGAGTCGCCGGCGCAGCTGATCGGCACGCAGCTGGAGGCCTTGTTCAATCCCGCCGACCTCCCGCGCGTGCGCGAGCGGCAGTCCGTGCTCCTTGCCGCGCCGGCCGCAGTCGGGTTCGAGGAGCGGCGCATGCGCTGCCTCGACGGAACCGAGCTGATCGTGGAGGGCGCCGCGGTGTCGTTCCTGGAGCGCGGCCGCATGGTGGTGCAGGGGGTGTTGCGCGACGTCACCGAGGAGCGCCAGGCGCGCCAGGCGCTCGCCGAGCGCGAGCAGCGTTTCCGGGACGTGGTGCACGCCTCGGGCGAGTACGTCTGGGAGACCGACGCGCATTGGCGCTACACCTACCTCTCGGAGCGCGTCGAGGCGGTGCTCGGCTACGCGCGCAACGAGCTCCTCGGCCGCGCGCCGCACGAGTTCATGCCGCTCGGCGAGGCGCATTTTCCGGACACGCAGGCCCCGTTCCGCGACGTGGTGCGCCGCGCGATCACGAAGTCCGGCGGCGTCATCTGGCAGTCGGTGAGCGGCGTGCCGCGGCTCGACGCGGCAGGCGCGCTGATCGGCTACCGCGGCACCGCCGCCGACGTCACCGCGCGCAAGCAGGCCGAGGCGCGCATCGAGTACCTCGCCACGCGCGACGCGCTGACCGGCCTGCCGAACCGCGCCCTGCTGACCGACCGCGCCGGGCAGGCGATCCTCACCGCGGCGCGCAGCCGCGCCCAGCTCGCGGTGCTCTGCGTCGACCTCGACCGCTTCAAGCTGGTGAACGACTCGCTCGGCCACCAGGCGGGCGACGCGCTGCTGCGCGCGGTCGCCGACCGGCTGCAGAACACGCTTAGCCGCGAGGACACGCTGGCGCGGCTGGGCGGCGACGACTTCGTGCTGCTGTGGAACGGCCTGAAGTCGGCCGAGGACGCGGCCGTGCTCGCGCAGCGCATCCTCTCGATCCTGGCGCGGCCGTTCACCGTCGAGGGCAACGCGCTCAACGTCGGCGCCTCGATCGGCATCAGCATCTACCCGAACGACGGCCGCGACTTCGCCGAGCTGCTCAAGAATGCCGATGCGGCGCTCTACGACGCGAAGGAGAACGGCGGGGGCACCTGGCGCCTGTTCGCCCCGGCGCTCAACGCGCGCGCGGGGGAGCGCCTGCGCATCGAGAACGAGCTGCGCGGCGCGCTGGCGAGGAGCGAGCTGGTGCTCCACTGGCAGCCGGTGGTGCGCGGGCGCGGGCAGGTCGTCGGCGCCGAGGCTCTGGTGCGCTGGAACCACAGCGGCCGCGGCCTGATGATGCCCGAGGAGTTCGTGCCGCTCGCCGAGGAATGCGGCCTGATCCGCGCGATCGGCGAGTGGACGCTCGAGCGCGCGCTGTCGCAGGCCGGCGCCTGGCACAGGAAGATGCCGGGCCGCGCCTGGTTCGCGGTCAACGTCTCGGCGCCAGAGCTCGCGCAAGGCGATGCCTACGTCGAGAGAATCGAGGCCTGCCTGAGGGCCAACTCGCTCGCGGGGTCGTGCCTGGAGCTCGAGGTCACCGAGCGCGTGCTGATGTCGAGCCTCGCCGAGAACGTCGAGACGCTGCGCCGGATCGGCGCGCTCGGCGTGCGCTTCGCGATCGACGACTTCGGCACCGGCTACTCCAGCCTCGCCTACCTGAGGCGGCTGCCGATCCACAAGCTGAAGATCGACCGCTCGTTCCTGCGCGCCATCGACTCGCACGCCGCCGACGAGGCGATCGTGCGCGCGATCGCGGCGATGGCCGGCACGCTCGGCATCGCCGTCGCCGCCGAGGGCGTGGAAAGCGAGGCGCAGCTCAAGCGCCTCCTGGCGCTGGGCTGCGAGGAATGGCAGGGGCACTATTTCAGCGCGCCGCTAGACGCCTCGGCGTTCGAGGCGCTGCTCCTGGATGCCGCCGCAGGAGCAGCGCGCACCGCGCCAGGGAGATGATGCAGGCCGGGGAAATCGAGTCCGCCCTCGACGACCTCGTCATCGCCAACCGCATCCTGGCGAACGAGAACGTCGTCGACGCCTACGGCCACGTCAGCCTCCGGCACCCGCGCGACCCGCGGCGCTTTTTCCTGGCGCGCTCGCTCAGCCCGGACCGGGTCGAGCGCGGCGACCTCATGGAGTTCGACCTCGAGGGCAACCCCGCCGCCGGCGATTCGCGCCAGCCCTACCTCGAGCGCTTCATCCATGCGGCGGCCTACGAAGCGCGCCTGGACGTGCAGGCCGTGGTGCACGCGCACGCCGAGGACGTCCTGCCTTTCGGCATCACCGCGGCGCCGCTTCGCCCGGTGATCCATTCGGGCAGCTTCATGGGCGAGCACGTGCCGGTGTGGGACATCCGCGACCGGTTCGGCGACACCAATCTCCTGGTCACCAACATGCCGCAAGGCCGCGATCTCGCCAGGACCCTCGGCGGCAATAACGTCGCGCTGATGCGCGGCCATGGCTTCGTCGCCGCCGCACGCTCGCTGATCGAGGTGGTGCGCATGTCGGTCTACGTGCCGCGCAACGCGCGTGTTCTGCTGGCGGCATTGCGTCTGGGCGAGGTCAAGCCGCTCTCGCCCGGCGAGATCGCCGCGCGCAACGCCGGCTACAAGCCATACTCGCCGGAGACCTGGCGCGCCTGGGAGTACTGGGCCACGCGCGCCGGCTGCGCGCACCTGCTCTCGAAAAAAGGCTAGCGCTCAAGCCGAGCGATCAGGCGCTTCGCCCGCTGTCCGGCGAAACCTGCGAATTCCCCGTCGCTTCAGAGCGATCGCTCATCCTAGATCGGACAACACGGCCAACGCGACACCATGCAACCCTAACGCTATGATCCGAAAAGGCGCCGACACAGCGCCACACAAGACCCGCTATGATATTCAGCGTCTAAATCGACTATTAAACGTTAGCAGGCTGTTGAAAAACTTCCCGAACGTCTCTCATGATGCGTAGTCCTAGAGGAGGCGTTATAC